>PVMS01060277.1_pt1 | contig 19188 bp, 18 predicted proteins | sample 1853461 | NCBI WGS metagenome assembly PVMS01 (sample SAMN08582032, study PRJNA380276) | Marine sediment metagenome, whole genome shotgun sequencing project. | isolation source: ocean sediment barecode stripped | collected 2017 | reverse complement strand
TCGAACCCCCGACATTCGCCTTGTAAGGGCGACGCTCTACCAGCTGAGCTAAGCACCCCGAAAGGCGCGCTAGTTTACGGCATCCTTTAAGCCTTTGCCAGCCTTGAAGCTGGGCACTTTTGATGCTTTAATTTGGATGGTTTCACCGGTGCGTGGATTACGACCCATGCGTGCGCTGCGATCTTTCACCTGAAAGGTCCCAAACCCAACTAATGCGACATTATCCCCACTACTCAAAGTATTTGAGATCGTATCAATCACCGCATCTACCGCACGTGCACCATCTGCTTTAGAAAGGTTTGCCGCTTCTGCTACGGCTTCAGCAAGTTCACTTTTATTCATTGAGCCAAACTCCTCTAAAAGTTGATATGCAGTCTGTCTGACCGCAAGTTAAATTTAATAAACACTAACTGTTCGCAAATCTCAGTACTAGCGACCGAGATAAGCTTAAGGACAATTGTTGATAATTGATTTTTGATGATTGTGTCGTTAAAACATCATTGAACGCAGGTGTTATACCAAGCGCTTCCAAAGCAAGTCAACTAAGATAGCACTTAAATAGATAATTAATGCGCCTGAGCCGGCTTGCCTTTCGAAGCTGATTTCTTACGCTTCGCCGCTATAGTATCCACCACTTCAGAATTCGAGAGTGGTTCTGGCATCCTGACTAACGCGACTTGCAGCACTTCATCAATCCACTGTACTGGAATGATTTCAAGCTTTTGTTTGATATTCTTAGGAATCTCGCTTAGATCTTTTTCATTCTCTTTCGGGATCATTACCGTTTTAATTTCACCCCGATGAGCGGCCAAAAGCTTCTCTTTTAAGCCCCCAATGGGCAAAATTTCGCCTCGCAAAGTAATTTCTCCCGTCATCGCCACATCGGCTCGAACCGGTATTTTGGTCAGTGCTGAAACAATGGCTGTGGTCATGCCGACACCTGCACTAGGGCCATCTTTTTTGACCGCGCCTTCTGGCACATGGATATGGATATCGAATTTTTCATAGAAATCAGCTGCAATGCCTAAAATCTCAGCCCGACTACGAACGACGGTATGCGCCACTTGTATAGACTCTTGCATGACATCTTCTAATTGCCCAGTATGGCGGGTTTTACCTTTGCCTGGGACCACCACTGCTTCAATGGTGAGAAGCTCGCCACCGACCTCGGTCCACGCCAAGCCCGTGACTTGACCCACTTGATCATTCTCTTCTGCCAATCCATAGCGAAAGCGCTTCACACCTAAATACTTCTGCAAGACTCTAGGCGTAATAGAAATGTGTTCTTTACTTTCACCAAGCACAATTGATTTTACAACTTTGCGGCAAATCTTTGATATTTCTCGTTCTAAATTACGCACCCCTGCCTCACGCGTATAAAAACGAATGATGTCGCGAACCGCGGCATCACCAATATGAATTTCACCATCCTTCAAACCATTTGCTTTTAACTGCTTAGGCACAAGATAGCGCATGGCAATATTTTTCTTTTCGTCTTCAGTATATCCAGGCAAACGAATTACTTCCATACGATCTAATAAGGGCCCAGGAATATTCAAACTATTGGAGGTCGCCACAAACATTACATCTGACAGATCAAAATCGACCTCTAGGTAATGATCTCCAAAGGTATGGTTTTGCTCTGGATCTAGAACTTCTAACATTGCAGAAGCCGGATCGCCACGAAAGTCCATCGCCATTTTATCAATTTCATCGAATAAAAATAATGGATTACGTACGCCGACTTTTGACAAGTTTTGAATAATCTTGCCAGGCAAAGAGCCTATATAAGTGCGTCGATGTCCTCTAATTTCCGCCTCGTCACGCACTCCGCCTAGCGACATACGCGTGAATTTTCTCCTCGTAGCTCTAGCAATCGATTTTCCAATTGAGGTTTTACCCACACCTGGAGGACCTACTAGACATAATATGGGTCCTTTAGATTTCTGCACGCGCTGCTGTACTGCAAGAAATTCAATGATACGTTCTTTAACTTTCTCTAAGCCGTAATGATCTTCTTCTAAGATTTTTTCTGCGGCCGCTAAATCTTTTCGTACTTTTGATTTCTTCTTCCAGGGTACGCCCACTAACCAATCAATGTAATTACGCACTACCGTGGCTTCTGCCGACATTGGCGACATCATCTTAAGCTTATTGAGCTCGGCCGTGGCTTTCTTTTTAGCTTCTTTGGACATGCCGACCTTTTCAATTTTTTCGGCCAGTTCATCCACTTCATTCGGGGTTTCATCAATCTCGCCCAATTCTTTTTGAATCGCTTTCATCTGCTCATTCAAATAGTATTCGCGTTGAGATTTTTCCATTTGCGTCTTAACGCGGCCACGAATACGCTTCTCAATTTGCAATACATCCAGTTCACTTTCGATCAATGTAATGAGATGCTCTAAACGTTCGCGAACACCGCTAATTTCAAGCACATGCTGCTTCTCATCTAATCTTAAAGACATATGTGCAGCAATCGTATCTGCAAGTCGCGTAGGCTCATCGATCCCTGCTAATGAAGTTAGCACTTCAGGTGGGACTTTTTTATTCAGTTTTACGTATTGCTCAAATAGATTGGTCACAGAGCGCGCTAAAGCGTCTAGTTCTTTTTCATCTTCAGTCTGATCTTCAGGTTTAAGTAATGAAATTTGCGCACTAAAATAGTCTTCATCTTCTAAAAACATTTCGACATGCGCACGTTCCACACCTTCGACGAGAACCTTGATAGTGCCATCGGGTAGTTTAAGCAATTGCAGAATGGTCGATAAAGTGCCAATTTGATGTATTTCATCAATACCAGGATCATCAAGTTCTGCACTTTTTTGCGCCACCAATAAAATTTGTTTGTCATCGGACATGGCCGCATCTAATGCCTTAATCGATTTCTCTCTGCCTACAAACAAAGGTATGACCATATGCGGATAGACCACCACATCACGAAGCGGCAACACGGGAACGGTCATTTCAGCTTGCTCGATCGATTCGACTGGGGTTTGCTCTTCACTCATAGGAATAGGTCTCTTAGATAAGCTTTTAAAATGGTCATTTAGTTGTATATATCAACTTTGGAACCTAGGTTATTGATGCCTGGTGGTTAACCATAACATGGGGAGTTTTAGATAAACATTCAAGGCCTTTAGGGTATAACCGGGTATACAAACGAGCTCAAACGCTCATTTAGAAACAACTCAGTCGTCTGATGCTGCTTTATCGTACTCAGTGCCTTCATAGATTAAATAGGGCTTAGAATCCCCAAGTATGACGGATTCATCCACCACCACCTTACCTATATCACTTTGTGAGGGAATTTCGTACATGGTATCTAATAAAACATTCTCCAGTATCGTCCGCAATCCTCGAGCACCGGTCTTACGATCCATGGCCTTTCGCGCAACGGCATGAAGCGCATTTTCACGAAATTCTATATCGACGCCCTCCATGTCAAACAAGCGCTGGTATTGCTTGGTAATTGCATTTTTTGGTTCCGTTAATATTCGCACTAGCGCTTCTTCATCAAGCTCTTCTAGTGTTGCGACCACCGGTAGACGTCCGACAAATTCTGGAATAAGTCCGTAGCGAATTAAATCTTCCGGTTCTACGTTATGCAGAATCTCACCTAGCTTGATGGCATTTCCTTTGTTGCGTACTTCGGCAGAAAATCCTATGCCGCCTTTTTCCGTTCGGTCCAAAATAACTTTATCTAACCCAGCAAATGCTCCACCACAGACAAATAAAATATTACTCGTATCGACTTGCAAAAACTCTTGCTGTGGATGTTTGCGACCACCTTGCGGAGGTACTGACGCGATAGTGCCTTCAATCAATTTTAACAACGCTTGCTGTACGCCTTCGCCAGATACATCACGTGTAATAGAAGGGTTGTCTGATTTGCGAGAAATTTTATCGATCTCGTCGATATACACGATCCCCGTTTGCGCTTTATCTACGTCGTAATCACATTTTTGTAATAGCTTTTGAATAATATTTTCAACATCTTCACCAACATAGCCCGCTTCGGTTAGGGTTGTAGCATCAGCAATCGTAAACGGAACGTTTAACAAACGCGCAAGCGTCTCCGCTAATAAAGTTTTACCAGTACCGGTTGGACCCACCAAAAGAATATTACTTTTTGCCAGTTCGACTGCGCTCTTGCTCGAACTTCGAGCATCAAGTCGTTTATAGTGGTTATACACTGCAACGGCTAAAACTTTTTTGGCACGTTCCTGGCCTATGACATATTCATCAAGAATAGCGTTGATTTCGACGGGCTTAGGAAGCTTGGTAGTGCCAGCAGGAGACTGATCTTGCATCTCCTCTCGAATAATGTCATTACATAACTCGACACATTCATCACAAATGAAAACGGATGGCCCAGCTATTAGCTTTCGAACTTCATGTTGGCTTTTGCCACAAAAAGAACAATAAAGCAGCTTGCTGCTTTCCTGGTCCTTAGTTGTATTGTCGTCACTCATAGTAACTTACCGAGCATCTGTATCTCTTTAAGATGCCGATATATAAATTTAATTTCAAGTGGAATAACACAGATATTCCATAAGGATTGATGGCTCTAGTTAGTGTGACTATACGCTTAATTTATAATGATGTGCAGTGCTTATCATGCGTAAAATTTGACCGCTACTCCAACCTATTGAAAACAAATGGTTATCCATCAATTAGCCTGCGGCTTTTTCTCGCGCTTGTCTAATACACCATCAATTAAACCGTACTCCTCAGCCTCGACACTATTTAAAAAGTGATCTCGTTCCGTGTCTTGAGCAATTTGCTCTACCGGCTTTCCGGTATGATGCGCTAATATGATATTCAATTCTTCGCGAATTTTTAATATCTCTCGCGCATGAATATCAACGTCGGACGCTTGGCCTTGGAACCCACCTAATGGCTGGTGAATCATGACGCGTGAATGTGGCAATGCATAGCGTTTGTCTTGCGCGCCGCCGGCTAACAATAGGGCGCCCATGCTTGCGGCTTGTCCTATACATAAGGTGCTTACATCCGGGCTGGTAAATTGCATGGTGTCGTAAATCGCCATGCCTGCACTAACTGATCCACCTGGCGAATTAATATAAATAGAAATATCTTTATCAGGATTTTCAGATTCTAGATATAGCAGTTGTGCGACAACCAAATTCGCCATTTGATCTTCTATTGTGCCGACGATAAAAATAACTCGCTCTTTTAATAAGCGCGAATAAATATCATACGATCTTTCGCCACGCGCAGTTTGCTCTACCACAATCGGCACAAGATTTAATGCCTGCGTGTTCTGAGCTCCGGAGTTCGATTGCATATTTCCCATATTAGCCACCTATTTAGAAAGTTTTAAACTTGCTTGTTTACAAATTCGTCGAGGTAAATGATTTAGAAGTTTTCTTAGCTTGATTAAGCACCCAGTCTACCACTTGCTCTTCCATTACCAACGATTCAACGCTCGCCATCGCCTGCACATTATTTCTATAGTACTGAATCACCTCTTCTGGCTGATTGTAACTGGATGCAATCATGTTTAGCTGATCAGTGACTTTGTCGCTATCCAACTGCAGTTCATTTTTCTGCACGATCTCACCAATAATTAAGCCTAGTGATATTCTTCGTTTTGCTTCCTCTTCAAACAAAGAGTCGGGCAATTTCGATTCGTCCTTCACTTTCATTTCATTCATGCTTTGTTTGCGAAGCGCTTCGATTTCCTGTTTTACCAAAGCATTAGGAATCTCAAATTCGTTGGTATCAAATAGAGACTGCATAACTCGGCCCTTCACAAATGCTTTCTTACGCTGCTCAAGCTCTACACTCATATTGCTTTTAAGCTGTTCTTTCAAAGCATCTAAGTTGCCATCTTCTATACCAAATTCTTTAACAAAATCTTCATCAAGTGCTGGTAATTCACCTGCTTCAACTTTTTTCACTTTAATGACAAAAGTCGCTACTTTTTCAGCCAAGTCTTTTTGCATGTAATCCTTCGGAAAAGTTACCTCAAACGACTTTTCTTCATCTTTTATTACGTCAAAAAGCTGCTCTTCAAACTCTGGTAACAAGGAACCACTGCCTAATACAATAGGGAAATCATCTTGGCTCCCACCTTCAAAAAATTCTCCCTCTATCGAACCTTTGAAATCGATAGTCACTTGATCATCTTTTTTTGCCTTACGCGCGATCTCATTCCACTTCATCTTTGGTGCACGCAACTTATCTAGCATGCTATTAATATCGCTTTCCGCTATCTCTACTTCTGCAATCGCGATCTCAACTTCACTGATGTCGGCTAAATTAATTTCCGGATACACTTCGAACGTGGCAATGTATTTCAAATCCTGATCGGCCTCTAAATTTAATGGCTCGATCTGAGGACTACCCGCGGGGCGCAATTTTTCTTGCTGAATAGCTTCTTGATAGGTCGACTGCATGGTGTCCGCGACAACCTCTTGGAATATCTGCTTGCCAAACCGTTGCTTGACCACACGCATAGGAACTTTCCCAGGCCGAAATCCTGAAATCTTCACCTCTCGGCTCATTCTTTGTAATCTTTGCTGCATCGCAGAGCTTACTTTTTCAGCCGGTACTTCTATCGTCATCTTGCGCTCTAATGCGCCGGTCGTTTCTAGAGAGACTTGCATAATCGTTGTTTTACGTAAAATGATGTTGTTATATCGTTTAAAAGTCGGAATATGTACAGATCCTAGCCAGTGATCATTAACGAAATGCCACTAAAAACGCATCACCGTCGTTTGTCCGGCTCTATTCTTTAGTGCTAAATCGTATTTATTGCTGCGCAATCGTTCTACTCAATCCTTGCTAGTTATCATCCATCGTGCCTACTGCACAAAATTTTCAGTTTTATTCAACACACATTCTGTCCACATCAATTATTGTGCAAAGTAATCTGTGCTCGCTATAGCCCATCGTGCTTAATACACATTATTTCCAGTTTCATTCATGCTAGATCATATGCAACTGTAGCTATCCGTACTAACGATAATCTATCGTACTCATTACATATATCATGCATATATATCCATGCTAGACCCACCAACTCTGATTACATCATTATCGTGCAAAACTTTTGGTGCGAAAGGAGAGACTCGAACTCTCACGGGTTACCCCACTGGCACCTAAAGCCAGCGCGTCTACCAATTCCGCCACTCTCGCATTATTTAATTAACACATCACATTGTATGCGTTATTCTCAATTATAACCGAAATTGAAACTCACAAACGCTAACTTACATATAATTACGCTCATTTTAATTACCCAATTATTACTTATGCCAGCACTCATAGCATTTATTACATTTATTGCCGTAGCTCTACTAGCTGGAGCAGCATTTGCATACCCCATGCACATTTTATTGGCAAACTGGTTTGAACTAGATTTTGAACGCGTACTCAGTCGCAGCGTACTCATCATAGCAATATTATTATTTTTAGCATTTTTTAAAATAATTGGTTTTCGTACTTGGCGAGAAATAGGCTATAGCTCGAATAAAAAAGAATTTTGGAATGATTTAATCAAAGGCTTCGGTGCTGGCCTTTTAATTCTGAGTCCTGTAGTTGCAGGCCTATTGATCACCAAAACCAGAGTGCTCGATTTAAATTGGGATGTGTCATTGAGCAGTATTTTATCATTACTCATCTCCGCATTCGTTGCAGGACTGGTTATCGCTATACTTGAAGAAACACTTTTTCGCGGCGCCATGCTAACGGCAATACAGCGGCAGAGTTCTAAATGGTTTGCGATTACTGCCAGCAGTTTGGTCTATGCATTGATCCATTTCCTACAGCCTGCAACGCACTTAGATGCAAGCGCACTAAACTGGTCAAGCGGGTTTATTGTCTTAAAAAGTGCTTTTCTGCCTATATTTCAACCAATGCAAATTATTGACTCTTGCATCGCACTATTTTTCGCCGGAATGCTGCTTGCCCTCGTCAAGATCCGCACGAACAAGCTTGCAATTTGTATCGGCATTCACATGGGCTGGGTATTTACGATAAAAGCATTCAAACAGGTAACGGATTCTAATATTTATTCTGAATATGCTTTTTTGGTGGGCAGCTACGACAAAGTCATTGGCTATCTAGCAGCAATTTGCATTGCTGTAACTATAGTCGTTTATTTAAAGTTACAAGATCGACCAGAAATGAGCCAGAAATAAACTAATTTTTCGTAACCCGCTTCCAGCCGATTAAATATGCGTCTAACAACCAAAACTGATCCGCCTCTTGGCGATAAGATATTTCACGAGCAAAGCCTAGATTCCATCTAGAGTTTAGATAATTTTGTTCCGCGAGCTGCAAAGTGGATTGTTCTTCATTTATCGCCACTATTACCGACACGTGACCCGTACCGAGGTATTCCTTCCCGTAAATTAACAAATCACCTCGTTGAGGCTTAGACTGCGAACCATTCACGATTGAATCAAACTTGAAAGATTGTCCAGTTGCAGGGCTGGTCACTTGATCGAGATTCCAAATATCTGCAGCAATATCCACATCTCCATAAACCACCTCAAACTCATGCAATAGCCAACGCCTAGCATATTCAACACACTGCCATTTGATACCGGTGTAGACATCCACCATGTGGTTAGGCTCAAATACGACACAATTCGAATTGCAGTTTGAATAAGCTGCAATACCTGCGGGCGAGCGGCCTAGCTCGATTCCATAGCGCGTCTCGCAGTTCGACCTGCACGCCAGCGGAATAGATAGCAGCTCTTTGGTTCGCATCGAATCACAAGCTGCTAGAAAAAACAAAATGAGCCAAAGCCAGCTCAACCAATTATTGTAATTTTTAATCATCAGCATGCTATTCAAAAAACGTATCGAACCCACCTATAGACGGCTCTTTACTCATTAAATTATCGTAATCAACTCAATTCCGCCAAGCTGAGGCAAATCAGTGAAATAACCATATTCTTTTGCTCTTGATGACCATAATCTAATCCAAGTAAACAGGGCACCACGCTTAAAATATAGCAGTAATACAAAGGAAGAAAATAATTTAGTTTTTTGGTATAGAATTAGTGCTTAACCTTAGATTATTCAATTTTGTAGGAGTATATGTGGGCCTTAAAGTGAATTGTTCTGACCTCGCCGCGATCTTTGGCGTTAACCAGGCAAAAATCGATACCTGGACAGAGCAAGGGCTGCCTTATTCCATTAAGCCTAAAAACAATCCCACCAGAGCCAATAGCACTAAAGATTTTATTTTTGATACGACTGTGGTCATCGAATGGTGCATCAAGCACAAGATCTCTCTTTAAGCATCTATTTTCAGATATAAAAATGCCCATACTTGATAAAAGTGCGGACTTTTTTGCTTAATTAGCGTACTAGTTTACTCGCAGTTCAACTCCACGTTTCGCGGCTCGACCATCTGAGTCACCCGATGCAGCCAACTCAGGTTCAGGCATTTCTTCCGTCGAACTTGGACAAATAATAAATCCTAAGATACCGCAACTTCGCTTTTGCAATCACTGCAGCTTCAAGAAATAGCTCATAATGCCAACAGCTTAGACATTTAGACATCTTTCATATTCAACATTTTAGGATAAATACCCACTCTCAAGAATTAAGAGTGGGGTGAGCGATGGGGCTCGAACCCACGACCACAGGAATCACAATCCTGCGCTCTACCAACTGAGCTACGCTCACCACTGAGGAATGAATACTAACTTATTTAAAGCTCAATTGACTACGCCACCTTTTAGAGATACAGGCGACCCAAATTTAGTGGCAGGTCGGCCCAAGCCAAGCGCAATATTTAATCCTCAAACTTGAGCTAATCCGCGATGAATAAATATACTGGCGCGCCCGAGAGGACTCGAACCTCTAACCCTCGGCTTAGAAGGCCGATGCTCTATCCGGTTGAGCTACGGGCGCTATTTGCGCAGTTCCACTAGTGTAGCATTTGAACTTGCCTAGAGTGAATGCACAAAGAGCAAGTATGAAAAAAAGACTCAAAATGCTCAACGCTCAATCCAACGACTATTGCCCGTATGACAATCTCATTCCAGCCATTTAAGTGCTCAGCTAATTATTTAATGACTGCGCAATAGCGGATCACAAGAAAAATAGAAAGGATCAATGCATTAAGCTAAAACAGCATGCCCAAGCAATGTAATTTAAAAACGAGATTTATAACGCAGCACCTTAATACGTTGCATATGCGCTATCTTCGTTGGCCAGATAAGAAATTTTTCTAATTTGAGGTTTGGGAAATATAGCGTTAGAGATTTAGTTTTATATTGCAAACCATGTGGCTCTAGCTCTCTTAAAAATCCAAGCACAATCCCTAAAATCAATAGGCCTGAAATAATTGGTACGGCAACTACCAGCAGTAACAATAATCCACTCGCCGTAAAAGTTTTCGCTAGATTAATTAAAATGTAGAAAATCCATTTCATATTCGCTATCTTCCTTTCCTTGCTTATTTATTGTGACCATATGCTTTAAGGAAAAGTTTGATGCGCTTCAAAAATTACCCCTATAGCGAACACTATTTACACCAATACTATAGATAATGTGATATAGAACAGGCCATAGAGTTATATAGTTTATCAGTAAAATTAATAGTCAAACCATTACTGAATCAAGCCAATCTACATATAGATGTCTAAATTATTTTTTTACTGCATAAAGTTGCTCTCATTACTACCGTTGCAGATCCTATATGGTCTTGCTTGGCTCATGTATATCTTACTTTTCCACGTATTCAAGGTGCGCAAACAGCTCGCATTGAAGAACATCAAATCCTCTTTCACAGAATATTCCGACACAGAGTGCATGCAGTTAGCTAAAAATCATTACAAAAACATATGCATGGTGATCGCTGAAACAATAAAATCGCTCAGCTTAAGCAAGATGCAGATCAAGCAAAGAGTAGAATTTAAAAACGTAGATTTATTAGAAAAGTATCTTGCAAAAGATCAATCCGTAATAATCGTTGCTGCACATTACTGCAATCTCGAATGGGCACTACTAGCATGCTCGCAGCATGTTAATTACCCCGTAGACACAATCTATCGAACTCAACGCGTAGCTTGGATAGAAAAACTATTTTATGAATTACGCTTACGGTTTGACATTACTCCACTTCCCATGGAAACCTGTATTGCTGAGTCTGTTAAACGCTCTAAAATAACAAGAATCATTGCCATGGCAGCCGATCAATCGCCGAAGAAAAATGACACGCCTTATTGGCAAACGTTTCTGAACCGTGACACTGCATTTCATAACGGTACAGAAAAAATTGCCATGGCATTTAAATACCCGCTTATTTTCATGTCGATGCAAAGAACACGTAAAGGCTATTACGAGGCGACGCTTACGTTATTAGCTGAACCACCCTACCTTGCGCAATCCAATGAAATTATGCATCGGTATGTCAATGAACTAGAAACATTAGTCACTAAAAATCCGCAGGATTGGCTCTGGGCCTATCGGCGCTGGAAAATAAAAAAACCTCTATACGACTAGCCTCATGATGCGGTTGCCGTATAAGCACGCTTTAGTAAGTGTAAATATATGGCTGCAGAGATTCCCGACGATCCAAATATCACACTCATAATCACTATTTGATATTTTGCTGCAATTAACGGCGACACACCCGACAAAATTTGCCCCGTCATCATGCCTGGCAGAGCTACAATACCCACTGCAAAGAAAGTATTGATGACAGGGATCAGTGATGCGGACAAGGCATTATTGCGCGCATGCAAATAATCAATGCCACTACTTCGATCAGACTCAATACGCTCTGCAGCTAGACTTACAGTATTCATGGCATTAGAAAAAATCATGCCAGCAAGAGGAATGACATATTGCGGCTGATACCAATAATCGATCTCAAGCACTGCCAAAGTGACCAACAATAGCGTCAATATGCCGCTTATGCTAATTGCAATTAGCGCCTTGAAAAACAAGTCTCTAGAACGCCTTTTAAGCGGCCTTAATGCAATCCAACTTGCCATTAATAACATAACGGCCAACACAAGAACCACGATACTTGGATTATCCAAAGTAAAGATAGAAGTTAAAATGTATCCAATTGCGATTAATTGAATTAACATTCGTGCCGATGCATAAATAGCAGTTTTGCTATTCAATGACCATAGCGCAAGAATTACAATCACCACAGCAATAGGGATCAATGCAATGACCAGATTAAACATTTCAATTTCATATATATCTATTTTCATAGCGTTCCCGATAATAAATTACAGTCAAATTATTTGCTTACCTTAACAAATCGTTTTACAACTATTCATGCCCATCACAATAACCATTACCTTCCTGCCTAGACTTGCTTAAACTAATCCTAAAATTAATTGCCGCTATACCGCTGCCAATACTGTACGGCTTCTCAAGCCCACTTTATTATTTGCTATTTCATATATTACGCTTCAGACGCAGAATAGCTGCAAATAACCTATGCAACTCATTTCCTAATTTAAGTTCAAAAGAACAAGAAAAGCTACTCAAACGTCACTACCGAAACTTCTGCGATGTAGTGATAGAAATCATCAAGAGCCTTAATCTAAAATCTGAACAAATAAAAAATCACGTAGCTATTACAAACACCCAGGAAATTGAGCATGTTTTACAACAAGGACAAACCATCGTGCTAGCCCTTGCCCATCATTGCAATCAAGAATGGGCAATGCTTGCAACCAGCCAACAAATTGAATTTCCAATTGATGGAATATACAAACCATTACATCTTAAATGGCTAGATGAATTAGCCTTGGAATCTCGATCGCGCTCAAACATTACACTTATTCCGGCCAAAACCTGTGTAACGGATTTAATTAAACGCGCTAAACAAACACGAATTATTGCTATTGCTGCAGATCAAGCGCCACGCAGAAGAGATGAAGCCTACTGGTCAACCTTTCTGCACCAAGAGACGCCTTTCTACTTGGGTTTAGAAAAAATAGCCATGCTGTTTAAGTATCCAGTATTTTTCATGGAAGTAGAGCGTCTAAGCCGAGGCAAGTATCACGTTAGTTTTAAACAAATTTCGAAACCGCCTTACGCTAAAAATTCGCACTTGATCTCTAGAAACTATGTGCAAGCCGTTGAAGAGCAAATCCTCAAACAACCTCAAGATTGGCTATGGATACATCGAAGGTGGAAAAAGAAAAAAATCTTTATATAACTAAAGCTTCTTTCTCACGCACAAATTTGGCTAAGTCAGAAATCGAAGAATGCTCCACTAAATCAGTAATCAATTTTTCCTGGATATAACTCATCCAATCCAGTATGGATCTCCACCAGTGCCAATGAGCTTGCGCCAAGCTCCAATAAACTGTCATGGATACTAAAAGACTTATTTGGCAAAGCTTCCATGCAAATTTGTTTAATTGAATTGACCACCGCATCTGTAGGCCCTTCATCGTTAGCTGTTAGATTTTTCTCAGCCAGGGCACTTAGCTGGTTAACAATGTCATTATACTCGCCTGCTAAATATGCATCGGCAAGCGCAGAACGTTGTATTTTTCCACTAGTAGTCTTAGGTACTTTTTTAATCGGAATTACTTGATGCACTTCTATTCCAAATTGCTCATTCACTATAGCAGTTACGTTCGAGGCAAGTGATAAAAAGCTTTCCAACTCTCCTTTGTACAGAACAAATACCAACACTTCTTCCAGACCACTCTGCTTAGAAGTAACGCCTGCAACCACTACTTTACCTAATTCTAAATTCGGAATTTGATGCAAACTTTCTTCGAGATCATAGGGGTAATAGTTTTGCCCATTAACAAACAATATTTCTTTAAATCTGCCAGTGATAAACAAACCTTGCTTACAAACAAAACCTATATCACCTGTGTCGACCCAACCCTCGTCCAAATAATTAGAACCGTCGTCACCAATAATTTCCTCCGTTACATTGCCACCTCGAATATGGATATGGCCTACGGTGTTTTCAGCTAGTGAATTGCCGTTTTTATCACCAATTCTTACCTTACAATTAACAATCGGTTTGCCAACACCCACCAATGACACGCTATCATCATCTTGAGAATTCAAAACGACTACTGTCTCAATTGAAAGTGAATCACGTTGTGCGTGCACTACCTGCAATGGTGCATTAATTTCTGGAAAACTAACCGCTAAACTTGCTTCCGCCAAACCATATACCGCAAACATGCAGTGCTTAGGTAAGCCATATTGAGCCAGCTCGCGAGTAAATTGCTCACAAAGACTGACAGAAATAGGTTCTGCGCCATTAAACACTAAGCGCACGTTCGATAAATCAATAGCATTTAAACCCTTGCGCTTAAATGCATTTAGAAAATGCTTATAGCCAAAATTTGGCGAGCACAATACGCTGGCTTTCTTTTCACTCGTTGCCGTCATCCAATATAATGGACGCCGCACAAATATATCCGTACGCATAATGAAATGGCTATAGTTGCAAACTATAGGATTTAAATGAAACCCGATTAATCCCATATCATGAGTTAAAGGCATCCAACTAAGACTGATGTCTGCAGAGGTAAATGCAGCGCCTTTTTGAATGCCTTCAATATTTGCAATTAAATTTCGGTGCTTCAGCACCACGCCCTTGGGGCTTCCGGTAGACCCAGAAGAGAACTGAATAAACGAGGTGTCTTCAGGCACAATATTCTCCACCTGTCCCGGTAGAGAGATATCCACTATATCGTCACTTAACAACACTCTTTCAGCTAATTGCTGATATGTGCTTTTCGCTATTTCCTCTTGCGCGCTTGATCCCAACTTGAGTAAATTCTTACGATCGGTATATAAAAAAGTTTTGCCAAGTTTTTGGGCAACATTAAATACTTTTTGACGATGCTGATCACTAATGCCGACGGCCAAGGGCACTGGGATAATGCCTCCAAACTGGCAAGCCCAAAATACATCCACCATCTGTTCGTTATTATTTAAAAACAGGATTAAATAATCACCCTTTTGCATGCCTTGCTGCTGCAATATATATAACAGTCCAAGTGCACGCTGATACAGTGCTTCAAAAGTAATGGTCTTTTCTTGATCTTGACCTTCTATAAAGCCAACAAAATGCTCTTCACTACGATTTTTTTCTAGCGCTTCGGTTAAAGTTTGAAATTGTTTAGTCATTGAACAATGCTAATCAGGCAAGAGGCTATGCCCTGAGTGAAATTTAAGAAAATGGTCGGGGCAGAGAGATTCGAACTCCCGACCCTCTGCTCCCAAAGCAGATGCGCTACCAGGCTGCGCTATGCCCCGACATTTACCTGTGGTAATCATATACCGATGCGGATCATACGTTCTAGCAGTGATTAAGGTCAATGCCGCCAAGTCGATAGAAATTACAATTACACCCAATAACTGAATTTTGCCTGATTCGTCAGTCAGTAACGATTGCGGAACTTTTACACAACAATTACGGACAAATCTCTGAAAAATCGATACTATTCACCCTCAATTTTTAATGGAGCCAATATGAATGCACTACTCAAGCATCCCCTTCTGTCTGTATTCATCATAATTATTATGACCACATCAAATGCACAAGCAGAAATGACAACGGTGAAAATGGAAACCAGCCAGGGCACCATCACTCTTGAACTAAATGGCGATAAAGCACCCAATACGGTGGCGAATTTTTTAACGTATGTTAGAGAAGGATTTTTTGACGGCACGATATTTCACCGTGTTATATCGAATTTCATGATCCAAGGCGGCGGTTTCACCGCAGAAATGTTACAAAAAAGCCCCCATGACCCGATTCAAAATGAAGCCAATAACGGCCTAAAAAATGAAACCGGTAGCATTGCCATGGCGCGCACTGGCGACCCTCACTCTGCAACCGCACAATTTTTTATTAATGTTAAAGATAATGATTTCCTAAACTTCAGTAGCGAGACTTCGCAAGGCTGGGGTTATGCAGTATTTGGGAAAGTCACAGAAGGCATGGACGTAGTCAATGCCATTAAAGATAGCCCCACAACTACAGCAGGGGGTCATCAAGACGTGCCCGCAGAAACTATCACGATAGAAAAGGTCACTATCGTCGAATAAGAAATGGAGCGATGTCACAGACTCTCTTTATTTCAGACTTACATTTAGATCATAAAAGGTCGCACATTATTGCAGCCTTTTGTCGTTTTCTGCAGGAGATCTCCGACACCGATGCACTCTATATTCTAGGCGATCTGTTTGAATACTGGATTGGGGATGATGATCCCGCAATCGGACTACAACCCGTCATCGACGCTCTGCGAAAATTGAGCCTTGCCGGAACTCCAATTTATTTTATACATGGCAATAGAGACTTTTTAGTCGGAAAATCCTTTGCAAAGGCTACTCGATGCAAATTACTTGCAGAAGAAACCATCATAGATCTGTATGGAACTCCCACATTAATTATGCATGGCGATACACTCTGTACCGATGATATTGCTTATCAAAAATATCGAGCCAAAGCGCGAAATAAATGGATTCAAAAATCCATATTGCTACTTAGCGTAAAACAGCGGCTCAAGCTTGCTGAAAAACTACGCAACAAAAGCATCAGCGCTACACAAGACAAACATCCAGAAATTATGGATGTAAACCAGCACGCTGTTGAACAAGTCATGCTTACTCATAATGTTGAATACTTAATTCATGGTCACACACATCGGCCCGCGATCCATGATTTAATTATCAATGGCAGTGCCCGCCAACGAATTGTCTTAGGAGATTGGTATGATCAAGGCAGTGTACTTCGGTGCACACCAGAAGGAATTAATTTAGAAACGCTACAAACTTAAAATTTGGGCTTACATGTTTTGCATGGCTTCAAGTTCTATTTCTGAAAATCCTGCTTTGCGTCGCGCCTCAATTTGAAATGGACCTTGCAACCGACCTGTAAAATACTCTTGCAATAAGGCTTGAAAAGTTTCTTCCGGCTGCAATCCTTGCTGCTTACAAACATAGTTAAACCAGTGCGATCCAATGGCAACATGGCCTATTTCTTGCTCAAATATGATTTTCAATATATTCGCAGTAATCTCGTCACCATGGTTTTGCAATTTAACAATCATTCCAGGAGTGACATCAAGGCCTCTAGCCTCCAACACTCTTGGCACCAGCGCCATGCGTGCAACTACACTATCAGCCGTTTTAATCGCCATTTCCCACAAACCATCATGTGCGGAAAAATCGCCATAGTCAGAACCTAATTGCTTCAAACGTTCACGCAACATAGAAAAATGCTGCGCTTCTTCAAATGCAACGTGCAACCAATCGTGATAGTACTCTACTGGCTGGTCTTGAAATCGATACATCGCATCAAGCGCTAAATTAATAGCATTAAATTCAATATGCGTAATAGCATGAACCAACGCAACCCGCCCCGGTTGCGTGGCTAAACTACGGCGCGGAACTTCTCGAGGCAAGACTAATTTAGGCTTCTCTGGCCGTCCAGGAATTGCAATTTTATCAATTATTGCGGTTTTATTTAAATCGACCTCACCACTCTCATCCACTAGCTCTTTAAGATGAAATACCGCTGTACATTTTTGCGCAGGATCAGTAAGCAATAAACAATCATAGGCAGCAGCAAAAATTGATCTCATCGATAATATTTTTATCTAGCGATCTAACTTTACGCGCTTACGATGACGAACGAGGAAATCATTAAGCAATCATACAAATCAATAACATCTTGATTTTTCATACGAATACAACCTTCTGAAGCCGGCTGCCCAATGAGGCCTTCCTCATGAGTACCATGTATATAAATATAGCGTGCATAACTATCGATGCCTGCGCCTTTGTTCACGCCTTCTTCAAGGCCAGCAAGCCAAAGGATTCTGGAAGTGATGCAATCTCCATTCGTGCGAATCTCATTATGCTCAATGTTTGCGTGCTCGCGCGTAGGTTTTCTGGTCTTGAAGATTTCAGAAAATTCTGCATCACCACCAATTTTTTCTTGAACACAGTGAATCCCAGTAGGGGTTTTATAAGAGCCTTCATCATGACCAATGCCAAATCTTGAAGTAGAGACAGAATAATTACACACATACTCTCTAGCAGAATACAGGTAAAGCATTTGGGCACTGATTTTTACAATAGCAGCGGGTAATTCGGCATATAGCGGGTATTGATTACATGCTACATCAAGCAGTGGCAACAGCTGCTTCGCTGCTTTAGAAGCTTGCATAAGAGGGGGGCAGCGCGCACTTAGACACTATTATGCAAATCAATACCAACATATTCTTTGTCACGCTCTTGCTTTGATGCATCGCTACGCGACGCTTCTAGACTTTCAAAGTAACCATCTTCAACACCCGTAATATATTCACCACTAAATACCGAAGTATCAAATTTTTCGAGACGCAAATTGCCTTGTTGTACCGCCCAAATCAAATCATTTAGATTTTGATAAATTAAACGATCAGCTTGTATTTCTGTACAAATTTCATCGATGTCTTTATTGAAAGCAATAAGTTCTTCCCGCGCGGGCATATCAATTCCATAAATATTTTGATAACGAATCGGCGGCGAGGCAGATGCAAAATATACTTTTTTTGCGCCTGCATCTCTTGCCATTTGCACAATCTCACGTGAAGTAGTGCCGCGCACAATTGAATCATCGATTAGCAATACATTCTTATCTCTAAATTCTAGTCCAATCGGGTTAAGCTTTTGTCTTACCGATTTTTTGCGGATCTTATTCCCAGGCATGATAAATGTTCGACCAATGTAACGGTTCTTAATAAATCCTTCTCGGTACTTAACTCCTAACAAATATGCAATTTCGATTGCCGCCGTTCGGCTTGTATCTGGAATAGGCATGACCACATCAATGTTAGGTTCAGGCCATTCTTTAATAATTTTTTTAGCTAAACTTTGCCCCATACGCATACGCGCTTTTTGCACAAATACATCCTCAATCACAGAATCCGGGCGTGCAAAGTAAACATACTCAAAAATGCACGGCGAATGAACTGCGCCTATAGCACATTGTTGAGTTGAAATTTTGCCATTTACATCAATAAAAATTGCTTCGCCAGGGGCAATATCTCGCACCAAGTTAAACCCGAGCACATCTAGAGCAGTACTTTCAGAAGCTACCACTAGTTTATGGTGTTAGAGAATCTAAGCAAGGTATGGAGTATATGGTAGCTTCTGAAAGGCTACAACGACGTTATCGAGATCGGAAGAGCGTCGTTG
>PVMS01047600.1_pt1 | contig 19208 bp, 29 predicted proteins | sample 1853461 | NCBI WGS metagenome assembly PVMS01 (sample SAMN08582032, study PRJNA380276) | Marine sediment metagenome, whole genome shotgun sequencing project. | isolation source: ocean sediment barecode stripped | collected 2017 | reverse complement strand
GATACAGGCGTGTGTACGATAATATAGATTATTGGCTACTCTGGCTACTCCAGCTACTCCTTACCCCGATCCATAGGCTTGGCGCGGCTTCCAAGCATCCACGACAAGTAGCCAGCCTAGTACTTCTGGCTACTATCGTCACCTTCCTGGCTACTCTTTCCTTGCTCGCTATCCCGGAGCCTACGCCAGAACAGCCTATCGTTCACTTCACCAGCCCAACTATAGATTAGAGCCTGTGGTTCGCGTACCATGAAATACCGCGTTGGGACGCCTAGCTCACCTTTTATCTTCTTACCATCGTTCGCCATATCGACTCTTGCGTTCTTTAGCGCACGAGTCATTTTCATCACCATTTCCGGTTGTATTTCAGTCATGGTCAACCTACCGCGTTCAAAGAGCCAAGCCAATTCCCGTGCAGACGCTATACTACCGTCCACTTCACTAAAGCCTTGCTGGAGTATGGTGTCCGGGTCTGCCAGTAATTCACCTATCCATGCTTCGTGTGTTGATTGGAGCATCTCTACCATATCACCCTTGACCTTAGTTAGAGGTGCCATTCCCTTAGGGTTGAAACCGCGCAAGTCACGGTTCAGGAGGTAGCCGTATATCGCTTCAGCACCAAAGCCCTCCTCCAGCCACTTCCACCTGGGATCCCAGTAACCTTGATTATTAGCGACTGATCCAACCTCGCACTCAACACACTCAAGCACAGCCATCCTCCTATCGCCGTGGTCCAGCTTGAATATTCCCACGTTATTCCCTGTTAGGAACACATTTAGGCAGTTGTCAATCAAATAAGCATCAACGCCCTTCCGCTCAAGGCGAATGGTCGTGCTAGTAATCAAGTCTTTAAGATTGTTGTAGACACGGCCACCAGAGCCTCCCCCTCCTACTTCATCAGTCTCTTCAATAATGAACAGTTGCTTCGCCGCTATATCCGCGTTAAATGGTCGCTCAAGGACAGTAAGTGGAGCCTTCGCCACGTTGTCCCTACCGAATATGCGCTGCATAATCTCGGACACCCAGCCCTTCCCCACTCCCGGGGGACCAATCACAACGAGCGCGGTAGTCAGCTTCCCACCAAGGTTCTGGAGTTGCCACGCCCACCAATCCAGGAAATACTCTCGCTCCACATCAGAGTCAAATACATCGTCCACCCATTGCGTGAAAAGGCTAACGTCGGCTGCCATAGGAAGGCAACCCATCTCCTTCCACATATTGTAGTACTCAGTTCCAACTATCCTATCCTCTCCGGGCTTGTATTTGATATCCTGTACTTCCCTGCGATACTCCCATTGCATCCACACCTTGGCGACTTGCACTGGTTTGTCGTCCTTCCACACAATGCGATTCGCATAGCTGACACCTTCAAAGTCACTCTTGCGTAACTCGTAGCCATGCTCAATGTCGATCACTCTATTTGTGCGTCGGCACACCACCACTTGATCATTCAGTATGTTGAGGTGGTCAGACATAGCGGAAGGCAGCGGCTCGCCTTCACCATTAAGAAACTCAAGTGTAAGCTCCTTGCCATGCTCTTGGTAGTAGTCGTCTAGTCCCCAATGGGAACCGTCTGCTTGTGGGGGAAGATATAGTATGTCCGAGTGGACACGTTGGTGGACTTCAAGTGCAGCACTTAGACGTCGTGCTGCTAGTAAGAGGTTAGGCTTCTCTTCGCATACATTGGAGTCAAAGCAGATGGCAGGCTTCAGCCTTAAATCTTCCCACGGCAGTTGTTTGAACTCGTAGTTAAGCTCGCCTCCTGTGGACCAGCCCCAACACCCAGACATCCCAACAGCATGGAATCCTAGGGAACAGGCAATGTCTGCCTTCAGAAATGACTCACAAAAATAGATCCGCTGCCCGTATTCGAGATTATCCCAGTTGGCGAGCGGTGAATAGTAGACTCCTGGGACCTTGCTGAACTTAACGTTCATCAAGAATTTAGGCTTACTCGGGTCTACTATAATCCCCCTCTGGTACCAGACTCTGGCGCCGAGCTTGCCAGTTTCCACACCCATGAGGTCCCTAAGCTTCCAAACGATGCCTTTAGAGAGTCCGGGTATCCGGGGGAATCCATTTTCAAACAACCACGTCGCGGTCTTTACTTCAAGATCGCAGCGCCGTATGCTGAACTGTGTATGTCCTCTGTCTGTTAGGTATTGTATCTGCTCTTTGAATTCTTCCCATTCTGGCTGCGCCATCGTTATTCCTTAGAGGGGTGTGGTCTAATTTTACATAATAAGTATAGCACGGCCAGCCGCGAGGTTGTAAACTCTTTAATCTAAGCCATATACTTTCGGGCCAAAAGTATGTAATATGTAATAGTACACTAACTATTGAGGATTGATCATGGGTATCAAAGACATTGAAGAAATAGTAAACGAGCACAAACCGATTTGTGCAGAGTATTGGGACCGGGGACTTAACTGTCCTTGCATTCCAAAGGAAGAGCAGGAGCGCATTGCTTCTGCCCTAAAACGTGGTGACGACATCGATGATATTATTGATGCAGGATGGGGGCCGAACTAATGGACGCTATACTTATCGTAAACCTGGAAGACTCGGTGCTTGGCGCTATTCACCAAGTGACCTTGGAAGAGAAGGTGACAGATGGCCTACACTCTTATATTACGCGCATCAACGGGACCAGCATCCCAATGAAGCATGAGTTCCACTTACGCATGGTTCAACTGGCCATGTCATTCAACGACCATTTCGCGGGCATTGTGGACTTGGACGAATTCCTTATGCCGTACGACGCCGCCATGATGGACCCGGAGGCAAACAAGTGAGCTGGTGGGAGTATGTGATCTTAGGCGGCATATGTCTGCCCCTGTTCCTTAACGGGGTAGCTCTTGTAATCAAAGAATCAGACAGGAACAAGCCAGATGAATAAGCTACAGAAATACTACATTGTTCGCACCAACAACTCCAAGGTGGAGGTTATTGGTACGAACTCAGGCCAAGCCTTTGTCAAGGCTGCGGCCGAAAAGCACATGGAACGTCTGCTTAACCGCATCACTGGCACCTTCCAAATTGTGGAAGTGGCCAAGCTCAAGGATTACATCTAGTGGGCTGCGGGGTCGCAATGTTACAGACCGTACCGAACGGGCCGTACGATTATAAAGAATCCCCGGCCAAGTGCGGACAAACGAGTATCCATGGTAGCGAGCTGCGCTGCGACAAATGCAGCAAGAAACGACCGTGGTACATCTGCAAGCATGGACGAGACGTATCGGAGTATCAGTGTGATACTTGTGAGATGGAATGAACGTACTAGTCAAAGATAAAATGCACTTCGTGCAGATGTGTACCGTCCGAATCGCACTTGGCCTGGAGATAAAGGGGATGCGTCGGTCCCGTTCCCCTTCTGCGTACGTGATAGCAAAGCGGGACTTCAAATTAAAGGGGAGCCGACAGTCGGTGTACGACCAACTGGAAGCTATGATAGAAGAAGAACATAAAGACCAGCAGGAGAAATACAGTAATGTCCACTCTATTAAATGAAATTAAGACCACGTTCCGCAATGAAAAGCGTGAATGGAAGAAGCGTAAGGCTTTCTTTAAGGCCAGCGAAGCTGACATAGCTGAAGTGCTGGCTGAAATGGACCTTAGCACAGCGAGCACTGGACGCATGGACTGCGATGCAGACGACGTCAACTTTTATGTGACCGGAGCTGCGCCAGCCATGAAGGAGATATTCCGTGCTTTCCGCAAACTGGGATACGACCCGAGCAAGCGGCCCGGAGTTAAGCCTGAATCCAACTTCACCTGTTACTTCAGCCAAACGGATAAGCCGACGTTCTACCTTAGCTTCTCCAGTACGGTCTGTCACAGGGTGAAGGTTGGAACCAAAACTGTTGAACAAGACATATACGAGGTGGTGTGTGAGTAGAGACCTAGACAAACTAACTGAACTGTTTCTTCAACACGCCGTGGATGATGGTGACACAGACCACCTCATCCACGTGATTGGTAGGATACAAGAGCTCCTGGTCAGTATGTTCGCCCTGTATATCATAATGGAGGGCAAAGAGCACGCTGACCACGACGACTGCGATGTTATGCGAAAACTTCCCGGTTGTGTGAAAGCATTTAAGGAACAGCTTATAGCTGACATAGACCTCCACGTACAGGGGAACTGTGCCGTGAATGGCATACAGCTAGAGCTCAGCCACAACCAGCGAGTATCCCAAGAGATACTGAAGGCAATGAAAGAAGCGACTGAATAAGAACCCCAGCACGAAGCCCTGCCTTATGTTATACTGACAGGGCAAGCCACCACAAAGAAGGAGAACACTGTGGACTTAGCAGACCTCAAAGAGACAGCCCTTGAGTACAATAGTAAGAAAGCCGAACGACTTGCCGCCGACCGTGTGGCAAGATCTCTTAAGACCGAAGAAGACAACCTAGCCTTCGCCATCACCCTGTATTGCAGGGAACATGGGGGAGCTGGGGTGGATATGGCTTCCGTGATTGTTGAGTATGATACCAAGCTGACGCCAGTGGCAAAGGATTGGGACCTTATACATCAGTACATCAAGGAGAACGACGCCATTGACCTCGTCCACAAACGGTTGACAGAGAGTGCCGTCCGGCTGCGTTGGGATGACGATGTTGTTATCCCGGGGGTTGGTGATAAAATAACGGAAAAGATAAAGGTGACAGTCAATGACTAAGAAGAAAGCAAGCAGTGAAACAGGCATAGTGTCCTGGCAAGACATGATGGCCGATGAAGCCAAGGAAGTTGCTAAGACAGAACGACCTAGCGTTGGCAGGATATCACTACAGTCGGGGGTTATGACGTACGAAGGTACGCCTGTACCTGACAATGAGATGATTTGCATTGTGGCTGACGTGATCGAAGAGCAGGTGTACTACGATCAACCATACGAGGCTGGGGTGGTGAACCCTCCCGCTTGCTTCGCCTATGGTGAACCGGGTAGCGGACTTACCGCGCACGAGGCTGTGCCGGACCGTGACTGGGAGAAGTGGGGCAACTGCGAGGTTTGTATCATGAACCAGTGGCGGAAACCACCAAAGAAAGGGAAGCCCTGTGGGAATCGGCGCAAGCTGGCCATCCTTCCCGCTGGTGATGACATGACTCCGGCTGATTACGAGAAGGCTGAAATAGCCATATTGAGTCTGCCTGTTATGTCCGTTAAGAATTGGGGGACGTATGTGAATATACTGAGCGCCCAATTCCAGCGACCATGTTGGGGGATGCTCACCAAGATTATGGTGCGGCCTGATCCTAAGTCACAGTTCAGGGTACACTTTGAGCATGTGATACCGTTGGCAGATGATATCATTGCTGCGGTCCATGCACGGCGGGATCTATGCAGGAACACGCTAATGGTCCCATACGATCTGACTCCTAAGGAGGAGACAGAAGACAGCGGGAAATACTAATGCAAAGATGTATACTGTGTGACCGTACGGAAAGGACCCACAAGATATCAAGCGTGGGCGTATGTTCAACTTGCGATGTAGCGTTGATCTACTGGAGTAGCAAGACTACAACCCAGAAGGTTAAGCGAGCGCGGCAACTTGACTCCTTCCAGAACAGGATGGAGATAACCTTAGGAAACATCAGAACCAACCGCCGAAAGAAGCGCAAGGCAGCGTGATAACGCTGGACTTTGAAACGGAAGCCATAGGGCCGAACCCCCTATGGCTTCCCCCTCGCCCTGTCGGGCTGGCTATGTGGGCGGAAGGACAAGAGCCTGTTTACCTGACTGACGAGGATATGAACGAAGGCTGGCTCTGGGCCTTACAATCAGACGACCTACTATTTCACAACGCACAGTTTGACCTCGCCGTAGGGCTGAAGTGGCTGGGCGGAGCACGACCAAACTGGGAGCGTATACATGACACAATGTACCTTCTATTCATTGATGACCCGTATAGTCAATCGTTGGCGCTCAAGCCCAGCGCCGACCGCTACCTTGATATGCCCCCCGAAGAGCAGGATGAGCTCATTGAGTGGATTCTCGCACACGTACCAGAGGCAACAAGGAAAACAGCGGGAGCTTTTATATCGTACGCTCCAACAGCTATTGTCGCCCCGTACGCGATCGGTGATGTGGTGCGTACGAGACGGCTCTTCGATCTTCTCCATCCTAAAGTCCCTACGGAGCCTTATGACCGAGAGCGTCGGCTTGCCCCTCACATGGCGGAAAGTAGCCGAGTTGGAATACGAACTGATGTCGAACGACTCGGTGCTGATGTTGAAATTTGTACTGATGGGCTCGCCCAAGTGGAACAGCAAATCTACAAAAGACTCGGTTGCGGTGAAATTAAACTAGTCGGGGCGCAGCTCGCCAATGCGCTTGACAAAGCAGGGGTGATGGACCAGTGGTTCTACACTCCCACAGGCAAGCGAAGTACCGCCAAGGACAATCTAATCATGGGCATAAATCCTGCCCATACCGATTTACTGGATCTCTTAGCATATAGGTCAACGATGGCAACCTGCCTGAATACCTTTATGACTAAGTGGCTCGCATTTGCAGAGGAGGATGGCCGTGTCCACACAGAATGGAACCAAGTTGCTAACGACGAAGGGGGTCACTCCGGGGCGCGTACTGGGCGATTGTCTAGCGCACGGCCAAACTTTCAAAATCCTCCTAATCCCTTTGACTGGACAATTCCCGACGGCCTGCCTCCATTGCCGAACATGCGGAGCTATCTACTCCCTGAGCCTGGACACATATGGATCAAACGTGACTTTTCAAGCCAGGAGATCAGGATACTCGCCCATTTCGAGGATGGGACGCTTCTGGCTGCGTATTGTGCGAATCCTTTCTTGGATCCCCACACGATGGCGCAGGAACTTATACAGCAGATTACCACGTTCCTATATGCCCGACCGGACGTCAAAATAACAGGCTTCAGCATTATCTACGGTAGCGGCGTACCGGGCCTAGCTCAACAGCTAAAGAGACCGCGCTCAGAAGCCTATGTGCTGCGCGAAGCCTACTTTAAGGCTATGCCAGCGGCGGCACAACTCGCTGCGTCTACGCGCCGTCGAGGGGCCTCTGGTGGCACAATCCGCACTTGGGGTGGACGGTATTACCCTGTGGAGCCACCGAAAATAATCAAGGGTCGTTTGAGAACCTGGGAGTACAAACTGCTGAACTATTTGATCCAAGGCAGCGCCGGGGACCAGACAAAGCAGGTGCTCTGCGACTGGTGGGAGATGTACAAGGCTCCCGACACCGTCTTTATGGCGACCATACATGATGAAATCAATGCTTCCGTACCGGAAGAGATTGCAACACAGGAAATGCTACAGCTTCGCGATGCTATGGACCAAGACTTGTTTGACTGTCCCATGCGTAGTGAAGGGTATTCCGGTCCTAATTGGGGGACTCTAATAAAAACGGAGAACGACTATGAATGAGGGCAACGCATTAAGAGCAGACACACCACAGTGTGAGCCTAGCCTTGAAGTAGCGAACAACAACGGTCACAGCATCCGCGACACCGTTACCGACATTGAAGGTATGATACAGCGGATAGAGGACTTCCTTACCGGGGCGCGGCCAGAAAAGGAGTCGCTAGCTCAGGTTGACAGCTGCCCTTCGGGGATACTGGCACAAATCTGCCAGCAGGGTGCGAACAATGTTGACCGACTGCAGGACATACACCGACGGCTAGACCGCATGGCCGGGAACTTGGGAGTGCAGAGGTGAGCAATTACGGCCCCTATTCATATAGCCGAATGGCGACCTTTAAGAAATGCCCACAGAAGTTTAAGTTCGCATACGTGGACAAGCTGGACATTCCTTTTGAGCCTAGCCCACAGATGCTCCGGGGGTCAGCCGTACACGACTCCCTGGAGCAGTTTATGAACGGGGTTAGCGAACAGCTTCATGCAGACATCCACGAGCACTACGGACAATTCTTCTTTAGCTTACGGGAAGAGCACAAGGAAACGCTGGAGCCAGAGGCCAAGTGGGGGATCAACTGGGATCTCCTGCCCTGTGAGTACGACGACCCGGACTGCATGGTTCGTGGCTTTATGGACCTCAGGTTTAGACCAGTGGGTGACCATATACAGGTCTATGAATACAAAACAGGGAAGCAGTACCCAGAGCACATGGCTCAAATGTGGCTCTACGGCGTTGCCACTCTGGTGAGGCATCCCCTTACGGACGGGGTTGATGTGACGGCTGTGTACCTTGACCAAAAGAAGAACAAGAAGATTTACTACCCGCAGAGCATGATGTTTGAGTATCGCCCTGCGCTTATACGGGAAATTGAAGAGATAGAGAACACCAAGCCAGAGGACATGATACCTGTGCCTCACTTTATGTGTCGGTACTGCCAGTTCTCCAAGGGGAACGGCGGACCGTGTCAGTTTTAGAAAAGGATGTAGAAGGTAAGGCTTCAGATTATGCTGAAAGTATCGGTTACATATCACTTAAAGTCCGGGTCACGGGCCAACGGGGATGGCCAGACCATGTGTTCATTAATCCTTACGGGTATCACGTATGGATTGAGTTTAAGAAACCAAAAGAATTCCCTAGTAAACTTCAATACTACCGACTCAAAACGCTTATTGAGCAGGGTGCTTCAGCGTCTTGGACGGACAACCTTGCCAGAGCTAAGGACATATTAGATGCAAACGTGGCATCCACACGATTACCAGCTCCGCGCAATTAAGCTCCTATTATCGCAGGGGAGCGCCGGACTGTTGCTAGACCCGGGACTTGGGAAGACGGCTGTAGCACTCGCAGCCTATAAGATTCTTAAGAGCAAGGGGATGGCTCCTCGTGGGATGTTAGTCATCGCTCCCCTGCGTCCTTGTTACGATGTATGGCCCAGTGAAATAGAAAAGTGGGCTGAGTTCAATGGATTGACCTATGCCGTCATGCACGGAGCAGACAAAGCTAAGATGCTGCGTATAGATGCAGACATCCATATTATCAATCCCGAAGGTTTGGCGTGGCTCTTTAACCCCCTCGCCACTCACAGGAAAGATTGGACTATCCTATGCGTAGACGAGAGCACCAAATTCAAAAACAGCACGACCAAACGCTTCAAGCTGATGCGGAAGCGGTTCCCCACGTTTGCCCGGAAGTGGATACTAACCGGAACCCCGATGCCCCTAGGTCTACAGGACCTGTTCGGACAGATTTTCATATTAGACGACGGGGCAGCTCTTGGGAGGTATATTACCCACTTCCGCACTAAGTTCTTCTTTACTGAACCATGGAACCCATACCAATACTTCCCCAAGGAGGGTGCGTTCCAAGAGGTTATAAGCAGAATAGACCCATACGTTCTACGCCTAGCAGCGAAGGACTACTTGGATATGCCTCCGGTCATACAAGAAACGATATATGTAGACCTCCCACCTGACGCAAGGAGTAAATACCGTGACATTGAAGAAGACTTCATCACCCAAGTCGAAGCAGGAACTATTATCGCGGCAAATACCGCTGTCGCTGGAGGCAAGTGCAGACAAATCTGTAACGGAGCCCTCTACATTAACAAAGAGCACGAATGGGAGTCCATCCATGCCGCCAAACTGGAAGCATTGGGAGATCTTATTGAACAACTCGGAGGAGCTCCCACACTTGTTATGTATGAGTTCAATCACGACAAAGCAAGAATACTTGGACGCTACGGTTCTGATCTCCCTGTTCTCGGAGGAGGCACGTCGGCTGGACAGTCTCACAAGTACATACAGGAATTTAATGATGGCAAGCACCCGATAATGATCTGCCACCCTGCGAGCATGGCCCACGGCCTGAACTTGCAGGAGGCTTGCCATCACATCGTATGGTTCGGCATAACGTGGAACCTTGAGCACTATGACCAATCAATAGCACGAATCTACAGGCAGGGGCAAGAGTTCCCTGTGTTTGTTTATCACATATTGGCTAGGGATACCCTAGACGATAGAGTTATGGAGGTACTATGCGAGAAGGATCACAGCCAGCAGATGCTGTTCCGCTCACTGACCACGAGATAATAGCTATGATACGCCCCTGGATCCCCGTGGCCGGGAATGATTGGACTTACTTGTGGAAACTCAAGGTGCTGCCGGGGCATTCAGTAGACGCTCACGTTCACGTAGGCTGGACAGCTACCCTGCACGAACTAGATAAGGACGAAACTGTTCTTGCACACCTGATCGTGGGCGGCAAAGCTCTGTGGCCAGAACCGGGGGAAATCATTGTTATACCTCCGGGCATTGTACACTCTGTTCCTAAATGGGGTGGGGACTTCCCCCGCCTGAGCTACGCCCTGACGGTAAATGAAGGAGATAACCGACAGGTGATTAAGGAGGTTGTAAGATAAAATAAAGGTTGCAGAGGGACCATCTCTGTGCTATAATCAGAATGCCAACCAACAACCCTAGGAGAACGAAATGGCAAAGACGAACGCACCGCCTGAAGGCGGAAAAGCTGCAAAGACAGCTAAGACTGCTGATGGCGAGAAAAAGCCACGCGCACCCCGAAAGGACTATGGCTTCGCTAAAGGAGCCACCATCGCATTGACGGATGGTGAAAAGACCTACAAGGGCAACCGACTTCGCTGGTATGGATATCTCACAAAGTCTGACGGCAAGACCGTTGAGAATTTTGAGAAGCTGGCGACAAAGGCAGAAGAGAAAGAGGGAGCCAGAGGCTGGCTGCGGTTCTTCGTTGAGAACGAAGCCTGCACACTGACAGCTCCCCCGGCTGAAGCGTAAGCCTCAGAGCTCGGCTGGAGTTGTTCCGGTCGAGCTCGTTTTGTTTATGGAGACGACTCTATGAATTTGTACATAATGACAAGAGGGCGCATAGGCGCTCAGCGGACGTACACTTCCATACCTTGGTCGTGGCGTGACAAGTGCTTCCTCGTAGTACCGAGAGAAGAACATGGGAACCACTTTACTCTAGGCGGGGATGATGACTTTGGTAAGAAAATTCCGACCATTGCTGTCCCTCCCCACGTTGACAATTATAGTAAGAAAATGAAGTGGATAATAGAGGACGGCATGAAGGACGGGGAGGAGTGTTGTTGCATCATAGATGATGACCTTGTGTTCAGCCGCCAGTGGATAAAACCTGATGGAAAGATTGGGCTTAAGACAATTGACGGGGCAGACACAGAGACCCTCCTTACCCTCTTCGCTTATATGGAGTTGCTACTTGAAGATACTGCGCTGGTGGGAGTCCACCCAAGACAGATGGGGCATCTACAAAAGCCTCCGTACAATGACAATGGAAAGGTCATTTGCGTACAAGGAATTAATCGTAGGCTTGTGGGAGATATCCCTTATCTTGATAAGTTTCCTATACTTTCCGATGTGGTGCTTAACGCGACTCTCTTAGCACGAGGGCAGGGGAACAAGATACTTACCACCTTCTTCCAGGACTGGGGGAGCTGTAATGCTCCGGGTGGTTGCTCATTATACCGAACGCCTGAAATGCAAGCCGAAGCCTGTTACTGGCTAGAGGAGCGATTTGGGCCTTACATCAAAGCTGTAGAAAAGGAGGCCAAAAGTGGATGGTTGGGAGGAAAGCGCGTTGACTTTAGAGGTCAATGGAAGAAATTATACGCGGCCGGAGTTGCTGGCCTATTGGATATCTGAAAGGGAGAGAGTCCGTGCCAAAAAAGAAAGAGGAGATGCCAAGCCTTGGAGTGACGACCCTGTATTTCAACAAACCTACTTCTGTAACGTTCACAGAGAAGATGATCGTGTTACGCGATGGATCAGAGAAAATTATACTCCAAGTATCTTCGGGGAGTACTATGAAGTTGCGATTGTTGCAGCCCGTATCTTTAACTGGCCTCCCACCCTTGAACATATCAAATTTAGCCTAGTCCCTTCACCTCACATGAAGTTGTGGCAGGTCTTAACTGACCTGAAGGATACAGGGACAAAAGTGTGGGGAGGAGCATACCTGATTACGACGCATGGCCGCAAGATGGCCAAGATAGACTACTGTGTGGAGTTGCTTCAGAACTGCATCGACATCACCCCTGTCCACATGGCTGAGCCAACCTGCGAAGGGTACTTCCACGCGTTCAAGCGTATTGACGGATTGGGTAGCTTCCTCTCCGCCCAGATAGTGGCTGACCTTAAGAACACCAAAGGTCACCCGCTGGAGGCAGCAACGGATTGGATGTACTGGAGCGCTCCTGGCCCTGGGAGCTTGCGGGGACTATGCTGGTTCCACAATGACAAGATTACTAACTCTATGTACCAAGGAGCTATAACGTCAGCTAAGAGCTATATTGAGAACCGGCTGGGCGATCCATACTTCACCATGTGTATGCAGGATATGCAGAACTGTATGTGTGAGTTTGACAAGTATTGTCGGGTCTTAACGGGTACAGGGCGGAGTAAGCGCAAATATGCCGGCTCCTGACGTAAAACGGCCCCCTCGACTGCCGCAGGACGCAAAATCGCAGCATGGCCTTGGCCTTGGTATGGCCTAAAAACTCTGCCAGTCGAGGGGCTTACAATTTTACCAATAAAAACAAGGGGTTACACGTGTGATTATAGAAATAACAGGTCGTAATGTCCCTCAGGCATACATAGAAGGTCTGTGGGCATTCCGTACGAGCGCTCATTCGGAGGATACGAGGAACGGGGAGGCTATGGTACTTCCCGCCCCGGTATTCCTAACCATCCAGTTTCCTGAGGAGCGTCTGCTCAATTGCCCGGTACGGAACGCTAACCCGTTCTTCCACTGTATGGAGTTTGTGTGGATGATGGCTGGGTCTAATGAAGTGGATTGGCTATCACAATTTAACAAGAGGATGATAGATTATGCTGACAGTAACATTCTCCGTGGAGCCTATGGATGGAGATGGGCCAACCCTTCGCCGCAAATTCATGATACCATATCGTTATTACAGGGCGATGCCGGAACACGTCAGGCTGTCCTTGCAATGTGGGATCCAGTTTACGATGGTCATAGGGCAAAGACCAGCGACCGTCCATGCAATACGCATATCTATTTCAGGGTAGACGAAGCTGATAACCTTAACATGACAGTGTGCAACAGGAGCAACGACTTCATCTGGGGTATGATGGGGGCGAATGCTGTCCACATGACCCTGCTTCAGGAGCTCATCGCTAAGGCAGCCGGATTCAAACTAGGGATGTATCATGTGTTCAGCAATAACTGTCATATCTACACAGGACTCCCCCACTTTAACGATGTGTATAACTCCGTGCTTCCGGTGGACGTCTACAAAGGAGAGGATAGGTGCGAACACCTTATGCCTCTGCTGGCAGGGTGCGACTACAAGACCTTTATGACTGAGTGCCAGCAGTTCCTCCAAGGAGCGACCACCTTTAAGAGCGAATGGCTCCAGCACGTCGCGTACCCTATTCAGAAAGCCTACCTAGACAAGAAGCGGAGGTGGCATTGGATCAATGAAATCATCGCCTTAGACTGGCATCGTGTATGCGAGGACTGGGCAACGAGATTAGAAGAGCGACGCAAACTCAATTAACACTTGAAAACATCCCTATGGTAATATGTAAATGTACCCTAACTATAAGGATAATCTAATGGGAAACGATGATGTGAAGAACTACGACACGGAGATGGAAGTAGCTGATTGGACCGAGAACGTTTACAAAGGGATCAATCACATAAGGGTAGGAGTTTGGCTTCTTGTATGTTTAGAAGCAGCCAAGTTCCTTATCTGGTGAGCGCCAATGAACGGCAGATTGGCGGGGACCACTATAAGAAGACAGCTGGTCCCTGTCCCCATTGTGATCACCCTCTTGAGCATTGGGATATTACTTGGGCCTTTCGCTTTGATCAGTTCCAGTATTGTATATCAAAGTATATTTGGAGGAAGAAGGGTCCGGGTGGGCGTCCGCTCCTTGCGGACCTTGAAAAGGCGAAACACCACCTTGAGAAGTATATTGAGGTGATCCAAATGGAAGAGGATAGAGCCTTACACGCTGACCCCTCGGAAGAGGGTGGGGCGACCCCTGACTATGTAAATCAAGACTAGTATCTGCCCGAGATGTCCGATGGGTCTTAGTTAGCTCTGGATGCGGCCGGAGACAGGCATCACCGCAAACCGTGGGATGGCTCCGCGGACAGTACCTTCCTGCCTGAAGGGGTTGGTGACCATAAACTCGGGGGGCTCGTACGAGTCCCCCGTTACTTCGTCTTGCCTTTGATCTTCTCAACAGTACGCATCGTGCCTAGCAGCCCGAGAATACCGAGTGTCAACTGCATGATGACTTGGGCGGGGAGCTCTGGCCCCGGCTGACCAGTGAGCCATTGTATCCATGGGTTTATGAGGACCATATTAAGAACCCCCATGCCGCAGACCCATCCGATCCACGGCCTCCAGCCTGCCACGAAAACAGACCTGTGCTGAGCTTCAATTTTATTCAGCTCTATCTGCCACATCTGAGGGTTCTGGGCTATACGCATCCTGACTTCTTGGTGCGATAGCTTCTCGTCCTTACTCGTAAACAGGTTGTCAACAATGTTACCGACAGCGGTAACTCCCTGGATGGCGGTGTCCCCGCCAAAGAGATTAGTTAGCCAGCTCACATTCGTGGCCCTCCAATGACCATCCACACGAATGCCACCGCGCACACGATCAGTACTATAGCGAGGATTGCTGAAAGACAACCCTTAGTGAAGTCATTACTCAATTGTAATCCAAACCTCTTCTTGGGACAGCGCACTGAGGATACTCTCATAGAGGCGTTGGTACGCTAGAACACTACTGGTGACTTGGCCACGTTCAATAACATTGGACATCTGACCATCCCCAACAAGGATGCAGCCATCAGTGTCATCGTCTTTGTTACCCACGTGAATGTAGACATACTTGAAGTTAGGTACGTCTTGGAGATGTAGCATCCCTAAGTGCCAGTCAAATCGCTTCTTGTACCGTACGACCATGCCCCCTTCATTTCGGAGCTTAATCTGGTAGCGGCCTGGAGGGATACGGGTTTCCCCGGGAATTTTAGGTTCGTTGTACTGGTCTTCCAGCGTGTAGCATTGGAAGTCTTTATCCCTGAAGAGGAGACCAAGAGTGGCCTCCTCTCCACCGGAGAATCTAGTTAGGAGGAGCTCCATCGGGTCCCGGTGTTAGGGGAGGCACGACAGTAGGCGTCGCTTGATCCACAATCTTGAGCTGTCCGTTCACAATAGCGGCGAGCCATAGCTTGAGTTCTACTACTGCCTCCGCTTGGGCCGAGGATACTTGTACTCCTGCGCCCTGTGAAAAGATATTGTGGATACGAGCAGCCATCTGCTGGTGACCGTCCATTTGAGGTTGCTGGTCTGGTGCGTTCATACTTATTCTCCTTGTTTTAACTTCGCGGTAGCCTCGCGGAGCGCTTCTATTTCTATTTCCAGATTGATAAGATCCTCTGCGTCGTCGGCGTCCCATGTGTCATCATTTCTTTGCCGGTGTTTGAGCGCAGCAATCTCTTTCCGCAGGCTATTTATGTCCCTCAATAATAGCACAGCAAACGCGTCCTGTAAAGGTTCAGCTTGCGTCGCTACAATATCCTTTACATCCTCGGCTAACGCATCAATGAGGAGTGGCTGGGCGACAAACCACAGGATGGGAAGGAGGGTAGCATAGGTGATCAATTGATTGACCCCTATGCTGATGCCATGTTCCTTGTTGGTGCTCATGATATGTTATCGTTCTCGCTAACTTCAAAGAAGGAAGGCTGGAGAATGGTAGTGTTCACCCCACTGGATGTGTTCTGTGCAAACTGGAGAGCCAGAGTTCCTGCCAGCGTAGCGTGTGATTCAAAGGTAAACTCAATCAGTACACAGTTTGTCCCTGTTTCCATCGTAGTAATATTGATTTCAGCAAAGGCACTCAACTCTACGTCCGTTTCTACCGTACTAACGGCAGACGTACAAGTCCACATGGCAAACCCGAGTTCTTCTGCTGTTTGACTATAGTTCAGGGCAAACTTAATGTCGGCCACTGTGGTTGAAGACCAGAAGATAGTCGCCTTGCATTTGTAGCGTCGGGCAGGGGCAATGATGTAGCCAGAGAGGTTGCCGATATTGGACAGGACATCATCACCATTCTTTACAACGTCAAGAAGGGTAGCCTGACGCTGCATCCCATCAAGCCTGTAATCCGTACCGGAATCATCCGTAAACATCATTACATTGGGGTTCGTGCCAACTACATGAGGGCCATCACACCAGAGCTGACCATGCCCTCCAACATCTATGTCAGCACTACCTTGCTCGGACAAGAAGATATTTTCCATCCGCCACGGCTCATCAGTACGGAAGTAACTAATCGTACCGCCAATGGAACCGAGGAATGCCGAGCTACCCGCTACAGAGAGCTGTATAATGTCAGCCCCACTGTTGATTCGTAACAAGGTGAGGTCAAGGTTGCCTCCCGCACTAAGCAGGGCAGAGGCTCCTGCATCAACCCAGCCCCCGGAGCCATCACCTCGTAGCATACGGCTCGCCGCTGCACTCGCACCCACGGCATTGGAACCGATGAGGCTTTCCGCCACACCGTTGAGCCAAGCAAAGATATTGCCAGCCTCTACCCACATATCCCCCTGCACTGGAACAGTAGGCTCAACTCCCACAGGTATGTTGAACCCAGCCCTCGCCGTGGTACTGTCGTCGGTAACTACCCTTCCCTCCCATGTCCAGTCACCTATGATGGTGTAGGGGTTGAAGATATTAAGCACAGCCCGGAAGGAAGCATCACCTACGATCCAAACCAACAGAGGATTGCTCGGGTCAGCAGTAATCTGTACTTTGTCAACCCCCGAGGAGCTGAACCGTTGGTCGTTAAGGCCAGCACGATAGAGGCCACTGGTTGTTTCGTTAACCCACGATATACCGGGGGAGCCTACAGCACCGTCGGCATTGAGGAATGGCACGAGCATACCGCCCGACCCAGTACGGGAGAGGGAGTCCGTAAGCGCAGCCGCGACGTCCGACATTGTGGGGTTCGCCCACGTTACGTCAATTATTGTACCCGATACAACAGGGTTCCCTGCCGGGAGGGTATATGTACCTGATCCATCACGTGGCATTACTTCTCTCCCTCTTCTTGCATTATCTGAGCCTTAATCGCTGTTTGTTGACGAGCTGAATACCCTGCCACCTTGAGGAATGCTTGGAACTGAGGATGTGCAATCAAAGCAGCACCTCTACGCTTACCCATTAGGAACTCCTGAAATCCCTTGGTAGCCATCATTCTACCTATCCCAAGGGCTGAAAGAGTTGGCACTACGGGGAGCCCCACACCTGCAAAGATCTTACTAGCCAGCCCGAGCGAAGCAACTATTTGGAAGATACCTTCTCGGGAGGGGAAGTCAGGCAGCGCTCGCATTGCTTCGTCTGCCGTTTGCTGGAGGGAAGTACCCCCTCTCCTAGCACCAGCCCCTCCCTTTTCAGCCGCTGCGGTGAGCAATTGCTGAGGAGTAAACTCTTGTCCCAGACCCTTGGCTTTGTCAACTGCACCTTTAAGAACATTGTAGTTCGCATACGCAGGACGGAGAGCATCGTACTGCCTCCAAGCATCCGGCGATAGCTGTGACTCCAGCTGATCATCAATGTTCTTAAGTGTTTTGTCAAACTTAGAGTGGAGTCCCCGAGTGAACTGGCTGTTTTCAGTAGCCATCTTCAATTCAGTGATAGCATTGCGAAGGTTAAGTACCTTCTGCACACTGACCTCACCACTAGGGATACGGTAGGGAAGACCCACCTCTTTAGCCCGAGCGTTGATGGCATCACGTGTGACTTTGTTGACCTTCACCTTGCTGGCGTTCATGACGCCTGCGCCTATCTCATCATAAGCTCCCAAGAGTCCCTTATCTTTGTTGCCCTTCCAATAATCATCCAGCTTGGTAAAGATAGTGTGGATGTCATCGTCTCTGTTAATGACAATCTTAGCAAACTCATCATCAGGGTGGGCTTGTGTTCCTGCCCACTGGCGGAGGTCAGTTACAGCATCCTTGTACTGCCTCCTAATTGTGGTAGAACCACCGGGAAGGTTAGCGAGGATACCATTGTACATATTGCGAAGCATACCCGTCCCTGACTGAGACAGGGGGATAAACATACCCGTCTTCTCCATCAGCGCCTTGGCTTCAGGGAGCACGCTGACCTTGGCACTCTGCCATAGGTTCCCCAGCCCATGTCCTAGCCCTGTGATGCCAAGTCCGAAGCCAGCACCAAGAGCTGCCCCCGTACCTCGGTTGTCTGGACCACCAAAAATCGCACCATAGCCAGCCCCCTCGACGGCAGTCCGCCCGTACCTGTTACCAAGTACCGCCGCACCTGCTTTCGTAGCTCGACCGGCATTACCCGCAGCCACAGCCCCCGTCAAAGCCTTGCCGCCAGCCCCAACACCAGCCCCAATCGGGGCAGTCGCTATGAGCTCCCCTGCAACGTTCCCTATGCCACCTCCCCATGTACTGAGGAGTGCTTTGTCCAGAGCCTCGGCATCATCTATCTCTTTGTCGCTTACCATGCCGAGCATATTACCGAGCTGCATACCTGTGTGAGTGATGCCCCGGTCCAAACCAACTAGGAGGTTCTCTGCAAAGCTCCCGGTGGGGCCAAGGTCTTCCGTGTATTCACCGTCACTTTTGGTGAACCCACTCTTGTGTCCGAAGTCCTCTGCTGTAGCAAGACCGCCACGTATGACCCTCTCCATCAGGCCATACTTATTCATATCATCGGGTACGTTCTCCACGATGGTTCCGTTGGGTAGTGTGACATCGTATGGCATTACTGAGGCACCTGACTAAAGTCTATTCGGTTATTGCCACCAGCTCCGGGAGCGTTGGAGGTGGAACCTGGGATGCCGCCTTCCCTACCTAGGTTCTGGAGGTATGTATCCTTAACCTCATCGGTAAAGCCAGCATAGATATTCTGCTCACCCCTAGCGACTTGCTCCTTAAAGTCAACCCAGCTACGCAGGAAGTCCTCATCAGTATTCATTATACCAAGGGAGAACTCAGTGAGGAGGCGGGTAGCTTCCGATGGAGTTACTGCACCACCAGACCGAGCCTTCAAAATCATGTTACGAATCTTGGCGACCCTAGCTTTCATAGCCCTGCCGCCCTCAGTAAATGACCAGTCACCAAGGTTAGACAGTCCACCCATTCCGGGGAGGCCTGAATTAGTTTCAATGTAGGGGCGGAGCTCGTCATCAATCTGAGCGATACCAGCTTGGAGGTCAGGCAGCATGGCCTTCGTTAT
>PVMS01135484.1_pt1 | contig 19210 bp, 19 predicted proteins | sample 1853461 | NCBI WGS metagenome assembly PVMS01 (sample SAMN08582032, study PRJNA380276) | Marine sediment metagenome, whole genome shotgun sequencing project. | isolation source: ocean sediment barecode stripped | collected 2017 | reverse complement strand
TTCATGGTCGCCGGATCGTAGTCGCCGGCTACCATCATCGGGCCGCGCACCTCGAACATCCGCGACGTCCCCGCGCTGTCGGCACTGACATCGTAGATCGTTTGCGGGGGAAAACCGGCTTGCATGCCCAGCACCATGGCCTCCGCGGAGGCCGCGTTGTGGTTGGCCACCAGCAGGTTCGCGATATATTTCATGCGGCTGCCATTGCCGAACTCGCCAAGATAATGCTGCGCCCGGCTGATCCCCCGAAACACGGGATCGCAAGCGCGAAACGCCGTTTCATCGCCACTGCCGAAAACGACCAGGTCGCGGGTAACGGCTTGCGCACTGGTCCCGCTGAGCGGACAATCGAGTAGCTGGATGCCGGCGCCGGCCAACAGGTCGAACGCCACTTGTTTGTCGGCAAGCGCCAGGGTGCTGGTTTCGACGACGATAAGAGGCGCATCCCGTGTCTGCAGGTGCGCCAGATCCCGGGCAATCGACATAAGTGCCTCGGGCGACGGCAGCGAGGTAATCGCGATGCCGGCCGATCGGAAGATTTCTCGAGGCGCGGTGACCGCACGCCCGCCCCGCCGCGCCAGCTCGTCGCGGCGCGCCGTATCGACGTCGAAGCCTGCAACTTCGAAACCCGCGTCCACAAGGTTCGCGGCCATCGCGCCCCCCATGGCGCCGAGACCTATCACGCCGACGCAACTCGAACCCGACGGGGAATTCGCGCTTTTCACGGAATTAGAATGGAAGAACCGGTCGTTCGTCCGCCTTCCAGGTCGCTGTGCGCCTGGACCGCATCCGCGAGGTCGTAGCGTTGTCCGATATCGATCTTTACGGCGCCGCTCGCGACCATGTCGAAGACCCGCGCCACGGAGGCCTCGAAGTCACCGCGGGCGGCACAGTAGTTGGCCAGTGTCGGCCGCGTGAAATAGAGCGAACCCTTGTGTTGAAGGGTTGCCGCATCGACCGGCGGAACCTTGCCGGAGGTGGTTCCGAATGACACGAAATATCCCCGCGGCGCCAGGCAGTCGATGGATTGTTCATAGGTGTCCTTGCCGACCGAATCGTAAAGCACTGGCACACCGGCGCCGCCGGTCAGCTCGCGAACTCTGGCCACGACGTCCTCATTGTTTCGGTCGATCACCTCGTCGTAGCCGTGGGCCCGGGCCAGCGCGCATTTCTCGGGCCCGCCGGCAATCCCGATCATCCTTGCGCCCAGCGCCTTGCCCCACTGCCCGGCAATCGATCCGACACCACCGGCCGCGGCGTAGAACAAGACGTTTTCTCCCGCCTTCACCGGATAGGCCCGTTCCAACAGGTACTCTGCGGTCGTGCCCTTGAGGAGGATGGCCGCCGCTTGCTCGTCGCTGACGCCCACCGGGACCTTCACGATCCGGCCCGCGGGGACGTTTCGGTAATCGGCGTAAGACCCGGGTGGCCCGCCTGAATAGGCGACGCGATCGCCCAAATCGAGATCGGTAACGCCCGCGCCAATGGCTTCGACGACACCCGCCGCTTCGAGACCGATGCCGCTTGGAAGCTCCAGCGGATAGTGGCCGGACCGCTGATAGACATCCATGAAATTGATGCCGATCGCCGTCTGCCGGATGGTGGCTTCTCCCTCACCCGGCGCGGGCAACGGTCCGGAGACCAAGCGCATCACGGATGGCGCGCCCTGTTCCTCGATGGTAATTGTTCGTGCGTTGGTCATGTCGGTCGCTCGCAGGTGCTTCAGGACAGGCCGAGTTCGGAAAGATCGACAGGCAGTTGTACCACCTCTCCCCGTGCCGCGGATAGATCCATCGCCATGGTCAGAACCAGGTTGCGATGGCCGTCGGCCGCGGTTGCGTGCGGCGTCGATAATCCGGAATGAACCCGCGCATACCAGGAATTGGTCTCTTCGCGCATCGGTCCCCACAACTGACCGTCGTGGATATCGCCGGGCGGATAGCTGGTCAGGAAATCGACATGGCGCGGAAACCCTGGGCCGAATCCCTCGGGCGCATATCCCGCGCCCTGCGCAATTTCCGTCGCCATCACGAGATCGCGGTGCGTGTCTTCAATATCGATCACCCCTTTGGTGCCGACGATGCCGATCTCCAGACCATAGACGGCGCCCGGCCATACCTCCGGTAAGGCCCAACAAATGTTCATGCTGAATATGGTGCCGTCGTTCATGATGAATACGCCGAAAGTCGCGTCCTTCGTGCCATATTCGGCGAGGACCTTGTCCGACGATCCCGCGTACACCGAAACCGGTTCCAATCCCGCCATCAGCCACAGGCTCATGTCGAGGCTGTGAGTCCCCGAGACCACCATCGGCGTCAGGTTATGGCGCTGATTGGTTCGCCGCGTGGTCGCGATGGGCACCATGCGATTCATGAACGCCCGGGTTACCACGGCGGTCGTTTCACCGATCTGCCCGGTCACCAGCCGCTCCTTGACCGCCAGGAACCGGCGGCGAAAACGCTGCGTATAACCGACCACGGCATCGACCCCAGCCGCCTCGATCGCGGCCAGAATTTCCGCGCTTTCCCTGGCCTCCGTCGCCAGGGGTTTCTCGATGAACAGGTCGTGACCGCGTTCGATGGCGGCTATGGTTGGGGCGAAGTGCTGGTTTTCATCGGTCGCGACGATCGTCGCATTGACTTCGGGCCGCGCAATCAACTCAGCGAAATTGGTGGTGAAAATATCGGCGCCGACATCCTTCGCCAGCCTTTGGCCAAGGTCCTCCCGGATATCGCACAGGCCGATCCATCCGATACCCGGATAGTCCTTGGCCAACATGCCCCTGATCCGCCCGATGGTGCCACAGCCGATGATGGCCAACCCGATTTCTTTTTTGTTACGTCCCATCGCGAGCTATTCCATTTTCCATGACAAGTTTATGACTGCGACATCTTTATGAATTCGCCCGGCCGTGCCTAGCCCGCTACGCGGGCGGGAGCGCCGGTGGCAATCGATTTGCAGATTGCCTCGAAAATTTCGATGTTGTGAAGCTTCTGCCCGGACGAGAAGCCATAGGCCGCGCCGCCTGCGATGCTATCGGCGAAGGAGTCGAAGTTCACCAGCACGCTATCGACCCATTCGAATTTCCTTGTTTCCGGGGTCTCCCCGGCCCGGCATAGGGTCAGAAAGCTTTCGCCGGGCGTATCGGGATGGGTTGGATTTCGGGCCTCCACCCAGGCGTCCGAACCGAAGACCTGATAGCGCAGGAACAAGGGCGTCACCAGGATCGCGCTCAGATAACCGGTCGCGCCGGATTCGAAGCGCAGCTGGACCGAGACGACATCGCCGTTCTCCCAAGACAGGACCCGTTTGGCCGTTTGCGCAAACACCTCGCTCACCGGGCCCAGCATATTGAGGTAGGCGTCGGTCAGGTGAATCCCCATGCCGGTCATGCCGGCCGCCGGCGCTTCGGCATTGGACGTGCGCCAGTCGGTCAAGGGGACGTTGGCCAGTTTGTCGTGGCTGAAGTTCGATTCGGCATGCATGATCGTTCCCAATTCTCCCGCCTCGATCATGCGTTCGATCTCGATCATTGCCGGCTCGAACCGCCGTTCGTGGCCGATACCGAGTTCGACGCCGGCCGCCGCACAGGCATCGATGGCGCGCGTGGCGCCGGCGGCCGTCAGGCACAGGGGTTTCTCGCAAAATACATGCTTGCCGGCCGCGGCCACTCGAACGATCTGTTCTTCATGCAGGGAATGAGGTGTCGCCAGAATGATCAACTCAATGGCCTCATCGTCGAGCGCATCCTGAAGATCGTCGCTCAAGGTCAACTGGTGCTGGCCGGCGAAATCCCGCAATGCATCGACGTTGACATCCACGGCGCGAACGATTTCGATTTTTTCGCTGTTGCCGAGACTGTTGACGATATGTTTGCCCCACCATCCGAGGCCGACTATGGCTGCTCTCAACATTTTGGCCTCACAGGTTCTGCCCTATCTGCCGCGGCGGAATATCCCATCGTAAAAAGTGAAAAGAACGACCGCCACCAGAATAGCGCCGATCGGACGGTCCGTGATCAGCGTCCAATAGGGTTCGTCCTCGATCACCAACAACGCGCGGCGCAGGTTTTCGTCCGCAAGCGGCCCCAAGATGACTGCCAGCACCATGGGCGCCAAAGGAAAGCCGAAACGATAGAGGACATAACCCACAATGCCCGCGGCAAACATATAGTACACATCGACATAGTTTTGATTGACCGCAAAGGCGCCGACGACACAAAGCGGAATGATCAACGGCATCAACAACGTTCTCGGCAAGGCAAACAACTTGACGCAGGGCTTGACCAGCGCGATCGCCATTCCGTACATCAGGAAGTTCGCGACGATCAGTGCGATATAGATGAAATAGATCAGGCCCGGGTGTTCGATTTCGATGGACGGGCCGACGACGACGTTCTTGAGCTCAAGCGCGGCCAGGATTGCGGCCGCCGCGGCGTTGCCGGGAATTCCCAGGGTCAGGGTCGGAAGCATGGAGCCGCCGACGTTCGCGTTATTGGCCACCTCGGCGCAGACGATTCCCTCGTAGCTTCCCTTGCCCCACTTTGCCCGTTCCTCGGGCGATGCCCGCCGGCGCCCGATATCGTAGGAAAGAAACGAGGCGACGTTGGCGCCGGCCCCGGGGATGGCGCCGATGACCGTCCCGATCAGCCCCGAGCGAACCGCCGAGCCGGCATATTTTCTGAGCTGGCTGAAGGGCGGCACGATCCTGCCGACTTTGGCCGGGATGCCATAAGGCGCTTTCTGCGGCAGCACCCGCAAGATCTCCGACAGCCCAAACAATCCAATGAGTATGGGCACATAGCTGATGCCATCTTCCAGTATAAGACTGCCGAAGGTGTAGCGCGGCACGCCGTGTATCGAATCGAGCCCGACAAACGCGATCAACAGGCCGATCCAGCCGGAAATCCAACCCTTGAGCGGATGGGCGCCGGCCGACATGGAACCGCAGATGGCGATCCCCCACATCGCCAGAAGGAACATTTCCCAGGATCGGAATTCGAGCGCCAGAAACAGTATGACCGGAATGAATGCGATCAGCAGCAGGATGCCAACCCAGTTGCCGAGAAAGGAGGCCGCGATTGCCGTTCCCAGCGCGAGGCCGCCTTCGCCCTTCAAGGCCAGCGGATGGCCTTCGATCATGGTCGGCACCGCATCGGGCGTGCCGGGTATATTGATGAGAACGGCGGAGATCGCACCGCCGAACACACTGCCGGTATAGACGCCCAGCATAAACATGATGGCGACGTATTGTTCCATGCCGGCCGAAAGACCGATCAACAGCGCCATCGCCATGGTCGTCGATAGACCGGGCATGGCGCCCCACAGAATTCCGAGCGTCACGCCGATCAAGCAGACGAGAAGCATATAGGGCGACAGGGCCAACAGGATGTGATCGATAATCATGGCCTAAACTCAACCCGACCCTGGCAGCAAAATATGGAATCCGTAGCGAAAGACGTTGGCCAGCGCGAGCGACCAAAGCGTGGCGACGAGAACGCAACGAAGGACCGGCGCGCGCCAAAACAGGCGCAAGGTTCCGCTTAGCGCGATTATCGAGAACAGCTCGTAGCTGCTGAATCGGAATACGAAAAAATCGGTCGGAATTCGCAGATCGAACCCGAACCAATCGATCGCCAGGACATAGGCTGCAATGATGGCTATCAATAATCCGCCGCGGCGAATTTCATTGTCGGCGCCCGTCGCAGCCGCCCAACGCCGCAGTCCGGCGAATTGGAAACGCGCGCCACGGCGATACGCCCGGGCCCCTAAACCGAGCGCCATCAGCAGGAGACCGATGCCGGTGATGACCGGAAACAAGGCCGGCGCCGTGAGCACGGAACCGGGGACTTTCAACTCAAGGGCAAAGTAAATCGCGGCAAGGGAAATTAGCGACAGCACGGAGGCTGCCAGCAACTCGCTTTCCGGCGTTGCCTGCCTGTTGCCGCCTTCTTCACCGACAAAGACGGACTTCTCGTCGGGTAATGTGTCGTCGCCGGATTTCATTTGAACGGAATCGGTTAAGGTTGCGCGCAAAACGAGAAATCCGGGCAGGTTGCGATCGACTGCAACCTGCCCGGAAAAGCGGCCGGAAGACTCAGTCCATTATCGATTTGTACCCTTTTGGGGGCCACCAGGCATCGAAGCCCGCCGGATCGGGAAGGCCTAGCTCGCTCGGGCTCTTCACTGTTTTGCCGATCTGATCCTGGGTGTCCCAGAAAGTTTTTGCGGTGATCGACTCGACTTGTGCGGCCCTCCGATCGGCCGCCTCTCCGGTGCGGATATCGACGTCGAAATATTTCTTTTTTGCGATCGACTGGAACGCGTCCGAGTTTACCGCGCCGACAAACGCAGGTTTGATCTTCTCGAGAATATCGAGCGACGTGCCGCGTTTGAGGGCGATATTGTAGATGCCGCTCAACGGCAACATTCCCTGGAGAGCGGGCAGTATGTTGCCGACCGAACGCAATGTGCCGGCACCCGGCACAACCAAATCCTCGCGCCCGGTCTGCTGTAGATTGCGGAGTTGTCCGGCCTTGATGAATTCGATGTGTTCGTGGACGCCGCCGCCGGCGATATCCACCTCACCCTGCAGGCCGGCGAGCGTTGCCGCCTTGCCGCCCTTGTAGGGAACGAATTTGAGTTTGACGCCGGCCGCTTCGGACACGATCAACGCCAGTTCCTGCCAGAGCCCGCCGGTGCCCGACGTCGAAATGCTGATCTGCCGGGATTGGCTTTTGCGGCCGCGATCACGTCTTCGAAGGTTTTATAGGGAGAGCCGGTCCTGACCGACCAACTGGCGATGGAGTTGGCCGCCTGGAAGTACTGCCAGTCCTCCCAGGCCTTCGAGTCCGAATGGCCCATGATGCGGACGAATTTGTTGTAGTTGGCGGCGCCCAACCACCAATAGCCGTCGTCCGGCTTGTTGAGCACGAAGCGGGTGGCGACTCCGCCCACGGCGCCGGGTTTGTTGATGACGTTGATCTCCCAGCCCGTGGACTTCGCCATTTCGGCGGCCAGGGTGCGGATGATCGTGTCGGTCCCGCCGCCCGCGCCGTACATGACGACGACGGTGATGGGACGCTCCGGCCAGCCCGCGGCAAGCGCGCGGCTCGAGGTGATGATGTTGGGCGCGCTCGCGACGATGCCTGCGGCACCGGCGCCAATGACGAATTTTCGCCTTCCCAGGCCGGTTGTCTGAAGTTCGGTTTTGACGATCTTTCCCTTGTCTTTCATAATGCTGCACCTCCTGTTTGTTATTTTTCTATCTTGCGCCACTGCGCGGAAATCATTGCCGCTCCGGGCCGGTCCGGTCTTGGGCGCCGGGATCCGGTAGGGTCGGTTCACGCGTCTGCCGTTCTTCCCTCGTCAGTTTCCCCGATTACGATACGCCTTCCGGTCGCATCAAGATATCCCGAATCGCCGCGCCGGGGCGGCCGGGCATTGTCGTCAAGCGACAGCGCTCTCGGCGCCAATCGCATCGTTAACCCGCGGCATTACCTCCGTCGCCAACAGTTCCATGGACCGCCTGGCGAGCGTTTTGTCGGCCCAGTCGTGGCCCGCATAGAGCAATGTTCCGAAGTCGCCGATTTCCTCGCGAAAATCTAGTAGCTGATCGACGACGCTGTCGACCTCGCCGCGGATCACCAATTGATCGACGATGGTTTCCAGGTTCAGGTCTTCGTCGGGCTGGTCGCGCTCGGTCTTGAACAGGTTCGCCCGGCCCGCGCGCAACAGCTTGGTGTACAGGGAATGATAGTAGAAATGGTAGGGCCCGCCAGCTTCCGTGGCGTAGCGTTCCGCGACGCCCCGGTCATCGGCGACGAAGATGCTTTTTGCGACCCGCCAGTTCTTCGGGTCGGCGACGCGCCCGCCGTGTTCGCAGCCCTCAACGTACTTGGGCCAGTGGGTCTTGACCCATTTCGGTTGCAGGAAGTTGGCCGAAATGGGGTCCCATCCGCGCTCGGCCGCCGCCGTCACGCCTTTGGAAAATGGCGCCACCGCGGTGACGACGATGGGCGGATGGGGCTTTTGGTAGGGTTTGCTGATCGCCCCCTGTCCCAACTCGGGGATCTGGGTCCTTTCAGTGGTGATGTTCCAGTACTTGCCCTTGATGTTGTAGGGCGGGTCGGAGGCCCAGATCTGGAGTATTTGATTGATGGACTCGACGAACATGGCGGTGCGGTCGTTGTCCAGATTGCCAAACGCCTCCGCATCCGACATCAAACCGCCCGGGCTGATCCCGAATAAAAAACGCCCCTCTGCCATGTGATCGACCATGGCGACTTCCGCCGCGACCATGGCTGGATGATGGTTGGGAAGATTGACGGTCCCGGTGCCCAATTTGATTCGCTTGGTCTGCTGGAGTATCCAGGCGATGAAGATGAGGCTCGATGTGATCGTCTCGGCGCCGTCCGTGATGTGCTCGCCGAACAGGCCCTCGACAAATCCCAGTTCCTCCGCGAACAACGCAAACTCGCGGTCCTCCATCAGGGTTTCCGTGAGGTTCCGCTCCGGCGGGTGAATGGGCATCGTGAAGAAACCGAGATCCATTGCGCTCTCTCTCAAAAAACCACGGCCATTCACGGACCGCCGGCGAAATTTAATCCATAGACGCCTGGCCATAGACGCCTGGCCATCGACGCCTGGCCATCGACGCCTGGGATGATAGAAATAATCCAGGTATGAAGGAAAATTCCAAAATTGCGTATCTATATGCGATTCTGGAATGCTTCGGGACCTCCATGACCAACTCCGTTTCAGGCCGGCGCCACCTCACGCCGGCGTGGCGTCGCCGGCATCGACGATCACCAGTTCGTTGTCGCCGACCCCGTTCAGCCGATACTTCCGGGCCGCTTGGTATTCCGGCGACCGATGGCATGCGACGGCCTGTTCCAGCGAGGGGAACTCGACCACCACGTGGCGTTCGTATTTCGGGGCGCCTTCGAGGGTTTCGAAACGACCACCCCGGGCCAGAACCTTGCCGCCATAACGGGCGATGATCTCCGGAACCAGGTCGGTGTATTTTTTGTATTCGACAGGAACGTTGATATGCGCGTGGGCGATCCAGTAAGCGGTCATGCCCATTTCCTTTCCAATCCTTTGCAGGCGTCACCGGTTTGGGCGAGCGGCTTTATCCGGCGGCTCGAAGGACGGTTCGGTCACGGGTTGTCCTTGTCGCGCACGCAGTTCGCCGCAAGCTCCAGCGCCGCACATACCGCCGAAGCATCCTCGTCGAAATGTCCCTGGGCCGCGGCGGCGTAGTAGGGCTGAAGCGCGGCTTGGTAGATGGGGATCGGGCAGAGCACGTCGGCGGCTTGCTGGCTGATGATTCGGGCGTCCTTGAGCGGGATCGAGAAATTCATCGCCTCTTGCATGTAATCGTTCTCCGCCATGAACCCGCCGCGCAGATCGAACATCCGCGAACTGGACCCGCTGCCGCTGATGACCTTGTGGATCGTCTTTGGATCGAGGCCCGATTTCATGCCCAGCACCATGACTTCGGCCGCAACGCTGTTATGGACGAGATTCAGGATATTGCCGCAGATCTTCATCTTCATGCCGTCGCCGAAGGGGCCGATAAAATGGGCCTCCCGGCAGAACCCGCGCAGCACCGGCTCGACTTGCCGGAACGTCTCCTCCTCGCCGCTGGCGAATGCCGTCAGTTCGCCCCTCAGCGCCATGACCCGATTGCCGCTAAGCGGGCAATCCAGGATTTCGGCGCCGGCGGCCTCGACCCGCGCCCGCGCCGCCTGCTTTTCGGGGATCGGCAGCGTGCTGGTTTCAATGACGATTTTGCCGGCCAGATCGGGCGAGATGATCCCCCGGTTATCCGATGTCGCGGCCTCCAACGATTCCGCTGTCGGTAGACAGGTGAGGACCGTATCGGCACCCGAGACGAGATCGCGGGCCGAGGCAGCGCGGGTCAGCCCGCGCGCGTCGAGGTCCCCGGCCTTGGTGGCATCGATGTCGTAACCTGCGACGCGAAACCCATTGGCCAGAAGGACCTCGGCGATTGCCGAACCGAGCACGCCGAGGCCGACAATACCCACTTGAGTCGTCATGGCGGCACTCCAACCAATTCGGGCCGGACTCCGGTTGCTCCGGGCCGGGTACCGATAATTCTCCGGATCGACGGGTGGCCGGGTCCTCCCCCAAGAACCCGGCCCGCACCCATCGAAGGCGCGTCGTGCTTAGTTGCCGGTGATCGCTTTCACCAGATTTTTGTACTGCTCGCTCTGCTGCATTCGGACCTTCTCGTAATCCGGGCCCATCATCAATTCGGTATTCTCACCCAACTTGCCCATCATCTTATTGTAGGTCTTGTCTTTCTGCAGGGCGGCGAAGGCGTCGCGCAGTTTTTGCATATCCGCCGCCGGCATGCCCTTGGGCGCCAACACGATCCGGTTCATCAATCCGACACCCGGGGTATAGCCGAGTTCTTTCAGGGTCGGCACGTCGTCGAAAATGCGCTCGCTACCCAAAGACGCCAGCACGCGAAGCGTGTCGCCCTGGCCCCCGATCACCGAAGGGAAGGCCATGGAGAAGTCCACATCGCCCGCCAACAGCGCCTTCATGGCCGGGCCGCCGCCCTTATGAGGGACGAGGGTCGCCTTGACGCCGGCTTCCGAGAGCAGCAGCGCGCCCGGGACCATGATCGCGCCCCAGTTGCCGCTGTGGCCGAACGAGATCTTGCCCGGATTTGCGCGCATGTCGTCCAACAGGTCCTTGAGCGACATCCACGGGCTGGAGGCGAGAACGACGACCGAAGGCGTCGCATAGTTCAGCCTGACCACGGTCTCGAAGTCACCGGGCTCGTAGGGCAGCTTGGTCGTGTACTGCTGCAACTGATCGAAAAAATTGTGCGAGAACAACAGCGTATAGCCATCTGGTTTGGCGCTGGCGACATGGGCCGTGCCCTTTTGGCCGCTGGCGCCCGGCATCAGTTTCACCACCATGGCCTGGCCGAGGTAGCTCGGAATGATGCTGGTGAAGACCCGGGAGTTCAGGTCATGGGAGCCACCGGCGCCCAACGGCAGAACCAGTGAAATCGGTTTGGACGGATACTCGTCCGCCATGGCCGTGGATGCACCGAGCGCCATCGCCAGCGCCGAACCCAGAACCAGGTTGGTCAACTTTCTTGGGGTCATCATTTTCGTTTCCTCTCCTGCTTTGTGAAGTTCCCTACTTGGTTTCTGCCGTCGATCCGCCGGCCATTTCTCCGGCGGCCATTTCTCCGGCAGTTTCATCGGTCTTGTTGTTTTCCCGCCACCAGCAATTCCGCATGAATTGGACATAGTCGTCGGGATCGATGGACTTGGACTTCATTATTTTTCCCACCGAGTCGGAGGACTCCAGATCGATCTGAAGACCGCCGGTGAAGCGGTTCCAGAAATTGAGAAATCCCGAGACCATGGTGATCTCGACGATCTGGGCCTCGTCGTAATGCGTCTTCAGCCGGGCCATGGCGCCCAGATTCTGCCGGTAAGTAAGTTCCGTCAGACATTCGGCCCAGGCGATGGCCGCCTTTTCCGGGTCGCTGAAATAGTCTGAATTCTCATAGTCGCCGGCGATCGCGTCGATCTCGTCGTCCTCGAAACCGATCGACCGGCCGAGCGCCGAATTGTGTCCGATGCAATAGTCGCAGCCGTTCAGGATCGAGGTCTTGAGGATCACCAGGGCCTTGGTCCGAATATCCAGGACCTCGGTTATTTCGGCGCGATTGGTGGGCACCAGCAACCCGACCAAGGCCTGGGCGATTTTCGGCGAATGGGCCGCAACCCGGATCGCATTGGCCACGCGGCCGAGCATGCGCTCGCAGGATTCGAAGAGCACCTTCACCTCCGGCGAGGCATTTTCGTTCTGGATATAGGGCAAGTGTGCCATCTGGTTCACTTCTCAACAGTTCAATTCGGGCACCCGGTCAAATCGGGTTGGGTCGGGATGGTTCGTTCCGTATCCGTCACTTCCGGCCACAGCCGGTATCCCACGCTCGGCGATCCCGGTGCGTGTATGGTGTATCCGATGATCTTGCTGGTCCAGACCGTTTCGTCCAAAGCCAGCGATTCATGGCCCTGAAAATGCCGTTCCCGGGCCTCCAGGGACGTGAATTCGTAAAGAATCGAGTGTTTCGCCCAGCCGGCGAGGGACACCAGCTTCCGTGTCGCCACGCAGCCGGGCATGCGGGACATGGCCGGCAGCCGGTATTGGGCGTACCAGGCCGCCAGGTCGAACTCGTCGGCGACGGTCTTGGTCCGGAAGCTGCCCATCTGGATCGCGGGCGCCGGCGCCGAATCTTTGGACCGGGAGCCGGATGCGGGTCCGGTGATCTCCGCCTCTTCGGTGAAGAAACAGCTCCGCGATCCCTGGCGCAACGCCAGCATGGCCGGAGCCTCCGTCGATAATTCGGACTCGATATCGACGATCTTTGGATCGAAAAACACATGCGGGGAGGTGGCGCCGACGAGGGCCAGGAACTGGGTTCCCGCGCCCAGGTCCGGGTCGTCCGGGCGCGCCAGGCGGTCGTGGATCTTTTCCATGCGCGCGCCGCCGCCGACGATCCGGTAGTGGGCTGCCCAGACGAATTCCGGACGGGACAGCAGGCCCGGAAGATGGGCGCCGTGGAACCAGTCCATGTAGCTTTCCCGCACGGAATCGTCGCCCGGTAGATCGTACCACACGGCCCAGATCCCTTGAGTCATCCCGCCATCCCCTATTCGGCCGCCACGAAGGCCTGGCGCATGCGCCGGCTGCGCCGCCACAGCAGATAGCAAACGAACGGTGTGGAGAGGATGATCGCAACGGCGATTGGACGATCGAACAGGATATATCCGAAGAGATCGCCCTGAGACATGGTCACGGTCTGGCCGAAGGAATACTCCAGGATCGGGCCGAGGATAAAACCCATCACCAGGGGCGTGACGTCGTACTTCAATTTCTTGGCGATATATCCGAAGACTCCGAAGGCGACGAGGATAAAGAGGTCCATGGGGTCGGAGCGGAAGATATAGGACCCGGCGAACGCGAACACGACCGTCAACGGCAGCAGCAGCGCCTTTCTGATGGTGACGACGCGGGCAAACACGGGAACCAGAAAATATCCGATGAACAGAAACAGGACGTTGGCCAAAAGCATCGCAATCAGGATCGCGAAAACCAGGGATCCCTGTTCGTTGAAGAGCTGCGGACCGGGGCGCAGACCCTGGGCCACGAAAGCGCCCAGGAGAATCGCGGTCACATTGTCGCCGGGTATGCCCAAGGTGAGCAGAGGCACTAAGGTCGGGCCGTTGACCGCATTGTTGGCGGCCTCGGCGGCCGCGACCCCTTCCAATTCGCCGGTGCCGAATTTTTCCGGGGTCTTGGATGCGCTTTTCGCCGCGGCGTAACCCATGAACGCGGCGACCACCTGGCCGACGCCCGGGATCATGCCGATTCCCGTGCCGATGACCGTGGAGCGGCAGATGGTACGGAAACACCCGCTGAATTCCTCGAAGGTCAATCGTCCGCCGGCTTTGACATCGATGGCGCCGCTGATCGCGGTGGCGGCCTTGTTTTCGATGGCAACCAGTATTTCAGGCAGCGCAAACAGTCCGATCAGCATGGGCAGGAGCGGTATGCCGGATCTCAATTCGAAGATGTCGAAGGTGAATCGGGAAAGCGCGCCGATGGGGTCTTGGCCGACCATCGACAGCAGCAGGCCCAACAGCATCATGATCAGGCCCTTTACCAGATAACCGCCGCCGGTGACGGCAATGATGATCAGGCTGAGCAGCATGACGACCGCCAGCTCGGGGGGGCCGATTTTCATCGCGATCAAGGCGATCGGGCCGATGCACAGGATGGTCACGACATCGCTGGAAAAATCGCCGAAAACCGACGAAAACAGCGCGATCTCCAGCGCCTTGCGCGATTTCTTTTTGCGGGTCAGCGCGGGACCGTCGAAGGTGGTCGCCACGGCGGCGCCGGTCCCGGGCATGGACACCAGAATGGCCGGAATGCTGCCGCCGTAAATGCCGCCCTTGTAAACGCCGATCAAAAATGGAATCCCGACCAGGGGTTCCAGGAAAAATGACAGTGGTAGCAAAACCGCCATCGCCATCACGGTCGTGAAGCCGGGCAGGGCGCCCACGAACATCCCCAAGACCAGGCCCGCGCTCATCATCACGAAGGTGTCGAGGCGCATCGCCATTTCCAGGCCCTGGAGGAAGTTGTCGATCAGCATGGCGCGATCACAGCTCCGGAATCTCCGGCAGATAGACCTTCAGTAACCGGGTGAAGATGTAGAACATGAGAGTGGGGACGCCGAGACTGATCGCCAGGATGAGGGCGATGTTTCTGAGGCCGTAGAATACCGATAGCCCGCCGATCAAGAGCGCGCTGGAGGGAATGAACCCCAACGGCTCCATCAGCGCGGCATAGGCGGCGAAGGCCGCGACGGACACGGAAACGTTGACCACGGCGGCGCGATCGAGCTTGGCCAGCCCATTTTCATCGGTCATGGACAGGCTCTGGAAAACGTAAACGCCACCCAAAATCAGAAATCCCGCCGCGACGATACGGGGGAACAGCTTCGGATCGAGGGCATTCAGAGACTGGCCGAATATGACCAGCGGGGTCTCGATCTGAGTCGGAATGACGAGAAACATCAGGACCGCCAGCACGACGAAGCCGATGGCGATCGCGGTGTTGAAATTGAAGTTCTTCGCGCCCGCCGTGGCGGGTTGAGGGTCCCGGGGACCTTCCTCCAACGCTCTCGTCCTCCCTGATCTGGCTATTTATTCGGTCTGTTCCCGCTGCTGGAATTTGGCCCAGGCCGGGAGCGCCCTTGTTGTCACCAGTCGTACTTATGTTAGAACATTCTACTATGAACAAAAATGGCATTCTCACCTATCTTTATGCGATGTGGGAATACTTAGGCGGGTCTTTCATGCCCAACCCGGGCGGTCAGGGAGGCGGGAGATGAAACTCAGACAACTGGAAGCCATGCGGGCGGTTCTGGCCCGTGGGACGACGACACACGCCGCCGAACTCATGGGCCTGACGCAATCCGCCGTCAGCCGGCTCATAACGCAGCTGGAGAAGGAATTGGGATTCAATCTCTTCGACCGCCGCCACGGCCGCCTGCTGATCACGCCGGAAGGCCAACATTTTTTTGCGGTGGCGGAAAAGGTTCTGGCCGGCATCGACCAGATATCGGCAACCGCGCGGGACATTCAGACCTTGGGTACGGGCACGCTGCGGATCATCGCAATGCCGGCGCTGGGATACGGCTTGCTGCCGGAAACCGTTGCGGAGATTACATCCCGGCACAGCCAGGTGAAAATCTCGATCGACGTGGGCGTGCGCCAGGATATCGAAAAAGGCATCGCCACCGCCCAATACGATTTCGGTCTGGCGACGCTGCCGATCGAGCATGAATCCATCGATATCGAGCCGCTATGCGGGGTCGATGCGGTTTGCGTGACACCGCCCGATCACCCCTTGGCGAAAAAGAAGGTCATCCGCGCCCAGGATCTGGAGGGAGAGCAGTTCATTTCCGTGGAACCAGGCGCGCTGTTCCGTTACCGCACCGATGAGTTGTTTGGGCGGCTCGGCATCCGCAGGAAAATCGGCATCGAAGCGCAGTCCACGATCATGGTCTGTAACATGGTGGCGACGGGAATCGGGGTCTCCATCGTGCACCCGTTCATCGCCGAGACCTTCGGCGATCGCATTGTCGCCAGGCGTTTCGAGCCGGCGATTCGGTTCGAATACGGGCTCTTGTTTCCGACCGGCGTCACCTGCTCGCAGATCACGCGCGAGTTCATCGAGGTGCTCAAAGCTTCGGTCGCGTCAATCGACGTCAGATCCGCAACCGTCACCTATTCCGGGCTTGGCTAAACGAAATGGAGACGGCGCTCGATATTGTATTGCCGGTATTCGGACTGGTGATCTGCGGGTATCTGGTCGGGCGCAGCCGAATTATCGACGAAGCGGGGATCGACGGCCTCACCAGCTTTGTCTTTTATGTGGCGATCCCGGTTCTTCTGTTTCGCACGGTCATGCGCAGCGCGGTGCCTGAACCCGGTGATCTGGCCATTCTGGCCGCCTATTTCGGCGGATGTTTCATCACGTTTCTGCTGGCCTACGTCGTTGGGCGCCTGATGTTCCGCCTGCCGGCCGACGAATTGGCGATCTTCGGCATGGGGTCGATGTACGGAAATACGGTCATGCTGGGGATACCCATGGTCCACGCCGTGTTCGGCGACGCCGGACTGGTGCCGATTCTGCTGATTGTCGCGTTCCACAATCCGTTTTTGATTACCTGCACGGCCATATTCGTCGAAATCGGTCGCGGACAAAAAGACGGCCTGCGGAACGTCGTCCGGTCGGCGGCCGCCACGTTGATCCGAAATCCTGTAGTTCTCGCCATTTTGATCGCCTTGGCCTGGCGGCAATTGGAAGTTCCCTTTTGGACGCCCATCGACCGCTTCGCCGGGTTGCTGGGAACGGCGGCCGCGCCGACGGCGCTGTTCGCCCTGGGGGCATCGCTGGCCAAGTACCGGCTCGCCGGGAAGCTTGAGGAGAGTATGACCATCGTCGTTCTGAAACTATTCGTGCACCCGGCCTTGGTTTGGGTCCTGGCGACAATGGTTGTCAAAATCGACCCACTCTGGGCCGCGGTCGCGACCCTGGCGGCGGCGATGCCCACGGGTGCGAATGTGTTTATCTATTCCCGGGGATACGGACTCTACGTAGCCCGGGCCACCTCCGCGACATTGATTTCCAGCGGCGTTTCGATCGGCACGGTCGCGATCCTGCTGGGCTGGCTGGCACCGGGGTAGGCCCAAACCCAAAGTGCGGATCTACGCCAAATACCGGAACAGTTGGTCCCCGAAACGGGCGCGCTGGGCCTCGATCAGGGGGCGTACGGCGTCCGCGAAGCTTTGCCGCTCGGCGTCGTCGAGTTCGACGATATCGACGTCGGTGTCTCTGAGCTTCCGGAGAATTTCGTCATCTTCGGCGCCGGCGAGCCGGCGCTGCTCGGCTGTCGCCACCGCCGCGGAGTCCAGAACCGAAGCGCGTACCGTCTCCGGCCAATTATCCAGGGATTCGGCGTTGCACAGCAGGACGGCGGCGCCGAAGAAATGGGCGGACAGGGTGATGTAGCGGTGCTTCTTGTGGATGTCGAAATTGAAAATGTTGGTCAGAGGATTTTCCTGGGCGACGACGGTCCCCTCCTCGATTCCCGATAACAGGTCCTTTACGTCGAGCGCGACCGGATCGAACCCGAGGGTGCGAAATACCTCTTGATGCGCGTCGCTGAACAGCGTGCGGATGCGCAAGTCCCGGCAGTCCTCCGGCCGGTGGATCGGCCTCACGCTGTTGGAAAAGTGGCGAAAGCCGTTGTCCCAGAAGCCCAGCAACCGATACCCGGTCGTGGCTTTAAGGCGGTCGGCCAGATAATCTCCCAGCGGCCCGTCCAGAAGGCTGTAGACCTTCGCCCGGTCGCTAAAGGTGAACGGCAGGTCCAGGAGCGCCATTTCGGGCACGCGCTCGGCCAGGTAGCTGGCGGAAAAATAACAAATATCCAACGCGCCGGTCTCGACCATTGAGAGCAGGTCCCGGGCCGATTGCCCCAGATCGATCACGTTGCCGGTCAGCTCGAACCTGACGGCCGCGCCAAGGGCCCCGCTCAGGTGCTCTCCAAACGCCTGTGCGCCTCTGGTATGGACCGAAGCGGGGGACTGGTATCCGCCGAACCGAACGATGGTGGGGGTCGAGATCATCTGCGGCTCAGGCAACGGCCCCCAAGGTCGCCGGGTCGCCGTTCAGCGGCAACGTGACCGGTTCGCCGCGTTCCGCCGAAAGGTCGGCGGCGATGTAGACCGCCATCACCTGGCGCGCCTGCTCCGGCGTCACCAAGACCGGCTGGTCCAGCGCCACGGCGGCAACGAAGTGATTGGTCTCCGCCTCCATCGGTCCGGCATAGACGTGGGCGACTTTTTCGCCGGGCATGGAGGACATGGGGAAATCGATGCCGCCGTTCATGCGCGAGCGAATAACGTCCTTGTGGGTGTCGTCGATCAGCAGCGCCCCCTCGGAGCCGACGATCTCGATCCAGGTCGACGAGAAGTTCGGATAGGCCGGCGGAAAGATCCAGCCTGCGCCGATGGTAAAAACCGTGCCGTCATCCATGGTAACGATGATCCACTGGCAATCCTCGACGCCGTGGGTGGCATGCATGACCTTTCTGACGGTTTGCGAATAGACCTTCACCGGTTTTGCCGGCTCCAGGCACCAGAGCACGAAATCAATATCGTGGGTCGCCTCCATCGCCGCCGGCGAGAGCTTGATCCGCCCGCCGATCTTGGATCCCAGGTTGCGCGTGATATGTCGGCTGACCAGTGCGGTCACCGGCTCCCCCAAGGTGCCGTCCTCGAAACACCGTTTCACGTAAGCGTACTTCGGGTTGAATCGCTGGGAATAGCCGATGGTGAATTTGAGGTTCCTGTCTTTTGCGAGCGCCACCAGTTCATCCGCCTCGCCCAGCGTCATCGCCAGGGGTTTTTCCAAAAACACGTGTTTACCGGCGAGCAGACTTTCCTTGGTCAGGGGGTAGTGCGTGGTCTCAGGAGTTGCGGAGACGATGATCGCGTCGATATCGTCGCGCGCCAGCAACTCGCGGTAATCGGCGGTGGCGGTGGCGGCGCCGACCTGCGCCTGTATTTCGGTCAGCCGCTCGGGATTGGTCTCGGCGATGTGTAGGGCGTCGATCAGCGGATTGGCGGCGCAGGCGACCGCGCGAATGCCGCCGCACCAGCCGGTGCCGATAATGCCCATATTTATTCTGTCCATGTTCCTGTCCCTGGCGGTGATCCGGTATTTGAGTGAATTGTTGCGGTCTTCCCCATCGACGTAACCAATCTAAGGATCGGTTTCGCTCCCGCAAAGGCTACATGCGGGCCATTATGATGCAAATTCCAAATCCTCCTGCTTTCATGCCGATAAATCATAAAAGGCGCCGCGCCGCCATCGACCGTGTGCCCATTAATTGCGCGCCCCTCAATTGCGCGCCTTTGACGGGTTCCCTGGTTTTAGCTAGATTTTCGATGACTGGAATTCGTTCGATTGGTCTGGAGGCCTTTTCGCAATGCCGTTCGCCACAAGCCAACGCCTGACCACCGGCGGTGCCTAGTCCATGCTGGCGGCGGCCATCGCCAAAGCCGGGG
>PVMS01172124.1_pt1 | contig 19218 bp, 15 predicted proteins | sample 1853461 | NCBI WGS metagenome assembly PVMS01 (sample SAMN08582032, study PRJNA380276) | Marine sediment metagenome, whole genome shotgun sequencing project. | isolation source: ocean sediment barecode stripped | collected 2017 | reverse complement strand
ATTCTCCAGCGGGAGGAAACCCGGGAAAATGAAACTTTAGAGCTCATAGCTTCTGAAAATTTTGTCAGTTTTCCGGTGCTTGAAACAGCTGGCGGAGTTATGACCAATAAATACGCTGAAGGTTATCCAGGAAAACGATATTATGGCGGGTGCGATCATGTTGACGAAGCGGAAAATTTAGCTCGAGACCGAGCTAAAAAATTGTTCGATGCTGAATATGTAAACGTCCAACCACACTCAGGCTCACAGGCCAACATGGCTGCATTAATGACCTTTGTTCCAATTGGTGAAACTGTCATGGGCTTGGATTTATCGCATGGGGGACACCTTACCCACGGAAGTCCGGTTAATTTTTCAGGAAAGCTCTACAAATTTATTTCCTATCATGTGGCAAAGGATACAGGTCGCGTAGATTTTGATGAAGTATTACAGTTAGCAAAGAAACATCGGCCAAAATTAATTATTTGTGGCGGTAGTGCCTATCCGCGATTTATTGAATTTGAGCAATTTCGCGCTGTAGCTGATGAAGTAGGTGCCTTTTTGATGGCTGATATTGCCCATCCAGCCGGCTTAGTGGCAGCAGGAGTGCATCCATCACCTATGCCATTTTGTGACATAGTTACAACAACAACCCATAAAACCCTAAGGGGTCCGCGCGGTGGGATGATTATGATAGGGAAGGATAGTGAGAATCCCTGGGGTAAAATTGCACCTAAATCAGGCCGTGTGAAAATGATCTCAGAATTAGTTGACAGCATGGTGATGCCTGGCATACAGGGTGGTCCGCTAATGCATATTATAGCAGCAAAGGCAGTTGCTTTTGGAGAAGCTTTGCAACCAGAATTCAAGAAATATGCAGTTAAAATTGTTGAGAATGCCAAAGTCTTTTCTGAAGAACTGCTCAAACGCGATTACCAACTCGTTTCAGGCGGCACGGATACACATGTTATGCTTATTGATTTGACGAATAAAAATATTACTGGAAAGGCAGCAGAAAAGGCGTTAGAAAAAGCGGGAATTACCGTTAATAAAAATATGGTGCCGTTTGACACCCGCAGTCCTTTTATTACCAGTGGAATAAGAATCGGAACTCCTGCCGTGACTACCAGGGGAATGGATACCGATGCGATGCGGAAAATTGTCAGTTTCATAGATTTGATCATTACCAACCATGATGACGAAGCGCTGCAAATAAAGACAAAATCGGAAGTGAAACAACTTTGTAAGGCATTTCCACTGTACGAATAAGTAATTTATTTATTAGCGATAATCTTGCTCGATTCATATGACTAGGGTAAACTCTTGTATATGATTGTGCAAACTAAATTATTAGACAAATTGAACCAGATTTTACTGATCGTTTTAATCGGGAGTTTATTTTATAACTGCTCGCCGCGGCAAATGGTAATGAATGAACTTGGAGGTTTACTCGATTCTTTTGAATGGGTATACATTTCTGAAGATGATCCTGAACTGGTAAAAGATGCCTTTCCATTTAATTTAAAAACCATTGATATGCTTGTTAAATCAAATCCTGATAATCGTGAATTATTGCTTGCTGCAGCTTCCGGTTATGCAATGTATTCGTTTGCTTTTATAATGGAAGAAGCAGATCGCATAGTCGTCAAGGATTACAATAACGGTGTCATCTTATTTGAAAGAGCAAAAAATCTATTTAATCGCGGTCGAGCATACGGTTTGAGGAATTTGGAATTAACTAATTCGGAGATAGTCAGGTTATTAGAAGACCGGCCAGCTGGACTATATTTCTCCAAAACTGATATACCTGCCTTGTATTGGACAGCAGTGTCAATTGCAGGTTCGATTTCAGCCAGCCGCGTTGATCCAAATTATGTAATTGATTTACCGAAAGTTGGGTGGCTGATCGAACAATGCCTGCAACTTGATTCTGATTGGAATAATGGCGCGCTTTTTACTGCTATGATTTCTTATACTATGAATAGACCCGACAGAAATAAAAATTCCTCCAAACTTGCGCAAGAATACTTTGATAAATCAATTGCAGCATCCCAGGGCTTGGACGCTGCCCCATACCTAGCCTTGGCCGAAAATGTTTATGTCAGCGAACAAAATAAATTTGCGTTTAATCAAGCGTTAAATAACGCTCTAGCAATTGATGTAAATCTGCACCTTGAAAATCGATTAGCAAATATTATTTCACAAAATCGTGCAAGATGGCTTTTAAGCAGAATTGACGAATTATTTTATTAATTAATAGGCAGAACATGAAGCTCCTTTTTAAAATACTGATTAGTTTTTGTTTCGCAGTAAGTTTATCTGGGCAAGGAAAAATAATAATAAAAATGGCGACGCTTGCTCCAGAGGGCAGCATATGGCATGGGCAATTAGTTGAGATGGGTCAGAAATGGTCCGAAGCGACTGATGGAAAAGTAATATTGAGAATCTATCCGGGCGGAGTCGTCGGCGATGAGCGCGATATGATACGGAAAATGCGGATCGGACAGATTCATGCCGCAGCAGTAACTACCGAAGGATTATCTGAACTTAATCCGGATGTTTATGCATTACTGATCCCACTTTTATTCGATAATTATGAAGATGTGGATTGGATTCGCGAGCGACTTTCAGATGACTTAATTAAAGGTATAAATGAAAGCGGTTTTGAATTTTTGTTCTGGATTGATGTTGGCTGGGCATACTGGTTTACCAGAGATCCGATACGCTACCCGGAAGACCTTAAATCGATGAAAATATTTAACTGGGCAGGAGATTACAAGACGGCCGAGATTTGGCGCAAAGGAGGATTTCATCCTGTGCCATTAGCGGCCATTGATGTACTGACTGGATTACAAACAGGCTTGATTGATGCTATTGGAACTAATCCAATAGTAGCATTATCAAGCCAGTATTTTGGTCCCGCCAAGCATATGCTAAATATGAAATGGGGCCTAATATTTGGCGGCATAGTGATTGATAGCCGTATCTGGAAAAAAATTGATCCTGTTCATCAAGAAAGCATGTTAAAAATAGCCAATGAAATTAGGGTTCAACAGCAATCAGAAACCAGGTATGACGATCAAAAAGCAATTGATGTTATGAAGGAATATGGTTTAGTAATTCACGAACCAACTGACGAAGAACGCAAACATTGGAAAACCTATGTTAAAACCTGGTACCCAGATTTAAAACAATCGTTCATTCCTGAGGAGATATTTGAGAGAGTGTTGCAACTCAAACGCGAAAAAGAGGAACTAGACACTTTGAATTCTAAATGATAGATGAAAATCTCAAAAAAATCAGTATTAAATGCTGTCAGTGTTAGTGAAGATTCAATTGTCCTGATAGTATTTACAGCGCTCGCAATTATCCCCACCTTAGAAGTTATATCACGGATAGGCGGGTTTACCATAATTCCTGCTTCGCCGGTTTATGTTCAGCATTTGACATTATGGATTGGTTTCGTTGGAGCTGTTCTCGCTACCCGTAAGAATAAACTGTTAGCATTGACAGCGCATCCGATATTTGCCCCGGATGAAACTTTTCATTTTGGCCGTTGGTTATCAAAATCAATTTCGTTTTTAGTATTATTGGTTTTATTGTGGGGTACGCTGCAACTAGTTTACTGGGAATATCAATTCCCGATCAACATTGCCCCCGGAATTCCGCGTTGGGTGGCCCAGTTGATTATGCCGGTTGGATTGACGTTAATGTTGGGCCAGATTTTATATGCCAGCGGTAAAACACTAAATTACAGATTATCAATGCTTTTGATGGCAGGTGCTTGGGCACTGGTTCATTTTACTGGATTCTTAAACTTCCAGGGTTGGTTTATATGGCTAATAGCCGGAATCATTATTATTTCTCTACTCTATGGAACTCCAATATTTATTGGACTGAGCGCTATTGCTGCACTTTTTTTCTGGCATGGTTTTACACCAATTTCAGCAATACCGGCTGAAATATACAGGATCGTAGTCTCACCTTCGTTACCAACTATTCCACTATTCACCTTGGCCGGTTATTTGTTGGCTGAAAGTAAAGCCTCCAACAGAATCATGAATTTGTTTCATGAAGCCTTTGGTTGGTTGCCAGGCGGATTGCCAATTATTGTTGTAATTGTCAGCGGTTTTTTCACTGCTATGACAGGCGGATCGGGCGTAACGATCCTGGCTTTAGGAGGGCTCCTTTTACCACTATTAAAAAAAGCAGGGTTATTCTACTCTTTTTTCGATTGGATTGATAACTGTGGCAGGATCGGTTGGATTATTATTTCCCCCAAGTTTACCAGCCATACTTTATGGCGTATATGCTGGAATATCAGTAAAAGATGTATTTATTGCTGGCTTCATTCCGGGCTTACTGTTGGTAGCATTAATTTCCGGATGGGCTGTATATCAGGGTAAAATCCAGAATATTCCTCGAAATCCATTCAATATTAAAACCCTAATTCCTGCAATATGGACTGCAAAATGGGAAATGATGATACCATTTTTAATACTATTTGGCATTTTTGGCGGCTTTTCAACTTTAGTTGAAACGGCATCATTGGTCGTTATATATACACTGTTTATTGAAGTATTCATATTTAAGGATATTTCAGTAAAAGCATTGCCTAGAATTATTATTGAATGTGCAACAATTATTGGAGGAATATTGATAATCCTGGGTAGTGCAATGGGCTTAACCAGTTATTTAGTGGACGCTCAAATTCCACTCAATTTGCTGGTTTGGGTTAAAGCAACAATTACCTCCAAGTATGTTTTCCTGCTAATGTTAAATATACTCTTACTTGGTGTGGGGTGTTTGATGGATATATTTTCTGCAATTATCGTTTTTGTACCATTGATAGCACCACTCGGAAATTATTTTGAGATTGATCCAGTACACCTTGCAGTAATATTTATTGCAAATCTTGAATTAGGATTTTTAACACCGCCGGTTGGAATGAACCTGTTTTTGTCAGCGTACAGATTTGAAAAAACAATGCCGGAGGTTTATAAAGCTACCTTGCCGTATTTCATTATTAGGTTATTAGCTGTAATAGGAATTACTTATATTCCAATAATATCAATCGGATTGCTAAAGTAAAATATTTTTTTATTAATGAAACATTCCTTGATTGATTAAGAGAGTGAGAATATATTTGACATTCAAAAGAGGAGAAGTGTATAAAAAAACGCTAACTGATGTTTTAAAATTTATTGAACTGAGATTCATATAGGAGTACTTTGAATGAAGCGTTTTATCTATTCAGCACTTTTTCTCTTGGCTGCTCAAGTTCCTGTGCAGGCACAGAGTGAAGCCGGATCCATATTTTTACTGATATCCCCCAGTGCCCGTGCAGCAGGAATGGGTGAAGCTCATGTTGCCGTAGCGGATGATGCCTATGCCAGTTTCTGGAATCCTGCTGGGTTGGCCTTTCTTGAAGGATCAGAATTAGCTTTTATGCATGTGAACTGGCTACCCAATCTAGCCGATGATATGTATTACGATTTTTTTGCTTTCCGTACGTACTTCCCAAATATTGGTGCCTTGGGCGGTCATATTATATACCTTGGATTAGGTGAACAAATACGAATGGGTGAAACTGCTGACGACTATCTAGGCACATTTTCGAGTTATATGTTGGCAACCTCCTTATCTTACAGCACATTATTGTCAGAAAAATCTTCGATCGGAATTAACGCTAAAATTTCATATCAACATTTAGCGGATATTGGTGCCGGAGCTGAGAAGGGTAAAGGATCGTCAACCGACTTTGGTTTTGATATTGGTTATTTAAAGCGAGAATTCATAACTCAGAATTTGACAATGGGACTAACTATTAAGAATATTGGTCCAAAGGTCTCATTTATCGATCCAGCTCAAGCTGATCCTCAACCAACCAATTTTACATTTGGCCTTAACTATAAGTTATTCGATAACGAATACAACAAGCTAAATATGGTATATGACATAAATAAACTGCTGGTTGCTTCATATCCTGATATGGATTGGGACGGTGATGGCTATGTTGGAGGATATGATTCGGATGGCAAAGTGACATCTAAAAATGCCTATTATAATAAGACAGGAAAGAAAGAGTCGGCTCATACCGATCCACTGTATCTAGCAATATTTACATCATGGGTGGATGATTGGTTGATTGGCGGCGATATTGATATGTCGACTGCCGGTAATATTCCTGACGGTGTCATCGGGGGCTGGAATTGGGTTGATAAAAATGGTAATGGAAAAATAGATGTCAATGAAGGAGAAATGGAGGAGACTGCCGGGGATCCTGGTGATGCAAACTGGGGAAACTATAATGAATATGGGCAAAAAGAAGTCGGGAGTGCTGATAAGCGGTCAATATCGGATGAATTAGGTGAACTGGTTCACAATATCGGATTTGAATACTGGTATTCCAGCTATTTTGCGCTTCGTTTTGGGTATATATATGACAAAACTGGTAGCATTTCAAATCCAACGCTTGGTATCGGATTACGGTATTCAAATTATGGGTTTGATTTTGGCTATACAGCAGGTGAAGTTGGTCATCCTTTAACGAATACTATGCGTTTTTCGTTAAATATGTTGTTTTAGAAATTATTATTTGATTGCATGCCAATGAGCTTGCGGAGGATTTTCCTCACCTTTTTAATGCTAATTAACAGTTGGTTAATTGCTGAAATTACTGGTGATATTTCAGTAGCTGCCATCCGCGTTCATTTTGTTTCTGATGATTCTCCCGGAACAACTGGTACTGGTAATTTTTTGATTTATTCAGATACCTTATTGTGTAATGTTAACACAATTGACCCACCTCCCCACGACCGACCATATTTTGAATCACAACTAATTGCTGTTGATAATTATTTCAGGACTGTGTCGCATAATAATTTTGGCATAGATATGAATACCTCGGAAGTCTTTCCACTGAATATTAATGAATCATATGAATTGCCAAATGAAATGTCATATTACAATCCGTTTGACGGGGATGTTGATCAAGAGCAACGGTTAACTGAACTATTTCATGATGCCGTTGTTGCAGCGCATGCGGCAGACCAGTTAGATTTTAATAATTTTGATTTAGTAATAATCTTTCACGCTGGGGTAGGGCAAGATTTCAATTTTCCTTTTATTGACCCAACGCCTGAAGATATCCCTTCGACGTCAATAGATTCGGATATGTTGCTCACACATCTCGGTTCTGTTTCCATTGATCTAGGAAACTCAAAAGTTTCATCCGGTATCATCCTTCCTGAAACGCAAAACCATCTATTGTTTTCTGAAATGAATGAGGTCTTTTCACAAATTGGTGATCCTTGTGATTTTCAATTTGGATTAACCGGTTCATTGGCCCTGCAAATCGGATACAGCATCGGCCTCCCGCCGTTGTGGGATACAAAAAACGGAACATCAAAAATTGGTGTATTCGGATTAATGGATCAGGGCTCAAATAATGGATTTGGCGTGATCCCAGCCGCTCCGGAGGCCTGGACCCGAATTTATGCAGGGTGGGAGAGTGCCCAAGAAGTTGAAAGTCCTGGCAATGTTTTGATTGGCTCTTTTCCTGACGGGAAAAGTAAAAAAGTATCAATTACAAATTCAGAATATTTTTTGATTGAGAATAGAACAAATTGGTTCAGGGATAAAGTCGATCTTGATTCTGCGTTATTCGTTGCGAATGTTGAGCATAATAAAGATCTTTCTAAAATTGATATGATATTTGATTCAATCGGGGCAGTTTTAGATGAAAACGGTGTATTTACCCAAATACCAGACTATGATATTGGATTACCTGCTTCAGGTTTATTAATCTGGCACATTGATGAATCCCAGATAGGTATGAGAATTGATGAAAATTCAATTAACAACGATCCCCATATAAAGGGCTTGGATCTAGAAGAAGCGGACGGTGCTCAAGATTTAGGATTCTCCAGTGATTTTCTCTTTGCCGATCCATCACAAGGTTATTTCGCAGATATGTGGTTTCAAGGTAATCCTGAATATGAAAGATTATATCCAAATAATAAAGATAAAACTTTGGAATTCACTTCATTGACGTGGCCAAACACAAATTCAAACAGCGGGGCAAATTCCCATTTAAGCATCTATGGCATAGGATATGCATCTGATACGATGAGATTTTCTGTAGATAATTCTCTAAAGGTACCTGGTTTACCTACTGCATTGTTGAATATTTTATTCCAATATGATTTTGACAATGATGGAAACGTAGAAACATTTGGGGGGCGCGATTCACTATGGTGGGCTGAGGATGATCTAAACGATCGAAATTACTTTCATATTAGCGACATTGACGATCAAGTTTTACTAGTGACAAACTATAATAACGTTAATCCAACTTTAGCTTTAGTTCAGGATTTTGGCGAAAATCTACAGATCGACCTGTTCAAGCTGGTCAATAATGTATTTATTAAAATTGATGAAAATATTTTGGAGCTGAATGAAATTCCTAAATATATGCGCGGTGTTCCTGACTCCGATGAAATCATCATTAATGATGGACCACAGTGCATATCTTGGATGAACGCCAGCGGAATTTATTCTGGCAGTGCTGCAATTGGTCCGCAAGGTCAAGTGATTATAAACAATCAGATTACATTGGTTGAAACTAATCCGTTCAAATTTCTCTCTGCGATAGATTTAGACTTGAACGGATCCGTTGAAATACTGGCAGTCGATGATCGCGGATTCATTTACGCTTATAATGATAATGGAATATCTGTTCCGGGATTCCCAGTTAGCGGTACCAGTGCTACGCCAGTTCTTTGTAAGAATTTATCCAATGATCAGTTTCCAGAATTAGTGTATCAGTCACGCACCGGCGATATACTGGTGTTAAACAACAAAGGTGATCAATTATATAAAATCGCAAACTCCATTCAAAATTCACTGGTTGGTCTGGGAATATACCAGGCCAACAATGTCATTTTAACATCTTCAGCAATCTATCGCTTTGAGGAATTGGATAGCACTGCTAGCAATGAATGGAGTTATCCCGTTCATGATCCAAGTAATTCTGGTGTTCTGGTAATTAGCAGTGTTGAAGCACCGATTGATGATAAATTATTTGACAAAGAAAAAACCTATTCCTATCCAAATCCTGCCAGAAATGAGAATGTAATTTTTAGAGTTGAGGCGCATAACGCTGAAAAGATCGACATCAAAATTTATGATTTAGCGGGCTATTTTATTGAAAAGATCAGTTCGGTAAACATCGTGAAAAATAGACCAAACGAAATCATTTGGCAAACGAAGGAGATCGAATCCGGGATATATTTTGCAAAAGTCACGGTGACTGCTGGAAATAGGAAAGAGATTAAAATAATTAAAATTGGTGTGCTTAATTAATTATGCGGTATTTAGTATTAATGCTTGCCCTGGTTGCAATCCTGTTTTCACAAGATCTGTATAATCATCCGGAATTGGATTGGAAGACGCTTGATACGGAACATGTGAACATTCATTTTTATTCGGAGGCTGGATTAATTGCACGTGAAGGAGCGTATGTAGCTGAATATATATATCCTAAAATAATCAAATTCTATGGATTCGAACCGCACTCAAAGACGCATATTATTTTTTATGATACAAAAGATTATTCAAATGGAATTACCTATTTTTATGAAAATAAAATTATAATATGGGCTTCGCCGCTGGATCTAATCCTGAGAGGAAGTCATCGCTGGCTGCAAAATGTTTTAACACATGAATTCGGTCATATTGTTTCATTACAAAAAGCACTAAAAACTCCAATTGCGTTCCAGGGTTTGTACTTCCAGTGGATCGATTACGAGGAAGAAAAGAGGCCCGATGTTCTATACGGATTTCCCAATAAAATAGTATCTCAAATTCTGCCGTCATCAAGTGTACCGCCCTGGTTGGCAGAAGGTGTTGCACAATTTATGTTTTCTGGTGCGGATTGGGATATTTGGGATACACATAGAGATATGCTGCTGCGTGATCAAATATTAAATGATACATATTTAACATTTGATGAAATGAATAATTTCGGAAAGAAAGGTATCGGAAATGAATATGTATATAACACAGGATATGCTTTCTGTAATTATCTTGCGGAGAAATATGGAGCTGAAAAACTGAGCTCTATATTTGATGTACTTTCAAAACCAAATGGGTTCTCTGTTAATAAAGCAATGAGATCAATATATGGAAAGCCGGGAAGAAAATTGTACGATGATTTTATATCTTCGTTAAAAATAAAATATGAATATGCCAGGAAACTCGCTATCACAACTGAACAAACTGAAACAATTTTGACAGCTGAAGGATCGATTAATATTTATCCAAAATGGTCTCCTGCAGGAGATGCAATTGTCTATTTATCCAATTCTAATGGCGAATATATCAGCGAAACTGATTTATATATGATGGATATCGAAACTGGCGAGAGAAATATAATATCAAAAGGGGTGACAAATCCTGCCTCCTGGATTGATAACGAGCGCATAATATATAGTAAAGTTTCTGGTTTGTCAGATTTTCGCGGTTATCGATATAACGATATTTACGTATACGATATTATTAAGGAATCCGAAAATCTATTAAAAGCAAATGCGCGTGCGTTTTCACCGGTTTCCATGACGAATGATTCACTGATATATTATATTGCCATGGATAACAGCTATCAAAAGATTTTTGTATATGATGTGGCGAATGATGAGCGGAATATAATCTTTGAAAACCGAAATAGGTTGATTCTCCACACTTTAAATTTTGATCAAAGAAATGATCAGTTACTGTTGGATTACACTGAAAATCATTTCAGGAATACCGCTAAAATTTCGCCTTCTGACATAACTTTCAGTGTAATAAACGCTAATCCAAATATAGATGAACGCGATATTGTTTCACTGTATGAAGATGCCTACCTCTATTCTACCGATAGTAGTGGAATTTTTAATCTATATGTAAAGCACGATTCGGCTGGTACTTTTATCACTAATGTTGCTGGAGGAGCATTCATGCCGGATGTTAATGAAAATGGTGATATTGTTTTTTCGGTATACAAAAATGGAAAGTATAAAATTGCAATTATGCCATCAGAATTTGTGCTACCGGTGGAAAAAGTGGGATTATCAAGAAACATTACTGAGAGAAATGTTAAATTGAACGATCCCATTATTGGTCAGAATCAAGACCAAGCCAGTGGCTATATTGATCAGTTTTCCAGGATGTTTATTAGTCCACGAATTGTATTTGATTATGGTACGATAAAACCTGGACTATATTTTTATTCCAGTGAAATTCTAGATCGGATGAATATTTTTGGTTCTGCAGCCATTAACCGGCTATCAGATTTGGATCTAGCATTAGGCTTTAGTTTCCGGCGCTTTTTCCCTACAATTTATGGTGATGTATTTTTAGCAACTAGAAATGTTAAAAAGAATGAAAATTATTCAGTATATAAAATTGATGAAAATTTGAGGTTTCGATTTCTCGAATTTCGCGCTGGACTGATTCTCCCGGTTTTTAATTACCATAGTCTGGATTTATCATTCACCTGGCAGCGCTATCGCGCGTTTGTAAAAGAGTCGATAGCTGCTTTAGCAATCGACTCTGGAATAGCTTACGATTATTTTCATGGCAGTAATATTAGCCTGCAGTGGTCAAGCAACCTGATAAAACGTCGATTTGACAGTAATATCAATCCATCCAAAGGATTCAAAATAGACATCTTAACAAGTTATGAATTCAATGATTTTATCAATGGATTGCAGCTGTCTGATGTAGGCACGCTGACAGAAGATTTTAAATCAAATGATTTATTCAGGACGACCGTTAATTTTAATCAATATTTGGAAATACCCAATACCAACCGCTGGACTTTAAAATACGGATTAAATATGGGGTGGATTTCAAATCAGGATGCCAATTCATTCTTTCATTTTTTTGGCGGTGGATTAAACGGCATGCTGGGATACCCATTTTATGCTTTCAATGGAACAAAATTATTTGCCAACACATTAGAGTTTAATTTCCCAATTTTCAGAGAAAAAACTATAAATATTGGTTGGATACAATTCCAGAACAGTACATTAGGATTAGTATACCAAGTTGGCGATGCATGGACAGATTCATTCAGAGCTAAACAATCTGTCGGTATTCAGTGGAAACTATCTGGGTTCTCGTTTTATAATTATCCGTTAGCACTCACTTTCAGCTCGCATTATGGCCTCACAAAGTTTGAAAATTCAGTGGCAGATGCAATAATTTCTTATGGAAAACAGAATCGCTACTATTTCACCTTGCTGTTTGGATTCTAATTATGAAAATACAAATCATTCTGTTAATTCTTATCTGTTCGGTTATGAAAGCTAACGATCCCTTGCGGAATTATATTTCAAAGTTTGAGCAATCAAATATTTTTGAAAAATTTCAATCGGATTCACTTATAACAGATAGCACTTATCAACAGCGCTCCATTCTTAATAAAAAAATAATGAAAGCTTCCCTGATGTCGGCATTATTGCCTGGCACTGGTCAATGGCACAATGGGTCTCCGGCTTGGAAAACGGTAGTATTTGCTGGTGTTGAAGTTCTTGGGTTATATCAATATTGGAAAAGTCAAAATTCAGCTGACGATCTAAAAACAAAATATGAAAGATTTGCCGATGAAAATTGGGATATTACAAGGTGGGCATTAAATACAGCAACCCTACGTTCAAATATCAGTTCCATAGAAAATATAGTAATAGATGATCTTCATATTACTGGAACACACCACATATTACTGTACATTGATGGTAGGTATGTTTCTTCGGATACTTTAAGATATAATCCTGGTATGCCGGTGGAGGTCGTTAAAAACCGTGACTATTATGAGAATATTGGCAAATATGATCAATTTGTTGCTGGGTGGTCAGATGCGATGTCAGGATGGTACATAAAAGAAAAAGATGTTGGTGGCGCAAAAGAATTGATCGTATTAACACCATTTAGAAAAAGTTATTTGAATAAGAGGAAAACTAGCAACGATCTCCTAAAAATGGCTAATTTCGCATTAAGCACGGTGTTGTTAAACCATGTAATCAGTGCCATTGATTTATGGATTTTTCCTGGAAAAATGGAACAAGCGGGGCATGGGATGGATACAAAGTTTGGAGTGATAATTAATTCGGACAAAACATATAAGATTGACGGATTATCAATTGTATGGACATTTTAAAAAGGGTAACCATTTAGTATGAAAACTAATATTTTGGCAAGTCTGTTAATTTGTACTTTCTCAATAGGTTTACTGAGCTGTGCGAGTAATAAACCCGACGAAAATTTTGATTTAGAAGAAAAATTTAATCGTGGATTAGAATATATGGATAAAAAGAAATATACTCGTGCCCAAAGAGAATTCAGCCAAATTGTTATTGCCGGATCGCATACTGATTTGGGAGATGACGCTTTATTTTATCTGGGAGAATCCCATTATCTGAAAAAGGAGTATATTCTGGCCACTGCTGAATTTGAAAGACTGGTCCAACGAATGAAATACAGCCCATTTGTTGAGAAAGCCAGGTGGCGGATTTGCCAAAGTTTTGTCAATGAATCGCCAAAATATTACCACGATCAGACCTACAGCATTAAGGCCTTGGAAAGATTGCAGCAATTTATCGATGAATTCCCAGAATCAGAGTTTGTTGGTGAAGCAACAAATACAATTGCTGAACTTCGGACTAAATTAGGGCAGAAGGCTTATGAAACTGGCGTATTATATATGAAATTGCGTGTCTATGATTCAGCGATCATTGGTTTTGAAGATATGTTAGCCCAATATTATGATACAAAATATGCTGATGATGCAATTGTTGGCGTAATCCAAAGTTATTTGATGTTGAATGAATTTGATAAAGCGAAAGATTTTCATAAGCAAAATGAAGATCGAATCCATTCCAATGCTCTAAAGCAAAAAATATATACACTCTTCAATAACTATGACATAGAGAAAAATTAAGTGAAGACATGCATATTTGGAGGAACTTTCGATCCTCCACATTTTGGTCATTTACTTATCGCTCAGACTATTTGTGAGGCAGAGAATTTTCCAAAAATTCTGTTTGTACCCGCCTTAAAACCGCCATTAAAACCAACTAGAAAGATTACTTCGATCAAGCACCGCATTAGAATGCTTGAATTGGCGACACTTGAAAATCCTAATTTTGAAATTTCAGATGTCGAGATTAAGAGAGGCGGTATTTCATACTCATTAGATACAATCCGTGATATCAAAGAAACCAATGATTTAGATAAGAATGAATTATTCTTTTTAGTTGGAAGTGATATTCTCAAGGATTTTAAAAACTGGCATTCTCCCAAAATTCTTTTAAACGAATGTCAGGTTATTGTTGCGCTGCGGCCAGGATTTAAACCCAGCAGTATACCGAGTTGGATTTTAAGTAAAATACGGTTCGCCAATATTCCGCGTTATGAAATCTCATCAACTACAATTCGCAAACGCTGGAAAGATAATAAGACCATCAGGTACATGGTAACTCAACCGGTTTGGGAATATATTAACCGACACAATTTATATAATAGATGATAACCAGTATTGCACTATTAATAATTGGCGCATTACTACTCTATCTGGGAGCAGATTGGCTTGTAAAAGGTGGGGCGAACATAGCCCGCAAATACAAAGTTACTCCGTTTGTTATTGGCCTGACGGTAATAGCGTTTGGGACTTCACTTCCTGAATTTGTAATTAGTCTTAATGCAGCACTGATTGGTTCATCTACGATCGCAATTGGAAATATTATTGGATCAAATATCGCCAATATAGGATTGGTATTTGGACTCAGTGCATTAATATTTCCAATTGCGATTCATTTCAATGTGATAAAACGTGACCTACTGCTTTATCTAGGAATATGTGTAATATTTATATTGTTTACGCTTAATGGCAGAATAGATCGAATAGAGGGTTTGTTGCTTTTCGCTGGCTTAATTCTGTATACCTGGGTTAGAATTAAATATTCAGACAAAAAGGATGGTGAAGATTCTCAATCAACAATAAAAATTGGATTAACAGTAATTTTGCTGATGCTTGGAATGTTTGCGCTTTTTGTAGGATCAAAAATGTTTGTTTCTGGAGCTGTCCATTTATCAAGATTATTAGGCATCAGTGAGATGGTAATTGGTCTGACCATCGTAGCTATTGGCACCTCGCTTCCAGAATTAGCAACCTCAACTGTGGCGGCATTTAAAAAGGAATCTGCAATATCTATTGGAAACATAATCGGATCAAATATTTTTAACATCCTTTCAGTAATCGGTATTGTCTCCATCATTAAACCAATTACAAGTCCACCGGAACTACTCAAGTTCGAAATTCCTGTTATGCTTGCTTACGGATTAGTACTTATTCCATTAGGATTAATTAAGCAACCAGTTAATAGAATTAATTCGCTCTTAATGATTCTTGGTTATATAATATTCATTTTTGTATTATATACTTAAGAATCAATGCTAAAATGATATGATAATTTTTGAAGATGTAACTTATACTTATCCGAGCGGTAGTGGTCTGTTTAATGCCAACATTAGGATTGACGATGGAGAATTTGTTTATTTGATTGGTCCCACCGGATCAGGTAAAACTACCATAATGCGTTTAATTTATATGGATCTGTTTCCAACAAGTGGAAATTTAAAAATTCAGGGTATTTCATCATTAAAATTAAAAAAACGTAAAATCGCCAAGCTTAGAATTGATATTGGGATGATTTTCCAGGATTATAAATTATTAACAGATCGAACGGTTTATGAAAATGTTGCCTTGCCTCTGCATGTGCTTGGTACACAGAAGAAGAAGGTCGATGAGATGGTTATGTCAATTTTAATGGAATTTGGACTCGAGGAGCAGGCTCAGAACTATCCGCGGGAATTGTCAGGTGGTGAACTGCAAAGGGCTTGCATTGCCCGTGGATTAGTGAAAAAACCACACATTCTACTGGCCGATGAACCTACTGGGAATTTAGATCCCGCTTCAGCATTTCAGATAATTAAATTATTAGAGAAGATCAACGCTAATGGCACAACTGTTTTAATGGCTTCCCATGATTATGGATTGATCAAAGATCGGCCAGCCAGATTTATTGAAGTTCAAAATGGTATTGTTCACAACGAATGAAATATAAATTCACATTTCTGATCGTTGAGGGTATGAAGAATTTTTGGAGACATAAAATTACTGCCTCATCTTCAGTTGGAAGTATATTTTTATCATTATTCCTCGTCGGAACATTAATTCTATCGTATCAAAATTCAAATATCTTGATTGAATACATGCGTTCAAAATATAAGATCGAAGTTTTTTATGCGTCAGATATTGATTCCAATGAAGCTCTGCGCATAACAGAAAATATTAGAAATATTTCAGGCATTAGATCCGCCACTTTAATTGATAAAGATGATGCACTAAATATTTATAAAGATCAATTCAATGAAGATCTAATGACTATTTTAGGGTATAATCCACTACCATATAGTTGTATCGCCAATATTGTCCAAGATGGATTTCAAGTAATTGAGATAGATACAATAATTAGTGGAATTAAGCAAATTGATGGTATTGATGAAGTAATATATCAGGGGAAATTAATAAATCGAATTGAGCAGTTTTTTCAGGAATTCATCAGAGTGTTAGCTTATATTTCCCTGGGGATAGCACTGATCACCATAATTATCATATCCAATACAATTAAACTTTCAGTATATGCTAAAAGGGATTTGATTCATTCAATGAAACTAATTGGTGCCACTAACTTGTTCGTAAAAACTCCATTCATTATTGAGGGAATTATACAAGCATTCATCGGCGCTATTTTTTCATATATTGTCCTGTTATATGCCGTAAAGGGAATTAATTATTATCTTACCGCATCATTTGATTTTGTGATTGATTTTAATTATCTATATATGTTAAGCATTATTGGAATTGGCATATTAATAAGCATTTTAGGTAGTTATCGTGCGACCAGACTTTTTTTGAAAAGAGAAAATTACTTTTAATTCACAGCTTGACTTGGATTTTCAATAAAATCTAATTTTAAAGCTATGAAATTTCCGACAAATATTATATTGAATAACAGAGACCAATTGATTCTAAAATCGGTTATTGAGAAATATATTGAATTGAATCATCCGATTGGCTCAAAATATCTGCACACAACTATTTATAAAGACATTAGTCCTGCAACGATCAGAAATAGTTTAGCAATGTTAGAGTCATTTGGATTGCTGACACATACGTATGTGTCTTCTGGTCGAATACCTACCGATCTTGGATATCGCTATTATGTCGACAAGTTGCTCGCGACTGAGATAGAAATTCAGGAATTAAATCCAATGATTATGCACAAGTTGATGGATATGTCTGACAATATAGAAAACCTTATGCAGGCAACGGCGGGAATGCTTGCAAAAATTAGCAAGTTATTTGGAATAGTGGTTATATCCGGTGTTCAAAGCAGTATATTAACTGAAATTGAAGTCATTCCATTATCTTCAGATAGAGTAATGGTTGTAATGGCATTGGAGTCTGGCCTGCTCAGATCGATAGTTTTAAACCTGAATGTTGCAATTAGCGAATCTCAAATAGAAACCGTTAATCTTATCCTTAGAGAACGGCTTGTTGGATTACCGCTTCAAGAAATCCAGGAAACGGTCAAAGGTCGCTTAATGGATACAAGTATTTTTGAGCATGAAATTGTGCAAATTTTGTGGAAGAAACCTAATTCAATATTTAATTTGGCCGAGAATGATTTGGTGTACACATCAAGTTATAGAGAATTACTGAATTATCCAGAATTTCAGGATTCAGAGATTTTGCAGAGAACAATTCGTGGTTTACAGACTGAGAATCTCATAAAATTTCTTCCGCCTCCTGAAGAAAATGAACGAGTGCACACGATTATAGGTAGTGAGATTGATGAGGAATTATTAAGTCATTGTTCGGTCTTGTCATCTACCTTTCTTGGGAAATCATATAATGGATATCTGGCCATCCTTGGACCAACTCGAATACCGTATAAAAATATTAAGGCTGTACTAAAAGCGTTTGTGGAGATAATACCGCATGTCTATTGACAGTAAAAAAACTGCCAAGAAAAAAAGCAGTATGAAAACCGCAGCAAAAAAACCTGATAGGCAAAAAGAAAAATTTACCGTCCTGACTCAGGAATATGCTGCTTTAGAAGATCGTCATTTACGATTAAAGGCTGAATTTGAGAATTATAGAAAACGAAAAGAGCGTGAAACCGCAGCGCTGATTGAATACCTGGGTGAAGATATAATTAAAGATTTATTACCAATTCTTGACGATTTTGACCGAATGATCCATTCCACGAAGAAAACTAAAAAAAGTAGCTCCGATTCTTTGCTAGTAGGGACAAAATTAATTCAGTCAAAATTGAATAAATTATTAAAATCAAATAATATAACTGCTTTTGGTAAACAGGGAGATATTTTAGATCCCGAATTGCACGATGCTCTAATGGTTAAGAAAATGAAGGGCAAAAAGGAAAATGAAATTCTTGAAGTTTTCGAAAAGGGCTATCGCTATAAAGATCGAGTGATTAGGCATGCAAAAGTCGTTGTAAATGAATCATGAGAGACCTGTATGACATATTAGGCGTATCCGACTCAGCTTCGAAAGATGAGATTAAACGGGCCTATCGAAAGAGTGCCATGAAATATCATCCAGATCGAAACGCCGGTGATAAAGAATCAGAGAAAAATTTTAAGGAATCTGCAGAAGCATATTCAATTCTCCGGGATGAGGCAAAGCGATCAAGATACGATCAATTTGGGCATGCCGGTGTTGGGCTTGGTGATACGCCCGGTGCAAATCAAGGTTTTGGCGGTATGCATATGTCCATGGATGACATTTTCAGTCAATTTGGAGATATCTTTGGGGGTCGTAGGCCATTTGGAGATATTTTCGGCGGTAGACGGGGAACAAGAACCAGGAGTCAAAGTAAAGCGAACGATCTTCGGATTGAACTGAGATTAAGTTATCCTGATATCCTAACTGGGGTCGAAAAGCAGGTTAAAATTAAGCGTAATGAAAATTGTGATGTTTGTGAAGGAAGCGGCGCCCAACCCGGAACGAATGCAACCACCTGCAGGCATTGCGAAGGCCGTGGTCAAGTTCGCCAGGTAAGTCAATCCTTTTTTGGACAATCACTTCATGTTCGGACTTGGAAT
>PVMS01063031.1_pt1 | contig 19221 bp, 18 predicted proteins | sample 1853461 | NCBI WGS metagenome assembly PVMS01 (sample SAMN08582032, study PRJNA380276) | Marine sediment metagenome, whole genome shotgun sequencing project. | isolation source: ocean sediment barecode stripped | collected 2017 | reverse complement strand
GGTTGACGGATAATGCGCGCGCCTTCGCGTGGGCGCTCTCAAAGATCAGCGCCGTCGACCAGCCAATCAGCATGACGCCGTTCAGCGCCGTGATGGGGCCGAGCAAATGCCATTGGGGCACTGGAACCACATCGCCATAACCGAGCGTCGTGTAGTTGCCAAAGGCGAAGTAGACTAGGTGCGTGTGCGGGGGCACCGCGCCGACCACGGCATAGACATAGGCCCACAGCACCACCTCGATGAAATGCCCCGCCACCAGCGGCGTGCCGGTGGCGACAATGACCATCGGGTCTTGCAGAAACCCTGGGAACAAGCCGTCGTCCATCCGCAAGCGATGTACCACCCAAGCGATGGCGCCCAGCAGCATGGCGTGGATGAAAAGATTGGCGAGGCTCGCGCTACCGCCGACGAGGACCTGATCGGCCATCGAACCGTCCATTGTGCTGAGCATCATTCCCCCGCAAGAAGATCTGGTTGACGGATAATGCGCGCGCCTTCGCGTGGGCGCTGGCCTGGCGTGGCAGTTGGCGCTTGGGCCGGCTCGGGCGAACGCGTGCTGCCGTTCTGCTTGGCAATCTCCGTTGGCGTGGCTTCCGCAAAGTCTAGATTTTCGATCTTGCGTCCGCGGGAAGTGATCTTCTCTTCTGAGGTGATGATCTTATCGATATCGGCATTGGCCTGGCCGAAATGGCGCTGGAGATCGAGTACCCGGGTGCGAAACCGCCCCATGTCTTCCATAAGTTTGGCCACCTCGCCTTGGATGAGGTGAGCCTGCTCGCGCATCTGCACGTCTTTAAGGATCGCCTGCATGGTCTGCACCGCGAGCATCAGCGTGTTGGGCGCACAAATCATGATGCGCGCGCGATGCGCCTTCTGCAGCAGGTCCGGGAAATGCTCGGCGAGATCGGCGTAGATCGACTCCGACGGCACGAACAGGATGGCGTTGTCTTGGGTCTCGCCGACAATGAGATAACGCTCGGCCATTGCCTCGATATGGACCGTGACATCGGTGCGGACTTGCCGGGCCGCCAGCTTCTTCTCGTCGTCGCGTTGGGCCACGCGGAAAGCCTCGAAGCCCTCGAGCGGAAACTTGGCGTCGATCACGATGCCCGCTGGTGTGTTCGGCAGATGTAGCAGGCAGTCCGGGCGCTTGCCGTTGGAGAGCGTCGCCTGGAACGTATAGGCGCCTTTGGGCAGCCCGTCGGCGACGATGGTCTCCATGCGCATCTGGCCGAACGCGCCACGCGCCTGTTTGTTACTGAGGATCTCCTGCAAGCCCACCATGTTGGAGGAAAGCTCGGTCAGGTTCCGCTGGGCGGTGTCGATCACCGCCAGCCGCTCGTTGAGCTTGGAGATGGATTCGTGCGTCTTGCGCGACGTCTCGTTAAGATCGGTGCCCACTTTGTGGGTCATGCGGTCGAGCCGCTCATTGACGGCGCGGGCCAGTTCGCCGTGACGGCTTGCGCTGCCTTCGGCCAGGGTCTGAAGGCGCACCTTCATCTCGCCGAGCTGGGCGCTATGGGCAGAGGCATCTTCCCGCCGCCGGCTCATATTCACCATGAGGATGGCGGCTAGAAAGACAAGCGCCAGAACGGCCAAGCTCACGAGTGCGAGCATGACAACAACTGGGTCGAGCGTGATGCTCCCCACCTGCACAGGCTGAAAGTCCATGGGACTCCATAGCCCGATTCGCGGGATCAGATCAAAACAGGAACATGTTGACCGCGCGCCACGCCGTGCCTATGTCAGCTCCACAAATGGCCATCTATCCCATTCTCACCATTCCCGATCCCATCCTTCGCAAGAAGGCTGCTTCGGTCGAGCGCGTCGACGACGAACTGCGCCGACTGATGGACGACATGCTGGCCACCATGTACGACGCGCCGGGCGTGGGGTTGGCGGCGCCGCAGGTCGGCATCTTGCGGCGGGTGATCGTCATGGACGCGGCCAGGGACGAAGACCCGCCGGAGCCCCTCGTTATGGCCAATCCGGAAATCCTGACGTTTTCGGACGAGCTGCGAGTGCATGAGGAGGGCTGTCTCTCTATTCCCGACCACACGGCGGAGGTGGAGCGCCCGGCCAAGGCCCGCATTGCCTTCCTCGACCGCGAGGGCAAGCGGCAAGAGACCGAGCTGGAAGGCATCTGGTCGACCATCGTTCAGCACGAAATCGACCATTTGAACGGCGTGCTGTTCATCGACTATCTGTCGCGGCTGAAGCGCAACATGATCGTCAAGAAATTCACCAAGGCGAAGCGCGTCGACGCGATGTAGGGGAAGCCGCTTCCCATCGCGGTCCAAGCGGCCTAAGACGCGAACTCATGCGCATCATCTTCATGGGCACGCCCGATTTCGCCGTGCCGGCGCTTCAAGCGCTCCTCAAAGCAGGCCACGAGATCGTGGCGGTTTACAGCCAGCCACCGCGCGCGGCCGGTCGCGGCATGGCTTTACGCAAATCGCCGGTGCACCAAGCCGCGGACGCCGCCGGGCTCACCGTGCTCACGCCCGAACGTCTGAAAGACCCTGCGGACCAGGAGCGGTTCGTCCAGTTCGAGGCCGACGCGGCCGTCGTGGTGGCTTACGGCATCATCCTGCCGAAGCCGGTCCTCGATGCCACGCGTCTCGGCATCTTCAACATTCACGCCTCGCTGCTGCCGCGCTGGCGGGGCGCCGCGCCCATCAACCGCGCCATCATGGCCGGCGACGCCGAGACTGGCGTCGCGATCATGCGTTTGACCGAAGGGCTCGACGCCGGCCCGGTTTGCCTTGTGGAGCGCGTCGAGATCGGTCCCGACATGACGGCGGGGGAGCTGCATGATGCTCTCTCTCCCCTTGGCGCCGAGGCGATGGTCAAGGCGCTGGCCGCGTTAAAGGATGGGAGCCTCGATTGCCACGCCCAGGATGACAAGGCCGCGACCTATGCGCCGAAGCTCGACAACAAGGAGACGCGCATCAATTGGCGGCTTCCGGCGCGCGACGTGCATGATCGTATTCGTGGCCTGTCGCCTTATCCCGGCGCATGGTTCGAGATCGAATTGGGCGGCAAGCGTGAGCGCATCAAAGCGCTAAGCGCGGTGCTGGCCGAAGGGAAGGGCACGCCGGGTGCGCTGCTCGACGATCAGCTGACCATTGCTTGCGGCAAGGGCGCCGTACGCCTCATCCGGATCCAGCGCGCCGGCAAGAAGCCGATGTTGGTGCAAGCCTTCCTCAACGGCGTGTCTTTGAAGCCCGGGACGGTTCTGGACTAGCCATGCCCCGCTACAAGCTCACCATTGAATATGACGGCAAGCCTTTCTCCGGCTGGCAGATGCAGGAGGATCGCCCGACCGTTCAGGGCCGTCTCACCAAAGCCATCAAGGCGTTCTCCGGCGAAGACATGATTCCGCGTGGGGCCGGGCGCACCGATGCGGGCGTGCATGCCCTGGCGCAAGTTGCCCATATCGACCTCGCCAAGGACTGGCCGGCCGATAAGGTGCGCGATGCGCTGAACGCCCAGGTCCGGCCCGACCCGATCAGCGTCATCGCTTGCGAAGAAGTGCCCGAGGGCTTCGACGCGCGCTTCTCGGCGAAGACCCGCCATTATCTCTACCGCATCGCCAATCGCCGCGCCCCCCCGGCGCTTGATCGGGAGCGCACCTGGCATGTCGTCTATCGGCTCGACGCCGAGGCCATGCACGAAGCGGCGCAGGTCTTGGTTGGCCATTACGACTTCACCACGTTCCGCTCCACCGAATGTCAGGCGGCCTCGCCGGAGAAGACTCTGGACCGCCTCGCCGTCACCCGCGTTGGCGACGAGGTCCGGATCGAAGCCTCCTCGCGCTCCTTCCTGCACAATCAGGTGCGCTCCATGGTGGGCTCGCTCAGACTTGTGGGCGGCGGAAAATGGACCGAGAACGATATGAAAAAGGCGCTTAAAGCGCGCGACCGCACGGCTTGTGGGCCCGTGGCGCCCGCTTGCGGCCTTTACCTGGTTAAGGTCGACTATTAAGCCAAGACGATCGGGCCAACGGTTGAGGGCAATTCAAGGAACATGATCAGGCGCATCGCCACCGTCGGCGGGCTCACGCTCGTTTCGCGCCTCACGGGCTTCGTCCGTGACGTGATCATGGCCGCGATCCTCGGCGCCGGACCCATCGCCGATGCGTTCTTCGTCGCCTTCCGCCTGCCAAACCATTTCCGCGCCATCTTCGCCGAGGGCGCCTTCGCCGCCGCTTTCGTGCCGGCCTATGCGCGCACGCTGGAGGAGGCGGGGCTACCGGCCGCCAAGCTGTTCGCCGATCAGATCGCCGCCGCGCTCGTCACCATCAACATGGTGCTGCTGGCCATCACGCTGCTGTTCACGCCACAAGTGGTTGGCCTCCTGGCGCCGGGCTTCCTCGACGACCCGGAGCGCTTCGATCTCGCCGTGGCGCTCACGCGCATCACGTTTCCTTATTTGGCCCTCGTGTCGCTGGAGACGCTGTTCGCTGGCATCCTCAATGCCAATCATCGCTTTGCCGCCGCCGCCAGCGCGCCGGTGCTGCTCAATCTCTCAATCGTCACCACGCTGCTGCTGACGCCCTATTTCGACGGTCCCGGACACGCCGCCGCCTGGGGCGTCCTCATCGCCGGCGTGTTGCAAGTCGTGTTGCTCGGCGCCGATGCCGAGGCCCACGGCATTGGCATCAGGTTCCGCATGCCAAAGCTCGACGAGCCGACGCGCAAATTCCTGAAAGCCCTAGGCCCAGCCATCATTGGCGCCGGTGGCGTGCAATTGGCACTGTTCGCCGACACGCTGATCGCCACCTTCCTGCCGTCGGGCTCGCTCTCGGCGCTCTATTACGCCGACCGTATCAACCAGCTTCCCATCGGCGTGGTCGGCATCGCGGTTGGCACGGTGCTGTTGCCCGAGATGTCGCGGCGCTTGGCGGCGGGCGATGAGAAGGGCGCGGCGTCGGCTCAAGCGCGCGGCATTCAGCTGGCGCTGCTGCTGACCATTCCGTGCGCCGCTGCCGCCGTGGCCATTCCCGATCTCATCATGCGGGCGCTGTTTGCCCGTGGCGCCTTCACGATCGAAGACGCCGCCGCCGCGGGCGCGACGTTGGCCGCCTATTCGGTGGGGCTGATCCCCTTCGTGCTGTTGCGAAGCTTCACGTCGCCCTTCTATGCGCGCCGGGACACGATGACACCGGTCAAGGCGGCGCTCCTTGCCGCGTCCGTCAATATCGCCTTGAAAGTGGTGCTCATGGGACCGCTGGCCCAGGTGGGCCTGGCGCTCGCCACCAGTGTCGGCGCCTGGATTAATCTGTGTCTGCTGGGATATTTCGCGCGGCGTCAGGGGTTTGCCGTCTCGGGCCAGGCCATCGGCAAGCCCGCGGCCAAGCTGATTGCCATTGGCGTCGTGTTTGCGGGCGCGCTGTTCGGCGGCGCGTATGGGCTGCATCGACTCTTTGCCGGGATGGAAATCTTCCGCGACGAGACCGTGCTGGGGATCCTCGTGCTCCTTGGCGGCGCTCTCTACTTCGTGCTGGTGTTCGGGGTTCTCGGGAAAAACTGGTTTTTGGGGCTACTGAAGGATGTCGAAGCAGCGGCGGATTCAAAAGCGCCCGTGGATCTCCAAGAGCCGGATCTGACCGACGACTCCACCGCATTCCCGGATTCCGAGCCACCGCCGAAAGGCTAGGCTTTCAGGAGGTCCACCAGCTCGACGTCGCCTTCATCGATGGCGTGCCCGAGAAAGATCGCGCCGACCCGGGCGAAGCGCTCGGGCGAGTCCGTGGCGAAGAAGCGGATCGTCTGACCATCCGCCGTGCCGCCCTCGGCAGCCAAGCCGCCGTCATCAAGCGCCTCCGCTACCGCCGCCGCTGTGGTCTGTGCCGAGTCCACCAGCGCAATCTTTTCGCCGATGGTTTGTCTGATGGTATCGGCTAGCACGGGAAAATGGGTGCAGCCCAGAACCAAAGTATCTGGGGCGTCGTCGCCCTCGAACAGGGGGCCGAGATAATGCTGTGCGGTGGCAAGCGTCGCTGGCGTGTCGGCCCAGCCTTCTTCCGCCAGCGCCACGAAGACCTGACAAGGCTGCTGCACCACTTGGGCGTCGGCCATCCGCCGGTGGATGGCCCGGGCATAGGCGCCACCCTGCACCGTGCCTTCGGTGGCGATCACGGCGATGCGCCCATTCTTGGTCGCGGCAACACCGGCCTTCGCGCCAGGCTCGATCACCCCGATCACCGGCACCGGGTCCCAGGACTCTTGCAGGACGGCGAGCGCCACCGCGGACGCCGTGTTGCAGGCGATCACCACCATCTTCACGCCTTTGCCGAGAAGGAGGCGTGTCGCTTGAAGCGCATAAGCCTGCACGGTCTCGGCGCTCTTGGTGCCGTATGGCAGCCGCGCGGTGTCGCCGAGATAGACGAAGCGTTCCTCAGGCAGGCGTGCGGCGAGCGCGCGGAGCACCGTCAAGCCGCCCATGCCGGAGTCGAAGACCCCGATCGGCCGGCTGTCACCCGCCATCGGCGCCTCCAAATGTCTCGAAATAGCGCTCGATGAAGCGGCGATAGATGGCGGTCAATTGCTCGAGATTGGCGATCGTGACGTTCTCGTCAGCCTTGTGGATCGTCTCGGTGGTGAGACCGAATTCGACCACCGGGCAATAATCCTTGATGAAGCGGGCATCCGACGTGCCGCCCTCGGTGGAGAGCGATGGTGTCAGCCCGGTGAGCTCGTTCACCGCCTCGCTGAGCAGCGCATCGAGCGGGCCGGGTTCGGTGAAGAAGACGTGGCCCGGGGGATCAAACTCAAGCGTGAAGGACAGATCGCCGCCAGACAGCGCGGCGGTCGCCTGTTCCCGCAACAGGCCTTGAAGCGAACTCGCATCGTGCTTGTCGTTGTAGCGCACGTTGAAGCGCGCCACCGCGCTCGCCGGAATCACATTCGTCGCCGGGTTGCCGACATCGATGCTGGTCACTTCGAGATTGGATGGTGAAAAATGCGCGGTGCCATAGTCGAGCGGCGCGTCGTAGAACCGCGCCAGCACGTCGACGATTCCTTTGATGGGGTTGGCGGCGAGATGCGGATAAGCGACATGGCCTTGCTGGCCCGTCACCTTTAAGCGTCCGTTCAAGGTGCCGCGACGGCCGATCTTGATGGTCTCACCAAGCCGCTTCGTGTTGGTGGGCTCGCCGACAATGCAATGGTCCGGCTTCAAGCCCTTCTTCTCCATCCACTTGAGCACCTTCTTTGTGCCGTTGATGGAGGGGCCTTCCTCGTCGCCGGTGATGAGCAGGCTGATCGTGCCGTCGATCTCGCGGCGTTTCGACTTCGAGTAATCGAGCGCCGCCGCCGTGAAGCAGGCGATGGCGCCCTTCATGTCCGAGGCGCCGCGGCCGTAAAGCACGCCGTCGACGATCTCCGCGGCGAAGGGGGGATGGGTCCACAAGTGTCTGTCGCCCGGTGGCACCACGTCGGTGTGCCCGGCGAAGCAAAGATGTGGCGGCCCTTCGCCCATGGAGGCAACGAGATTGTCGACGGGAGGTGTGCCGTCCTCGGTGAAGGTCAGCTGGTGGCAGGTGAAGCGCGCCTTTTGCAGCGGCGCGATGAGCACGTTGAGCGCGCCTTCCTCGCGCGGCGTGATGCTGGCGCAGCGCATCAAGCTTTGCGCGAGCGCGACAGCCTTCTCGCTGAGCGTGGTCATGGGATCGACACCTTGAGCCTCGGTCGTGGCGGAACGCCACGGGGCGCAACATGACGGCCACTCGCCAGCGTGGCAAGCGCGGGCGGAAAGCCTCTCTCTTCTGTGATCTGCCGTGAGCGGCGGTTCGGCGGCAGCGGCGGCGTGTTTAGTTGATGGCCGCGAGCGGATCGCCGCCATAACGGTTCTGCCCCGGCGTCCCTTTGAGGATGCCGAGATCGATGAGGAACCAGATGCCGACGCCCAGGTTGATCAACGTGCAAAGCCAGCCGATCGCAGTTGGCTCGGTTCCCGACACAGTCAGGCCGAAGGCACCGAGGAGGCTGGAGAGCAGCAGGGGCACGAGGCCGTAAAGGGCTGTTTTTCCAGGCCTGTCGTGGTCTTGGAAGCGCTTCGCGCACACCGCATAGGTCGGATAGAAGAGCGCCAAGGTGATCAATATGACGAGAAAGGTGCCAAAGGCTCCAACCCCGAAAACGAGCCCAATGAAGAAGCCGAGCACGATGCTGACGAGGGCGAGAATGACCATGCCGGCCCACCATTTGGCCCGGTTGATGCGTCCGTCGAGCGACGCGAAGACGTATTGCAGGTCCATTGGTCCCCTCCTGGCCCAGCCACGTGATTCGGTCACAATTTGTAAAGCCGAACGGCCGCTTTGCGAAGGGGGATGTTATCCTGTGCTTGCCACAGTGTTCCAAAGGTGTGCTGCCCTAGTCTCACGGCGCCCTGCCTTGGCCGCGCAGCACGGGCCGTGACCCGTCGGCTTAGGCGCGCAGCAGCTCGTTGATGGAGGTCTTGGACCGGGTGCGCTCGTCCACGGTCTTCACGATCACCGCGCAATAGAGCGAGGGGCCCGGCGAGCCATCGGGCAACGGCTTGCCCGGCATGGTCCCCGACACCACCACGGAGTAGGGCGGGACGCGGCCGTGATGCACGAAGCCTGTGGCCCGGTCGACGATCTTGGTCGACTGGCCGAGATAGACGCCCATGGACAGCACCGAGCCTTCGCAGACGATGACGCCCTCGGCCACTTCGGCGCGGGCGCCGATGAAGCAATTGTCTTCGATGATCACCGGGTTGGCTTGCAGGGGCTCAAGCACGCCGCCAATGCCGGCGCCGCCTGAAATATGTACGTTCTTGCCGATCTGGGCGCAGGAGCCAACCGTGGCCCACGTGTCGATCATGGTGCCACTATCGACGCGCGCTCCGAGATTGACGAAGGACGGCATCAGCACCACGCCCGGCGCGATATAGGCGGAGCGGCGCACGACTGAGCCCGGCACGGCGCGGAAGCCCGCTTCCTTGAAGTCTTTGGCCTTCCACTTCTCGAACTTGACCGGAACCTTGTCCCACCAGGACGAGCCCTCGGGGCCACCATCCATCCGGTGCGGATCATGCAGACGGAACGAAAGCAGGATCGCCTTCTTCAGCCACTCATGGACCACCCACTCGTTGTCGATCTTCTCGGCGACGCGCAGCTCGCCCTTATCGAGAAGGTCCAGTACTTCCTCGACCGCGTCGCGCACGACGCCTTTGGTGCTGGGCGTAATCTCCGTGGCGTGATCGAAAGCGCCGTCGATGAAGGTCTTGAGATGATCGTGAGTCATGAGGCCCCGTCAGGTCAGGCAGAACTGCGCTTGCAGAATTTGCGCCTCGGCGCGATCCGTTTCTCCTGCAAGGTCAGTTCCAATGGCGGCAAGGAAAGGCGCTAGGGCCTCGGTGCGGTGGTGAATATGGGCGGGAAGCTCGGTCCAGCCGGCGCTCTCCCGGTGTTCGGGCCGGTCGCCCGCGCTGCAGTCGACCAAGACCGTGGTCATGCCGAGCGTATGGGCGGTTTCCAAGTTATGCGGCAGGTCGTCGAACATGGCCGCTTTGTCTGTCGCGATGTCATGGGTTTTGACGAAGCGGTCAAAGGCCTCGCGCGTCGGCTTCGGGTGGATGTAATCGAGCGCGTGGATGTCGAAGATGTCCTCGAAGCGATCGAGCAGGCCGAGCCGCCCCGCAACTGCTTCGGCATGCTTGCGCGAGCCGTTGGTGAAGACGAGCTTCCGCCCCGGCAGCGCATCGATGGCGGCGCCAAGCTCCGGCGCTGCGTCCACCGCGTCGAGGTCGATATCGTGCACATAGTCGAGATAGCTGTCGGGACAGACATTGTGGAGCCGCATCAGCCCGGCAAGCGTGGTGCCGTGCTCGACATAATAGCGCTGGCGCAGTACGTGAGCGTCGTCGAGCGAAAGCCCCAATTCCTTAGCGATGAATTCGCCCATGCGCTGGTCGATCTGGTCGAACAAATTGCAGTCGGCCGGGTAGAGCGTGTTGTCGAGGTCGAACACCCACGTTTCCACATGGCCGAAGCCATCTTGCGCGCCCGTCATCGTGGTGCCCTCGTGCGGCCACTCTGCTTGCGCCGCTCGATCAGCGTGCCGGCGCCATGTTCGGTAAACAGTTCGAGCAGGACGGCATGGGGCACGCGCCCGTTGATGATCACCACGGCCTCGACGCCTTCGGAGATCACGTCCACGCAGCTCTCGATCTTGGGGATCATGCCGGCGGAGATCGTGCCGTCCTCGATCAGGCTCAGCGCCTCGCCCGTGGTCATGGCCCGGATCAACTGGCCGTCCTTGTCGAGCACGCCGTCCACATCGGTGAGCAGCAAGAGCCGCTTCACCTTCATAGCGACGGCAAGCGCCGCGGCAAACGTGTCGGCGTTGATGTTGAGCGTCTCGCCGTCAGGCCCCACGCCAATGGGCGCCACCACCGGGATCAGGTCCGATTGGATGATCACGTCGACGATATGGGGTTCGACCAATGCCGGTTCGCCGACGAAGCCGAGTTCCAGGAGCTCATCGGTATCCGACCCCGGCTCGCGCCAGCGCCGCTCGAGCCGCTTGGCCCGCATCAGATTGGCGTCCTTGCCGCAAATGCCGACCGCCTTGCCGCCCTGATCGTTGATGGCCGACACAATCTCTTTGTTGACGGAGCCGGCGAGCACCATCTCGACCACATCGACCGTCTCTTGGTCGGTGACGCGCAGGCCGCCTTTGAATTCGGATTTGATATTCAGCCGTTTCAGCAGCGCGCCGATCTGCGGGCCGCCGCCATGGACCACGACGGGGTTCACGCCGGACTGCTTGATGAGCACGATGTCCCTGGCGAAATTCCGGGCCAGCTCGGGGTCGCCCATGGCGTGGCCGCCATATTTGATCACCACGGTCTGCCGGTCATAGCGCTGCATATAGGGCAGGGCCTCGGACAGTACTTTGGCCTTGGCGTGCACGGATGTGAGCACGTCAGCGAGCGCCGCCACGTCCTTGGCTGGCGCGGGCTGCTCCTTGGAGCCTGCCGGGGATGTCGTTGTCTTGGCCACGAGCGCGTTATACCGGCGCTTGGCCTGAACGTACAACGCCGTTTGGCGCCAATGCCGCGACGGTGGCGCGTAGCTCGGCGATTCCCGCGCCGGTTCTGGCCGAGGTGATGAGAATTTGCGGATAGGCAGCCGGGTGTTTGGCTAGCTCTTCGCTCACCTTGGCAAGCACCGCCTCAAGCTCCTGTGTCTTCGGCTTATCGGCTTTGGTCAGCACCGCCTGATAGGACACCGCCGAAACATCCATAAGCTTCATGGTCTCGCGGTCGTTAGGCTTGATGCCGTGGCGCGCGTCGATCAGCAGGAAGACGCGCTTAAGCTCCCGGCGCCCCTTTAAGTAATCGGCGATCAACTGGGTCCAGCCCCGGACGGTGGTCTTCGGCGCCTTGGCGTAGCCATAGCCCGGCATGTCCACGAGATAGAGCCCGGCATCGTGGCCGAGCGTGAAGAAGTTGAGTTCCCGCGTGCGGCCCGGCGTGATGGAGACCCGCGCCAGGGTTTTCCGACTGGTGAGCGCGTTGATCAGGCTCGACTTGCCCACGTTGGATCGCCCGGCGAAAGCCACCTCGGGCGTATCGTCGCCCGGCAAGCCATCCATGGCGGCGACGCCTTTGACGAACACGCTGGGGGCCTTGAACAAGGCCTCGCCCAACGCGATTTCGTCAGACGTGAATTCTGGATTGCCGGCGAATTCCATGCAGCTCACTCCGGCCATGGCGAACGAGGAGAAGAGAGGGGACTAAAGTCCGCGCGGCGTCCTTACACCTTGCTGTCCTCGTCCGGCTCGTTCTCGTTCGCAGCTTTCATGTTCTTCGCCTTTTGGGCGGCTTCCGCGCTGGTCTGCTTTGCCGCGCGGCTGGCACGCCGTGAAGCCTTGGCGCTTTGCTTGTCCCGCGCTGTCGCCTTTTCGGAGTCCGCGTCCTCGGCGTCCTTCTTAGCCTTGATACCGAGATTTTCGAGCAGCGGAATATCCACGCCCTGGCGCGCCATGATGATCGACTGTTGGAGCACCGATAGGGAGTTGTTCCAGGCCCAATAGATCACGAGGCCGGCCGGGAAGGAGGCGAGCAGATAGGTGAAGAACACCGGCATCCAGGTGAAAATCTTCTGCTGGATAGGATCGGGCGGTGCCGGGTTCAGCTGCATCTGCACCCACATGGTGATGCCCATGATGATCGGCCATGCGCCAATCATCAGCATCGCCGGCGGCTCCCAAGGGATGAGGCCGAACAGATTGAACACGCTGGTCGGGTCGGGCGCCGACAGGTCTTTGATCCAGCCGAAGAACGGCGCGTGCCGCATCTCGATGGTGACGAACAGCACTTTGTAGAGGGCGAAAAACACGGGAATCTGCACGAGGATCGGCAAACAGCCTGAGGCCGGGTTCACCTTCTCCGTTTTGTACAGCTCCATCATCGCCTTTTGCTGGCGGGCGCGGTCGTCGGCGTAGCGCTCCTTGATCTTCTTCATCTCCGGCGCCAGCTTTTTCATCCGGCTCATGGATACGTAGGACTTGTTGGCGAGCGGGAAGAGCACGAGCTTGATGAGCACCGTGACGATGAGGATAGCCACGCTGAAATTGCCGACCAGTTCGTAGAAATAGTCGAGCGCGTAGAACAGCGGCTTGGTCAGGAAGTAGAACCAGCCCCAGTCGATCAGGAGGTCGAATTTGGGGATGTTGAAGGTCGTGGCGTAACCGTCGACAACGCTGACTTCCTTGGCGCCGGCAAACACATTGCCGATCACTTGCTCCGTGCTACCCGCCGCGACCGTCATCGGCCCCATCAGATAGTCGGTCTGGAAGCGGGTGCGCTCACCGTTGGCCGACCCGTCGAACGTCGCCTTGAAGCTCTTGCCCTGCTCGGGGATCACCACCGTGGCCCAATATTTGTCGGTGATGCCGAGCCAGCCATTCTCGCTCTGGAACGTGGTGGCTGGATCTTCGACCGCGCTCGAATAGCTGATCTCTTCAAGCCCGTCGTCGACCACGCCGATCAGGCCCTCATGGAGGATGTAGAAGCCCTGCACATCGGGCAGCTCGTGGCGCGAGACGAGGGCGTAAGGATAGATCGTGACCGCCGAGGAGCCGGCATTAGTCACCTTGTCGTCGATCGTGAACATGTATTTGTCGTCGATCGAGATCGTGCGGGTGAAGGTGAGGCCTTTGCCGTTGTCGTAGGTCAGGGTGACGGGCGAGCTCGGCGTGAGCGTGCCGCTGCCCTCAGCCGTCCACAGCGTGTCTCCGGTGGGAAGCGCAAGATCGCTGCCGCCGGCGCCGACAAAGCCGCTTTCCGCGTAATAGGCATGGGGGTCGCCGGCTGGCGACAGCAGAATGACCTGAGGACTGTCGGGGTCGACGGTGACCCGGTAGTCCTTGAGGATCAGGTCGTCGATGCGCGCGCCCTTCAGCGAGATGGAGCCTCTAACGCTCGGCGTCTCGATGCGGATGCGCGGCGAAGCGGCCAGGGCCTCTTCACGGGTCAGACCGGCAACGACGTCCGCAGACTGGGATGCATCAATGGCGCTCGGCTGCGGTGCGCCACCGACCATCGGCGCGCCGCCGACCTGAGGTGTCGCGTCCGCGCCTGGCGTTGGCGGGCCGGCATCGGCCTGCTGCTTCTCCGCTATTTGCTGTGGCTCGAGCGGCGTGTCCGGCACGAAGATGAATTGCCAGGCGAACAGCACGACCATCGACAGCACGATGGCGAGGATAAAATTGCGATTGTTCTCGTCCATATCGCTTTCAGCTCAAAGGCCGCGGTGTCCGCGAGGCGCAAAGGGGGAAGCTAATTGGTCTTGGATCTGCGGCGCGTCTTGGCCGAGGGAGGTTCGTGCACCTTGGTAAGCGCGCGTTTGAGATCCTTGATCAGCTCGTTGAAGGGCCGTTGTACCGTGCCTTCCCGTGCGATCAACACATAATCATAGCCTTCGATCGCGACAGTTGCGCCCGCGAGCCGCACCGCCTCCTTCAAGCGCCGCCGCGCGCGGTTGCGGATGACAGCTCCGCCGAGGCGTTTGGTCGCGGTGAATCCGAAGCGGGCAAGAGTAGGCGCCTCAGGCGAAACCGGGGTCCGGCGGCGCGCCTGGAGCACGAGCGAGGGCGTGGCGAAGCGTGTCCCAGCCTTCACGTACAGGAATTCAGAGCGGGTCTTGAGGCGTCCGATGGCCGTCACCGGGTAAGGCGGCTTGCCGCCAGGTTAGGCCGAAAGGCGCTTGCGCCCCTTGGCTCTGCGACGGGCGAGAACCTTACGGCCTCCCGTCGTGGCCATCCGGGCGCGAAAACCGTGGCGCCGCTTGCGGACGAGCCGCGAAGGTTGGTAGGTGCGTTTCAAGGACTTTCTCCTGCCTTCCATCCACAGCCCGCGCGATCGCGGGCGGGCCTTTGAAGGCTCAAGCTTTGCGCGGCTTATAGGAGGCAGACAGGCGCAAGTCAATCAATCCGGGCCAATTCCGGCGTAAATGCCGCCGTCTCGAAGCCGCGAGAAAGCGTTGACCATGAGGGTCATTCGCCATCACACCGAGTGACGGACCATCACAATGGCGCGAAAAGCCGTTTCAAGCGCCGGGCGCCTCGGCCTATGTCTTGGCACATTATCTCCAAGGAGTACGCTTGAGCATGGATACGGTGTCGAACATGGCGCGCGGCGCGACAACCTGGCTAAAGCGGCTGTGGCCTCTTTTGCTGCTTTTGGCCGTGGGCGGCTTCATTCTCGCCATGGGCTGGCATCGCTATCTCACCCTAGAGAATCTGGCCAATAACCGGGAGAGCTTACGCGGCCTCATCGAGGGCCATCTACTGTGGGCGGTCGCCTGTTTCGTCGCCCTCTACGCCGTGGTGGTCGCCTTGTCGCTCCCCGGCGGCGCGGTTCTGACTATCGCCGGGGGCTTCCTGTTCGGCTGGCTATTAGGGGGCGGCGCGTCCGTGATCGGAGCCACGATTGGCGCCACGGTCGTGTTCATCATCGCCAAGACTGCGCTCAGCGACGTGCTGGCGGCGCGGGCCGGCCCTTGGATATCCCGCTTTCGCCAAGGCTTCCAAGAGGATGCCTTCAGCTATCTTCTGTTCCTCCGGCTGGTCCCGATTTTTCCGTTTTGGATGGTCAATCTGGCCCCGGGCCTTCTCGGCGTTCGGTTCACCCCTTATGTTGTAACGACGTTCCTGGGCATCATCCCGGGGACGTTTGCCTTCGCGCTAGCGGGCAATGGGCTCGACAGTGTTATCGAAGCGCAGCAATCTGCCCACCAATCCTGCCTTGCCAAGGCGGGAGAGGGAGGCCAAGAGTCGTGTCCATACGGGCTGGATGCGAGCGCGTTGCTGACGCCGGAGCTAATTGCGGGATTGGTGGCGCTAGGGCTCGTGTCACTTATTCCGGTGGCGTTAAAGTGGTTCAAGCGGCGCGCGGCCTTAAAGACGGTAACGGGGGACTAAGCGATTATGGAAGAGGTGCTGAAGCCCGACCTCTGCGTCATCGGCGCGGGCTCTGGTGGCCTGTCGGTGGCGGCAGCGGCGGCCCAGTTCGGCGTGTCCGTCGTGCTCATCGAGAAGGGCTTGATGGGTGGCGACTGCCTCAACTATGGCTGCGTTCCGTCCAAGGCGCTGCTTGCCGCGGGCAAGCGCGCGGATGCCGTCCGCACCGCGTCCGAATTCGGCATCGAAGTGCTTGAGGCGCAGATCGATCATCGTGGCGTCCACGATCATGTGAACGGCGTGATTGCCGCCATCGCGCCGAACGATTCCATCGAGCGCTTCACCGGGCTCGGCGTTCGCGTGATCCAGGCGCAGGCGAACTTTCTCGACAAGTCCACGGTGGAGGCCGGCCGTGTCCTGGTCCGCGCCCGCCGCTTCATCATCGCCACCGGCGCGACGCCGACGATCCCGCCAATTCCCGGCCTCGACGAAGTATCCTATCTCACCAACGAGACCATCTTCGACGTTAGCGAGCGCATCCAGCATTTGATTGTGTTGGGCGGCGGTCCGATTGGGCTCGAGCTCGGTCAGGCCTATCGCATGCTTGGCGCCCACGTCACCATCTTCGACACTGGCGAATTCCTGACGCGCGACGATCCCGAGGCAGCCCAAGTCGTGCTCAAGCGGCTCAAGGAGACCGAGGTCGTGCTCTATCCCAACACGCGGGTGGAGCGCATCGAGCGGTCGGTGCAAGGCATGGCCGTGCATTTCCACCAAGATGGCGAAGGCGTCATCATCAAGGGCTCCCATCTCCTGGTGGCCACCGGCCGCAAGCCGGTGTTGAAGCCGCTCACTCTCGACCGGGCCGGCATCGCCCACACGCCCGACGGCATCAAGGTCAACGAGCAGCTCAAGACCACCAATCGCAAGGTCTATGCCATTGGCGATGCGATCGGCGGTGCGCAGTTCACCCACCTCGCCAGCTATCACGCCAGCATCGTCATCAAGAACGCGCTGTTCCGGCTGACCCCCGATGTCAGCGCCGCCGATATTCCCCGGGTGATGTATACCGACCCCGAACTGGCCCAGATCGGCCTGACCGAAGCCGAGGCGCATAAGAAGCATCGCCGCGTCCGCATTTTCCGCTGGCCCTATGCCGAAAACGACCGGGCCCAGTGCGAGCGCAAGACCGAAGGCTTCATCAAGGTCATCACCAAGAAGAACGGCACGATCCTTGGGGTCACCATCGTCGGCGCGGAAGCCGGCGAGCTGCTTCAATTGTGGATCGTGGCCATGGCGAAGGACATCAGGATTGGCGATCTCATCTCGCTCGTCCTGCCTTATCCGACCCTTTCGGAGATCTCAAAACGGGTGGCTTTCGCCTATTATCAGCCTACCCTGTCTAAAGGCTGGCTCCGTAGCGTCATTGGGTTATTGCGCCGCTTCGGCTGATCCAAGGATTTGGCGCAAATCAGCCGGATTTTTGGCCAGAATTAGGGTCTGGGGCGCCAATATTGTTCACGCCCGGCAGATTCCGAGGCGACTGTTCAGCGAGTGTTTCAGGTGAACGAGAAGACCTCACCCAAAGTGCCGGAAGCCGCGCCGCCGTCCCGCTACGGGCCGGGGCTTTCGGCCAAGCTGCTCTTGCTCACCATCCTCTTCGTCATGGTGGCGGAAGTGCTCGTCTTCGTGCCGTCGGTCTCCAATTTCCGCCGCCAATGGCTGATGGAGCGTCTGGCCGCGGCGCAGATCGCTTCGCTCGCGGCCGAAGCCGCGCCCGGCGGCCAGCTTCCGCCCAAGCTCCGCGACGAGCTGCTCAACAGCGCCAGGGTGAAGGCGATCGCCGTGAAGCGGAAAGATTCCCGCGTGCTCATCATCGAGATGAACATGCCGGCCAAGATCGATGGGTCATATGACATGCGCAACCCGTCATGGCCCACCCTGATCGCCGACGCGCTCATGGTCTATTTCGCCCCAGACGACAATGTCATCCGCGTGGTCGGCAAGGCGGGCTTCCACCAGGGTGAAACCATCGACGTGGTGATGGAGGAGGGGCCGCTCAAGGCGGCGATGGTCGGCTATGGACTCGCCATCCTAGGCTTGTCGATCCTCATCTCGATCATCACCGCGACCCTCGTCTATTTGGCGCTCGATGCGATGCTGGTGAAACCCATGACGAGGCTCACCAGGAACATGGTGCGTTTCGGCGAACAGCCGGAGGATACGTCCCGGATCATCGTGCCGTCGTCGCGCGGCGATGAGATCGGCACCGCCGAGCGCGAGCTTTCCGCCATGCAGCACGAGCTGTCACAAACGCTGTCGCAAAAGACGCGGCTCGCGGCGCTTGGCCTCGCCGTGAGCAAGATCAGCCATGACTTGCGGAACATGCTGTCGAGCGCCCAGCTCCTCTCCGACCGCTTGGCCACGGTGAAGGACCCGACCGTGCAGCGGCTGGTGCCGAAGCTGATCGTCTCGCTCGATCGCGCCATCCGGCTTTGCGTCCACACGCTCGACTTCGGCCAAGCGCATGAGACGCCGCCGAGCCGCACGCGGTTTGAGCTGGCGCCGCTGGTCAGCGAGATTGGCGACAGCCTCGGCCTGCCGCGCGCCGGCTCGATCGCTTGGCGCCTCGACATCGAGGATCAGCTTGAGGTCGACGCCGACCGCGATCAGCTTTATCGGATCTTGAGCAATCTTTGCCGCAACGCCGTGCAGGCACTTGAGGTCGACGGCGAGACCGCGGGCGACATCGTGGTTGTGGCGCGCCGCGAGGGCACCGTGGCGATCATTGATGTCGCCGACACCGGGCCGGGCGTACCGGAGAAAGCGCGGGAACGCCTGTTTCAGGCTTTCCAGGGCGTGGCGCGCAAAGGCGGCTCAGGTCTCGGGCTCGCCATCGCCGCCGAGCTGGTCCATGCCCATGGCGGTGAGATTACGTTGGCGAGTAATGATGGCGGCGCCACCTTCCGCGTGACCATTCCCGACGTGGTCGTCGAGCTTGAACGGGCAAGGCGGCGCCGCGCATGATTGTCGTGTCGTTACTCGACCTTTTCCGCGGCGACTGAATCGCCGTCCATGGTCCCGTCTTTGAAGGCGGCCTTGCTGTATTTGTCGCCATCCTTGGTCAGCTTGGTGGTCCAGTCGGTGGACCACGTAATGACGGCGTCGTCGCCATCGTCCTTCCACGAACCCGTCAGGCTTTCATCCCCGCGCATGCCAGCGGCAGAGCCGTTGTCCATGAGGGTGATTTCCAAAGGATTGCCTTGGGTGTCGGTGGTCTTGTATTTGCCGACAAACCCGCTGCCTCCGTCGGGGGCGTCGCAGCCCACAAGCGTGATGGCAAGGACGGCCGCGCCCAGGATGGTGGCGGCCTTACGAGAGATATGGTTCAGATGCATGGGTGATTCCTCCCTAGTCTTGGTCTGCCCAATATAGGCTAAAATGATGAACACACAGCCATTGTTCCCAAGCCTTGCCTTCGGTCCTTCGAGGCATTAGGTAGGCGGGTCGAGCCGCCCTCACGCTGGCGAGCCTCGATTTAGCCAATCTCCGCCCTCTCTTTTGCGGAAATGATCGGCAGACGCGCCCGTAGCTCAGCTGGATAGAGCACCAGACTACGAATCTGGGGGGCGGAGGTTCGAATCCTTCCGGGCGCGCCACTCTTTATTCAAAGCTTTGCAAAAAACACCGCGAACAAGCCTAGCGAAGGTGCAAAATCGCCACGCCCACGAGAGCGATGCAGCGCTTGCAAGCAGAAGACCCTAAGCAGACCCTATTCGCC
>PVMS01177531.1_pt1 | contig 19248 bp, 15 predicted proteins | sample 1853461 | NCBI WGS metagenome assembly PVMS01 (sample SAMN08582032, study PRJNA380276) | Marine sediment metagenome, whole genome shotgun sequencing project. | isolation source: ocean sediment barecode stripped | collected 2017 | reverse complement strand
GATATAAGATATTATTGATGTAAGAAAAGGTGGTTGAGGATTTTTCTCTAACCACCTTTCCTTTTTATACCTTTTCAATAAAGATACTTTCATCAACGATCTGGATGCCGTGAAAATGTTTGAAAATGAACATACCCTTTTCTCGGAATCATCGAGCTTTGAAATAACCGCAAGAAACGAACACCTTGACTTTCAGGCGTCTGAATGGCAAGCTTAAGGATATGAAAAAGCAAGGAATCCACATAGAAGAATTGCCCGACCTAAAAGAGCCCGTTCTTATTGCGGGGTTTGACGGCTGGGGGAATGCACTGGACGTTTCAACGAGGATGGCCGCCTATTTGATCCGGAAACTGAAGGCTCAATTTTTCGCCAGGATCGACCCGGACACCTTTTACAGCTACGATACAGATCGCCCAATGGTAAATATAGAAGCAGGGACCCTGAAGAGTCTTTCGTCCCCTGGAGGTTTTTTTTATGCCGCCCGGACCGGTTCGGACGAAAATGATGTTGTTATCCTGGAGGCCGACGAGCCAAACCTTCGGTGGTTTCATTTTGTTGATGAGCTGTTTTCCCTTTGCGGCAAACTGGGGGTTGAGACCATCATTACCCTCGGAAGCATGTATGACAATGTCCTCCATACGGACAGGATCATATCAGGAATCGCCTCGGACGAAGACAACTTTTCAAAATTGAGACAAAAAGACATCATTCCTGTCTCGTACCAGGGCCCTGGCGCCATTCATTCCATCATTCAGTCTGAAGGTGACAAACAGGGTTTCCAATGCATCAGCCTGTGGTGCCATTGCCCATATTACCTTCAGAACACCACACACTATGGATTTTTATCTTATTTAGGTGCGTTGCTGTCATTCCTGGGGCAATTTGAGCTTAATACAGAGGATCTTGAAGCCAGATGGAAAGATGTTGAGGAACAGATTGAAAAGCTTATTGCAAACAGCGCTGAAATCCAAGACATAATCAATGAGATCAGAAGGGCAAAGGTGAGAGGATCCTGGGCAAGCCTGAAGAAGACAATAAAAGGCGAAAAGGTCATAAACTTACAAGATTTTCTGAAACCGCAATAATATTTTAATTCTTCTCCAATTTAGTTGGAGAAGAGGGTCCAAGGACTCCAGGGGTCAAGGGTTCAAGGGTGAAGCCCCGCTAAAGGCGGGACACAAAATTTAATTATACCTGAAGCTCGTTTGAAATCGATTTGCTTCAAAGAACTAAACTATTACGAAAATGGAATTTGTTTTTCTTAAAATTTGACTTTACCATATATTTTTGGTATACAACAAATATAGCAACTCATACTGTTTGCAAATTCACTTCTATTGATACTCTGCGCTAATATTATCTACCACTTGAGTTTCTTACTCGATTTCCTCTCATGCTGATCATGTTCGGATAGAATAATTCGTGCTCATGATTTATCGCTATCTGGAATTTCCAAACCTTTGACACTTAGGAGTATGGAAATGAAAACATATTTACTTAAAATCCCGATACCCAGCCCCAAAGTGGCGGCATTTCACCTCTTTGGGGCATCAACTATGCATCGGCACCTTACACATTATGTTTCATATTTTTTTTGTAGCAACAATTAACTCTATTGTTACTTCCACGGGGTTTACATTGTCTTTACTTGCCGTGACCGTGCAATCTGGAGTGAAAGGAGGGTAGCCATGTATATCAAGCAAGCAGATCTTTTTTGGGATATGGACAGAGACTTCGTAAAGGAAGTTATGGATGTCGCCGTAAAAGATTCCCATAAAAAAGGAGATTTTCTCTTTCATGAGGGTAGTCCCGCCTCTTACTTTTATATTTTAATCAAGGGACATGTTAAGTTGGTTATTGGTGAGGTCGGGCAGTTGGTTCACACCGTCGATTATCCTGGTGAGGCTTTTGGCTGGTCGAGTTTGCTCGACAGGGATGTTTATTCTGCATCGGCGGAGTGTCAGGAACCGACAACGCTGCAAAAAATTGACAGGCGAGATTTGCAAAAGATTCTGGAAAAAGATCCGGTCAACGGACTCATTTTTTTCAGACGCCTGGCAGGGACCATCGGTAATCGTTTGCTTTGGAGCTATAAGATGATGACCGCTGGTTCTCAAGCAGGGATTTCCCCTTCAATGGGTACAGAACAGGTCGAGGAGTCAGAAGCAGCTGCATGAAGCTTTAATTCTAACCAGTAATCGGATCAGCAAATAATATCAGGCAGGGTCAGAAAGACCCTGCTTTTTTTTTATTTGTTAACCCTCATTTCTCACGAGCCAGAGCGGTTCAGGAACAAGGCATTTCAGTCCGGGCATCGACTGAGCTCAGCCGAAGTCAAGACGTAGTATACTCTACTTCGAGGGCTGAATAACGCAGACGCCGAAGGAGTCATGCCGAAGGCACTGTGCCGCTCTGGCTCGCCTTTGGTGAAGAATTTATCTAAAAAAAGTCAAATATCAGAGTGTTTAATTAAAATTATCCGTCTATGTAAATGTAAGTGATTAATATCTTTATCTTTACTATCATAAATATAAGCCAGATAAATTCTTCATGAGAAATGAGGGTAGATAATCATTTCATCTGTTGTCCATCTGATATTTTTTTGCTACAAGAGGATTGATTACTTCGCAAAAGACTTTTTAAGAAACCATCAAGGATTGTCAGGTTATTGAGAAGTGACGAATCAGGAGGGTTTGTTTCATGTCTGTCCTTTGCCAAAACATAAGCAGTCCCGGATATAGGCGGATTCTTTCCTTTACCATGCCATTTCATATTCTGTTATGCGCTCTTGTGCTGTCTGGATGTTCCTTTTTTTTATCGTCCGCAACAGTCAACATGGCCGAAAATCTTTCCTATGCCATCTTGAATAATAATGACCTGGCTACCGTTGAAACCGGCGCTCCGGCCTATCTGTTGATGATTGACAGCCAACTGCACGCGGATCCCGAAAATGAAGTTTTGCTCCGTTCGGCAGCCACCATATATACCGCCTATACAGAAGTGTTTGTAAAGGATAAGGATAGGGCCAAAAAGCTGACCAATAAAGCGCTCGATTACGCTTTGCGCTCTATTTGTGTTCGCAGGTCAAATACATGTTCATTCCGGCAGAGCAGTTTCCAAGAATTTAAGAACGTTATGCCCACGTTGAACGTGAAGGATGTGCCGGTATTGTTTGCACTGGGATCTGCCTGGGCAGCCTGGATTCAAGCTCGTCGAGAAGATTGGAACGCAATTGCAGAAATCTCCCGAGTCGATGTCTTAATGCATCGTGTCGTCGAATTGGATGAATTATACCAGAATGGTGCCGCACATTTGTATTTGGGGATACTTGAGACATTCCTTCCAGCAGCTATGGGCGGCAAACCCGATGAGGGACGTCAGCATTTTGAGCGCGTCCTGGAGATTTCCAACAATAAAAATTTGATGGCAAAAGTAATTTATGCCCGGCAATACGCCCGCCTTGTGTTTGATCGAGAACTGCATGACCGATTACTTACCGAGGTTTTAAAGGCTGAGCCTGATGTTCCGGGGTATGCGCTCGGTAATACTCTGGCCCAGCAAAGGGCACGGGAACTATTGTCTAGCGCAGATGAATATTTTTAACAGGAGATATAGATGGGTATTGCCACAATGATACGAATTGTTATTGTTATGCTTCTTGTTGTGCTGTCCGGCCAGGCCCAGGCCATGGTGTTCAAGATTGCCACCCTGTCGCCGGACGGGACCGTCTGGATGCAAAAAATGCGGGCAGGCGCAAGTGAGCTGGCCCAAAAAACCGATAATCGTGTGCAGATTAAATACTACCCGGGCGGCGTTATGGGTGATGATAAAGCTGTCCTTCGCAAGATCCGCATCGGTCAGCTGCATGGTGGCGCTGTAGTAAGCGGCAGTTTAACAAGGTATTATCCCGACAACCAGATTTACAGCATGCCGCTGAAATTCAAATCTTTCGAGGAAGTCGATTATGTTCGCAAGTTCCTGGACCAGCGTATTGTCGACGGACTTGAAAAAGGCGGATTTGTTACGTTCGGAATTGCCGAAGGCGGTTTTGCCTATGTTATGTCCGATGTACCCATTATGACAGTCGATAAGATGCGTAAACAGAAAGTCTGGATTCCAGACAACGATCCGACCCTCCTGGAAGCCATCAAAGCCTTTGGCGTCAACCCAATACCTTTGTCTATCGCCGACGTTCGGGCAGGGTTGCAAACCGGATTGATCAATACAGTGGCCACTCCGCCTATCGGAGCTGTGGCGCTGCAATGGCATACCCAGATTAAATACTTAACGGATGTGCCGTTTTTGTATATTTATGGCTTGCTGGCGGTGGATCGCAAGGCATTTGAAAAAATTTCACCCTTTGATCAACGAGTATTTCGCGAAATAATGGGTCGCGTATTCCGTGATCTCGACCGGCTCAACAGGCAAGACAACGTCAAAGCCCTGGAAGCATTGCGTAAACAAGGAATTGAATTCGTTAAAGTGCCCCCCGAATCGTTGGCCGAATGGTTAAATGACGCTTCAGCGGTACCCAGGCGGCTGATTGAAACCGGCAGATTATCCAGGGAGATGGTCGACACCCTGGAAAACCTTCTCAAGGACTATCGTTCAAAGCACTCCGAAGCCGATGAATAAACACCCACGCAAATCCTTTTCTGAGCGCGCCCAAATGATCCTGCACCGGGTGGAAGACACTATCCTGGTGGGCTTGCTGCTGACTATGATCGGCATGGCGGTTACACAGATTTTCCTGCGAAATCTGTTTGAAGCCGGCATAGTCTGGAGCGATGTTCTGGTTCGCATTCTGGTGCTGTGGGTCGGCCTTGTGGGAGCTATGGTGGCCAGCCGACAGGGCAACCACATCACCATTGACATACTGGATCGTTATCTGCCGGCACACGCTAAAAAAGTGGCCGATTTCGTGGTGGAACTTTTTACCGCTTTGATTTGTACGGTAGTGGCCTATTACAGCCTGGTGTTCGTGCAGATGGAGTTCACTGACGGCGGAATGGCGTTTGCGCAAGTGCCGAACTGGCTATGCGAAGCCATCATACCCTTTGCCTTTGCGGTGATTGCACTCCGCTATTTTATATTATCAATCACCAGTTTTAAAAAAATCGTTGAGTCCCGATCGTGACCCTATTTATTTTCGCCCTGATATTGTTTTTGCTCGCCATTCTGGGTGCCCCCCTGTTTGCCGTTATTTTGTCGGTTGCCATTCTAGGTTTTCATTACCTTGAAGTTAACCTGTCGGTGATTGCCATTGAAATTTATCGGATTGCCGATACGCCTGTTTTATTGGCACTGCCGCTATTTACCTTTGCCGGCTATGTACTTGGGGAAAGTCAGACATCAGGACGTTTGGTCCGATTCACCCAGGCATTTCTCGGCTGGATGCCGGGCGGCCTGGCCATTGTGGCCTTTGTTGCGTGTGCGTTTTTTACCGCCTTTACCGGTGCGTCGGGTGTAACCATAGTTGCGCTGGGTGCGTTGCTTTATCCGGCATTAACCCAGGCCGGATACCGGGAGAAATTCAGTATCGGTCTGGTGACGTCATCCGGAAGTCTGGGGCTGTTATTGCCGCCTTCCATCCCGCTCATTCTTTACGGCATCATCGCCCAGCAAATGAACATTGGCGCAAATGTTGCAATCAATGACCTGTTTCTGGCCGGTCTTCTCCCCGGGCTTCTCATGGTGGTGCTGCTGTCGTTCTGGAGTCTGTGGGAAAACCGCCGCAATCCCATCCCTTATAAGCCATTTTCAGTTCGGGAAGCCATTGCCGCGCTGCGGGAGATCATCTGGGAAATACCGTTGCCGATTTTTGTGCTGGGAGGTATTTACGGCGGGTTTTTTGCCATATCCGAAGCGGCCGCGGCTACGGCCATGTATGTAATTGTGGTGGAGGTTTTTATCTACAAGGAGATCAAACTTTCACAGCTGCCTGCCATTATACGGGAGTCGATGGTGATGGTCGGCGGGATTCTGCTGATTCTCGGCGTGTCCCTGGCATTGACAAATTTTTTAATCGACGCCGAAGTGCCGGCGCGCCTGTTTGACCTGATTCAATCCCACGTAACCGACAAGATCGTTTTTCTGATTCTGCTGAATTTGTTACTGCTGGTACTCGGCGCCATTCTCGACATCTTTTCGGCTCTGGTCATTATGGTTCCGATCATACTTCCAGTAGCTGTCAGTTACGGCGTCGATCCGGTTCATCTGGGCATCATTTTTCTGGCCAATATGCAAATCGGTTACTTTACACCGCCGGTCGGCATGAATCTGTTTATCGCCAGCTACCGTTTTAACAAACCAGTCACCGAACTATACCAGGCCGCATTTCCATTTATGATCGTGCTGTTTGCGGCAGTCCTCGTTATTACCTACTGGCCGGCTTTGAGCCTGGTTTTTCTACAAAGGTAGAACGTACTTGCAAAACACGACCCTTTTCAATTCAGTAATAATTTAATCATACCCGGAGCTGTAATATTTTCAAAAAGCTATAAGCTTATTGGTTTCGTAAAAAGTCAAAACCCGACGTCAAAGTGTTACCATGAAAATTGTTCTTACTCCCGGGCGAAGCTATAAAGCGTACAATTGAGCGCTTTTACAATATCCTCGGGCATCATCACCAACATGATCCCTCTTTGACCGGCATTAATGAGAACCTTATCAAACTTAAGCATGCTTTCTTCCATTATAACCGGTAGGCGCTGTTTTGATCCAAAAGGGCTGACACCACCCACCTGATATCCAGTCAATCTCTGGGCAGTTGCAATATCAACCATGGCAGCCCTTTTTACGGAGCAGGCTTTTGCAAGGCTCTTTAAATCCAGCTGCTTATCTCCCGGCATAAGCGCGAAACCGTATTTCTCTCGACCCAGTTCAACAACAAGCGTCTTGATGGTTTTTTCAACCGGGAATCCTGTGGCTTTAGCAGCAAACTCAGCTCCTTTTTCCTCTTGCTCGTACTTTATGACTTTAAACGGAATGTCTTTTTGTTTAAGATATTTTATCGCTCTTGTGGACATGTTTGTTTTTCATCGGATTAGAAACAGTAAACAATAATCTTTGTCGCGATTTTGGCGGCCGTTAATTCTGAGACGTTTGTTCCCTCGATTTTGGCAAGTTCGTTTATATCTGCGGCCACAACCTTTTTTCTCCATCCCACCTTTTTGATCAGTTCCACTATCTGCCTGTAGGTTAGACCTCCGGGTTCCGGCGTTCCTGTCCCCGGGATGACGCCAGGATCGAGGCCGTCAAGGTCCAGGGTGATATAAACTTTGGCCGGCAGCGTATCAATGACCGCTTCAATCCAGGTGTAATCAAAAGGATCGATCTTATGGGCATAAAAAGGCGTCAGGTTTCTGCTTGCCGCAAATTCCGCTTCTTCCTGTGAAAAAGAACGTATCCCCACCTGGGCCACCGGCAGCTTCATGTCCTCGACAACCCTGCGCATAACACAGGCATGGTTGTATCGGCTGCCATTCCATTCATCTCTGAAATCAAGATGTGCGTCAATTTGGAGCACCCCGATATCCGGATAAATGTTGGCAGCCGCCTTGATAAGTCCAATGGATACGGCATGGTCACCGCCGAGAGACAATAGAAATTTATTACGATTTATTATGTCTTCGGCCGCCTTTTCCATTTCTGCAACAGCCTCTTGAGGATCTTCTGAAGGATAAAGGGGCTGTAATGTATGGATTTTATGCGTGCTCCAGTCAACCATAGCTTCTTCATCCAGATGTTCGATGTGTAAAGACGCATCCAGGATGTGAAAGGGTCCCTGTCCGCTGCCAGCTCCGTATGAAGGCGCTTTTTCGTAGCACAGCGGCAAAACCACGATCCTTGATTGATTAATATCATCAATCTGGGTTTCGTTTCCGCCAAAAGGTATGAATTTTTCTTTATCCATTATGCCTGCCCTCTCAACCTTTTTTTTCCATTGTTAGCCAGCGTTTCACAAGAGTCAGATAAATTCTTCATGAAAAATGCGGGCTAAGTAAATCTTAGGTCTGATTTTGTTTTATGCACCCGTTTTTCAACTTTGCCAAGCCAGCCGGTTTCAACTTTGACCTGAGCGTCAAACTTTGGGACATAGGGTTTTATGTCGAGTAAAGGCGTTCCATCGATGATATCTACGTTCTCTATATCAAGAATATCACCCTTTACCGCATTTAGCTTAACAACAGAAAAACCGATTGAATTGGGCCGTTCGGGGGCTCTGGTGGCAAATACGCCATGGGGTTGATCATCTAAAAAAGGGGTGACAATGAGGGAATAATCTTTCGAAAGATGAAAATGATAAATTAAGATAATATGAGAAAATCCTTCCAAATCTTTAAGTCCGGCGATATAGTCCGCACTGATTTTGATGGTGCCCCGGACGCCAATTGCACCGGATGGTTGTATCGGCATCCCTGCTTTATCATTAAAAGGTGTGCTTATGATTCCGATGGGTCTGTATGTGATTGAATCCATTTTACTGACTTTCCGTTTTTGTCTTTTTGTGTTTATTTATTATTGAATATTCAACCACTAAGACACAACGACACAAAGGAAATAAAATATATCAATTTTACACTCTTATCTGAAAAAAAAGAATGCATTGCAAAAAAGTAGAACAACAATATTCAACAATCTTGGTGCCTTTGTGGCAAAATACTTGAACAGTTACATTGATTATTGATGAACTTACACAAGGTTTTTTTTTATTGTTAATATCACAATTGAGTCTATTGAAAAACATATTAATTCTGGCTTATCCTGGTTAGGTTGTATATAAAAATAAGTCGCTGTAATTATTGTTTACTATTTTGTGGAGGAGAAAGCTGATGAGTTCCCGTTACCGGTTTAATCGAATGGAAATGGCCGGCTCGCTAGGAGATTTAGGAACACTTCTTCCCATAGCAATTGGAATGATCCTGATTAATGGCTTGAATCCGATGGGTATGTTTATCTCAATAGGTATTTTTTATATCATTTCCGGCATGTACTTCGGGCTTACGGTTCCTGTCCAGCCTATGAAGATCATTGGCGCCTATGCCATTGCAACGGCAATGACGGCGTCCCAGATTATGGCTTCAGCAGCTCTGATGGGCGTTTTTCTTTTGATCATCGGCGGAACAAATGCAATAACCGTTATCGGCCGGTATACGCCCAAATCGGTCATTAGGGGAGTGCAGCTTTCAACCGGCATCCTACTAATGGCCCAGGGGTTTAAATTCATAATAGGTTCTTCAAAATTTCAAATGATGCGGCAGATGGCCGAACCCTATTTGACCATACAGCATCTGGGTCCTGTTCCAACCGGTATCCTTATCGGAATTATCGGCGGTGTTTTAACGCTTCTGCTTCTTGAAAATAAAAAATTTCCTGCCGGACTTGTGATTGTGTTGGGCGGAATCATCCTGGGGCTGGTTTTGGGCACCCATGAAGGGCTCGACAAGCTAAAGGCGGGTATTTATTTTCCGGAATTGCTGCCGTTCGGGCTTCCTTCCCAAGTCGATTTTGTGTTTGCACTTTTTGCCCTGGTACTCCCGCAACTGCCCATGACACTGGGGAATGCCGTCGTCGCCAGCGCAGACTTGTCACAAGAGTATTTTGGTGATGATTCGAAAAAGGTCACCTATCGGGCATTAACCATCAGCATGGCTTTGGCCAACCTGGCGAGCTTTCTTCTGGGCGGCATGCCTCTTTGCCATGGGGCCGGCGGTTTGGCGGCTCACTACCGGTTTGGTGCACGCACCGCCGGTTCCAATCTGATGATTGGGAGTCTTATTTTAATCATGGGCCTTTTTTTTGGCGCGCATGCGCTTTCGCTTGTGTATCTGGTGCCCATGGCTGTTTTAGGGGTATTGCTTGTTTTTGCCGGGGGTCATCTAGCATTGACCGTTATCGACATGAAAACACGAAAGGATTTGTTTGTCGCATTGCTGATTTTAGGAATAACACTGGCCTCAAATCTTGCGGCCGGGTTCATTGTGGGGATTGCGGTTGCCTATGCTTTGAAGTCTGACAAATTAACAATATGACAATTCGTAAAAGACTTTTTTACGAGTTAATCAAGTATAATTTTGCAAAAACCAAGTAACTATTCAGCCACTAAGACACAAAGACACAAAGGCGCAAAGGAAATAATAACATACCAATTTTACACTCTTATCTGAAAAAAAGAATGCATTGCAATAAAAAGTAGAACAACAATATTCAATAATCTTGGTGCCTTGGTGGCGAGATACCTGAGCAATTATAAAAATAAAATTGAAAACAGATAAAATAGACAGACTGAAAATCTTTTTGGCCGTATCGAGCGGCTTTCTGCTTACCCTGTCCTTCCCCAGGACCGGCATTTCATGGCTGGCGTGGTTTGCCCTTGTTCCTCTGTTGGTAGCATTAAGAGACCTATCCCCAAAAAAAGGTTTATATCTCGGCCTGTACGCGGGGTTTGCCCATTATCTAACACTGGTATACTGGCTGGCATATACAATGAATACGTACGGTCATCTTCCTTTGTACCTGTCCGTGGTAATACTGTTGCTTTTATCGGCCTATCTTGCGCTTTACGTAGGAATATTTTCCATGGCATTAATACGGCTATGCACAAATCCTTTATTTGGTCTTTTTGCGATCCCTTTAATATGGGTTTCATTGGAATATATCCGCTCAATTTTTTTAACAGGGTTTCCCTGGGGGCTTATTGGATATACCCAATTTGACACGTTGCATATGATTCAGATTGCAGACATTTTTGGTGTATATGGCGTATCATTCTGTATTGCCTTAAGCAATGCGGTAATTTTTCTGGCATTTCTTTATTTGACGGGAAAAGAGTGGCAAGAAAAAGCTGTAAAAACAAGACTTGCTGCTGGATCGATAATGAGTTTGGTCTTAATCATTGGGCTTGTCTGGTTATATGGAAAAGGGCGAATACAATCTATTAGTGAGCTGGCTTCCGATTCCCCTTCGGTACGGGTTACTGTTGTCCAGGGAAATATCGGCCAGGATAAAAAATGGAGCCCTGCATTTCAACGTGCATCTATAGAAAAATATATTAAACTTTCTCTTTTGGCTAAAGAACAAAAGCCGGACCTTATTGTATGGCCGGAAACCGCCACTCCTTTTTATTTTCTGTACAACACCGGGTTGTCGAAAATGGTTAAAGGGGGTATCCATGACATTGGCGTGGACTTTCTATTCGGCAGCCCCTCTTTCAGGCGCTGGAAAAACAAGATTGAATATTACAACAGTGCCTACCTGGTCGGCCCTGAAGGAAACATATTCGGCAAATATGACAAGGTTCACCTTGTGCCGTTTGGGGAATACGTCCCCCTTAAGAAATTTTTGCCGTTTCTTGGCAAAATTGTGGAACACGTGGGAGATTTCCGCTCTGGGGAAAAAGGACACACGATTCAGTGGGGAGAGTATAGGTTAGGCATACAGATATGTTATGAGATAATTTTTCCGAATCTTTCCAGGGCCATGACAAAAAACAATGCGGCATTACTGGTCAATATCACCAATGACGCATGGTTTGGAAGATCGAGTGCGCCATATCAGCATTTTTCCATGGCGATATTCCGGGCTGTTGAAAACAGGCGATCCATTATTCGTTCGGCCAATACAGGTATCAGCGGATTTATAGATCCTCTCGGCAGGGTCGTCGCTTCCACGCAGCTTTTTACAGATGCGATAATGACGCGCTCTGTTCCCATACTTGACGAAAAAACCTTCTATTCCCGATTCGGAGATCTGTTCGCCATGGCATGTCTGGCATTAACGCTAATAGCAGCATTATACCAGTTTGTTCGTTATTTAATCCAGACACGGATAAACCAAAAAACGAAGATTACGAAAAAAAAATGAAAAAAAGTAATAGTTAAATTCTTTGAAGCAAATATATTTCAAAAAAGCTTCAGGTATGATTGTTAAAAAAGCTAAAGTGTTGAGAAAAAAATTATACCTATTGCGCGATGCAGTCCAAATAGTGTAAAATACAGGTAACTTCTCAGGTATCTTGCCACTACGGCACTAAGGCCCCAAGATTATTGATTATTGTTGTTCTACTTTTTTGCGATGCATTTTTTTAAAAATAAAAGTGCAAAAAATATATTTTTATTTCTTTTGTGCCTTTTTGACTTGGTGGCTGAATAGTTATAAATACAGTTTATTAAACGCAAGTTAAATCGCTGTGCGATTTTATTGATGGGAGGTAAAAATGACTTTAGAACTCAGGGATAAAATAAAGGAACTTTTTCTGAAATTAGAACAATTACAAGGCTATCTTTGACCTTGCTGGTAAAGAAAAAAGGCTTGAAGAAATTGAAATTCTGATCGCTCAAAAAGGCTTCTGGGACAATCCCGCAGATACCAAGCCTGTTTTAAAAGAACGGACATTGATTTCAGGTAAGGTTGAAAGGTTTAAAAACCTCTTCAGCGAACTTGAAGAAAGCGAAATACTACTTGATCTTGCCTTGGAGGAATCAGACACGGAGACCACCGAAGAAGTCTCACGGCTGGTTCATGACATTGAAGGGAGAATAAATAAATTTTCCATCGCCCTTGTGCTTGGAGGCGAGGACGATAAGAACAACTCAATTGTTTCTATAAACGCCGGGGCCGGTGGAACCGAGGCCCAGGACTGGGCAGAGATGCTCTTTAGAATGTATACCCGATGGATCGAGCGGAAAGGTTATAAAATCGATATCATCGATTTTCAGGCCGGCGATGAAGCGGGAATCAAAAGTGTTACTTTCACGGCGAGTGGAGACTATGCTTACGGCTATCTAAAAACTGAAATTGGCGTCCATCGCCTGGTAAGGATTTCACCGTTTGATGCAGGCGGCAAACGGCATACGTCCTTTGCCTCCGTGTTTGTATATCCTGAACTTGATAATAAAATTATTGTAGACGTTGATGATAAGGACCTGCGTATAGATGTCTTCAGGGCCAGCGGTGCCGGCGGGCAGCACGTGAACAAAACCAGCAGTGCTGTTCGCATTACACACTTTCCCAGCGGAATCGTTGTACAGTGCCAGCAGGAAAAATCCCAGTACAGAAACAAGGAAATGGCAACAAAGGTGCTTAAAGCCCGGCTTTATCAGCTCGAGAAACAGAAGCAGGATGAAAAATACCAGGAAATGCACGAAAGCAAGAATGAAATCGCCTGGGGCAGTCAAATCCGGTCGTATGTAATGCATCCTTACCAGATGGTTAAGGATCACCGAATAAACCTTGAAGTCGGTAATGTAAACGGTGTTCTTGACGGCGCTCTTGATCCTTTCATAGAGGGTGTGCTGCTTGCGGGAAAATCCTAATATTGACGGTTTCGTAAAAAGTCCAACTTCTGCGTTGTGCTGCATTTCATAATCATTCAACGTACGACAAGTACGCCTCATGATTACAAAATTTGCACGCCTTGAATTTGAACTTTTTACAAAACCGTCTAAATTGGACTTTTTACGAGTTCATCAATATTGAATTTAGATTATGAATCCTCTTGATATTATTGCTGAATTTTACGAGCCCGGTTCCAGAGCATATAAAGTTCTCACCCAACATGGAGAACAGGTTGCAGTAAAGGCCGTAGATGCCGCCAGGAAGGTGCCCCATCTTGCCCCGGATATTAAATTTATAAGGGAAGCTGCAATGCTGCACGATATCGGTATTTTCCTGACAAATACTCCGAAACTGGGCTGTACGGGCGGATATCCATATGTCTGTCATGGATACCTGGGGAGGGAAATTCTTGAAAAAAAGGGGTTTTCCTCACATGCGCTTGTCTGTGAACGTCACGTGGGTGTCGGAATAACCGCTGAAGAAATAAAGCGCCTTAATCTCCCCCTGCCGGAACGGGATATGGTCCCGGTTTCAATAGAGGAACAGATCGTATGTTTTGCAGACAAGTTCTTTTCCAAAAACGGTGATCAGGCCGGGACTGAAAGGTCATTGGAAGAAATCTCGCGCAGCCTTGAGCGATACGGCCGTGACAAATTGATCTGTTTTCAGTCATGGACGCGTATGTTTGAGTGATTTACAGAATTTATTGAGAAGTTACCAGAATTTCACTTGACCAGGTGGAATGTTTCGGTTATTTGAGTAAAAACTGAGTTATGTAATGAGACCTTTGAAGAATGCTCAATTTTGTTCAAGTGCAAGGAAGGCGAAAATTTTAACCACAGGAATACATATAGTATTTTGAGGATTAAAATTTGAGCCTGACCCCAGAGAAATAGGCTTCGCATTTCACAGGGCAGGCACAGAAATTGGGCAAAAGGGGGCGTTTTGCAAAGGTCTCGTAATAGGCTCTAAGCCACCCAGACTCATAGGGGTGGCTTTTTTATTTTGAACCTGCATTAACAACCATGAATGCTATGGCCAAACTGCTTGTCATTGATAATTACGATTCTTTTACTTACAATCTTGTGCAGATGTTTATGCAATATGACCTTGCAATACATGTGTATAGAAGTGACATGATAACCCTTGAGCAGATCGCGACGTTGAATCCGGACTATGTGCTGATCAGTCCTGGACCAAAAGACCCGACCCATGCCGGGGTCTCTGTTCAACTAATTAAAGCCTTCTGCGACAAATTGCCCATATTTGGCGTATGTCTTGGTATGCAATGCATTAACGAGGCCTTTGGGGGCAGCACCGTGCGGGCTCCGGTACCGATGCACGGAAAAACAAGCACAATACAGCATAATAATTATGGCATCTTCAAAGGGATTAGCTCACCATTTGTTGCTGCTCGTTATCATTCTTTGATGGTAAAATTCAGCCAGACCGAACTTGTGATTACATCACGAAGCCAGGACGATGTCATCATGGGAATGTCCCACCCGGAATTCCCTCTTCACGGTGTTCAGTTCCATCCCGAAAGTTTTCTTACTGAACACGGTTTTTTGATGGTAGAAAACTTTCTCAGTCTGGGCCCGCTTAATCAAAAAAGGGAAAGACTTAATCCCAAACAATGAGATTCGTATTAAATTGAAACCGGAAGAAATAAAAAAAATCGCAGGGCAGATAACCGGTATTCATAGAGAGAGTATTTCTCTAAACGAATCGTTCCTCGATTTTTCTGCCCGCTTTGCATCCATGCCCGGCACGAATGTTCTGATGAGCGGAGGTGATCTTGATTGCGCAAGATACCATATTCTCGGAGCAAAACCCTGGCTTACATTGTCTGGAATCAATCGGAGCATGACCATTACAGCCGGAGACAAAACTTTTAATTTTGAGGCGGATCCTTTTGACACCCTTGGCATGATATTAAAAACCTTCAGCCTGAGCGATCTTAATCTGGATCGTTCTGATCTGCCGAAACCGATTGCTGCCGGGCTCTTTGGATACCTGTCTTACGACCTTAAAGACTGCCTGGAAAAACTTCCGCGCACATCCGTCGACAGGTTGCTCCTGCCGCATCTATACTTAGTTGCACCGTCAATCATCGTTGTCCATGACAAAACCGCCGGAAGCACACAGCTTAGTATACCGGAACGCATCTTTTCCGGGCTGAGCGATCTTGATGATGATCTTGCTGCTTTCAAGGATATCCTTTCCGCAAAGCCGCCGGTAAAGGAAGGTATCAGCGGCGATGCCGGAGGCTTTAGATCTAATTTTACCAAGCCCGTCTACATTGATGCCATAGAAAAAATCAAGGAGTACATCGCTGCAGGTCATGTATATCAGGTCAATATGTCCCAGCGTTTTGAGATGGACTTTGAGGGCAGTACCTTCAGCCTGTTTAAAACCCTTTACAATGACAATCCAGCCTCTTTTTTTGCTTACATCAATGCCGGCAATCACCAGATCGTTTCCACATCCCCTGAACGGTTTTTACTACGTACCGGCGAAAGGGTTGAAACAAGACCCATCAAAGGCACAAGACCAAGGGGAAAAACGCCGGCCGAAGACAAAAAACTCGGCCAGGAGCTGAAGCAAAGTGCAAAAGATGATGCCGAGCTTTCAATGATCGTTGATCTGTTGCGTAACGACATCGGAAAAGTCTGCAAGGCCGAATCTGTGCGGGTGGCGGAGCACAAAAGGCTGGAAGCATACCAGAATGTTTATCACCTGGTGTCTATTGTCGAGGGAAAACTGGCACATGACCACGACTCTGTGGATCTTCTCAAGGCTACTTTCCCCGGCGGGTCGATCACGGGCTGCCCCAAGATCAGAACTATGGAAATCATCGACGAACTCGAACCGGACCGTCGCCATATATATACGGGCTCCATCGGTTACATTAGTTTCCACGACACCATGGATATGTCAATCGCTATCCGTACAGCTACAATATACAATGGAAAAATATTTTTGTCGGTGGGCGGAGGGATTGTCTTCGACTCTGATCCTCTTGATGAATATGAAGAGACCCTACATAAAGGCCGGACTTTGATGGAGGTTTTTAAAGGAAAGGAAAAGAAATCCGCAAAGAAAAACTATGTATGGATCAACGGAGCCCTTGAACCTCTGGATCAGGCCGGTATACTGGTGGCTGATCAGGGCTTTCAATATGGTTACGGTTTTTTTGAAACCATCAGAGTAGACAGGGGAAACCCAAAGCACCTCAAAGCTCATGTGGACAGATTCCATAAAACCTGGAAGCATCTTTTTTCATACAACCCGCCTGATTTGACCTGGGATGAGATTATCAATCAGGTCATTGTTCAAAACAGCCTGGTCAATGAAACAGCAGCCGTAAAAATGATCGCCGCCAGTGGAGACCGAGAAGAGCCTCCTTTCAACCATACCCTTGTGGTTATGGCCAGACCGTATACGCATCGTCTGGCAGATAAAAAAGAGCCGGGACTAAACCTGGCTATATACCCGCATCCGCGCCAGACACCTCTGGCTGATCATAAGACTCTCAATTATCTATACTATTTTCTTGCCGGAAAATGGGCCAAGGCACAAAAAGCTGATGAAGCGTTGATATTAAACCCGGACAATACCGTTTCCGAAACAAATACGGCCAATATCCTGCTGATCAAGAATAACACCGCAACAAAACCGGTTTCACCGCATGTTTTGCCCGGTATCATGGAAACAGTGGTCTGTGAACTCCTTGCCGAATGGGGGTTTCGCATTGAAAACAGAATTGTAAGGCCCGAAGACCTTTTTGATTTTGATCAGATTATGATTACAAACTCATTGATAGGTGCTGTGCCGGTGCTGAGCATAGACGGGAAAAAACTGCCTGAACCTTCGAACCTGTGGAAGAAGGTTAACAAAGCCATCCTCTAACCCGAATTCCTCATTAAGAACATCAAACAGAATGGTAAAATAATACGATAGTAATAAATTCCACCCTAATTGAGCGAAAGTCGAGGATGCCCCAGATCCCCCGATAACGGGATCGAAGATACCGTGTCAACACGGGTGGAGGATTTTAAAATGCATAGGCAGTGCTGAATTCGCAAAAAGTCCGAATTATTACTACTGGTTGACGTGGAGACGTTCTGATTCATCCGGCACCGTGATGACCGGCGACACCTGGCGCAGTTCTTCAAGGGGTATATGACACTTGATGACGTGCCGGTCGTCTACCGTCAGCTCCGGGGGAGGTTCATTATCACAAATGTCACCAATTCGTCGGTGGCAGCGGGTGCAAAACGGGCAACCCTTGGGCGGTTTCATTGCGCTTGGCAGGTTTCCTTCCAACACAATTTCACGCTTGGTCACTTCAGGGTCTGCGATCGGTACCGCTGATAACAGCGCCTCAGTATATGGATGATAGGGGGGCGAGAATACTTCTTCCGTATTCCCCCGTTCAAGAATGTGTCCGAGATACATGACGACAATACGATCCGACAGGTAACGCACCACACTCAGATCATGGCTTATGAAAAGCAGCGTGGTTCTATGTTCGCGCTGAATATCCATAAGCAGTTCCGTCACTGCTGCAGCGACGGAGACGTCCAGGGCAGAAACCGGTTCATCTGCAATTACCATACTCGGATTTCCGGCAAATGCCCGGGCGATACCGACACGCTGCTTCTGTCCGCCCGACAGCTGCCTGGGTTTTCTAAAATAAAAATCCCTTGGCAGTTTGACCGTATCCAGAAGGCTCATCACCCGATCGAATGTTTTCTTCTTATCAGTTTCCACCCCAAATTTCTTGATAACGCGTGATATCTGACCGCCAATACTATGGCTTGGATTCAAGGTGTCAAACGGATTTTGAAATACCATCTGAAGCGAGCTAATCTGTTTGGCGCCGCGGTCTCTAACTGCCACTTCCGAAATTTCTTTGCCATTATGACGCACCTCGCCCTCAGTACTTGTCTCCAAACCCATCAGCACTTTGGCAAAGGTTGATTTACCACAACCGGATTCACCCACAATCGCCACAGTTTCACCCTCCCTGGCAGTAAAGTTCAACTCCTCATTGGCTTTTACCTGGCGAATTCTTTTGCCGGCAAATAAAGCCCGCAGTGAGCTGTCACGAACCTCGTAGTACTTCTTCATGCCATCTACCTTGAGGACCTGTTTGCCAAGCTTTATCGCCTCTTTGGCTTCACCGCCCGGCGCCTCGCGACGATGGTCGATTTCTTTATAGCGTAAACAACGCACGCGATGGTCGGCCACACTATCTTCAACATATTCCATTTTGATACGCTCAAGGTCACACAGCCCTGGCTTGAAATGATCACAACGCGGGTGGTAATAACAGCCCTGGGGTCGCTCAAATGGCAACGGAAGCTGACCACGAATCGGTTTCAGCGGTGCCGCATTTTTATCCGCCGTCGGCAACGGGATACAGGCAAATAGGCCGTGGGTGTAAGGGTGCTTTGGCCATGTGAAAAGCGAATCAATGGTTCCCTCTTCTACAACTTCACCGGAATACATCACGAAAACCCGGTCACAGGTCTCTAAAATCAGCCCGAGGTTATGGGAAATATAGATCTGAGATGTGCCGAACTTCTTGCTGATATCGGCAACAAGCTTGACGATGCCGGCCTCTACCGTCACATCCAGTGCGGTAGTGGGCTCATCCAACAGCAACAGTGATGGATTCGACAAAAGCCCCATGGCGATAACCACTCGCTGTTGCTGTCCTCCGGATAGCTGGTGCGGGTAGGATTCCATCATCCGCTCAGGATCGGGCAAATTGACATCAGACAGTATCTGCACAGCTCTTCGGCGCGCTTCATCCCTGGAAATGTTTTCTTGCGTCAGGGGCACTTCCATAAGCTGAGTCTTGATTTTGAGGCTTGGATTCAAAGAGGCAAAAGGCTCCTG
>PVMS01125832.1_pt1 | contig 19275 bp, 15 predicted proteins | sample 1853461 | NCBI WGS metagenome assembly PVMS01 (sample SAMN08582032, study PRJNA380276) | Marine sediment metagenome, whole genome shotgun sequencing project. | isolation source: ocean sediment barecode stripped | collected 2017 | reverse complement strand
AGCCAACTTCAACTTCCTTGCCATCCAATCAAGATTGATCGGAAAGATCAGCGGACCTGATGCCCTGGGGGCCAGGACTTCCGGCTTAATTGAAGGGGACTTCTTTGCCCAGGCCAATGACAATGTTAACCTCTTCCGGCTGCGACACGCTTTTGTGAAGCTGAACTGGGAACATCTTGAAGTGATGGCGGGGCAGTACTGGAATCCACTATTTGTAACAGCTTGTTTCCCCGGTACAATCTCATTTAACACAGGAACTCCCATGCAATCCTTTGCCCGGAACCCTCAGCTACGTGTCACATACAATATGGGAGGCTTTAGTATTCTGGCTGCTGCACTGTCGCAGCGTGACTTCTCTACGGTGGGTCCATTGGGGGCCAGTACCCAGTATTTAAGAAACTCTGCTGTACCTGATATGCATATGCAGGTTCATTATGGCACTGACAATGAATCGGGCATGAATATTCTGGCCGGTCTTGGAGCTGCATATAAAACCATAGTACCCCGTCTTACCAGCTCGCCCATTGACGGGGTCACTTATAAGGTTGATGAAAAGGTTGGGGGATTTACAGCCATAGCATTTTCAAAGCTTACAAGCAAACCCATTACTGTCAAGCTACAGGTGCGCTATGGCGAGAATATCTCAGACCTGCTGGCAATCAGTGGTTTTGCAGCCACAGGGATTAGCAATATCACCACCGGTGAGCGCTCCTATGCTCCGCTTAAGAGCATGACTTTCTGGGGGGAGATTCAAACTAACGGAAATCCCCAGCTGGGCATTTTCGGCGGACTGACCAGCAACAATGGAATTAATGAAAGTATCCTGGCAACGGTCCCAGTATATGGCAGAGGAACCACCATCAGAAAGCTCTATAGGATTGCCCCAAGGATCAAGTACAACATTGGCAAAGTTTGCGTAGCCATGGAACTGGAGTACACCAATGCTGCTTATGGTTCCAATTACAATGAATTCTACATTCCAGCTGAAACAACCAGTACTGGTAATTTAAGGATCCTGACTTCCGTTTATTATCACTTCTAGTTGAGCTTGAGCTTAAGGTAAGATCCTGTATGTGAACCTGATTCAGGGATATCTTCGGGAATGCCCTCATATACAATGTTACCCCCCTGGTCGCCTCCTTCAGGACCCAGGTCGATGATCCAGTCGGCATATTTGATCACTTCCAGGTTGTGCTCAATAACCAGCACCGTATGTCCCTTTTGTAACAAGGATTCCAGAGACTGGAGCAGGAGGGAGATATCGTGCATATGCAGTCCTGTGGTGGGTTCATCGAAAATGAACAATATCTTCTCCTCGGCCGACTCCTTGCTCAGAAAATAGGCCAGTTTGATACGCTGACTCTCTCCCCCACTCAGGGTACTGGAGGATTGTCCAAGCTTTACATATCCCAGTCCTACTTGCTGCAGTGGATTTAGCTTTTTAATAATCCGCTTCTCGGTAGTCCCCGAGTCCTGGGAAAAGAACTCGATGGCCTCATTAATGGTCATCTCCAGAATATCGAAAACGCTCTTCTCCTGATAAGTGACCTGCAGAATCTCATCTTTAAAGCGTTTGCCCTGACAGCTCTCACAAACCAGTCTTACATCGGCCATAAATTGCATCTCAACCTTTATCTCTCCCTCACCCTGGCACTCATCGCATCTTCCTCCATCGATATTAAAAGAGAAGTGCGATGCCTTATAGCTATTAATCTTAGAAGCCTGCTGTGCAGCGTACAGTTTACGGATTTCATCAAAGGCCTTCAGGTAGGTCACCGGGTTGGATCGTGATGATCTTCCGATGGGATTCTGATCCACATATTCAACCCGGTCCAGCAGGTGCAGATCGCCGCTGAGGAGATCATGCTTACCGGGTTTATCGCCTGATCCGTGAAGCTTCTTGTTCAGTGCAGGAAAAAGAATAGCACTTACAAGGCTCGATTTCCCGGATCCGCTTACACCTGTAATCACCGTAAATATGTTCAGCGGGAATTTAACATCGATTCCGCTCAGGTTATTCTCCCGGGCTCCCTTGATTTCCAGGTAATTATTCCATTTTCTCCTCTGTTCAGGAATGGCGATTTTATCCAAGCCATTCATATATCTTGCCGTGAGGCTCTTCTTCTCTTTCAACAGGTCCCTGTGATTACCCTGAAATACCACTTCACCCCCATGTCTGCCTGCCAGGGGCCCCATATCAATCACATGGTCGGCCGATCGAATAATCTCTTCGTCATGTTCAACGATTATAACCGTATTCCCAAGCTCCTGTAATTCCCGAAGCACACCAATAAGCTGATCGGTGTCGCGCGAATGAAGTCCGATGCTGGGTTCATCCAAAATATATAGCGATCCCACCAGGCTGCTCCCCAGAGATGTGGACAGGTTGATTCGCTGACTCTCCCCCCCCGACAAGGTTGAGGACAGGCGGTTCAAGGTGAGGTAACCGAGCCCCACATTGAACATGAATCCCAGCCTGCTGTTGATCTCCTTCAACAACCTGAGAGAGACCTCAAGCTCCTTTTTGGATAGTTTTATTGTAGTAAAGAAGTTTTGCAGATCTGAAATAGGCATCTTCACCAGTTCACTGATGGTATGTCCCCCGACCTTTACATAGCTTGCCTCTTTTCTCAGGCGGCCTCCCTGGCATTCCGGGCAGACGGTTTTCCCACGGTAGCGGCTTAGCATCACCCTGTATTGAATCTTATACTTCTTCTCCTCCAGATGGTCGAAAAAACGTTGAATGCCCCTAATGGAACGATTACCCTTCCACAGTAGCTCACGCTGTTCATCTGTAAGCTGCATATATGGCGTATGGATGGGAAAATCAAATAGATCGGCCTTCAGGATCAGCTTCTCCTTCCACCTTTTCATTTTCTCACCTTTCCAGCAGACCACGGCATCATCATAAACTGAGAGGGTCTTATCGGGGATCACCAGATCCTCATCGACCCCCATCACTTTTCCATAGCCTTCACAGCTGGGACAGGCTCCAACGGGATTATTAAAACTGAAGAGATGTTCGCTGGGCTCCTCAAACTCCAATCCATCAGCTTCGAAACGGGTGGAGAACTCCTCGCTACCCAGGGATTCCGGGTCCCAGATAGTGCAATGCCCATGCCCAATTTGCAGCGCAGTCTGTACCGAATCACCAAAGCGACTCACCGACTCTTTGTCTTCCTGAACTACAATCCTGTCAATCACCAGATGAAGTAAATAGTTATCTTTGGAATTCAAACCCTTCAGCGATTCTAAATCGACGATCTCATTCTCCACTATGGCACGCGTCATGCCCTGCTGAATAAATATATCAAGCTGGTAATCAAGCTCTTTTTCCTGATTCAGGCAAACCGTGGAAAGGATGAGCAACCTTCTTCCCTCCTGTTGCTCAAGAATATAATCAACCACATCGCTCACCGAATGCCTCTTGACAAGCTTGCCAGAGACAGGTGAATATGTAAGTCCTGCCCTGGCAAACAGCAACTTGATGTAATCATATATCTCGGTGGAAGTCCCAACTGTGGATCTGGGATTCCTTGAGTTCACCCGCTGTTCCAGGGCAATTGCAGGCGGAATACCATGAATAAAGTCCACATCGGGCTTGTCAATGCGCCCCAGGAACTGTCTGGCATACGCCGACAGGCTCTCCACATATCTTCTTTGTCCTTCGGCATAGAGGGTATCAAAAGCCAATGAGCTCTTCCCTGAACCTGACAAACCGGTTATTACCACCATCTCGTCCCGTGGAATCCTGAGATCCACGTTTTTCAGGTTGTGCACCCGGGCTCCCTTTATATGTATTTCCTGATCGCTTATGGTTGAAATATTACTGCGCAAAAATACTATATTTTGCATTAAGAATTATTTTTACTTTCTTGCACGTATAATATTTACAATTAAAAGCCACTGCCTATCGATACACCTTTACGCTTAACCAATACATACAAGCGTTTTGAAATACGGCTCATTAAGCGACCAGGACCTGGTCCAGGCATATATCAAAGGTGATCACTCAGCTATCGAAGTCTTAATAAACAAGCACCGAAGTAAGGTGTATACCTATATTCTTCTTACTATTAAGAATCAGCATCTGGCTGAAGATCTTTTCCAGGAAACTTTTATCAAGGTGATTCAATCTCTCAGAGGAGGTAAGTACAAGGACAATGGAAAGTTCCTCTCATGGGTCATAAGAATTGCCCATAACCTGATCATCGATCATTTCAGGAAAGAGAAGCAGATGAATACCCTCTCCAATGATGATTCTGAGGTGGATCTTTTTAACAGTAAGAAACTCTCCGACAGCAATATAGAAGAGATAATTATTCACAGTCAGATCAAGTCGGAAATACGGATCCTAATCAATGAATTGCCTGACGATCAGAGGGAGGTCGTTCTTCTCAGACACTACGGCGGGCTTAGTTTTAAGGAGATTGCCGACCAGACCGATGTAAGCATCAATACAGCACTGGGAAGAATGAGGTACGCTTTGATCAATCTGCGTAAACTCATCCAGGAGAAAAACCTCTCCCTTACCGTTTATTGACAAAGTTTAAGACACCATTACAATATTTCTGAAGGTCAGGCGTTCTATTAAGGAAAACCTAACCAAAAATGCCTATGGTAAAAGTGTCTACCCTATTTCACCGGGTGGATGGATTTGATGAGTCTTATGCATCATCCACAATCCCGGCCATGCTGGAACAGGACCTGGGGGATCAGTTTTTAGAAGATCTACTGAAACCTCTTATGTATGATCCAGGTGAACAATTGGTAAAAACCATTTTAGAGAAAATCTGACGAGGGGCCGCAATGGCCCCTCTTTTTTTACATCCCTATTTCTAACTTAAATTTCCTTCACGTTTCAGAGGTGCTGGAGGGAGATGGCGTTGGTAATATAGAGGGCTGCTGTTTCCGTGCGTAACCTGGATGATCCCAGGTGAAAGGGAACATATCCAGCTTGAAGCGCCTCCCTTAGCTCCTCTTCAGTGAAATCACCTTCGGGCCCCACCATAAGGGTGTAGTTCCCCGAGTGGTCCAGCTCTTTGATACTCCTGCGTTCAAGGGGGTAACAGTGAGCGATTCCAAGGCTTCCATGTCGCTCAATTTTAAGAAATTTTTCCAAGTCCATGGGCTCATTTAGCTTAGGCTTATAGGCTTTAAGCGATTGTTTCATGGCCGATACCACAATCTTTTCAAGACGCTCAAGCTTCAGCTGTCTCCTTTCACTGCGTTTACAAATCAAGGGTGTAATCTCGCTAATACCTATCTCTGTAGCTTTCTCCAGGAACCACTCAAAACGGTCCAGATTTTTGGTGGGTGCCACCGCAAGATGAAGACTATAAGAAAGCGGTTGGTATCCCTGCTTCTCTGTTTCGATCTGCAGCCTGCAACGTTTCGGATGATCTTCACTTATTACAGCCTCATACCAGCCTCCCCTGCCATCAACAAGAATCACCCGATCGCCCCTGACCAGCCTGAGAACCCGCATGGCATGTTTCGATTCCTGCTCTTCCAGTTCAAAACTGGAGCCCTGAATATGGGGATTGTAAAAAAGATGCATCGTTCAAATTTGAAGCTAAATTTAGTAAATTAAGCGCCCAAAACCCATGAGCATGTTTAGAATAGGTGTTCTGTCAGATACCCACGGCTACTTCGATCCGAAGATCGCCACCTATTTTGAGGAATGTGATGAAATCTGGCATGCTGGAGATATAGGCGACTATGAAGTCATCATACAGCTCAACCGTATAGCTCCTGTAATTGCAGTATACGGAAATATTGATGGTACTCCCATACGCTCAAGGTATCCCGGCCACCAACGCCATTTTCGCGAGGGTCTGGATATCTGGATGACTCATATCGGAGGTTACCCTGGTAACTATGATTATAGGGTAAAGCCAGATATTTTTAAGACCGCCCCGGGCCTGTTTATCTCAGGACACTCACATATACTCAAGGTGATGCCCGATAAGAAGCTGGGATTTCTTCATATCAATCCAGGCGCCGCCGGACGCAATGGTTTACACAAGGTCCGAACCCTGGTCCGCTTTGAAATAGATAATGCCCGCATTGGGAACCTGGATGTTATTGAGATGGGAGCTCGTTCAAGAGCTTAAGCTCCACTTTCCTACTCTTCAAATTCAAGGAATCGGTTGAGAAACAGGTCCAATCTCCTACGAGCAGCCAGACTGTATACATACTGGGCCTTTCCAACACGCCCTTTGAGCCTTCTGTCGCCTGCCTTCAGGTCGAAAACAATCGCATTGAAGGTCGAATTGGAGGATAGTACCTGCAAACCTCCTGGTGTATAAGCAATATAGTACCAGGTATTATCATCTGCTCTAAGATAGATATCAAACACATCGCCGGAGCCTCGCTCCACAAGTTCAATATAGGCTTCCACCTTCTTATTTACCTGGATATCCCCTATGTTCCCGATTCCCACCAGTCCTTTATAACGGAATGAACGGGAATCCTGGTTCCATTTCAGACGCAGGTCATTGAAGAAAATGGTATGTTCCCACTGGGGCGGAATTTCCTCATACGCTCCCGTAAGACCCAACTGACGCTCCAGCTCTATGGCCAATTCCCTTCCAAGCAGGTCCTTCATAGCCAACTGATAGTGGGGGGATGTAAGATCGACAGGATCTAGGTAGGGCAGACTATCAATTTCCGCTCCCATCACATGCAGGGCCTCAGGAGAAAAGAAAAAGTCAAGGCCAAGAATCAGGCGCGATTCAAATTCTCCTAAAGCGATATTGTGGCTTGCATTTCCGGCAGAAACCATCTTTACACTACCGTAGTCCAGGTTCAGATTAACGGGTCCCTCTCCATAGATCTGGCATATTTTTGTCTCCAATCTCAAATAAGAACCGGGCCAGCTCTGATCAGTCAGCTTCTCCGGAGTACTTATAATATAGTTCTCCCCCTCAGGGTCATAGATTAACTCCCCACTTGCAGTGGTAATGTTGGCATCGAAATAATCCTTTCTTGCAGATAGGAAGGTTGAGTAAATATGCGTGGAGTCCCTTGTAATCATGGTGCCTGAGAAGATCTTATTCATGGCTGTATTTTGCATCTGCACAGGGATGGGTATGCGGATATTTGCCGGATCGACAACAGCACTGAAGCGCAACCATGATTTATCAATAGCACAGCTATGAACCAGCCTGGTTCCCCCATCAAAGGCTAAAAAAGGATCAACCGCTGATAGCTTCACTTCTCCCTGGAAATCAAAATAGGGACTTAGCATAAAGGAGGCATCCTCCGCAACCACTCCTGTAGCGAGCGTAAGAATAGAGGTATCCACCCATACCTTGTCGAAAAAGAGTTGATGCGCATTCCCAAAAGCATCCAGGTAGTCGTAATATCCTGATCCACTGTAGTCATAGGCGCCATGAACAGCTATACTGGCATCGTAAATCAGGTACTGGCGGCTTACCCGGTTGGCCAGTACTTTTGCATTGTTAAGCAGGCTCATGGTAGCCCGGTATCCAATGTCAAGTTCTTTTTTATCCGGAAAAACAAAGGCATCTGCCACCTCAATAAATGGAACTCCGGAGGCATGGAGTATTCTGCTCCCGTAATCATAAATAACCTCGGGGGCGACAAAGTTAAGGCTATCCTGCTGAGGATGCACCGATAGATATGTGGGTCCGTTGGTTCTCAATGAATCAATACCGATATCCACATCGTTTTCCGGCAGGACTTTCCCCTGGGAAAGTGCCACCTGATCCTCATCCATATCCCAGGTGATTTGATCAAGATGTGTTTCATAGAGGTTATAAGGAAACTCTATCAGGGTAGCATCACCATTGGCCCTGAACTCTCCTTTGCGTTGATCCAGATCTACAAAAATACGTACATCATTTGTAAGGAAGGGGACCTCATCAAAGGAGTCTGTAGTCAGTTTTACACCTGCTGAGTCGGCACTAAGCGTTCTTAAACCATAACGAAACTGGTCCGACTCGAAGCGAGCATCAGGAAAACCCATGACTCCCTTCCCCGTAAGCCCGGTTGGAGAAAGTGCCAGGTCCCCTGCATGAAAGATACTGTCATTGTAGACCTTAAAGACCTCCTCCACCCTTGCTATTTCAAGTATGTTCTGCTCGGGTAAGAGCTTCAGGTCAGCTACACTGGTCTCCACCCAGGGATAGACAGTTCCTTCGCTCTGCTCACGAATCTGGAAAGAGCGGGAGCGCGCCATCATGGAGTCGGGATGCATCAAAAACAGATCTGATGTGGCGGAGGAGCTAAGGAAATCAATTGATCCGTAGCCACGTAAACCCCCGCTGCTCATCTCAATATCACTGTAAAAGGTAGCTATGCCCCCATAGAGTCCAATTCCCTCTTCAGGAGCTTGCATAAAAAATCCAAGGGAGTTATCATCCCGCAAGGTCATCTCCATCTCCAGGGGAGGAAGGATGCCTGCAGAGATAAAAGTTCCCTGAGGTGCGATGGCTTCGGGACTGAAATTATCCAGACTGTCAATGGTGAATGGCTCCAGCTCGAAATAGAAATCATCCCGGTGATAGACTCCGTTTTGAATACTCGGATCATCAAAGTATATATAGGATACTCCCATACTGGTGAATGAAGGGTACTGGGGAAAGTTTTCCAGCCCCGACTTATTCTGAGGATCGTCGATCAATAACTGACCGGTCATGTTTTCCATGGCATTTTCGATACGCTCCAGAATGGGCTCTCCATACTCGTTATACTCATTGGTAAGGATCGAAATTTTAAGAGAATCGATCTTCTGCATTTTTATTTTGAAATCGTTATAGTCGAAAAAGAAATTTTTACCGGCAAACTGGAACAATCCCGCATCAACAATACCATCGAACTGAAACGATCTGTTTCGTTTCATAACAATACGATTCTCTGTGGGTATCAACCTTACATTCTGGGAATCGCTCAGGAAAATGGCCGGAATTCCCGAAATGGTCAGATCACGTGTATAAAGATCAAGCTGGGCATTGGAAGCTCCTTCAAGCCTGGAGATAAAACGGATCACATCATAGTCTCTTTGACGCATGGAGGCACTGATGTAATCAAAAGTCTTCTGACGCACGGTAATCAAATCCTTGCTGTCATCGTAATAGACAAATCCATATTTTGCCAGGCCCATCAACAGATGACGCACCTGATAGGCCGGATAGCCTATATAATGGCCATAATTCGGCATGGCAAATGTTCGTCCACCCAGCATATTTGAATAGGTATAGAGCTGTGCCAGAGGATGTTCTATATCCATACCCTGCAGGTCCATAAAGAAGCCATAGTCAAAAAAAGTAGATGATTCAAAGGAGGCACGCCCAACCGAGGTCCCCTGAAGAGCCTGCAGTTTCATGAAGGATTCTCCCCTGGACCAGGAGAGCTCATCGAAATTCATATCGATATTATGATAGCTGTTGGAGTAAGGACCCAGCGATTTGAAATCTTCCGATTTATTGAGTCGCAACAGATCTTTGCTTACATCAAATGAAAGCTCCAGGTCGGGATGAAAGATAGAGTCCTGGCCAAAGTAGATGGAAATGGAAGCGTGAGGTGACCTGATAAATCTGCCATTCATAGCAATCCTGTTCGTTTTGGCCACCAGGCGAAGGGTGTCATCGGCAAATACCTCCAGCACTGCCGGCACCCCACCCACAGATGACCCTACCAGGTTGGCCCCTTCGATGGCCAGTCCCCCGCTATAATTAATCCCGGGTACAAAATTTTCAATCCTGTATGAGTTCCTGTAAGAGAGAAATTTCGGATAGACAATGGAGCTCAGGTCCTTTATGAGCGTTACCTTGTCTTCTAATTTTCCCATGGCAATCCCTTCAAACAGTGCAGGGTAGTAAAGCTTTGCCGAATCGGCAGTATATCCCGGGGTCTTCAGGTTAATCCTGAAATCGCCCAGTACGGCATTCAGTTCATCTTCAGGCATCCCGGCCCGCTCCCAGGTCACTATGCCATGGCTTCCATACCAATGTAGCTCAAGCGGATCTATAAAGCCGGTGGCATTCTTTATCTGAATATAATCTCTGTCGAAATAGCAGGCAATAACTACATCATCGAATTCCACTCTTAGTTTCTCCTCGGTACGAAATTGAAAGGTAGGGCTTGATACCCGCCATGTAATGGAGTTAGATTTGTAGAGCAGGTTGTCATCCAATAGATTCAGGGATAAGGTAAGCAGCTGATCAATGGCCACTACGGATGCATCATCCCTTTTCAGAAAAAGGGTAAATCCCTCCAGCCACTCCTCATATCCGTGGGATGTTTTATGCTCCGTGAAAAACTCCATCATGATTCGCTGATACTTGATAAAGTGAGGTCTTGGCCTGCATCTGCGCTTAAGCATCAAATTTGATACCTCAATGATCTCCAGTTGCTGCTCATAGGAGAGGGAGTCATAAACATGAAGAAAACGTTGAAAATCACCGATCTCGGATGTCTCAAGATGGACCCCGGCAAATATGCTTAACTCATTTACATATTGTCCTGTATCACTGGTAAATTCCCTGATGGACTGTGCATATAAGAACTTAGCCAGAAATAGTAAGGAAAGGATTATGACAGCTTTTTTCATACTCCAGATCAAAGTTTCGTATTCATAAAGGTCAGGGAAATCCAGTTGGATTCCTCTCCGGTACTCATGTGTTTCAGCTCACACCTGTAGGCTTCGTTCAGCACGAATTGCACATCCTCGGCAAGTATACCACTTATCACCATCAGGCCCTGATCAAGGAGGTGCTCTGTATAGACGGACATATCCCTGACCAGCGTATTAATGGTTATGTTGGCCAGAATCATATCAAACATCTCCCTGTAAAGAACACCGACATCACCTAGTCGTACGTCCATGGCAGTAACCCCGTTCCTCTTTATATTCTCAAGGGCGTTTTCATAGGCCCATTGATCATTGTCCACTCCCAACACCCTTGCTGCACCCTGCTTGCAGGCATATATTCCCAGTACACCCGTCCCGCAGCCCATGTCAAGAATTCTTTTCCCCTCAAGACGATGATTTCCCATCTCCCTGATCATTAACTTGGTGGTATGATGATGACCGGTACCAAATGACATCTTGGGTTCAATCACCAGGGTACATTCAAGGTCGCCGGAGGAATCATGAAAGGGTGCCCTGATAAGCACCCTTTCATCGATGACCACCGGGTCAAACTTCTTCTCCCACTCCTCATTCCAGTTCTGATCTTCAGTCCCGTGAAATCTGTACTGAACCTTTATGTTGAAAGTTGCCAGTTCATCAAGCAGCTGATTCAGAGCTTCAGCAACATAAGCCTCCTCATTAATATAGGCCTGGATATCGTCCTCACCTTCCACAAATCCCTCAAATCCGATCTGGGCCATTTTCGCAAAAAGGATTTCCTTTTCAGTACTATTCCATGATCGGGCCGGTATTACGAATTCGAGGTAGACCATAGAGGCTGCGTTGGCTAATATGCATTCACAATTCCCAGAAAATCTTCTGCTTTAAGAGCTGCTCCGCCAATCAGTCCACCATCCACATCCGGGTTGGCAAAAATCTCAGAGGCATTTGAAGGTTTACAGCTTCCCCCATAGAGGATACTCATATCTTCAGCCACCTCCATATCGAATAGTTCCACCAGCAGATCCCTGATGAACTTATGCATTTCCTGAGCCTGATCAGGAGTGGCTACTACGCCTGTACCAATGGCCCAGACAGGTTCATAGGCAATAACTACCTTGCTCATATCTTCCTTTGTCAGGCCTGCCAGACCTACAGTGAGCTGCTCCCTGATAACATCAAAATGCTTTCCACCTTCACGCTCCTCAAGCACTTCTCCGCAACAAAAAATGGGTTTCAATCCTTTTGAAAGGACAAGCCTGGTCTTCTTGTTCAACAGTTCATTGTCCTCATGATAGTAGAAACGTCTTTCCGAGTGTCCCAGAATCACATACTCAGCGCCTACTGAAATAAGCATATCTGGAGAAATCTCCCCTGTATAGGCGCCGGACTCCTCCGATGCACAATTCTGAGCTGCCAGCTTTACACCATCAATCAAGTCATTCACCCTGCTAAGGTGGGTATATGGCGGGGCGATAATAAGCAGTGCATCACTTTGTTTCTCCTTCTCAAGTTTTTCAACCGCTTTGGCAAGTTCCATCCCGTCTTTTAGATCGGTATTCATTTTCCAGTTTCCAGCAACAATTTTCTTTCTCATTTTCTCTATTCGTTAACGATTCTTATTTAAAAATAGTAAAATTCAAACAGCATCTGTGGTTCATAACTTATTATACCCTCACCGGTGACACATAGCCCGCCAGTAAAATTGCCGTCAGTAGCGCCAGCAAAAAAGCAAGGCTTACTCCCTTTTCCTGCTTTCTTGCTCCTTCCTTCAGAAGTAATTCCGGTATAAAGTGATCGAATTCAACCACATCAAAGGAGAACTCTTCATAGGCTCCTGCTTCCATCAGGAGTTGCGCCTCTTCATCCAGAGGTGCTGAAGCATTTCCGATTAGCTCCGACCAATGCGGATCCAGTTGTTCCAGAAGCGGAAAATCCCTGTAAGCCCATTTCCCAAGGATCATTCCATTTTTTAAGAGCATAAATCCTGGATTTGAACGAACAATGGTCTTTAACATGATTTCATCACCTGCCAGAAAGGCATAGCCAAGATCCAGTTCTGCCGAGATGGATTCAACCTCTGCCGAAGTTGCAGAAGTTACCGCATAAAAAGAGAAGTCACTGGCAAATATTTCAAGTTGAGACCACTCCGATGCATGGCTCAGTGCATCCTGGTCAGCACCTGCAAGGTCATAGTTCACCATGATCAGGCTGTATCCCCCATCGGATAGAATATTATCCACCAGGTTGCTTCCATAAGGATCCATAATGGCAAAATCATGAATGGGAGGCTCATAGCCACGCTTCACCAGCTTTGATTCACTGTCTACAAATTCCCACTGAAGGGTATCCTTCGGATAATCCTCCATGGTAAATGAGCTTGTTTTTTCGGTCTCCCTGTTCCTGTATATCAGAGTAGTCACATATTCGTCCGACGGCGCTCCATTGGGAATCTCCATATCCTCTTTGATTACAGTACCCACATCATAGGGCCGGAAATCGATCAGTGGTAAATGCCTGTAATTCCAGAAAGAAAAGAGCGAAGCACATACAAACAGGATCCCCACCAGCATCCACTCGCGGAGAGCCGGACCAGAATCATATGCACTGTTCCTCCCGAAATAAAGGATTAATACAAACACCATCAACACCAGATTCTTAAAGAAGGTCTGCCAGTTGGTAAGAATCAGTGCATCGCCAAAACAACCACAATCAGATACCGGGTTAAATAGTGCCAGAATAAAGGTCAGCAGTGTAAAAAAGGACATAAACCACAGCAATATCTGAAACATGGTCTTTCTCCGGTATCCCAGAATCAGGGTAAGTCCCAGTATCAATTCAAAAGCAGAAAGGAAGATTCCCATGGGGAGCGCAAGAAACTCAAGAAATCCCAGCTTAAATGCGCTAAAGTAATCTGCAAACTTGTAGGCCGATCCCAAAGGATCCACAGCCTTCACAAAGCCGCTGAAGATGAAAACCACCCCCACAATTAAACGACTTACTAAACGAATATACTTCATCCCTATAACTCCATATGGTTAATAATCAGACTCGAAATATCCTCTTGGGAAAGCATGGTACCATCCGGACCCATACAGTCAACGATCTCCAGATCATCCACATGTTTCGCCAGGGAAAGATAAACCTGCTGGACCTGCTCCTGGAAATCCAGATCTTCCTCATGTATGTCCCGCTCCCCTTTTAAGTACGCCCTGTCATCTCCGTCCCGTGCTAAATTTAATTGTTTTCTGGTGAACTCGAAGGGAACGTTCAGGTAGAGGTTCAGATCGGGCCGGGGCAGTTTGTAATATCCAAATTCAAACTCCAGGATCCAATCCCTCAAGCTCTCCTGCTCTTCCTGGCCGGCCAGCTTAGCACACTGAAATGCAATATTGGAATAAACATAACGGTCCATAATTACCAGCTTCCCCTCCTCCATCCATTGCCTGATTTGAGAAGATGAATCGGCGCTGTCGCCGGCGTATATCAAGGCTACCAGATAAGGATCAACCTGGTCGTTAGCCCCCATCTCTCCACGCAAAAACCTGGCTATCAGCTCCCCGTATACACCTTCTTCCAGCCTGGGAAAATGGAGATACTTGTACGAAACTGATTTCTGCTCAAGATGTTCCCTCAATAGTTTCAACTGGGTGGATTTACCTGAGCCATCTAAACCTTCTATCACCAGGAATCGCATGAATCTACTTTGGATTATTTGTGTATTTTTAAATCAGTTTCCAAACTTACAAAATATAGGCTCAACCTATGGTGAATCGATGAAGAACTTCTCCACATCCGGCCCTCTCTTTTCAAGGAACTTATCCCTGAACCTTGGTGGAACGATCATGAAGCTCTCAAGCCCGCGTGTGATAGGAATTATCAATGCAACACCGGATTCCTTTTATGACGGGGGCAGGGTAAGCGAACCGGTTCAGGCGCTAGAAAAGGCAAGGGAAATGATCGAACAGGGAGCCGATATTCTGGATGTGGGCGCAGTCTCCACCCGGCCGGGTTCGCAGGAAATATCTGAAACCGAAGAATTGGATCGTTTATCACCTGTTCTGGAAGTACTAAGAGAGGCCTACCCTGACTTCCCCCTTTCGGTAGATACCTGGAGAGCCGGCGTGGCCCGCACCGTAAGAGAGCGGTTCGGAATCCAGTTAATCAATGATATTTCGGCCGGCACCCTCGATCCTGATATGTTTCCTACCATGGCACAACTGGGGATTCCCTACATTATCATGCACATGCAGGGAACTCCACAAAACATGCAGGACAAGCCTGCATATGAAAATGTGGTGGATGATCTGCTGCAGTTCTTTGCAGAACGGGTGTACAAATTGAGAAAACTGGGCTTAAATGACATTGTTATCGATCCGGGATTTGGATTTGGAAAAACGCTTGAACAAAATTACACGCTTCTGGGTCAGTTAGAATCCTTTGGGATGTTTGAACTTCCCCTGATGGTAGGTATTTCGCGTAAATCAATGATCTATAAGCTATTAGAGTCTGAACCCGATCAAGCACTCAACGGTAGCACCGCTGCTCATATGGCCGCTTTGATGAAAGGCGCCAACCTCCTCAGGGTACATGATGTACAGGCTGCAGTGGAAACAGTGAAGATCTTCCAGCAGATTTATTAAATTTGAGCTCAGAACTATCCCATGCTCAGCGCATTTATTCATATCCGCCTGCTCGATATCATCGACATCATCCTGGTGGCCCTCCTGTTTTATCAACTCTATATGCTGATCCGCGGTACTGTGGCCTTCAGCATTACCATGGGTATTGCGGTCATCTATATTTTCTGGTGGGCAGTACGGGCCATGCAAATGGAGTTACTAAGTACCATTCTGGGTTCGGTTCTTGGAGTTGGGGTCATAGCGCTGATCATTGTTTTCCAACAGGAGATTCGGCGCTTTCTAATCTTTATCGGTTCAAGGTATATGGAGGGAAACCGAATCTCCGTGGAAAAGATCCTGAATCTCCGCCTCGAATCCAAGCCCCAGGTAAAGATCCGCTCCATCATGAAGGCTGTGATGCAATTCTCCCTGGAAAAAACAGGCGCTCTAATTGTGATCGGGAACAAATCGAATCTGGATATGTATGCCCAGACCGGTGATGTGCTCAATGCCGAGACCTCCAGCCGGCTATTTGTAAGCATATTCAATAAAACCAGTCCGCTTCATGATGGCGCGGTGATTGTAGAGAATGCTAAAATTAAAGCTGCCAGGGTGATCCTGCCTGTTACTGAGACAATGGACCTGCCCCCCGAGTATGGCCTGCGGCACCGGGCCGGACTGGGAATTTCTGAGGTAACTGACTCCCTGGTAATCATTGTCTCAGAAGAGACCGGACAGATCTCCATCGCCGAAAACGGAATACTTCAGAAGAACATTCCTTCCAGGGTACTACGACTGAAACTGGAAGAGGATTTCTCCTAGGCTTCCTTCTTCCTGAACAGCGATTTTTCCTCTCCCCGAACCAGTCTGAGGATATTGGACCGATGCGTGATCAGTACCAGCAGTACCACCACCAGGGAGAAAATCCGCAGAGAAAGAAATTCTGATTTGAATACCCAGATGATCCATACGGGATATGTGAGGACAGCAACAAGCGAACCCAGTGCTGATATCCTTGTAATCAGAAAAACAATCAGATAGATCCCTATAGCAGCAAAGGCAGCATAGGGGTGCAGAGCCAGAGCCACTCCGGTAATGGTGGCAACCCCCTTCCCTCCCCTGAATCCGGCAAATACTGGAAAAATATGGCCAACAACAGCCATCAGACCCAGACCGATCTTCAGGATCATCCAGGCCTCCGTACCGGGGAGTATCTCATGTTGCAGCTGTGCCAGGTTTACTGCCAGGAAGCCCTTTGCCATATCCAGAACAAGTACAGCAATCCCAATGGGCTTCCCAAGCACCCGAAAGGCATTGGTTGCACCCGCATTTCCACTGCCCTGTTCACGGAGATCCACTCCCTTAATAGCCCTGCCCATCCACACCGAAGTGGGTATGGAGCCCAGCAGGTAGGCCCCCGGAATAAGAATGATAAACCAATACATGCTGCTAAAATACACAAATCCAAACATTAGATCATTTTCATGGCTGCATGCATCGGTTTGTTAAAAATTTGAATCCAGGAACATTAAACACAAACTGCCGTTCAAGTAGCTATGGTTGAAATGAGCTTATATAATGGAATCAATATAAAAGAACGAAGCTAATTTGTGGCTAAATTGTGCTATGAAAACGAGAACCAGACTCATTGCTGCTCTATTGTTTTTCGTGGGTTCTGCTGCTATTCTTCTTCTTTATATGCGTGAAAACAGAACCCTGACCGAATATAAAGTAAGGATTAGCGCTACACCGAATTTTTCATATCGCTATGACTCCATGAAAATTGGAGTTATTCAGCATGTAGACAGAGAGTACACCTATGATTATATACCGGCGGAATTGGAAAACGGTTTGTTATTTCAGGGAATCCACAGACCTGTTGAAGGTACAGGTATTAAAATTGAGTTAGATCAACCCGCCACCATATATTTTTTCTTTCAGAATACATGGGATGGTGGATATACAGAAATTTTCTCAACTCTCACGGGATGGGAAAAATGCAGTGATGCGCCTCAATATGACATCCATAATGGAGATCATGGATTGCATATGACGATGTATAAAACAAAAGCCAATAGAGGAAGTTACCTTATACCCGCTACCACCAGGGGAAATGCCTGTTTTAATATTGTGTTTCAGTTTAACTAAATAAAAAATCCAGTAAGGCAATAAAGGCCTCACTGGATCTCTCCTCAGAAATTTGTGATTTATAACTGTGGACCTGCTGCCACAAGGGCTTTCCCCTCTTCGTTGTCGGTAAATTGCTCGAAGTTGGCAATAAACAACTCTGACAGTTTCTTTGCCTTTTGATCCCATTCGGCGGCATCTCCATAAGTATCCCTTGGATCAAGTATTCCTGTATCAACATCGTGAAGTTCGGTGGGAACTTCCAGGTTGAAATAGGGAATCATTTTAGTGGGCGCCTTATCAATAGAACCCTCCAGGATGGCATCGATAATCTTCCGTGTATCCTTGATGGAGATCCGTTTCCCGGTGCCATTCCAGCCGGTATTCACCAGATAGGCAGTTGAACCGGTTGCTTCCATTCTTTTTATCAGCTCCTCCCCGTATTGGGTTGGATGGAGGGTAAGAAAAGCCGCTCCAAAGCAGGCGGAGAATGCGGGAACCGGTTCGGTGATCCCACGTTCCGTTCCAGCCAGCTTGGCGGTAAAACCAGAAAGAAAATGGTATTTGGTCTGCTCCGGGGTCAGCTTCGACACCGGGGGCATCACTCCAAATGCATCTGCTGTAAGGAAAATTACCTTTGTGGCGTGTCCGGCCTTGGAAACCGGCTTCACAATATTTTCAATATGATAAATGGGGTAAGAGACCCTCGTATTCTGGGTCTTGGAAGCATCATCAAAATCAACTTTGCCATCAGCCGCAACAATGACATTTTCCAGCAAGGCATCTCGTTTGATGGCATTAAAGATATCAGGTTCGCTCTCTTTGCTAAGGTTGATGGTCTTTGCGTAACATCCACCTTCAAAGTTGAAAATTCCATCATCGTCCCAGCCGTGCTCATCATCACCAATAAGGGCACGCTTTGGGTCGGTGGAAAGGGTGGTCTTACCTGTTCCTGAGAGTCCGAAGAAAATAGCGGTATCACCATCTTTACCCACGTTGGCGGAACAGTGCATGGCAGCCATGCCCCTGAGTGGGAGGTAGTAGTTCATCACAGAAAAGATCCCTTTCTTCATCTCACCCCCGTACCAGGACCCTCCTATAACGGCTTTCTTTTCTGTAAGATTAAAAAACACAAAGACCTCTGAATTCAGACCCTGCTCCTCCCATAAAGGATTAACCGTTTTTGCAGCATTCAGTACTACAAAATCGGGTTCGAAGTTTTCCAGTTCCTCTTTTGAAGGACGTATGAACATGTTTGTCACAAAATGAGCCTGCCATGCAACTTCCATAACAAATCTTGCCTTAATCCTGGTATCCTCATTTGCGCCACAGAAGCAATCCACAACAAAAAGCCGTTTTCCGGATAGCTGGGAAGAAGCCAGTTTATAACCGTGATCCCAAATCTCCTTATTGATTGGTTTGTTGTCTGAGGATTTAGCTTTATCACTTTTCCACCAGACCGTATCCCTGGTAGTATCATCCATAACTATATACTTATCCTTGGGTGAACGGCCAGTAAAGATTCCTGTATCTACATTGACAGCACCAAATTCACTTTCCACCGCGACTTCAAATCCTTCCAGGGAAGGATCGAACTCTTCTTTATACAGTTGCTCAAATGAAGGATTGTAAACCACATCGTTAACTTCAGTGATATTGTACTGTTCAAGTTTCAATTTATTCAAAATATCTGCCATAATGCTTCTAATTTTAATCTTGTAAGTTAATTTTATTTCAATCTATAAGTAATACAGGGTTAATCCAAAAAATTCAGCTATGCGAATATCCAAAAAAAAAGCGGCAAAATCAAGTTTTGCCGCTTTATTAGTATGTTAAAATTATCGCTTGGTCAAACTACCTCAGGTTGGCCTGAGCAGCAGCCAGTCTGGCGATAGGTACGCGGAAAGGTGAACAACTTACGTAGTT
>PVMS01089720.1_pt1 | contig 19278 bp, 12 predicted proteins | sample 1853461 | NCBI WGS metagenome assembly PVMS01 (sample SAMN08582032, study PRJNA380276) | Marine sediment metagenome, whole genome shotgun sequencing project. | isolation source: ocean sediment barecode stripped | collected 2017 | reverse complement strand
CTTCAAAGCATGAGCAGAAAGGGTAACTGTTATGACAATGCAGTTGCAGAGAGTTTTTTCCATACGTTGAAGACAGAGCATGTGTACTGGCATAGGTATACAACAAGGGCAGAAGCCCGGCAGAGTATTTTTGAATATATCGAAATGTTTTATAATCGTCAAAGGAGGCATTCGGCATTGGGGTATCGTTCTCCGATATCTTTTGAGCTGGAGACTTTAGCAGCCTAATTTAACTCCCAATTCCAATGACGAGAACCCTACAAAAGACTCTCCAATCGATAAGACTGAGAGATATCTCTGGACGGGTTTTTCCTTTATCCATATGGAGTGTTCGTCAGGCATTTGATAAGACAGTTGAGAAGGCAAAGATAGATAATTTTCATTTACATGATTGCAGGCACACATTTGCAACAAGATTAGTCCAAAATGGGGCAGACCTTTATAAGGTTAAAGAGCTACTTGGTCACAAGACTATTTCAGTTACAATGAGATATGCTTATCATTACCCTGAAAGCTTGCGTTCGAGTGTGGAGTTATTGGATATCTGCTACAAATCTGCTACAATAAAGACTGTCAAAGAGAGTAGTATTAAAAAAACCTTTTAAAATCAATGTGCCGGAGTGGTGAAATTGGTAGACGCACGGGATTCAAAATCCCGCGAGGGCAACCTTGTGTCGGTTCGATTCCGACCTCCGGCACCATTTTTTGATTCAGTTTATATTGTCTAATGATTAATACGATTAAACAGTTTTTTGAAAAAAACATCCAGACTCCTCCAAACTCTTCCGTGAAAGTGTCTGAACATTCACTTCAACTTGCAACTGCAGCATTGATGATAGAAATGATGAGAGCTGATACGGAAATAAGCGATGAAGAACAAAGAGTCATTACAGGTACAATCAAGGCAAAGTTTGTTCTGAGTGCAGAGGAGACAGAAACAATTATTAAGCTTGCTGAAGATGAGATATCCAAAGCAACTGGTTACTTTGAATTTACATCTCTTATTAATAAAGGTTATAGCTACGACCAGAAAATAAAAGTGGTGGAACATCTCTGGGAGGTAGCTTTTTCAGATTCTGTTCTGGATAAATACGAAGAACATATGGTTCGTAAAATTGCTGACCTCATTCATGTCTCGCATAAGGATTATATCGAGGCAAAGCTAAGAGTACGGAATAAATAATAAGCTCAAATTTCAGGCTGTAGGACAAATACCTACGCTGTATTAGGACAAAACCCCTTAATAATATCAGGTATTTGATGATATAATTTTAAATGGGAACGCTACAAAAGCAGGTTCTGGAAGTCCTTCATAATTTGAATTGGCTGATGGAATCTCATAATAGCTCTGTTGAACTGGTTGAAGTTAAGGGTAAGAAAGTAGTAGTCCGTTGCGTAGGACAGTGTCAAGCTTGTGAAACTGACTGTATAGGTGATGCTTTCAGGGAAAGAATGCCGGATATAGAGCTGGTGCTACAGTAGTATTAATCAGGGGTTATATTTTTTTAGTATCCTTCCTTTAGTATTCATTGCCACAATGATTAATTAACAAAGTTATACAACTTGTCTGGAAGTTAAAAAAAATATAAAATAGATCTCATATTCGACAGATCAGGTAATTTCATATAAGCAATGTTAAATAAGATAAGACACAAATCTATAATAAAGTTTGATTTGACCCTATGCAGTTTTCTGGTTTTCATATGTTTTTTTATGGGCAATACTGCTTATGGGTTTAATCCACTGCTGGTTGATTTCGCTATCGGTCAGGAGGCTCCAGGGTTCACTCTTAGTGATATTGAAGGCAAGCAAATATCGCTTGAATCATTTAAAGGAAAACCGGTTTTATTAAATTTCTGGGCCACATGGTGTCCTTACTGCAGAAAAGAACGGTCTCACCTTAATGATCTTCATAGGAAATACAAAGACAAGGGGCTGGTCATATTGTCAATATCAACAGACAGATCATTAAAGAAACTAAAAAAGTATATGGAAAAAACACCTGCTGATTTTATAGTCCTGTCTGACAGTGAAGGCCGCGTCTCATCATCTTATAATATAATGGGATTGCCTTCTTCGTTACTGATAACCCGGGAAGGCATAATCAAGTATAAGTTTACCGGGTTCAGGGAGTGGAGCAGTAAGGGATCAAGGGAACTTATCGATTCACTATTTTAGCAACAGTTTTATTCTTGACAAAATATCGTTACTATTATTAGAATTTCACTCATCTTTTATAATGTAATTTATTAAATCTTATAGGCTTTTAAGGAGGTAGAAATGTATCCTGATGATATTAAATATCACAAAGAGCACACATGGGTTAGAGTAGATGGAAAGAAAGCAACTGTCGGCATTACTTTTTATGCGCAGGAGACCCTTGGAGATATCGTATATATTGATGAACCAGAAATCGATTCCTCGGTAGAAGGCGGAACTGAATTTACCCAGATTGAATCAACAAAGGCAACTTCAGCAGTTATAAGTCCTGTAAGTGGAAAGGTTGTTGAGTTTAATGAAGAGCTTGGTGATGCTCCTGAAGTCATTAATGAAGAACCCTATGGCAAAGGCTGGATAGCTGTTATTGAACTTGAAGATGAATCAGAACTTGATAAACTGCTGGATGCCGGAGCATATGAACAATATGTAGAGGAAGAGGTGAAAGATAAATAATGAAAATCACTGTATTGGGAGCAGGACCCGGAGGATATGTTGCTGCTATAAAGGCTGCTCAGCTTGGCGCTGAAGTGACTGTTATTGAAGACGGAGAAGTTGGAGGGACTTGCCTGAACTGGGGGTGTATACCTACAAAGACACTGATAGCATCAGCAGAAGTACTGCATAAAATAAAAAATGCCAAGAACTTCGGCCTTGAACTTGATGGCACTGTGACTCCCAATATTGAAAAGATTGTTGAAAGAAAGAACAAAGTCGTAAGCACCCAGGTAAAGGGAATACGGGGACTCTTTAAATCATGGGGGGTCAACCTCATTGAGGGAAGGGGAGTTATTGTTGATCCAAAGAAAATTCAGGTGACTCTCAAGGATGGGACAACCCAGGATGTAGATACAGATAAAATAATCATAGCAACCGGATCACGCCCGGCGCAGATACCTGTTTTCCCTTTTGATGGAAAGAGAATTCTGTCCAGTGACAACGCAATAAATCCTGATTCCATACCGAAAAGTCTGCTGATAGTAGGAGCAGGGGTAATAGGGTGTGAGTTTGCTTTCATATATAAGGAATTTGGTTCTGATGTGACTATGGTTGAAATGATGCCCAATGCAGTATCAACGGAAGATGACGAGATCGCACAGATACTGGAGCGGGAACTGAAGAAGAACAAGATCAAGCTCCTCACCAATACAAGCGTAGATAAAGTGGATGTGAAAGATGACGGAATTTCTGTACAGCTTTCTGATGGTAAAATTTTAGAGGCAGAGAAGATGCTTGTTTCCATCGGACGTGCTGTTAACAGTGAAAATATGGGACTTGAAGATGTCGGGGTAAACAAGGGCCAGCGTGGTGAGATTATTATAGATGAAAAGCTACAGACAAATGTCGAAGGCATTTATGCTATCGGTGATGTGACCGGCGGGATAATGCTTGCCCATCTTGCATCCAAAGAAGGGATAGTGGCTGCAGAAAATGCCATGGGAGGGGACTCTAAAGTTAATTATGATGTGGTTCCTGCTGCTATATTTACAAGTCCTGAGATAGGATCGGTTGGACTGAGAGAAAAGCAGGCAGTTGAAAAAGGGATAAAATATAAAGTAGGAAAATTTCAGTTCAGGGGTCTTGGGAAGGCCCATGCAATGGGTGAAATAGTCGGAATGTTTAAAATTATTTCCGATCAGGAATCAGACAGGATTCTTGGCGCTCATATTATAGGTGCCCATGCGTCTGACCTGATTCATGAAATTGCTGTTGCCATGGAAAAGGGCCTGACCGTTAAGGATATTGCCCATACAATTCATGCTCATCCCACTCTTGCAGAGGGGATCATGGAAGCTGCAGAAGATGTTCATGACATGGCTATTCATTCACCAAAGAAGTAATCGGCTAGAATGACATGTCGGAAAGTATAAATAATGCCGCTTATATATACTTGATAATCCTCTTTAATAGTAGTGCTTTAACTTCCTGTAAATTAATATTAATTAATCGCAACCATTTAGATGTATTTTTTTATCCCCCTCTTTGGTAAAGAGGGGTTAGGGGAGATTTTATTAATGAATATATTATTAAAAAATCCCCCTTAATCCCCCTTTTCCTAAGGGGGAGATCTGAATAGTTACATTAATCTTGAATTCAGGATGTTGAATTCATTGAGAATCTGAACTAATAGCAGACTTTATGTTAATTTATATGTCAGCTATCTATATGATTTTTATGGACTAAAATTAATTTATGAAAACACGTGAAATCAGTGCAGGCAATATAAAAATTGGGAATAACAATCCTCTGGCTTTTATTGCAGGTCCATGTGTAATTGAAAGTGAAGAGTCAGCACTGAAAGCTGCCCGTCGAATTAAGGAGATTTCAGATAGTCGAAATATTCCTGTTATTTTTAAAAGCTCATTTGACAAGGCCAATAGAACATCAGTTAATTCTTTCAGAGGTCCTGGAATTAAAGATGGATTGGCAATCTTGGATAAGATAAAGAAAGAGACAGGGCTTGCTGTGCTTTCTGATGTCCATTCTGTTGATGAGATAGAGAGGGCAGCTGAGGTCCTTGATGTAATACAGATACCTGCTTTTTTATGCAGACAGACCGAAATTGTTATTGCTGCGGCCAGAACAGGCAAAACAGTCAATATTAAAAAAGGCCAGTTTCTGGCTCCGATAGATGTAAAGAATATAATTGATAAAGTACTGTCAGCGGGTAATAGCAATATTATGATTACTGAAAGAGGCACAACTTTCGGATATAACAATCTTGTCGTTGACATGAGAGGAATACCTATTATGCAGGAGTTTGGATTCCCGGTCGTATATGATGCTACGCATAGTGTGCAGCTTCCCGGAGGGCTTGGCAGCAGTTCAGGTGGTCAGCGTGAGTTCATAGAGACACTTGCAAGGTCTGCAGTTGCTGCCGGCTGTGATGCTGTGTTTATGGAGGTCCATGAAAATCCTGATGAAGCTCCCTGTGACGGTCCTAACATGCTGCCCATTGAAGAATTTTCTCTTCTTGCAGAAAGATTGACGGAATTGAATAAGTTGGTTAAAGGGTGGCAATCAGAAAATAATTAAGTGTTATTAGTATACTTGTACCCGGTGTCATTCCCGCTTGTCGGGAATCTTTCCGACTGATTCGGGATTAAAATAATGATTCTGGACAAGCCAGAATGACAGAGACATGGAATTGCGGTAGGGATCACTTAATGTTGAATTTATAAAAAGAATATTATGAAAAGGAATGAACTTATTGATGAGGCAAAAAAGATCCTTAAGATAGAGGCAGATGCTGTTGAGGCGCTTATCAACAGGATTGATGAATCTTTTGTCGAGTCCATAGATATTATGTATTCCTGCTCAGGCAAGGTCGTCGTGACCGGGATGGGCAAGTCAGGAATTATAGGTAAAAAGATTGCAGCAACTCTGGCCTCAACAGGAACACCGGCCCTGTTTCTCAATCCTGCTGAAGGAAGTCACGGTGATGTTGGAATGGTATCAAAAGGGGATGTAGTGCTGGCCATTTCAAACAGCGGGGACACGGAAGAGATTACAAGAATATTGCCGACATTAAAGAGACTGGATATCAGGATAATAAGCATGACAGGAAACAAAGAGTCTCTGCTTGCAAAGTCATCTGATGTATCTCTGGATGTTTCTGTCCATGAAGAGGCCTGTCCTATGGGGCTGGCGCCAACTGCTTCTACCACAGCGACCCTTGCAATGGGAGATGCTCTTGCTATTTCACTTCTTAATAAAAAAGGGATTACCGAGGATGATTTCGCGCTGTTCCATCCCGGAGGAAACCTTGGCAAAAGACTTATTCTCACAGTAGAAGACCTCATGCATTCCGGTGATGCAGTTCCAATTGTCAGTACAGACACTCTTATGAAAGATGCGATCATTGAGATATCATCCAAAAGATTGGGAATAACCGCTGTTACAAACGATGGCCATGTGCTTGAGGGTGTGATTACAGATGGAGACCTGAGAAGAGGGCTGGAAAAATGGGGAGAAGAATTTTTCTCATTAGAGGCTGGTGATGTGATGACTCACAAACCAAAGAACCTGAGAAAGAACATGCTCGCTGCCAAGGCAGTCGCAATCATGGAAAAATATTCTATTACAGTGCTTATGGTGACTGATGATGATAATAATATAGATGGTATACTTCATCTTCATGACCTGCTTAGGGCAGGAATAGTATAATTATAATTTCATTATTATGTCATTCCGCACCTGTCTGCCGACAGGCAGGCTTGATGCGGAATCCAGGATCTATAAATAAATGAATAAAGAAATAATAGATAAGGCCAGTAAGATCAAATTGGTAATCCTTGATGTTGATGGTGTTATGACCGACGGCAGTATTATCCTGGATAATGAAGGCAATGAACTTAAGCGGTTTCATGTCAGGGACGGTCATGGTATAAAAATGCTTGGTAAGGCCGGTATTGACACTGCTATCATTACAGGAAGACAATCAAAGGTCGTTGAGCTGAGGGCAAAAGAGCTGGGGATAAAGGAAGTTTATCAGAAGATATTTGTGAAGTCAGAAATATATGAGAAGCTTCTTATTAAGTATAATTGCGAAGATGAAAATGTGGCATTTATGGGGGATGATGTTGTTGATCAGGAGCTGTTTAAAAGAGCGGGATTAACAGCTGCTCCTGCTGATGCTGAAGAATCAGCAAAGAAATGGGCTGATATGGTCTCCAGCAGAAAAGGTGGAAGGGGAGCTGTCAGGGAGTTTGTGGACATAATTCTAAAAGCAACGGGCAATTGGGAAAAGGTCTCCGGGGAATCACTTGGTTAATCTTCCAACCATAATCACAGTCAGCAGAATTATTATTATCCTTCCATTTGTTCTGATTGCTCCCGAAAGTCCCTTCTGGGGCGCAGTGCTTTTTTCAATAGCTGCAACAACAGACTATTTTGACGGTTACTTTGCGCGCAAAACAAAACAGGTCACAAAATTCGGCATTCTCCTTGATCCTATAGCTGACAAGCTTCTGGTAATATCAGCTTTAATTCTATTTGTGGATATGGAGCTTATTCCGGCATGGATAGCAATTGTAATCATTGCCAGAGAGTTTATTGTTACCGGACTGAGAATAGTTGCCTTAACAAAAGATATAGTTATACCCGCTGAAATGGGAGGTAAAATAAAAGTTACTGCCCAGATAGCTTCAATAATAACTCTTCTTGTGGATAAGACACTTATTTCCTTTGATTTTTATGGAATGGGAATTCTGCTTCTCTGGGTTGCCATGATATTGGGACTTATATCAGGGGTACAGTACTTTATTTTATTTTGGCAACGGATTGAGATGACGGACTGGAATTCTTAATTCTTAATTATGAATACAAACTTTCTGTTATATCTATTAGTTCCCGCAGCATTTCTCATGGGCTCCATACCATTTGGACTTATCTTTACAAGAGGATCAGGAGTAGATCTAAGGAGCACCGGCAGCAAAAACATAGGCGCAACAAATGTTTTAAGAAGTGTTGGAAAAGTGCCTGCAATACTTACTCTGTTGTCTGATGGTTTGAAGGGAGCTGCTCCTGTACTCATTTGTAAGTATCTTCTAAGTACGATCAATCCAGAGATATTAACCGGTGAACTATGGATGTCTGCTGTTGGACTGTCTGCTGTACTTGGGCACATGTTTTCTGTATTCCTGGGATTTAAAGGAGGGAAGGGCGTTGCTACAGGCATAGGTGTGATTGCAGCCTACAGTCCGCCAGTGTCCCTTATAATGATCGGAATATGGATATCAGTTGCAATTGTTTCAAGGTATTCCTCACTTGCTGCTCTCGTAGCAGTATCGTCACTTCCGGTTATATATGTTATTCAGGGCGAATCAGCAATTACAATATTCTTTGGTATTATTCTTTCTGCATTAATTATTTTTAAGCATAAAACGAACATAATGAACCTTATATCCGGTGCAGAACCGAGAATAGGTAAGGGAAAGAGGCCATAGGTGATAGGTTATGGGTGAGGAAAAGAAAGCGGTTGTTCTGTTAAGTGGTGGACTGGATTCAGCTACAACACTTGCTATTGCCAATGCTGAAGGCTATGAGCTTTATGCACTTAGTTTTGATTATGGTCAGAGACATAAAATCGAGCTTGATGCATCCCGTCGCATTGCAGACTTTTATAAAGTAAAAAAACATCTTATCATAAATATTGATTTAAATAAAATCGGAGGATCTGCATTAACTGATGATATTGAGGTCCCAAAGAACAGAACAGAGAGCAGAGAATACAAAACTCAAGACTTAAAACTTAAAACTCATATTCCTGTTACTTATGTACCTGCCAGAAATACAGTGTTTCTATCTTTGGCTCTTGCATGGGCAGAGACTTTGAAAGCATCTGATATTTTTATTGGAGTCAATGCCATTGACTACAGCGGTTATCCTGATTGTCGACCTGAATATATAAAGGCATTTGAGAACATGGCTAATCTTGCGACTAAGGTCTCTGTTGAAGGAGAGATAAAGTTCAAAATCCAAACACCGCTTATTGAGCTCTCAAAGGCAGAGCTTATAAAAAAGGGTAGTGAGCTTGGAGTTGATTATTCACTCACATGGAGCTGCTATGATCCTCAATTCTCGGAGCACAGACAGGATTATATTCTATGTGGAAGGTGTGACAGTTGCATTCTCAGGGCCAGGGGATTTGAAGAAGCAGGTTTATCCGACCCGCTGATAGCTCTTTAATATTAACTTCATTTTCTGATCGCTTTTTTTTCTTAATTCCTATTGACACGTACTGAAACATCACAGAACAAAAGTTTATGATAAGTTGTAGGTATTTTTGTACATATAATTAAAAGCTGGCAATAGCGAACTTAGATTAATAATAGGTGAATAAAATATGGAAGGAATATTATGCCAAATGGTGCAGGCCGAGCGGTATTTGAATATAAAGGAGTTGATTGTTAGCGTACTTGGTTCATCGAAGAATGTGAGCAATCTGAGCTTTTCGGTGTACATTAGGACATCTAGACCATGTAAAATTGTATCGTGTTGGTACTCTTATATTTCTGGATGATGCACCATGGTATTCTCTAGGAGGAAGAACACATCATCGTTTTTGTGGGCCATATGAAGTAGTTGCAACGGATGATAAATTGCCACAAGATGCTGAACCCATATACAGAGATGATGATAATAGAATTATTGTTTTTAAAGAAGCCCATCCTAAAAATAGGCCGTGTCAAGATGGAATAGTTCCGAGAAACATAAATGGTACAAATGTCGAAGTTAATCAAACTGCAAGTAGATATCAATCTTTCCCTTATCGTTTTGGTATTCGACATGCTCCTAATTTTGAAGATAAGTGTATAGAGCATAAATAATTATGATTGCTAGTTGTTCGGAATACAGCATTCCATATACCGTAAGCTTCCCCATGAGGTAGACACTTCTAAATTGACAAATTGTAGTATATATACTACAATTTGTCAATTTAGAAGTGTCTACCTCATGGGGAAGCTTACGGTATATGGAATGCTGTATTCCGAACAACTAGCAATCATAATTATTTATGCTCTATACACTTATCTTCAAAATTAGGAGCATGTCGAATACCAAAACGATAAGGGAAAGATTGATATCTACTTGCAGTTTGATTAACTTCGACATTTGTACCATTTATGTTTCTCGGAACTATTCCATCTTGACACGGCCTATTTTTAGGATGGGCTTCTTTAAAAACAATAATTCTATTATCATCATCTCTGTATATGGGTTCAGCATCTTGTGGCAATTTATCATCCGTTGCAACTACTTCATATGGCCCACAAAAACGATGATGTGTTCTTCCTCCTAGAGAATACCATGGTGCATCATCCAGAAATATAAGAGTACCAACACGATACAATTTTACATGGTCTAGATGTCCTAATGTACACCGAAAAGCTCAGATTGCTCACATTCTTCGATGAACCAAGTACGCTAACAATCAACTCCTTTATATTCAAATACCGCTCGGCCTGCACCATTTGGCATAATATTCCTTCCATATTTTATTCACCTATTATTAATCTAAGTTCGCTATTGCCAGCTTTTAATTATATGTACAAAAATACCTACAACTTATCATAAACTTTTGTTCTGTGATGTTTCAGTACGTGTCAATAGGAATTAAGAAAAAAAAGCGATCAGAAAATGAAGTTAATATTAAAGAGCTATCAGCGGGTCGGATAAACCTGCTTCTTCAAATCCCCTGGCCCTGAGAATGCAACTGTCACACCTTCCACATAGAATATAATCCTGTCTGTGCTCCGAGAATTGAGGATCATAGCAGCTCCATGTGAGTGAATAATCAACTCCAAGCTCACTACCCTTTTTTATAAGCTCTGCCTTTGAGAGCTCAATAAGCGGTGTTTGGATTTTGAACTTTATCTCTCCTTCAACAGAGACCTTAGTCGCAAGATTAGCCATGTTCTCAAATGCCTTTATATATTCAGGTCGACAATCAGGATAACCGCTGTAGTCAATGGCATTGACTCCAATAAAAATATCAGATGCTTTCAAAGTCTCTGCCCATGCAAGAGCCAAAGATAGAAACACTGTATTTCTGGCAGGTACATAAGTAACAGGAATATGAGTTTTAAGTTTTAAGTCTTGAGTTTTGTATTCTCTGCTCTCTGTTCTGTTCTTTGGGACCTCAATATCATCAGTTAATGCAGATCCTCCGATTTTATTTAAATCAATATTTATGATAAGATGTTTTTTTACTTTATAAAAGTCTGCAATGCGACGGGATGCATCAAGCTCGATTTTATGTCTCTGACCATAATCAAAACTAAGTGCATAAAGCTCATAGCCTTCAGCATTGGCAATAGCAAGTGTTGTAGCTGAATCCAGTCCACCACTTAACAGAACAACCGCTTTCTTTTCCTCACCCATAACCTATCACCTATGGCCTCTTTCCCTTACCTATTCTCGGTTCTGCACCGGATATAAGGTTCATTATGTTCGTTTTATGCTTAAAAATAATTAATGCAGAAAGAATAATACCAAAGAATATTGTAATTGCTGATTCGCCCTGAATAACATATATAACCGGAAGTGACGATACTGCTACGAGAGCAGCAAGTGAGGAATACCTTGAAACAATTGCAACTGATATCCATATTCCGATCATTATAAGGGACACTGGCGGACTGTAGGCTGCAATCACACCTATGCCTGTAGCAACGCCCTTCCCTCCTTTAAATCCCAGGAATACAGAAAACATGTGCCCAAGTACAGCAGACAGTCCAACAGCAGACATCCATAGTTCACCGGTTAATATCTCTGGATTGATCGTACTTAGAAGATACTTACAAATGAGTACAGGAGCAGCTCCCTTCAAACCATCAGACAACAGAGTAAGTATTGCAGGCACTTTTCCAACACTTCTTAAAACATTTGTTGCGCCTATGTTTTTGCTGCCGGTGCTCCTTAGATCTACTCCTGATCCTCTTGTAAAGATAAGTCCAAATGGTATGGAGCCCATGAGAAATGCTGCGGGAACTAATAGATATAACAGAAAGTTTGTATTCATAATTAAGAATTAAGAATTCCAGTCCGTCATCTCAATCCGTTGCCAAAATAAAATAAAGTACTGTACCCCTGATATAAGTCCCAATATCATGGCAACCCAGAGAAGCAGAATTCCCATTCCATAAAAATCAAAGGAAATAAGTGTCTTATCCACAAGAAGAGTTATTATTGAAGCTATCTGGGCAGTAACTTTTATTTTACCTCCCATTTCAGCGGGTATAACTATATCTTTTGTTAAGGCAACTATTCTCAGTCCGGTAACAATAAACTCTCTGGCAATGATTACAATTGCTATCCATGCCGGAATAAGCTCCATATCCACAAATAGAATTAAAGCTGATATTACCAGAAGCTTGTCAGCTATAGGATCAAGGAGAATGCCGAATTTTGTGACCTGTTTTGTTTTGCGCGCAAAGTAACCGTCAAAATAGTCTGTTGTTGCAGCTATTGAAAAAAGCACTGCGCCCCAGAAGGGACTTTCGGGAGCAATCAGAACAAATGGAAGGATAATAATAATTCTGCTGACTGTGATTATGGTTGGAAGATTAACCAAGTGATTCCCCGGAGACCTTTTCCCAATTGCCCGTTGCTTTTAGAATTATGTCCACAAACTCCCTGACAGCTCCCCTTCCACCTTTTCTGCTGGAGACCATATCAGCCCATTTCTTTGCTGATTCTTCAGCATCAGCAGGAGCAGCTGTTAATCCCGCTCTTTTAAACAGCTCCTGATCAACAACATCATCCCCCATAAATGCCACATTTTCATCTTCGCAATTATACTTAATAAGAAGCTTCTCATATATTTCTGACTTCACAAATATCTTCTGATAAACTTCCTTTATCCCCAGCTCTTTTGCCCTCAGCTCAACGACCTTTGATTGTCTTCCTGTAATGATAGCAGTGTCAATACCGGCCTTACCAAGCATTTTTATACCATGACCGTCCCTGACATGAAACCGCTTAAGTTCATTGCCTTCATTATCCAGGATAATACTGCCGTCGGTCATAACACCATCAACATCAAGGATTACCAATTTGATCTTACTGGCCTTATCTATTATTTCTTTATTCATTTATTTATAGATCCTGGATTCCGCATCAAGCCTGCCTGTCGGCAGACAGGTGCGGAATGACATAATAATGAAATTATAATTATACTATTCCTGCCCTAAGCAGGTCATGAAGATGAAGTATACCATCTATATTATTATCATCATCAGTCACCATAAGCACTGTAATAGAATATTTTTCCATGATTGCGACTGCCTTGGCAGCGAGCATGTTCTTTCTCAGGTTCTTTGGTTTGTGAGTCATCACATCACCAGCCTCTAATGAGAAAAATTCTTCTCCCCATTTTTCCAGCCCTCTTCTCAGGTCTCCATCTGTAATCACACCCTCAAGCACATGGCCATCGTTTGTAACAGCGGTTATTCCCAATCTTTTGGATGATATCTCAATGATCGCATCTTTCATAAGAGTGTCTGTACTGACAATTGGAACTGCATCACCGGAATGCATGAGGTCTTCTACTGTGAGAATAAGTCTTTTGCCAAGGTTTCCTCCGGGATGGAACAGCGCGAAATCATCCTCGGTAATCCCTTTTTTATTAAGAAGTGAAATAGCAAGAGCATCTCCCATTGCAAGGGTCGCTGTGGTAGAAGCAGTTGGCGCCAGCCCCATAGGACAGGCCTCTTCATGGACAGAAACATCCAGAGATACATCAGATGACTTTGCAAGCAGAGACTCTTTGTTTCCTGTCATGCTTATTATCCTGATATCCAGTCTCTTTAATGTCGGCAATATTCTTGTAATCTCTTCCGTGTCCCCGCTGTTTGAAATGGCCAGCACTACATCCCCTTTTGATACCATTCCAACATCACCGTGACTTCCTTCAGCAGGATTGAGAAACAGGGCCGGTGTTCCTGTTGAGGCCAGAGTTGCTGCAATCTTTTTACCTATAATTCCTGACTTGCCCATCCCGGTCACGACGACCTTGCCTGAGCAGGAATACATAATATCTATGGACTCGACAAAAGATTCATCAATCCTGTTGATAAGCGCCTCAACAGCATCTGCCTCTATCTTAAGGATCTTTTTTGCCTCATCAATAAGTTCATTCCTTTTCATAATATTCTTTTTATAAATTCAACATTAAGTGATCCCTACCGCAATTCCATGTCTCTGTCATTCTGGCTTGTCCAGAATCATTATTTTAATCCCGAATCAGTCGGAAAGATTCCCGACAAGCGGGAATGACACCGGGTACAAGTATACTAATAACACTTAATTATTTTCTGATTGCCACCCTTTAACCAACTTATTCAATTCCGTCAATCTTTCTGCAAGAAGAGAAAATTCTTCAATGGGCAGCATGTTAGGACCGTCACAGGGAGCTTCATCAGGATTTTCATGGACCTCCATAAACACAGCATCACAGCCGGCAGCAACTGCAGACCTTGCAAGTGTCTCTATGAACTCACGCTGACCACCTGAACTGCTGCCAAGCCCTCCGGGAAGCTGCACACTATGCGTAGCATCATATACGACCGGGAATCCAAACTCCTGCATAATAGGTATTCCTCTCATGTCAACGACAAGATTGTTATATCCGAAAGTTGTGCCTCTTTCAGTAATCATAATATTGCTATTACCCGCTGACAGTACTTTATCAATTATATTCTTTACATCTATCGGAGCCAGAAACTGGCCTTTTTTAATATTGACTGTTTTGCCTGTTCTGGCCGCAGCAATAACAATTTCGGTCTGTCTGCATAAAAAAGCAGGTATCTGTATTACATCAAGGACCTCAGCTGCCCTCTCTATCTCATCAACAGAATGGACATCAGAAAGCACAGCAAGCCCTGTCTCTTTCTTTATCTTATCCAAGATTGCCAATCCATCTTTAATTCCAGGACCTCTGAAAGAATTAACTGATGTTCTATTGGCCTTGTCAAATGAGCTTTTAAAAATAACAGGAATATTTCGACTATCTGAAATCTCCTTAATTCGACGGGCAGCTTTCAGTGCTGACTCTTCACTTTCAATTACACATGGACCTGCAATAAAAGCCAGAGGATTGTTATTCCCAATTTTTATATTGCCTGCACTGATTTCACGTGTTTTCATAAATTAATTTTAGTCCATAAAAATCATATAGATAGCTGACATATAAATTAACATAAAGTCTGCTATTAGTTCAGATTCTCAATGAATTCAACATCCTGAATTCAAGATTAATGTAACTATTCAGATCTCCCCCTTAGGAAAAGGGGGATTAAGGGGGATTTTTTAATAATATATTCATTAATAAAATCTCCCCTAACCCCTCTTTACCAAAGAGGGGGATAAAAAAATACATCTAAATGGTTGCGATTAATTAATATTAATTTACAGGAAGTTAAAGCACTACTATTAAAGAGGATTATCAAGTATATATAAGCGGCATTATTTATACTTTCCGACATGTCATTCTAGCCGATTACTTCTTTGGTGAATGAATAGCCATGTCATGAACATCTTCTGCAGCTTCCATGATCCCCTCTGCAAGAGTGGGATGAGCATGAATTGTATGGGCAATATCCTTAACGGTCAGGCCCTTTTCCATGGCAACAGCAATTTCATGAATCAGGTCAGACGCATGGGCACCTATAATATGAGCGCCAAGAATCCTGTCTGATTCCTGATCGGAAATAATTTTAAACATTCCGACTATTTCACCCATTGCATGGGCCTTCCCAAGACCCCTGAACTGAAATTTTCCTACTTTATATTTTATCCCTTTTTCAACTGCCTGCTTTTCTCTCAGTCCAACCGATCCTATCTCAGGACTTGTAAATATAGCAGCAGGAACCACATCATAATTAACTTTAGAGTCCCCTCCCATGGCATTTTCTGCAGCCACTATCCCTTCTTTGGATGCAAGATGGGCAAGCATTATCCCGCCGGTCACATCACCGATAGCATAAATGCCTTCGACATTTGTCTGTAGCTTTTCATCTATAATAATCTCACCACGCTGGCCCTTGTTTACCCCGACATCTTCAAGTCCCATATTTTCACTGTTAACAGCACGTCCGATGGAAACAAGCATCTTCTCTGCCTCTAAAATTTTACCATCAGAAAGCTGTACAGAAATTCCGTCATCTTTCACATCCACTTTATCTACGCTTGTATTGGTGAGGAGCTTGATCTTGTTCTTCTTCAGTTCCCGCTCCAGTATCTGTGCGATCTCGTCATCTTCCGTTGATACTGCATTGGGCATCATTTCAACCATAGTCACATCAGAACCAAATTCCTTATATATGAAAGCAAACTCACACCCTATTACCCCTGCTCCTACTATCAGCAGACTTTTCGGTATGGAATCAGGATTTATTGCGTTGTCACTGGACAGAATTCTCTTTCCATCAAAAGGGAAAACAGGTATCTGCGCCGGGCGTGATCCGGTTGCTATGATTATTTTATCTGTATCTACATCCTGGGTTGTCCCATCCTTGAGAGTCACCTGAATTTTCTTTGGATCAACAATAACTCCCCTTCCCTCAATGAGGTTGACCCCCCATGATTTAAAGAGTCCCCGTATTCCCTTTACCTGGGTGCTTACGACTTTGTTCTTTCTTTCAACAATCTTTTCAATATTGGGAGTCACAGTGCCATCAAGTTCAAGGCCGAAGTTCTTGGCATTTTTTATTTTATGCAGTACTTCTGCTGATGCTATCAGTGTCTTTGTAGGTATACACCCCCAGTTCAGGCAAGTCCCTCCAACTTCTCCGTCTTCAATAACAGTCACTTCAGCGCCAAGCTGAGCAGCCTTTATAGCAGCAACATATCCTCCGGGTCCTGCTCCCAATACAGTGATTTTCATTATTTATCTTTCACCTCTTCCTCTACATATTGTTCATATGCTCCGGCATCCAGCAGTTTATCAAGTTCTGATTCATCTTCAAGTTCAATAACAGCTATCCAGCCTTTGCCATAGGGTTCTTCATTAATGACTTCAGGAGCATCACCAAGCTCTTCATTAAACTCAACAACCTTTCCACTTACAGGACTTATAACTGCTGAAGTTGCCTTTGTTGATTCAATCTGGGTAAATTCAGTTCCGCCTTCTACCGAGGAATCGATTTCTGGTTCATCAATATATACGATATCTCCAAGGGTCTCCTGCGCATAAAAAGTAATGCCGACAGTTGCTTTCTTTCCATCTACTCTAACCCATGTGTGCTCTTTGTGATATTTAATATCATCAGGATACATTTCTACCTCCTTAAAAGCCTATAAGATTTAATAAATTACATTATAAAAGATGAGTGAAATTCTAATAATAGTAACGATATTTTGTCAAGAATAAAACTGTTGCTAAAATAGTGAATCGATAAGTTCCCTTGATCCCTTACTGCTCCACTCCCTGAACCCGGTAAACTTATACTTGATTATGCCTTCCCGGGTTATCAGTAACGAAGAAGGCAATCCCATTATATTATAAGATGATGAGACGCGGCCTTCACTGTCAGACAGGACTATAAAATCAGCAGGTGTTTTTTCCATATACTTTTTTAGTTTCTTTAATGATCTGTCTGTTGATATTGACAATATGACCAGCCCCTTGTCTTTGTATTTCCTATGAAGATCATTAAGGTGAGACCGTTCTTTTCTGCAGTAAGGACACCATGTGGCCCAGAAATTTAATAAAACCGGTTTTCCTTTAAATGATTCAAGCGATATTTGCTTGCCTTCAATATCACTAAGAGTGAACCCTGGAGCCTCCTGACCGATAGCGAAATCAACCAGCAGTGGATTAAACCCATAAGCAGTATTGCCCATAAAAAAACATATGAAAACCAGAAAACTGCATAGGGTCAAATCAAACTTTATTATAGATTTGTGTCTTATCTTATTTAACATTGCTTATATGAAATTACCTGATCTGTCGAATATGAGATCTATTTTATATTTTTTTTAACTTCCAGACAAGTTGTATAACTTTGTTAATTAATCATTGTGGCAATGAATACTAAAGGAAGGATACTAAAAAAATATAACCCCTGATTAATACTACTGTAGCACCAGCTCTATATCCGGCATTCTTTCCCTGAAAGCATCACCTATACAGTCAGTTTCACAAGCTTGACACTGTCCTACGCAACGGACTACTACTTTCTTACCCTTAACTTCAACCAGTTCAACAGAGCTATTATGAGATTCCATCAGCCAATTCAAATTATGAAGGACTTCCAGAACCTGCTTTTGTAGCGTTCCCATTTAAAATTATATCATCAAATACCTGATATTATTAAGGGGTTTTGTCCTAATACAGCGTAGGTATTTGTCCTACAGCCTGAAATTTGAGCTTATTATTTATTCCGTACTCTTAGCTTTGCCTCGATATAATCCTTATGCGAGACATGAATGAGGTCAGCAATTTTACGAACCATATGTTCTTCGTATTTATCCAGAACAGAATCTGAAAAAGCTACCTCCCAGAGATGTTCCACCACTTTTATTTTCTGGTCGTAGCTATAACCTTTATTAATAAGAGATGTAAATTCAAAGTAACCAGTTGCTTTGGATATCTCATCTTCAGCAAGCTTAATAATTGTTTCTGTCTCCTCTGCACTCAGAACAAACTTTGCCTTGATTGTACCTGTAATGACTCTTTGTTCTTCATCGCTTATTTCCGTATCAGCTCTCATCATTTCTATCATCAATGCTGCAGTTGCAAGTTGAAGTGAATGTTCAGACACTTTCACGGAAGAGTTTGGAGGAGTCTGGATGTTTTTTTCAAAAAACTGTTTAATCGTATTAATCATTAGACAATATAAACTGAATCAAAAAATGGTGCCGGAGGTCGGAATCGAACCGACACAAGGTTGCCCTCGCGGGATTTTGAATCCCGTGCGTCTACCAATTTCACCACTCCGGCACATTGATTTTAAAAGGTTTTTTTAATACTACTCTCTTTGACAGTCTTTATTGTAGCAGATTTGTAGCAGATATCCAATAACTCCACACTCGAACGCAAGCTTTCAGGGTAATGATAAGCATATCTCATTGTAACTGAAATAGTCTTGTGACCAAGTAGCTCTTTAACCTTATAAAGGTCTGCCCCATTTTGGACTAATCTTGTTGCAAATGTGTGCCTGCAATCATGTAAATGAAAATTATCTATCTTTGCCTTCTCAACTGTCTTATCAAATGCCTGACGAACACTCCATATGGATAAAGGAAAAACCCGTCCAGAGATATCTCTCAGTCTTATCGATTGGAGAGTCTTTTGTAGGGTTCTCGTCATTGGAATTGGGAGTTAAATTAGGCTGCTAAAGTCTCCAGCTCAAAAGATATCGGAGAACGATACCCCAATGCCGAATGCCTCCTTTGACGATTATAAAACATTTCGATATATTCAAAAATACTCTGCCGGGCTTCTGCCCTTGTTGTATACCTATGCCAGTACACATGCTCTGTCTTCAACGTATGGAAAAAACTCTCTGCAACTGCATTGTCATAACAGTTACCCTTTCTGCTCATGCTTTGAAG
>PVMS01135436.1_pt1 | contig 19294 bp, 16 predicted proteins | sample 1853461 | NCBI WGS metagenome assembly PVMS01 (sample SAMN08582032, study PRJNA380276) | Marine sediment metagenome, whole genome shotgun sequencing project. | isolation source: ocean sediment barecode stripped | collected 2017 | reverse complement strand
TTTCTGATCGGTTCCGCCCAGCTCTACGTCTGATTTAAGTGCTACTGAGTCATATCCCTGCACTAAGGGGTACAAAAACTCATGAATTGCGATCGGCTGACCGCTCTTGTAACGCTTGGAAAAATCATCGCGCTCCAGCATACGCGCTACGGTATGTTGCGCGGCCAGTTGAATCAAGCCCGCGCTGCCTAACTTGTTCATCCAGGTAGAATTGAAGGCTATCTCGGTTGCCTCTGGGTCAAGTATCTTGAAAATCTGTTCCTTATAGGTTTCAGCATTTTGCAGCACGGCTTCTTGCGTCAGCGGATTGCGTGTGGCATTTTTACCGGTTGGGTCGCCAATCAGCCCGGTGAAATCACCGATAAGAAATATCACCTGGTGCCCCAGCGTTTGGAACTGGCGCATTTTGTTAATCAGCACGGTGTGGCCCAGATGCAAATCAGGCGCGGTCGGGTCAAAACCCACTTTCACTCTGAGCGGCTCACCCGATTTCAGGCGTTCCAGTAAATCGTCTTCGAGTAAGATTTCATCGCTTCCACGCCGGATAAGCGCGAGCTGTTCAGTGGTCTTCGACATAAATTTAAAACGTAATTTTTCGCAGTTAATACAATAATTGAGTTCGTGCCCAAATTACACCTGCCGAACCTTTGACATTCAGAGCAAAAATACACATAATTCGTACCCAGAAAGAACACGTTCCTGTTCTTCTACCATAACGCAGTAAACAACAGAACAGCTTTGATACAATCAAAATGCTCTCCGGGTAAGCATGCTTATCTGGTAGATAACAACATGTCGCGCACACGGAAGGGCATCAAATATTCAGGCTCATTGCTTGCTGTAGTTGCGCTGTGCGCGCTTGGTATCTGGATTTTCACCCCTGTTTCAGAAGAGCCCAATTATAAGCTAGATCAGGTAAAAAACACTATTCAAATTAATCCTGAGACGGCATCTGCCAACAATTCACCAGTAGCGAAAATCGCCGCTCAGCCAGACGATCAGAAACCCCAGGCCGCTACCAATCTGGCTCCATTACAGACGCCTGAACAAAGCCTGGCCCTGGCCGGACAGCCGCGAGCCACAGTCGATGCCAGGCACACTAAAACCACGGCCCCTGACGATACGCCTGATACACTGGAAACCGTTCAAGTTAAAACCGGCCCACCACTTGCGTCGCCCGATTTTCCGGCTGACATAAGCAGCCTGACCCCTACGCCTCGCTCTGCTGAAAGCATCGAACCGGGGCGCGTTGAAACCTTCAGCATAAAGTCAGGTGACACGCTGACGCAAATTTTCTCACGCACACGCTTACCCATCTCTCAGGCCATCAAGCTTTCGCAAGATCCGGATGCGGATCAGCTCAATCGTCTGTCCATCGGAAAAATAATCCGCATCTATTTTGATAAAAATGATCAATGGGAAACACTGGAATATGATACCGACAAGCTGAACACCCTAATCATATCACCAGATAAAGGTGATTTCATCGTCACGCAGCACAAAAAGCAGGTCAAATTTCGCACCTTTACCGCTCGCGGGGTAATCAACACCGCACTGGGCATCGCCACTGAAAACGCCGGTGTATCGCCCGGTATTACCCAGAAACTGGTTAACATCTATCAGTGGGAAATCGATTTTGCCCGGGACGTGCGCGCTGGAGACACGTTTTCGGTAGTGTATCAGAAAGCATTTATTGATGATAAAGAGGTAGCAGACGGAGACATTCTTGCCGCCTCTTTTCATTCTAACGGCCGCACCATTGACGCGATTCGTTATACCGATAGCGCCGGCATAACCGCCTATTTTCAGCCGGACGGTTCGAGTCTGCGGCGTGGTTTTTTGCGCACCCCGGTCAGGCTGGGACGTATTACCTCTGGCTTTGGAAAACGCCGCCACCCTATCCAGAAAATCTGGAAAAAGCACCTGGGCGTAGATTACGGTGCTCGTCTGGGCACACCCATTTTGGCTACGGCCGACGGCGTGGTTCAGTACTCGGGTAATAAAGGTGGTTATGGACGCGCCGTGATCCTTCGCCATGGTGGCCGATATACCACGCTCTATGCGCATATGTCTAAATTCGGCAAAGGGGTTCGATCCGGAAAAAGTGTTGAGCAAGGTCAAATTATCGGATATGTGGGGCATTCTGGCTGGGCCACAGGTGACCACTTACACTATGAATTTCGCGTCAACGGCCAGCACAAAGACCCGCTCACTGTAAAACTGCCGAAACCACAACCTCTGGCTAAAAAGGAAATGGATTCCTTTACCGATCAGGCTGAGCCGTTACTGGGCACATTGACGTCCCTGAGAGCAGCACAACTGGCTACGCTCGACACGCTGGAGCTTGGGCCCGCACTATAAAAGCAAAGGTCAGAGACGCTACTGGCGGACTATGACGCTTAAGCAACCGTACTACATAGGCCTGATGTCTGGCACCAGCCTGGATGGCATCGATGGTGTGCTGGTCCATTTTCACCACGATAAAGCCGAGGTACTGCAACATTCCAGCCTCGCCTATCCGGAGCCACTTCGAGCCGCCATACTCGCGCTTCTCTCGCCCGCAGACAACGAAATCGAGCGCATCGAGCAGGCTGCTTCTGAGCGAAATCAACTGGCATTGAAGCTGGTCGGACGGTTGTGCGAGGAAACAGGTCACGACGCCATAGTGGCCATCGCCGACCATGGCCAGACCTTACGTCACTTCCCGGATGCCAATCCGGCTTACACGCTGCAAATGCACCGGGCCGCAGAACTCGCCGAACTGACAGGGATAGACTGTGTCGTTGATTTTCGTAGCAAAGACATCGCCGCCGGTGGCCAGGGCGCACCCCTGGCCCCCGCATTTCATCAGGCTTATTTTGCACACAACAAACAGTACCGCGTGGTTGTCAACATCGGTGGGCTCGCCAATATCAGCCTGCTGGCACCCGGCATTAACAATGTCGCCATCGGGTTTGATACCGGCCCGGGCAACACACTGCTGGATACCTGGTGTCAGCAGCATACCGGCAATGGCTACGATGTCGACGGCTTATGGGCCGCGAGTGGAACGATTAATAAGGCCTTGCTGACGGATCTACTGGCCGATGAGTATTTCCAGCAAGCCGCGCCTAAAAGTACTGGCCGCGAATATTTTAACCCGGCATGGTTACAACAAAAACTTATATCGGGCCACCACGAAACCGTAGCGCCCGCCGATATTCAGGCTACCCTGGCCGCCCTGACAGCCCAGACCATCCTGCAGGGGATCCAGCAGTTGTGCGTGCTTTCCGGCATCTCGGATAGCGCCCTGGAAAGAATATATATTTGCGGTGGAGGCGCCTATAACCCGTACCTCATGCAGCAACTAGCGACGCACAGCACTGCGACGATTCGAAACAGCACCGAACTGGGCATCCCACCCCATCTGGTAGAAGCCACCGCGTTTGCCTGGCTAGGTCAACAGGCCATTGAAGGGCGCGCAGTTGTACTTAAACGCACAACCGGGGCGCGCCATGATAACATTCTGGGCGTGCTATACCGGGCATAAAATTGAACAATAAACCGCGACAGCCCGTACCTATTCACGTGCGCACCCTTGCCTTTCAGATTGTCCCAAAGAACCTGTCCGACTATTCCAAAAGTAGGGCTGACACTCCTCTCGCAATACGTTAAATTGGCCCTGTTTATTTTACCGAGACCTTCTCATGACTGACTTCGCAATCGCCCCTTCCATTTTAGCTGCTAATTTCGCACGCCTCGGCGAAGAGGTCGACAACATCCTCGCTTCGGGTGCCGACATCGTGCACTTCGACGTAATGGACAATCATTACGTTCCCAACCTGACCATTGGCCCCCTGGTGTGCGACGCACTACGCAATCATGGCGTAACCGCGCCCATCGATGTACATCTGATGGTCAAACCCGTAGATCGCATTATTCCTGATTTTGCCAAAGCGGGCGCAAGCTATATCACCTTCCACCCGGAAGCTTCTGAACACGTTGACCGAACCCTGGGCCTGATCCGGGAGCAGGGCTGCAAATCAGGGCTGGTGTTTAATCCGTCCACTTCGCTTTCACACCTCGACTATGTACTGGATAAGGTAGACATGATTTTGTTGATGTCGGTTAACCCGGGCTTTGGCGGACAGAGCTTTATTCCTGCAACGCTGGATAAACTGCGCCAGGTACGAAAAATTATCGACGATAGCGGTCTGGATATTCGCCTGGAAGTTGATGGCGGTGTCAAAGTCGATAACATCGGTGAAATTGCAGCGGCGGGCGCCGACACCTTCGTTTCAGGTTCGGGCCTGTTTGCCTTCGCCAATGATAACGACCCCAACAAGTACGATACGATTGTAGGCCAGATGCGCGACGCGCTGAAGTGACCACAGCACCACTGGGCGTCCGCGGCATTCTGTTTGATCTTGATGGCACGCTGGTCGACTCCGCTCCGGATATTGCCAGCGCAGCCAATAATATGCTACGAACGCTGGGCGAAGAGCCGGCCGCGCCCGATCAGATTCGAACCTGGATTGGCAACGGCCTGCCAAAGCTGGTCAAGCGCGCGCTGACCAAAGAGTTTGAAGGCGAACCAGATACGACATTGTTTGAAAAAGCGATGCCGATACTAATGCAGCATTACGAACGGGATGTCTGTGTTGATAGTTATCTATACGAAGGCGTGCTCGAAACACTCCAGGCGCTGCATGACCAGGGGTTTATTCTCGGCTGCGTAACCAATAAAGCCGCCAGCTGTACCCTGCCATTATTAAACCAGCTTAAAATCGATCAATTTTTCACAAGCATTGTTTCAGGGGACACCTGCACTAACAAAAAACCGCATCCTGATCCAATTCTGTTCGGCCTGAAGGAAATGGGCCTGGAGCCGAACAACAGCGCACTGGTAGGCGATTCCGCACACGATATACACGCGGCACACGCGGCCAAAATTCCCGCTATTGCCGTCAATTACGGCTACAACCAGGGCGTTGACCTCAGCACGCAAAATCCGTATGCCCTGGTCGAGAAATTTGCTGACATCTTACCTATATTCGACTTGCTTAAGGTGTAAACCCGTCAAACTCCTAGCCATTTACACCCATAGCAGCCTGGCGGGAAGGTACTTCAACCGATAGCGTTTTTTCTATCGATGCAAGTTGTGCAGCAATGGACTCTTCATCGCTCATAAATTCCGGTTCCTTAAGAATCCATACCGAAAATTTCGTGCCTTTTCCAGGCCCGGACTCAACGGTAATATTGCCACCAAACTGTCGTATAATGGAATAGCTCACTGAAAGTCCGAGCCCGGTACCTTTGCCGGGCTGTTTGGTGCTATAAAAGGGATTGAATATTTCACCCAGCGTTTCCTTCGGGATACCTTCGCCGTTATCATGGACGCTGACTACGACCCCTTTGTCATCCCAGTTACGCGTTTTAATCTGAACTAAACCATCGCCTGATTCTGGCAGCGCATGAATGGCATTGACCATCAGATTGACAATTACCTGCTGAAATTGCGGGGCATTCGTTTCTACCTGCTCCGTAGCCTTCAGATCGAGTTCGATTTTGAATAATTTCTCTTTCTCCAGATGACGAATTAATTTAAGAGAATCCCGAATCAGTTCGTTCAAATCAGCTTCAGCGATAAAACCGGCGTACTCATCCGGTCGGGCATATTGCAGCAGGTTATCGACGATATCCTTTATGCGATAAACCTGCTCAATCGCAATATTTAGCTCATCCATTACTGGCTTGTCTATGCTTCCGAGTTCAGTGGCCAGTATGTCCAGGTTGCCCAGAATAACCGCGGCTGGATTATTTATTTCGTGCGCCAGGCCAGCGGTCAAGCCGCCCAACGCAGCAAGCTTTTCCGCTACCACCAACTGTTGGCGTGTTTCGCGTAAGAGTTGAATGGTCCGCGCCAGATCATCGTTCTTTTTTTGCAGTTCAGCCGTTCTTTCGACCACTTTATTTTCCAGCTGGTCGGCAGAATCCTGTATTTCCTGTTTGCGTACCTCTAGTAAATCCAGCATCGAATCCAGCTCTTTCGCTAATACGCCGATCTCATCTTTTGAGGCAATTTCGCCAACCCGACCGGGCTGACCTTTCTGGGTTGCCTGAACGACTTTACTCATCGATTCGATTGGCTTAAAAATGGCATTGGCACCACGAATAGCAACCCACGCAGAGAGCAGCATCAGGCCAAGAAACATGGATACCAATACTCCAAGAGCCTGCCACAAATCCCGACGAAAAGGGGCTTCAAGAAAACCAGCATATAACATGCCCACTCGCTTGCCATCGACGTCAATAATTGGCTCGTAAGAGGAGATATACCAAGCATTCACCACAAAAGCACGGTCAATCCATATATGTCCATCCTCGAGTACCCAGGTGCGCACTTCATTGGATACGCGTGTACCCAGCGCCCTTTCGCCTACCTTTAAGGGTACATTGGTATTAATGCGAGTATCATCCAGGAATACCGTAACCGTTCCGATGCTTCCCTCCGGCAGATTTCCAGGCGCATAGACCAGGTCCCTGATCTCATCCACAAAGGTAAAGTTCCTGTTCAGAAGCACGCCACCCTCGAGCAGGGCAATAATATTTCCCGCCTGATTTTTTATCGGATATAAAGCGCGAATTATCATGCTTCGGTCTTCAATAATTTTCTGGGTGGGCCTAGCTCGAGGTGTTTCAATCAATAGCAGGCGAACCACCTCCGCAAGCTGTGCAGATTCACGCCCCAGCTCTTCAGAGGAAAAAATTTCGATATTCACCTCGGGCGTGCCCTGCAAAGCTGCCGTCAAAGCAACGGACAAACGTTGTGACTCGAGCAGCGCAGTATGCGGCGCACGCGTCTCAAGCAATTTCAGATAGGAAAAATCCGCTTCTTCCTGTAACCGGGCTATCTGTTCCCCGATTGCCTGCGCATCGTTGCGCTGCAGGGCGCGACGAAAGGTAAAAGACTCTGCCAGCGATTCGAGTTCGGATAAATAGTTTTGCTGGATTCTACCGAATGCATCGTGTGAAACCGACAGATCCGTTTTAACTTTAATATAGAGCTGCTCATAGGTGTAATCCTTGCCCCAACTGATTGCTGTTACCAGTGCGATGGGCATAATTAGCAATATGGGAAACAACACCAGCACTAGTAGTCGATAGCGAACCTTGCCCCTTACGGTGTCCGAAATACGCCTCGAAAAGCTAAAATGAGTGCTCATGAATTAGCGGAAAAAGCGCTCTTATTCACTGTGTTCTTCATTCCAGCGTCTAACCTTTCTTTCCAGGGTCTTCCGGGATACACCCAGACGTCGAGCTGCCGCGGATTTATTACCTTTTTCGGTCTCAAGCACGTTCAAAATATGCTTTTTTTCAACATCCTCAAGACGCTCACCAATTTCTTCGTTTCCACTCGAAGAGCTCACACTCTCAAATGCCAGCGGATTGATGCATTGCATGGGATTTCTTTTTAGCAACAGACAGCGTTCAATAATATTTTTGAGTTCGCGTATGTTGCCCGGCCAGTCGTACGCCTTTAACGCGTGTAAATCATCGTCTGAAAAATCTGGCAGTGGTACGCCCAGCTCCCTGGAGATAAGCTCAGCAAAATGCTGTACAAGTACAGGAATATCTTCCATTCGCTCACGCAGAGCTGGCATCCGAATACTCATCACATTGATACGATAAAACAGGTCTTCACGAAAATTACCCTGCTCAACTTCTTGGCTCAAATTCCGGTTGGTCGCCGCAATCACCCGTACGTCAACAGGCATTTCCCGGTTCGAACCCACAGGCCGTATCGATTTCTCTTCCAGTACCCGCAACAGATGAACCTGCATCGGTAACGGCATCTCGGCTATTTCATCCAGAAAAAGAGTCCCGTCATCTGCATAGGTAAATAAACCTTCGCGCATTTGCTGGGCACCGGTAAATGCACCTTTAGTATGACCAAATAGCTCACTTTCCATTAGCTCAGCTGAAATCGCTCCACAATTAATCGGGACAAAACTTCCCTTACGTTTGCTCCAGCGATGCAAGGCGCGTGCCGCGAGTTCCTTACCTGTGCCTGACTCACCCTCAAGCAGCACCGTGGTTGGCATAGGCGCGACCCTTTCCAGTATCTGATAGATATCTTTCATGGCATCGCATTGCCCGATCATGCCGCTGTCAAATATTTTATCAACCTGTCGTTTTAATACCCGATTCTCGCGCTCGATTTTCTGCTGCGAAAGCGCCAGTTGAATCGACGCAAGCATTTGCTGCATGCGAAAGGGCTTCAGAATAAAATCCGATGCCCCGGCCTGCAAGGCAGCGATGGCCATCTCCATATTGGCATGTGCGGTTATAAATATGACCGATGTAGTGCCGCCTTGTTGACGAATATCGGATACCCAGTCCACTCCGGACATATTCGGTAAGCGAATATCGGAAATAATGAGATCAAAATGACAACGTTGTCGCAATTCTTCGGCGCTCTGCGCATCCTCAGCGACCTCAATCAGGCCAAAATACTGGCTCAGGCCTTTTTTTTAAAAACTGTCGAATGCCAGGTTCATCATCCACTATCAGCACAGAGTTGTGCTTGTAGTTATGTAAATTGGCTTGGTTTGCGATGCCGTCAGTGTGGGTATTATTCATGGTAGATTGGACCTGGTAGAGGTCGATTGGTCTTTTTGCCTCATGTGTACAGCCAATTATGGGTCATTTTGACCATAGTTTCTGACTCTTATTCAGATTTATTGTACCTTTTTTCTAATTATTGGTGCTTATTTTCATAGTTAACGCATAGCACCGCACACTATTTATTCAGGCAAGCTGGAATTCTAGCCCACAAACCTGATAAATATGGCACGTAATTTGCTTGATGTTATAGTTCAGGCACATTATACAAACAGCTTATCAATGCGTATATTTACCTTGCTCGGGCTATTAATAACACTTTCTTTGAATGGAGCACACGCAGAATCAGTAAATGTTTTGCGATTAGCAACCACTACAAGTACCCAAATCTCGGAATTACTGAATTATTTGCTGCCCGCTTTTGAACATCAGTCGGGACACCGGGTGCGACCATCGCCGTTGGCACCGGCGCAGTAGACATGATCGAAGGTAAGCCAAAGCAAAACGCTAATCTTAATCTTGAGGGTGCGAATGTGCTCATAAACTGGATGGTATCGCCCACAACACAGACGCAAATTAGAAAATCCAAAATTAAGGGTAAAGACCTGTTTACGCCGGATGCCAGACCCACACCATGAACCCTCTCGGAAAAGAAAATATTACCGCAGTTATCCTTGCGGGTGGCAGGGGCCGTCGCTTTGGCGGCCTGGACAAGGGCTTGATTGAATATAAGCATTGCCCAATCATTGAGCATGTTATTAACGCAATTGCCCCGCAGGTCGATACTATTATGATAAACGCCAATCGTAGCGAAGAGACCTATACCAACTATGGTTACCCGGTAATCAACGATGAGCTAAGCGGCTTTCAAGGACCATTGGCTGGGTTCTCTACCGCCATGCAGCATGCCGAAAACTCATATGTGCTAACATTACCTTGCGATGGGCCATTCATATCAGCTGATTACGTGGAGCGTATGGCCGCCGTGTTTGTCAATACGCAGGCCGACCTGGCGGTGGCACACGATGGGCACCGAATGCAACCTGTTCACGCCCTGCTCCCGACTGGCCTGCTGGGCAGCCTTAGGCGATTTCTGGATATTGGCGAGCGAAAAATAGATCGCTGGTACGCAGAACATACTGTAGCGCTGGTCGATTTCTCAGATTCAAGCGATATTTTTCAGAATATTAATACACTAGAAGAACTGCACGCACTGGAGGATTTTAATGATTGATTTCCCTGTACCCATACTCGGCTTTGCCGCCTGGAGCGGAACCGGTAAAACAACCTTATTGAGCCAGATTATACCCCTGTTAAAATCCAGAGGCCTGCGCGTTGCGCTGGTCAAGCATGCACATCACTCCTTTGATATTGATCACCCCGGCAAAGATAGCCATATTTTGCGCAAAGCCGGTGCGAATGAAGTCGTGATCGCATCCAGGCATCGTATTGCCAGCGTACGTGAAACACCAGACAATCAGGAAGAACCCAGCTTAATCGACATCTTATCTATTATGAAGATCGATCAACTTGACCTGATACTGGTCGAAGGTTTCAAGATGGAGGATATACCGAAAGTAGAGTTGCACCGCAAAAGCCTGAAAAAACCCTATCTTTACCCAAACGATAAGAACATTATTGCACTGGCTGAGGATTCAGATAGTAAAGTAGACAGACCTGGCATTAAAAACCTGGATTTAGGGCAACCCGGGGAAATTGCTGAATTCGTCGAACATTTCATGAAAAAACGTCCCAGACTAGCAGCCGTAGGCCGTATTAATGATGGGCCTCGACTTTGTTCCGCGAAGCGCTAAGCCGCAAAAATATTTCGCAGGCCCACGATGCCACCTGGTGTCAAAATAAATTTGTCATTGCCCGCTCTGGATATCGCAGAAAAGCGAATATCCGTCATGTCTATTCGATAATTCCAGAAAACCCTCTGGTCCATGATGAGCCCTAGTCCCCTCCCCAAATCAGATCACCGACGCCGCTGAAATCATAACCTGACAAATTTCCGGCGATATGCTGACTTGGTGGAGATTTCAGCTGGCGTATAAAATCCTGAAACAGATGGCGAAACCAGATATTGCGCGGCAACACAAAATCCATCGTCTCCCAGCCCAGGCTGATAAAGCCCTGGCCGAATTCTGTGGCAACAGCACGAATACCGGGCGCGATATCCGCCAGATCCATGACAATGGCAGCCGCAGCTTCACGCTCCGAAAGCGCTTCTGTTTCACTGTTCAGGCTTTCTATCGTTTTTCCATAACCACTCAACACGTCCTGAAGAAAACGTAGCGCGCCCGACCCGGGCTGACGCCTGACCCAACGAAACCGGGCATCAAAAAATGCCGACGGCTCATTGCCATACTCGAGCAACGAGGGGCTGACAATGAGCCCTAATTCACGCTTGAAAGCTCGAATCAGTACCCAGTTTTCATGTTGTGAGTAGTGCTGTAGCAGCGCCGGGTGCCGGGTGCGACTTTCATTGTGCGGACCCCAGTGAATGCAACATACATCCACGCGATGTGCCTGAAGCAAGTCCAATCCTGGCCGTGTGCCCGTGGGAGAATAGCTGATCAACGCTTTGTCTCCGATTTCGTTGGCAAACTCTCCTACCACTCTGTACAGTAGTGGGTCGTCACTGCCAGCCACAATCAGTCGGTCAGACAATAATCCACTATGCGAACTGTCCAGCATCCAGCGGTCCAGAAGTTCGCGTGGAAACATCCATTTTCCGGTCACTTTGGTGGCGGGAATAACGCCCTGATTCGCAAGCTCGTAAATTTTTTTCTCGTTAAGTTGCAAATAGACGGCAGTCTGTTTGACGCTCAGAAACGGCAGTGCGGTCAGGCCCGCGGGTGCATTCATGATTTAGAACCGGGTTTTGGGCCAGACGCAGAATTTGGTTTTGCGTCAAAAATGATTTTTTCTGAACCGTTGTAAATCAGAAAATGTCGGCCCCTGGCACGAGATAACAGGGTTACGCCTACTTTTCTGGCTAACCTCAAGCCCATGTGCGTCGTTCCGGAACGCGATAACAGTGTCGGTATGCGCATTTGTGCAACCTTAATCACCATTTCTGACGTCAGGCGCCCGGTCGTATAAAATATCTTGCCCTTGCCCGAAATATTGTGCAGCCACATATGCCCGGCAATCGTATCCACAGCATTGTGCCGCCCAACATCCTCAACGAAACTTAAAATCTCAGTCCCATCGCATAAGGCGCATCCGTGGACTGCTCCAGCCTGGCGATAAATTTCATTGTGCGCATTGAGTGCAGTCAGAACATCATAGATATGTGATTGTTTGAGTTCCGGGGCGTTTAAAGTGATCTTGTGCAAACCTGCCATCATATCGCCATACATCGCACCCTGACCGCAACCGGTGGTAATGGTTTTACGGCCCAACACCTCGTCCAGGCCATCAATCTCGCGTCGCGTGATCACGTTTACCGAATCCGTTTCCCAGTTGACCAGTATCGATTTAACATCCTGCAGGTTTTCAACCAGCCTCTGGTTTCGAAGCCATCCCAGTGTTAATAATTCAGGCTGAGTACCGAGGGTCATAACGGTCACAATCTCTCGCCGGTCGAGATAGATGGTCAATGCTCGCTCTGCAGCAACATGGCCTTGCTGTTGTTCGCCGTGTTCGTTTATCGAAGTAACGGCAATGGTGGCGCCTAGCCCCTCGTTTGATAGTTTAATTGACATAAATAGACAGGGTTTAAGATAGTTATTGATCGTGAACAAGCAATTTCCATACCAGAATCCCCAAACCGGATAGCACGCGCGCTATAGCCTATTACCAATGGTACATTTTGTATCACTCTGCATGTGTCCGGGTCAATTTATACCGATAAAAGATTTATCATCTCAATCAGCTTGGCCTGAATGCAAATGGCACGAAACTTGCTTAAACTTAAGAATACACCCCTTTACAGGCTTCCACCCATCCATATAAACATGCAAACCCAGCCAGAACATTTTCCCGTTAGCGTAATCATGGAATCCAGACCATCTAACAGTGTTTGGCAGGATGTGAGCTGGGATGCCATCGGGGTATGCGGCACGACGGGGGAATCACTTGACGAAAACCCCCAAAATAAGGTGGAGATGATCAAGCGAGGGGAAATCGAGCAGCTTATCTATCGCAACCTGAAGCTGCGCCTGTTTCTCGATGAATGCGAGAGTTACTATCATAACCTCATGTCACCAAAGCCCGGGTGTTTTGTGATTGCGCGAGAGGATGATAAGGGCCGACCCGTGCCATTCCTGGTAAGTTTCAGTTTTGATGAGGCCCACGCCTATCAGGAGGGCGATGATCTAGTCTATTCTGTGCCTATTCCGGCCGAGTTATACCGCTGGCTGGAGGCCTATGTTGTCGAAAACTACGCACCCGTAAAACGTCGCAAAAGAAAACGTAAAAACTGGAAGGCGGGAGAATGACGAAAGCCAGGAATCAAGCTGGAAAAGAGCGTTTTGCCTCACGCTGGTCGAAGCGTAAGCAACAGGTAAAAATTGAGCAGGAACGGCTTGATGCAAACACCCATGATACGGTCGACGAAATGACTAAAGCCGGGGCGTCTGGTAGCGAACTCGCCGGCTCCGAGCCCGCTAAATTAGAACAGAGGCGGGCAGAAAAACTGGCACAATTGAATGCGCTAAAAGACGAGGACATGCCCGACATTACATCGTTGAATGAAAATTCAGATTATTCACAATTCATGTCGATTAATGTAAGCGAGGCGCTGCGTAAAATTGCGCTGCGCAAACTGTTTCAAGGCAAGACATACAATATTCGAGACGGTCTGGACGAATACGATGGAGACTACACCAGTTTCGAGAAGCTTGATCCCGGCACCATTACGGCAGACATGAAATATCAGCAGGAACTAGCGGCGGAAAAACGTAAAGCGCAGCTGGAGCAAGAGCAGACAGAGCAAGCCCAGGCACTTTCAGATGAAGATTCCACAACACAACAAGAGAGCGATAAGACAGCGGAAGAAACCTCCTTGATTGAAGACCACAATGAAGCAGCTTCAAGTGAAGAGCCTCAGGACCCTGACGCGCAAGCGAAAAAACAGCTAGAAACACAACAGTCAGAGCGCGAATTACCAGCCGATCAAATCACCACAAAAATATCCGGAGAGAACCAGACATGAGCGATTCATTCGCATCCACAGAAAAAATTGCGGCGCAAGCCGCCGCGTATGATGCGGCTAAGCATATCGTTTTTAAGCCGACCTCGATTGTTGGATATCAATCAAAAGGGCATGTAGTCATTATAGGTAACGCCCATTCCATGTCCCTGTTGGGAAAAGTTCGCAGCCCCCTAACAAGTGAAGCTATATTACTTGAAACACTACAAACGGGTGAACCCATATCTATACACGGCGCACTGGGCAATTTCGACATACAGGCTGGCAAGCGGGCTTTCAAAGCAGATCTGGTGCTCGATATCTCACCACGCTCGATTCTGCGCATGGCACTCAAACCCCCAGGTTATCTGACAGCAAACGATGATGACGATTTTGATGGCATAAAAGAAGAGCTGGCGGCGCTGATTGGCACCTTTGATAAGCCCAGGTACTTCGATTACGATGCGTCAATATGCGCGCACGATCGTTCCGGAAATCAGGGTTGCACGCGCTGTATCGATGCCTGTCCGGCACAGGCGATCAGCTCTATGGGCGAATCCATCGAGGTCGATGCATACCGCTGTCACGGTGGCGGTATTTGTGCAACGGTGTGCCCTTCGGGCGCCATCTCTTATGCCTATCCGACCGCCGGAGATTTATCAGGACACGTGCGCGCACTGATTCTAGCCTACACTAAAGCTGATACTGGCGCGCCGGGAATTGCCTTTGTTAATGAAGTACAACAGCAGCGCGTCAAACAGGCATTGCCCAATGTTTTAATTATCAGCGTCGAGGAAGTCGCTAGCGTGGGCCCGGAAATATGGTTAGCAGCGCTTGCCTGGGGGGCACGTAAGGTGCTGCTATTTGATCTCGACGGGATGCCGCAAAGCGCTCGTCAGGCGCTGGATTTGCATATTGAAATGGTCGAAACCATTTTGCAGGCAATGCAGTACCCCCGCCGGGTGGTATCTGTTTTATCAGACCTCAATGAGCTGATTTCAACAGACGTGATGCCCGAGATTGAAACGGCGACAAATGCCGCGCTGGATCAAAAACGCCAGGCATTTTATATGGCACTGGATCACCTGGTCGAACAGGCCGAAGAAGTGAAACCGATGGTTAGCCTGCCAGCCGGTTCCATTTTTGGCGAAGCGACCGTGCACCCCGATTCCTGCACCCTGTGCATGTCCTGCGTAAGTGCATGTCCGGGCAATGCCTTACAGGCTGGAGGTGAAAATCCGCAGCTTGGCTTTGTCGAGGCAAATTGCCTGCAATGTGGCATTTGCACCACCACCTGCCCCGAAGATGCCATTACCATTACACCACGTTTGTTACTGGATAGAGCCGCACGCGCAACGCCCCGGATACTGTATGCTGAATCTCCGTTTCATTGTATTTCCTGCGGCAAAGCATTTGCCACCAGCAGCGGAATTACGACTATTTTGTCCAAACTGGCATTTCATCCCATGTTCACCGACGATCGTGCGCTATCACGATTGAAGATGTGCAGCGATTGCCGCGTTAGGGACATGATGGAAGATCCAAATTCTGATCTGTAACCCGGCTTGTTGCAGAATATCACTAGCATAGTAATTTCACTCCGTATTGGTAACTTTTCTACCCTGATACATGGCACGTTAATTGCTATCTAAACACCTTTAAGAGAACAATTAATGTCAAATCAATCACCATCACATCAGCAAGTCTCATCCAGAACTCCCGGAGCGGAGGGGTTTGTGCAGATCACGGAGCCGGCACCATCACCAGAACAACAATATCGCGCTGCTGCTTACAGCATCATCGCAGCCCTGCTGAGAGATGTCCCCAGCGAACAAACCCTTCAGCAAATCGCGGCCTTTGAAAAGGTCGGTATTGATGAAGATGAAATGCTGCTAGCCATGTCGTCCCTGGGGCTGGCAGCCCAGTCCGTAAACCGGGAATCTATAAAAGATGAGTATCACAAGCTGTTTATCGGCGTTGGCCGCGGCGAACTGGTGCCCTATGGCTCATGGTATCTGACCGGTTATTTAATGGAGCAGCCCTTGAGCGCCCTGCGTGACAATCTGGCTGAACTCGGAATTGAGCGCGATCCGCAGGTTAAGGAACCGGAAGACCACATCGCCTCACTATGCGAAGTAATGTCGATTCTCATCAACGACTCAGCGGGGCTCAATACCCAGACGCAGTTCTTTGAGAAACACCTCGGCTCGTGGTGTGAAAAATTTTTCAGTGATTTAGAGACGGCCGAAACGGCCAGCTTTTACCGTTCAGTGGGTCGTTTTGGCTCAGCTTTTATATCCATAGACAAACAGTATTTAAATATGCCCGTATAGGAGGAGAAGTAGTGAAACAAACTCAATCAATCAAAAACCAGAAACGCAACAGCCGTAGGTCATTTCTACGCAAGGGCGCATTAGTCGGCGGTGGTGTTGCCACAGCGGCAGCCTTACCCGGTCAAGCGCTGGCAGCGGAAGATGTACCGGAACCGGAAGCCAACAACGATAGCTACAGGGTGACCGACCATATTGCTGAATACTATAAAACAGCCAAGCTATAAGGAGCAATGACATGAAATTAACCAAACGATCTGATACGGCGGCTTCATCGCAGCCCAATAAACTCGGCGTTGCCCAATCACGCCGAGAGTTTTTGCGTAATTCCAGTCTGATGGCCGGGGGCGCCGCATTGGCAACCTCGATTGCACCGGTGAGCATGAAAAAAGCTCAGGCTGCTACGGCTAGTACTGGCTCAGCGACCCGGATTAAAACCATCTGTACCCATTGCTCGGTGGGCTGCGGCGTCATCGCAGAAGTAGAGAATGGCGTATGGACGGGACAGGAACCTGCCTTCGATCACCCATTTAATAAAGGGGCACACTGCGCTAAAGGCGCATCCATACGTGAACACGGGCATGGCGAACGCCGCCTGAAATATCCAACCAAGCTGGTGAATGGCAAGTGGGAGAAAATCTCCTGGGAGCAGGCCATCGATGAAATCGGCGACAAGCTGACCAGTATCCGAAATGAATCCGGCCCGGATTCGGTCTACTGGTTAGGATCGGCCAAGCACAATAATGAACAGGCCTATCTGTTCCGTAAACTTGCGGCCATGTGGGGTACCAATAATGTTGACCACCAGGCACGCATTTGCCACTCAACCACGGTGGCGGGCGTAGCGAATACCTGGGGTTATGGTGCGATGACCAACTCCTACAACGATATTCATAACTCCAAATCCATACTCATGATCGGTTCCAACCCGGCAGAAGCGCATCCGGTTGCCCTGCTGCATATCATGAAAGCCAAAGAAGAAAATAACGCGCCGATCATAGTCATCGACCCACGTTTTACGCGCACCGCGGCACACGCCGATTACCATCTGAAAATCCGCCCCGGAACGGATGTTCCCATTATCTGGGGGATGTTGTGGCATATTTTCCAGAACGGCTGGGAAGATAAAACTTTTATCAAGCAGCGCGTTTACGGCATGCAAGAGGTCATGCAGGAAGTGGCCAAGTGGACGCCGGACGAAGTTGAGCGCGTTACCAGTGTGCCTGAACACCTGGTCAAAGCGGCGGCGAAAGCAATGTCTGATCATCGTCCCGGCACCTTTATCTGGTGCATGGGCGGTACTCAACATACAGTAGGAAACAACAACACGCGCGCCTATTGCACCTTCCAGCTTGCGCTGGGCAACATGGGCGTAGCAGGTGGCGGAGCGAATATTTTCCGTGGCCACGATAACGTACAGGGCGCCACAGATCTGGGCGTCCTGGCCAACACGCTGCCTGGGTATTATGGTTTAAAACCCGGTTCCTGGAAGCATTGGGCTCGTGTTTGGGAGTTGGACATCGACTGGATTAAAGGCCAATTCGATGCCGGCAGCTACGAGAAAAAAGGCGACAAAGATGTCCATGTCATGAATACCAAGGGCATTCCGGTTTCTCGCTGGATCGATGGTGTACTCGAAGATAAAGCCAACATAGCGCAAAATGACAATTTGCGCGCGATGTTTTTCTGGGGGCATGCTCCCAACAGTCAGACCCGTGGCGGTGAGATGAAAAAGGCCATGGAAAAGCTCGACTTGATGGTAATCGTCGACCCTTATCCCACCGCTTCTGCGGTGATGAGCGACCGTACAGATGGTGTTTATCTACTACCGGCGGCGACACAGTTTGAGACTTATGGATCAGTAACCGCATCTAACCGTTCTTTTCAGTGGCGTACCAAGGTTATTGAGCCACTGTTCGAGTCTTTGCCTGATCATACGATCATGTATAAACTGGCCAAAAAAATCGGCATTGCGGATCAATTATTTAAAAACATTAAGGTTGAAAATGATGAGCCCTTGATCGAAGATATTCTGCGCGAAATTAATCGCGGAATGTGGACCATAGGATATACCGGTCAGAGCCCGGAACGCTTGAAAAAGCAGCAGGAGAACTGGGGAGATTTTGATTTCACCAGTCTTAAAGCCGAAGGCGGCGTCTGCGATGGCGATTTTTATGGTTTACCGTGGCCGTGTTGGGGAACGCCGGAGATGAATCACCCGGGTACGCCAAATTTGTATGATGGCAGCAAATCCGTTGCTGAGGGCGGCCTGACGTTCAGGGCCCGGTTTGGCGTAGAACGCAATGGCGTAAACCTGCTCGCTGAAGGTTTTCACTCGGCTGGCTCAGAAATAAAAGACGGTTATCCGGAATTTAAAGACGAGTTACTGAAAAAGCTCGGCTGGTGGGATGATCTCACGGCTGACGAGAAAAAAGCTGCTGAAGGCAAAAACTGGAAAACCGATTTATCCGGTGGCATCCAGCGCGTCGCGATCGCCCATGGTTGCTCCCCGTTCGGTAATGCCAAGGCACGGGTGAACGTCTGGACATTCCCCGATCCAATACCAATTCATCGCGAGCCGCTATATACCAGTCGCCGCGACCTGGTGGACAAATACCCGACCTATGCGGATCGTAAATCATTCTGGCGCTTGCCGACTCGCTACGAATCGATTCAGGCCGTCGATTACGCCAAAGACTATCCCATTATTTTAACCACCGGGCGATTAGTGGAATTTGAAGGTGGCGGCGATGAATCGCGCTCAAGTCCCTGGTTGGCTGAATTGCAACAGGATATGTTCGTTGAACTTCATCCGCGTGATGCCAATAATGCAGGTATTCGAGATGGTAAAGAGGTCTGGGTGGAAACACCCGAAGGCGCGAAAATTAAAGTTAAAGCAATGGTGACACGCCGAGTCGCAAGTGGTGTGGCGTTCTTGCCCTTTCATTTCGCAGGGGTGTTCCAGGGCAAAAGCTTGCTCGACAAGTACCCGGAAGGGGCCGCTCCTTACATCGTTGGCGAGGCTGCCAATACCGCCATGACCTATGGTTATGATTCAGTCACCCAGATGCAGGAAAGTAAGTGTAGCCTGTGTCGTATCAGCATTGCTTAGGAGGATAAGACAATGGCAAGAATGAAATGTTATTGCGACGCAGAACGCTGCATTGAATGTAATGGTTGTGTCACCGCGTGTAAGAACGAAAATGACGTACCCTGGGGT
>PVMS01124968.1_pt1 | contig 19302 bp, 18 predicted proteins | sample 1853461 | NCBI WGS metagenome assembly PVMS01 (sample SAMN08582032, study PRJNA380276) | Marine sediment metagenome, whole genome shotgun sequencing project. | isolation source: ocean sediment barecode stripped | collected 2017 | reverse complement strand
GCCCCGGAATAGCCGACGATGGCCGCCGGCGAGGGATGGCGGGCAAGCCCGACGGCGAGCGCCATCATGGTGCCTTGGCTGAAGCCGACCAAAGCGAGCGACTGGGCGGGGAGATTGTGCCGCTTCAGCTCCGCGTCGAGGAATGTTTCGAGCGCGGGCGCTGCTTGCTTCACGCCATTGGCGATCAGCGCCATATCACCGAGGGAGAGTTCAAACCATTGGCGGCCCGTAGGCGCCATGCCGCACGGGTCGGGCGCATTCGGCGAGACGAAGGCAGCATGGGGTAGCTCCCGCGCCCACTCCCGCCCCAAGCCGATGAGGTCGTTACCGTCGGCGCCATAGCCGTGAAGAAACACCACGAGTTGGCGTGGTGCTCCTCCCCCGGCGGGCGCCAGACGCGGACCGTCAAGCAATGGTGATGTCATCTAGATGAAGACCTTCCGAGCCCGCACCTAGTCGTCGCTTCCGCTGTCGGCGGAGCTGGCATTGAGCTGGCCGTACATCTGCGCGCCGATGTCGTTCAAGAGGCCAAGCTGAGTCTCGATGAAGTCGATATGGCCTTCTTCGTCGCCCAGCAGCTCTTCGAACAGCAGCATGGAGATGTAGTCGTCTTCCTTCCGGCACGCGGCACGCGCTTCCATGTAGAGGGCGCGGGCGCCGTACTCGGCCTTGAGATCGCATTCGAGGATCTCTTTGACGTTCTGGCCGATCATCAGCGGGTCGAGCCGCTGCATGTTGGGGAGTCCCTCGAGGAAGATGATGCGGGTCACGAGCTTGTCGGCGTGATGCATCTCTTCGATCGACTCCTCGCGCTCCTTCTTGGCGAGCTTGGTGTAGCCCCAGTCGTCGAGCATCCGGTAATGCAGCCAATATTGATTGACGGCGGTCAGCTCGGCCATGAGCGCCTTATTGAGATAGTCGATGACTGTCTTGCTGCCCTTCATTTCGAAATTCTCCTCTCAACCTTGCTGGTCGTCGTGTTGTGTTGCGTCGGCACCTGGCTAGTCCTGTCGCTCATTCGGGGAGTGGCGGGGGAGGGAGGCCGCCGAACTCGGCCCCTGTTCGTCATAGCCAACCATGAGCTGGGCGACGAGTGGCAGACAACTGCCGCAAGACGGTCGCTTGCCGAGTGTCCGATAGATCAAGCCTGGCGTCAGGACCACGAATGGGTCCTTGGTGCGCAAGGTCGAGACCGCCTCGGCGATGTCCTTGGCAGAGATCATCGAGCAGGAACAAACAATCATGCCTCTCTCTAAGTCGGCGTCGGGGTTTGTCGTCAAGCCCTTGAGCGGAAACCAACGAGGCGGGAACCGCTCAGGATGTTGGTATCTCAGATTAGGATGATTCTAATGTAGGTCGTGCTCATCAGCAAGTGGAAGATTCCATTCGGTGCACGCCGAGACGTCTAGAGCGGCACCTTTTCCGTAGCCCGCAACGGGGGCACAGGCACGCCAGTCTCGGCCAGAACCTCAACCTTCGCGTTCACCAGGCCGACAATGCCGGTCATGATTTCGTTCAGCTGGAAGTCCTTCGGCGTGTAGATGGCCGCCGCGCCGCACTGCTTGAGGATGTTGACGTCGTCGGGCGGAATGATGCCGCCGACCACGACCGGGACATCGCCCAAGCCCGCCTCGCGCAGACGCTGGATCACTTCACGCACCAGGGACACATGAGACCCCGACAGGATGGAAAGCCCCACCACATGGGCCTTGGCTTCTTTTGCTTGTTCGACGATCTCGGCGGGCGTCAGCCGGATGCCGTCATAGACGACCTCCATGCCGCAATCGTTGGCGCGCACGGCGATCTGCTCGGCGCCGTTTGAGTGGCCATCGAGGCCGGGCTTGCCGACGACGAAAGTGAGCGTGCGGCCAAGCTTGCCGGAAACCTCTTTGACCAGCTTGCGGACTTGCGCCAGCCGCTCGGTGTCGACGGCGTGCGCCGCGCCGATGCCGGTGGGCGCGCGATACTGGCCGAACACTTCACGCAAGACCGCGCCCCACTCGCCGGTGGTGACGCCGGCTTTCGCCGCCACGATGGACGGCGGCATGATGTTGCGGCCTTCCGATGCGGCTTCCTTCAGATCGATCAGCGCCTGACGCGCGGCTTTCCCGTCGCGCTCCTGGCGCCAGGCCTGCAAGGCGGCGACCTGCTCGATCTCGACGGACTCCGGCACAGTGAGAATGCCCTCGGCGCCGCCATCGAGTGGCGAGGTCTCGGTCTCGGTATAGGCATTGACGCCGACGAGCGTCAGGTCACCCCGTTCGATGGACGCGATGCGCGCGGCATTGGAGGCGATCAGCGCTTCCTTCATGTAATCAATGGAAGCGACGGCCCCGCCCATGGCGTCGAGCTTGGCCAGCTCGGCGCGGGCTTGCTCTTTCAGTTCCTCGACCTTGCGGTCGATCACCACGGAGCCTTCGAAGATGTCGCCATATTCCAGCAGGTCGGTCTCGTAGGCGACGATCTGCTGGAGACGGAGCGACCATTGCTGATCCCAAGGGCGCGGCAGGCCGGGCGCCTCGTTCCACGCCGGAAGCTGCACGGCGCGGGCGCGGGCATTCTTCGACAGCACCACGGCGAGCATCGACAATAAGATGCGGTAGACATTGTTCTCGGGCTGCGGCTCGGTGAGGCCGAGCGAGTTGACCTGGACGCCATAGCGGAAGCGCCGGAATTTCGGGTTCTCGACGCCATAGCGCTCGCGGGTGATCTCATCCCACAGATCGACGAAGGCGCGCATCTTGCTCACCTCGGTGATGAAGCGCACGCCAGCATTGACGAAGAAGCTGATGGCGCCGACGACGCGCGGGAAGCGTTCTTCTGAAACTTCACCGGACGCCTTCACCTCGTCGAGCACCGCCACGGCCGTAGCCAGCGCGAAAGCGAGTTCCTGCGCCGGCGTCGCTCCTGCTTCTTGCAGATGGTAGGAGCAGACATTGGTGGGATTCCATTTCGGCATCTCTTCCGTCGCGAAGACGATGACGTCCTTGATCAGACGCAGCGACGGCGCGGGCGGAAACACATAAGTGCCGCGCGACAGATATTCCTTGAGAATGTCGTTCTGCACCGTGCCGGTGAGCTTCGTGCGATCGACGCCTTGCTCGTCGGCGAGGGAGACATACAACGACAGCAGCCACGCCGCGGTGGCGTTGATGGTCATCGAGGTATTCATCTCGTCGAGCGGGATGTCCTTGAGCAGGGCCCGCATGTCGCCGAGATGGGAAACCGGCACGCCAACCTTGCCGACCTCGCCGCGGGCCAGTGCCTCGTCGGAGTCGTAACCGGTCTGGGTCGGCAGATCGAAGGCGATGGAGAGCCCGGTCTGCCCCTTGGAAAGGTTGTTCCGATAAAGCTCGTTGGAGGCCTTCGCTGTGGAATGGCCCGCATAGGTGCGGAACATCCAAGGCCTATCGCGCGTGTCCGACTTGCCGCTCATGATCTTCCTAAATGTTGGTGTGCGGCGCATGGAAGCACGCGCGCAGCGCCTGGGCAACTATAGCTGGATTGGTTCTAGAACGGCGGCGGGCCTGGGCAAAAGGGCCTATATTGGCGCATGGGTGTTGGCCTCGTGGTCCCGGTCCGCCGGGGCAAATGTGAGAATCCACCCCTGGGCAGAGCCCTCGGTATTTGCTAACCCTCCACCCCTAATTAAGGCCGTTTGGCCGGAAATAGGGCAAATTCAAGGAAGCCCTGCCTTTTTTGGGGCTGGCTGGTGTTAAGTCTGCCCCCCGCAAACATGTTGCAGTCGCGAGATAGATCGAAGACAATTGCCGCACTGCAATAATGGACTGAACAAGAGGACTGGGGGAACAACCGGATGAATGAGATGTCTTTAACTGCAGTTTCTCCAGAAACGACCGCCCCAAGGGGCGAGATCAAGGATCTCTACGAGATCGGCGAAATTCCTCCGCTCGGTCACGTGCCGAAGAACATGTATGCGTGGGCGATCCGCAAAGAGCGTCACGGTGCCCCCGACGAGGCCATGAAGGTCGAGGTGTTGCCCACTTGGGAACTCGACAGCCACGACGTGCTCATTCTCGTGATGGCGGCGGGCGTCAATTATAATGGTGTGTGGGCGTCGCTCGGCGAGCCGATGTCGACCCTCGACATTCACAAGAACCCCTATCATATCGCCGGCTCCGATGCGTCTGGCATCGTCTGGGCGGTTGGCTCCAAGGTCAAACGCTGGAAGGTCGGCGACGAGGTCGTTGTTCATTGTAACCAGGACGACGGCGACGACGAGGAATGTAACGGCGGCGATCCGATGTTCTCCACGTCGCAGCGCATCTGGGGCTACGAGACGCCCGACGGTTCCTTCGCCCAGTTTGCCCGCGTGCAGGATCGCCAGCTGCTTGAGCGTCCGAAGCATCTGACTTGGGAAGAGGCGGCTTGCTACACGCTGACGCTCGCCACGTCCTACCGCATGCTGTTCGGCCATCGCCCGCACACATTGAAGCCCGGCCATAACGTCTTGGTGTGGGGCGCCTCGGGCGGCCTCGGATCCATGGCCATCCAGCTTTGCGCCACGGCCGGCGCCAACGCCATCGGCGTCGTTTCCGAGGACGACAAGCGCGACTACGTCATGTCGCTTGGCGCCAGGGGCGTGATCAACCGCAAGGAATTCGACTGCTGGGGCCAGATGCCCCCGGTCAACACGCCGGAATACGACGCGTGGAACAAAGAAGTCCGCAAGTTCGGCAAGGCGATCTGGGAGCACACCGGCAAGTTCGTGAATGTCGACAGCGTGTTCGAGCATCCTGGCGAGGCGACCTTCCCGGTCTCGTGCTTCGTGGTGAAGCGCGGCGGCATGGTCGTGTTCTGCGCCGGCACCACCGGCTACAACCTCACCATGGACGCGCGCTATGTGTGGATGCATCAGAAGCGCATCCAAGGTTCGCATTTCGCCCATCTGGCGCAAGCGAGCCAGGCCAATAAGCTCGTCATCGAGCGGCACATCGATCCGTGCATGTCCGAGGTCTTCCCCTGGGAGCAGATCCCCAAGGCGCATATGCGTATGTGGAAGAACGAGCATCGCCCCGGCAATATGTCGGTGTTGGTGAGCGCGCCGGTCACGGGTCTGCGGACCTTCGAGGACGTGCTCGAGGCCAGCAAAGAGCTGCACGGCGGCTCATAAGCCCCCAGTCACCTCATTCGGTTTGTCATGCCCGGCCCTCGTGCCGGGCATGGTCGTTTTTAGGGGTGTGGATTGAGGTTTGACTCTTGCCCCCGGTCAGGGTTCGTTGAGCCCGCATTTCGACCAAATTCGTCCCAAGGAGCCTAGGATTTGACCGCCGAGACCAATCGCGAGGCCGTGAGCCCCGCCGAGCTGATCCCTCTTCTTGCATCCGCCGCCGATGCGGCCGCTACCCTGGGCGTTCGCGCCAAGGAGGCCGTGAAGGCCAAGGTGACCGTTGGTGGCAAGATCGACAACGCGGCGCTCGAACGCGAGCAGCACGCGGCCCATGGGCTTGCCTGGATCGCTACCTATGTGGAGGCCATCCGCCAGATCGCCGATTACGCCAAGCGTATGGACGGCGAGGGCCGGTATGGCGAGATGGAGGCGCTGCTCAGCCAGATCGGCGCCGGCGAATATCTGGCCCAGCTTGCGGGCGGCGTCGTCATGAGCCAGGGCGAAGTGGTGCGCCTGCACGAGCTTGGCGTGGCCGACTCCGCGAGGGATGAGTTTCTGATCGCAGAGGTCAAAGCGCTGATCGAAGGTGTGACGCCACAGATGCGCGCGCGCGTCGCGGTGCTGATCCAGGACGCGCAAGCCGCGGCCTCGGCCAATTTCGGCGATCCCGGACTTGAGGAGACCTTCGAGGAAATCCGCAACGAGATGCGCCGGTTCTCGCAAGCCGAGGTTCTGCCTTACGCCCATGAATGGCATCTCAAAGACGAATATGTGCCGCTGGAGCTGGTCACCAAGATGGCCGAGCTTGGCGTGTTCGCGCTGACCCTGCCGGAAGACTTTGGCGGGCTGGGCCTTGGCAAAGAGGCCATGTGCGTCGTCTCCGAGGAGCTGTCACGCGGCTATATCGGCGTCGGCTCGCTCGGCACGCGTTCTGAGATCGCCGAGGAGCTGATCCTCAATGGCGGCACCGACGAGCAAAAGCAGGAATGGCTGCCGAAGATCGCCTCGGGCGAAATTCTGCCCACGGCCGTGTTCACCGAGCCGAATACGGGTTCGGACTTGGCGTCGCTCAGCACGCGCGCGGTGAAGGACGGCGACGTCTATCGCATCACCGGCCAGAAGACCTGGATTACCCATGCGGCTCGTGCCGACGTGATGACCGTGCTGGCGCGCACCGATCCCAACGAGAAGGGCTATCGCGGGCTCTCCATGTTCCTGGCGCCGAAGCCGCGCGGCACCGACGACAATCCGTTCCCGGCGGAAGGCATGTCGGGCGGCGAGATCGAGGTGCTCGGCTATCGCGGCATGAAGGAGTTTGAAATCTCCTTCGACAATTTCGAGGTCCCGGCCGCCAATCTCCTCGGCGGTGTCGAGGGCCAGGGCTTCAAGCAGTTGATGAAGACGTTTGAGGCGGCGCGCATTCAGACCGCGGCGCGGGCCATCGGCGTGGCGCAATCGGCGCTCGATCTCGGCCTGCGCTACGGCATGGAGCGGGTGCAGTTCGGCAAGCCGATCATCGCCTTCCCGCGTGTGGCCGACAAACTCGCCATGATGGCGGCGGAAATCCTGCTGGCGCGCCAGCTCACCTATTTCGCCGCGCGGGAGAAGGACGCGGGCCGCCGCTGCGATCTAGAAGCCGGCATGGCCAAGCTGCTCGCTGCGCGCGCGGCCTGGGCCGCTGCCGACAACGCGTTGCAGATCCATGGCGGCAACGGCTTCGCGCTGGAATATCCGATTAGCCGGGTGTTGTGCGACGCGCGCATCCTGTCGATCTTCGAGGGCGCGGCCGAGATCCAGGCCCATGTCATCGCCCGGCGCTTGTTAGAGCAATGAGCGGGGCAACCGAGCCGACGTCTTCCAAGCGCTTCGATGTTGGGCTCGTTGTCGTGTCTGCCGCGTGCATCGTCGCGTGGTTTCTCGGCGGGGCGCTGACCCGGCCCAATCTCGAATGGTACGACGCGCTGGTGAAGCCGAGCTTCGTGCCATCGAACGGCTTTTTCCCCATCGTCTGGACAGCGCTCTACGTGATGATGGCGGTCTCCGCCTGGCTCGTCGTGCGCAGCACTGGCGAGATGCAAGACAAGAAGCTCGCGCTGATCTGGTTCGCCATTCAGCTCGTCATTGGCGTCTTGTGGTCGGTCGTCTTCTTCGCCATGCACAGCCCGGACTATGCCTTCGGCGTAATCATGGCGCTGATCGTCGCCATCGTCATCACGATTGTCTTATTCGACAGATTGAGCCGGCCCGCTTCACTGTTGCTGCTGCCCTATGTGCTCTGGGTCTGTTTTTCCGCCGGCATCAATTTCACCATCTGGGTGCTGAATAGCGGCTACGATTTTTCGCAAGCCCAGTAACGCCGCGGCGCAGCGGAGGAGGATCAGCATGGTTCTGGTGAGACTCTTACTTTGTGCAGCCGTGCTTTTGCTGCCTGTTCGCGTGTTGGCGGCGGAGAATGATTTCACGCTGCCGCCCAAGACCCACTACCGCGAGGCGGTTGTTGAGGGTCACAAGATTTTCTATCGCGAAGCTGGCGATCCCACGAAGCCGACCATCGTGCTGCTGCACGGCTACCCGTCGTCCTCACACACTTATCGGGAACTCATCCCGATGTTGTCGCGGCATTACCATGTCATCGCGCCAGACTATCTCGGCTCGGGCTATAGTGATCGCCCCGAGCCGGACGCGGCGCCTTACACGTTTGACCTTCTGGCCGACCATGTGCAGGGGCTTCTCAACGGCCTGAAGCTCGATAAATACACGCTCTATATGCAGGACTTCGGCGCGCCGGTTGGGTTCCGGTTGATCGCGCGCGATCCGGACGCGGTCGAGGCCATTATCGTGCAAAATGCCAATGCCTATCTCGACGGGCTCACGCCGCCGCGCCAGGCGTTCTTCCGCAAGGCGCACGAGGATCGCAGCCCCGATCATGTGGCTTCGCTCTATGGGCATGTGGGCCGGGATGGCATCGTCAACCGGCAATATTTGCGCGACGTGCCGCCCGCCAAGCACCACATCATGAGCCCCGATGGCTGGACCCACGATCTGGCGTTTCTAACCACCGACAAGGACCACAAAATCCAGGTGCAATTGTTCCAGGACTACCAAACCAATATCGATCGCTATCCTGCCTGGCAGGCTCTCATGCGGGAGCGCCAATTCCCGGCGCTGATTGTGTGGGGCAAGAATGACCCGGCCTTCATCGCCGCCGGCGCTGAGGCCTATCTGCGTGACTTGCCGAATGCCGAGTTTCACCTGATCGACGCGGGGCATTTCGCCGTGGAAGAACAGCCCGAAGTCGTCGCGAAACATGTGCTCACATTCATGAAAGCCCAAGGCGAGTAGTCATGGCTGACACCAAAACTCAACGCTCCGTTCTCATCACCGGCTGTTCGTCGGGTATCGGCCTTGCGTCTGCGATCGAGATGAAGGCGCGGGGCTGGCGTGTGTTCGCCACGGCGCGCAAGCCTGAAGACATCGCCCGCTTGCGAGACGAGCACGGGCTTGAGAGTCTTCATCTCGACTATGCCGAGCCGGACTCGATTGCCAAAGCCGCGGCGCATGTTCTTGAGGCGACCGGCGGCGCGCTCACCGCGCTCTACAACAACGGGGCCTATGGCCAGCCCGGCGCCATTGAAGACATCACGCCTGACGTGCTGCGCCAGCAGTTCGAGGTCAATGTGATTGGTTGGCTCGACCTCACCAACCGGATCATCCCGGCCATGCGGGCTAAGGGAGAAGGCCGCATCGTGTTCTGCTCATCGGTGCTGGGCCTGATTGCGGCACCCTATCGGGGCGCTTATGCCGCCTCGAAGTTCGCGCTCGAGGCGCTGGCGGACACGCTGCGCATGGAGCTTGCCGGCACCGGCATCCACGTGTCCTTGATCGAGCCGGGGCCCATCGCTACGCGCTTCGTCGAGCATTGTCTCGAAGCCTATCGGCGCAATATCGATATGGAGGCGTCGCCCCACCGGGAGACCTACCGGACCCGTCTCGCCAAGATGGAGGAGGGGGGCACTCAGCGCTTCAAGCTTGAGCCCGAAGCGGTGGCGGCCAAGCTGGTCCATGCGCTTGAGAGCAAGCGGCCCAAGGTGCGCTATTACGTGACGTTTCCCACCTATGCCGCGGCTTTCCTGCGGCGTTTGCTGCCGGCCCGGGCGCTCGACGCCGTAGCGGCAAACAACTAAAGTCTCGCTCTGGCGTTCGACTTGGCGCCCAACCCGACCCCTGAGGAGGGGCCCTTGGAAGACAGTTTGCGCCTGATCATCCCGTTCGCGCTTATCGCGGTCGCTCTCGCGCTCGTGTTCGGCTTGTGGAACATGATGCGCGGCGGGGACCCAAAGCTCAGCCAGAAACTGATGCGGGCACGGGTGATCTTGCAGTTCCTCGCGCTCGTCATCGTGATGGCCGTCATCTATTTGTCGGGCAACCGGCCTGGATGACGATGCTTTCGGGCCGGAATTTCGGGTCCGAATAACGAAGGCTTGACCCGCCTTGGGGCCCAGCTACGCTAAACTCGAATTGGGCGGCTTCAAGTTGCCAGTGAGCAGGGCGGGTGGTCATGGTCGTTCTCAACAAGATTTACACACGCACCGGCGACGACGGCACCACGGCGCTCGGCTCCGGGCAGCGCGTCGCGAAATACGATCTGCGGGTCGAGGCCTATGGCACGGTCGACGAGACCAATGCGGCCATCGGTCTGGCGCGCCTGCATACGGGTGAAGCCGAGCCTGTTCTCGACGCCATGCTCGCGCGCATTCAGAACGATCTGTTCGACCTCGGCGCCGATCTTTGCTTTCCCAGCGACACCAAGGACGAGCGCGGTCGCCTGCAAGTGAACGACGCTTTGGTGGTTCGCCTCGAATCCGAAATTGACGAGCTCAACCAGGCGCTCGATCCGTTGCGCTCCTTCATCCTGCCTGGGGGCTCGCCCGCTGCCAGCTTCCTGCATCTCGCCCGCACCGTGTCACGCCGTGCCGAACGGTTGATGGTGGCGCTCGCCTCCCGGCCGGACGAGCCGGTCGGCGACGCAGCTTTGCGCTACGCCAACCGGCTGTCAGACTTTCTGTTCGTTGCCGCGCGCTATGCGAACGGCAAGGGCAAGTCCGACGTGATGTGGGTGCCCGGCAAGAACCGTTGATGCGATCGGCGGTGCTTCCGTGTTCGTTCCCCTCCACGACACCAACCCTCTCAAGAATATCCGCTTCCAATATGTGACCGTGGGCCTGATCGTTCTCAACGTCGCCATCTACACGATCTTCCAGACGGGATGGCTCATTCCGGTGGCCAGCGAGAACATGATGGCGTTCGCGGTGATCCCGGCGAAGCTGTTCGCGGGCGGTGGCGGCGAGACGGCGTTCTTTGCCACGGGGGCGGTGTTCGTGCCGGAGCGCCTGACGCTCATCACCTACATGTTCCTGCATGGCGGCTGGATCCACCTCATCGGCAACATGCTGTTCCTCTGGGTGTTCGGCGACAATATCGAAGACGCCATGGGGCATTTCCGCTTCATCATGTTTTACGTGATCTGCGGGGTCTTCGCGGCCATGCTCCATGCCTACATGCTGCCCCACTCGGAGTTGCCGCTGATCGGCGCCTCCGGCGCGGTGGCGGGCGTCATCGCCGCCTACCTGATCCTCCACCCCAAGGTGAAGGTGTGGGTGCTGGCGCTGTGGCGCATCCCCATCAAAATCACCGCCGCCTGGGCGCTCGGAATTTGGATTGGGGCGCAGTTCGTCAGCCTGTTGTTCGAGGGCGAGGAAGCCGTCGCCTGGTGGGCTCATGTGGGCGGCTTGGTGGCGGGCGCGGTGCTGATCCTATTTATGCGGCGGCGCGGTGTGATCTTGTTCGACAAGACCAGGGGCGGGGCCTGAGGACGGGCCTGGAGCCTTACGTCCCATTGACTTTGGCCATTCCGAGCAGTACTTTCGCGGCCATTTCGCAAGTGCGAGATGCGGGCTTTTTGGGGGGCTAGTCCACCCGTTTGGGGAACCTGGAGCCGCATGAAAATTATTGTACCCGTCAAGCGGGTTGTCGATGCAAACGTCAAGGTCCGGGTCAAATCGGATGGCAGTGGGGTCGACCTTGCCAACGTGAAGATGTCGATGAATCCATTCGATGAAATCGCTGTCGAAGAGGCCGTCCGCATTAAAGAGCGCGGCGAGGCGAGCGAAGTCGTCGCTGTCACCGTTGGCAATGCCAAGGCGCAGGATACGCTCCGCACGGCACTGGCCATGGGCGCTGACCGCGCCATCTTGATCAAGACCGACGCGGCCGTCGAGCCGCTGGCCGTGGCCAAGCTGCTCAAGGCGGTGGTGGAGACCGAGAAGCCCGACATCGTCATCATGGGCAAGCAGGCCATCGACGACGACTGCAATCAAACCGGACAGATGCTCGCTGGGCTTCTTGGCGTGCCGCAAGGCACCTTCGCCTCGAAGATCGAACTCAACGGCGACAAGGTGAAGGTGACGCGCGAAGTGGACGGCGGGCTCGAGACCATCGAGCTGTCGAAGCCGGCGGTGATTACCACCGACCTTCGCCTCAACGAGCCGCGCTATGCGTCGCTGCCCAATATCATGAAGGCGAAGAAGAAGCCGGTCGACGAGACCACGCCTGAGACGCTCGGCGTCGATATCGCGCCACGGCAGACGGTGATCTCGGTTACCGAGCCGAAGACGCGCGAGGCCGGCGTCAAGGTCGATGACGTGGCGGAGCTTGTCGACAAGCTGAAGAACGAAGCGGGGGTGCTCTAATGGCGGTTTTGTTGCTGGCTGAGCATGACAATAAGGCCCTCGCCGCGGGCACGGCGAAGGCGCTGACCGCCGCGCGCGAATTTGGCACCGATGTGGATATTCTCGTCGCGGGCGAAGGCTGCCAGGGCGTCGCCGATGAGGCGGCCAAGCTCGACGGCGTGCGGAAGGTTCTACTCGCCGAGGCGCCGCAGTTGGCTCACGCCATGGCGGAAGACCTGGCGGCGACGATTGTGCCGTTGATGGAAAATTACACCGCGCTGCTGGCGTCAGCGGCGACCATGGGCAAGAACGTGTTGCCGCGTGTGGCGGCGCTGCTCGACGTGGGGCAGATTTCCGACATCATCGAGGTCAAGGCGCCGGACACATTCGTGCGGCCGATCTATGCGGGCAATGCGCTGGAGACGGTGAAGACCTCCGACAAGATCGTCGTCGGCACGGTCCGCACCACGGCCTTTGCCGATACCGGCGAGGGTGGTTCGGCTGCGGTCGAGACCGTGACACCAGCCGGCGCTGTCGGCCTGTCCAGCTTCGAGAGTGCGGACATCACCGTGAGCGAGCGCCCGGAACTGACGTCGGCGCGCATCGTCATCTCCGGCGGCCGTGGCATGGCGTCGGGCGACAACTTCAAGACATTGATCGAGCCGATCGCCGACCGGCTTGGCGCCGCCGTGGGTGCGTCCCGCGCCGCGGTCGATTCCGGCTACATGCCCAACGACTATCAGGTCGGGCAGACCGGCAAGGTCGTGGCGCCGGAGCTTTATATCGCCGTCGGTATTTCCGGCGCTATTCAGCATCTCGCCGGCATGAAGGATTCCAAGGTGATCGTCGCCATCAACAAGGATGCCGACGCGCCGATCTTCCAAGTTGCCGATTACGGGCTGGTGGGCGACCTGTTCACCGTCTTGCCCGAGCTTGATGCCGAGCTGAAAAAAAGCGGGTTACGGAGAGTTGAGTTGAGTTCATGAGGAATGACGATGGACGACATAGTTCAAGACACGGATGTCCTCGCCGGTTCAGCCTCAAAGCGGGAGCTTAAGGTGGAGCCAATTCGCAAAATCGGAATTATTGGCGCGGGTCAGATGGGCGGCGGCATCGCCCATGTGGTCGCGCTCGGTGGCTACGATGTGGTGATCAACGATCTCGCCAAGGAGCGCTTCGACGCCGCCATCGAGCGCATCGGCAAGAACCTCGCCCGCCAAGTCACTTCCGGCAAAATTACCGAAGACGATCGCGCCAAGGCGCTGGCACGCATCACCTTCACCGATAGTTTTGAAGGCCTTGGCGATGTGGACCTCGTGGTGGAAGCCGCCACCGAGGACGAGACGATCAAGCGCAAGATTTTCGTGGCGGTCTGTCCGTTCATCAAGCCCGACGCCATCGTCGCCACCAACACCTCGTCGATTTCCATTACCAGGCTCGCGGCCATCACCCATCGGCCCGAGCGCTCCATCGGCCTTCATTTTATGAATCCGGCGCCGGTGATGGAGCTGGTGGAGATGATCCGTGGCATCGCCACCGACGACGTCACCTTCACGCGTGCCAGGGAGTTCGTCGAGACGCTCGGCAAGACTGTGGCGGTGTCCGAAGATTTCCCGGCCTTCATGGTCAACCGCATCCTACTGCCGATGATCAACGAGGCGGTGTACACGCTGTATGAGGGCGTGGGCTCGGTCGACGCCATCGACACGGCCATGCGGCTCGGCGCCCATCATCCCATGGGCCCCTTGCAGCTGGCCGACTTCATCGGTCTCGATACCTGTTTGTCGATCATGCAGGTGCTCTATGAAGGGCTGGCGGACTCCAAATACCGGCCTTGCCCGCTGCTGGTGAAATATGTCGAGGCCGGATGGCTTGGACGGAAATCCAAGCGGGGCTTCTACGACTATCGCGGCGATACGCCGATGCCGACGCGCTAACCAGACGCGTCTTCCGAACTTCTCCAAAACATCATTTGAAAAAGACGAGCGCAGGCTCAGCGCGGGTCCGCCTCCACCGGGATCGCCGCTGGCGGCAGGCAAACAGCGTCCGTGCATGCCTGCGCCTCGACCTGCACCTGAAGAGGCCCGTTAGGGCCAAGCGTGCCCCTCGGCAGGCCAACCGTGATGGTGACCGAGCCTTCAAACACCAAAATTCCTTCATAGAAGAATTTCGGCTTGAACAGCTTGCCCGCCGGATAGGTCACGTCCGCGTCTTCGAAGCCGGGGTAGCGCACCGTCGTGGGGATCAGATAGTCGAGCGAGGCGGGGTTGGCGTTGATGTGGTACCCGGGCTCTATATGGAGCGTCACGATGATCTGATCGTGCGTGCCGTCAGTGGTGCCGTGAACCGTGGCCGAGACATGGGCCGCGCTGTCGAGGGGGGATGACTGGGGCGCTGCTCCTGCCTGCGTGGCGAGGGCCGCGCTGGCAACGAAACTTGGCCATCCGTCGGGGCTGGCTTCAAGCTTTGGCGCTATCCACATCATGATGTTGTTGGCTGTCTCCGCATCGCGCGGATTGGTGCGCCCCAACTTCGCCAGAAGCGCGTAAGCCGCCGAAGTCCCCGACGGCGTGTCGTGGTCTTGAGCATCGGTTGCCGGGATAATCAAATTCGCATCGTCCGTCGTCGTCGACACCGCGCCGTTGGCCTTGACGAAGCGCGTCACGATGTCGGCGCCGAGCGCCTCGGCCCGCGTGTGCCACACGGGATCGCCCGTGACCTCGCCGAGTTCGACGAACCCAAGCCCAAGCAGCGCATAGTCATCGAGAAAGCCGTCGCCATAGGCTTTGCCTTGGTAGACGTAGCGGCTCAAGCTGCGGCTCTTCGCGTCATATGCGTGCTTCCACAGATAAGTGCCGGCGCGCTTCGCGGCATCGATCCATTTGGGTTCGTCGAAAACTTTTCCGGCGCGGGCGAGCGCGTCAATCGCGAGGCCGTTGAGCGACACCACGATTTTATCGTCGCGGGCGGATTGCGGACGCTCATTCCGGATCGCAAGCAGCTTGGCGCGCATGGGCGCCAGCTCAACGATGGAGCTGAGGATGCTCGTGCCATCGGCTTGCAAGTCCGTGCGGTCTTGCCGGACGCGAATGACGCCGGGACCGCGCAAGTCTTCCGGTAGCGGTGTCAGTTCATAAAGCGCGAAGAATTTATCCGCGTCGCCTTCGCCGAGGGCGGTGACGATCTGAGCTTTCGTCCAGATGTAAGTCTCGCCCTCCTTGCCGTCGATGTCGGCGTCTTCGGCGGTATAAAAGCCCCCGTCCGGCGCCGTCATGGCGGCCGCGAGATAGCCGGCGATATCGGCCGCCATCGCGCGCGCCATCGGCTGCTGCGTCAGGGCAAAATAATCGGCATAGAGCTTAAGCAGTTGCGCATTGTCGTAGAGCATCTTCTCGAAATGCGGCACCGACCATGTCGGCTCGGTGCTGTAGCGATGCACGCCGCCGCCGATCTGGTCGTGGATGCCTCCATATGCGATGGCGTTCAGAATCTCGGTGGCCGCTTGTAGCGAGGCAATCGTGCCGTTGAGCCGAGACTCCGTCAGCAACAGGCTGAGCAGCGGCGATTGTGGGAATTTCGTGCCGCCACCGCCGTCAAAGCCACCGTGTTCTTCGTCGCGGTTGGGCAAGACATTGTCCCGCGCCGTGGCCAGCCACAAATCCGGTCTCACGCGCATAAGACTGAAAGGCTTGCCAGCGTCGCGCATCTGGAAGAGGGCGGCGTGAACCTTGTCCGCGGCCTGCTCGATATTGGCGGGGTCCTCTTTCCAATCCTCATGGATCAGCTCAAGGATGCTCGGGAAGCCCCGCCGTCCGTCCCGGTCTTCGGGCGGGAAGTAACTGCCGGCGAAGAACGGCTTTAAGTCCGGCGTGAGAAAAACATTGTTGGGCCAACCCCCGGCGCCGGTCAAAAGCTGCCGCGCCAGCATGTAAGTCTCGTCGATGTCGGGTCGCTCCTCGCGATCGACCTTGATGTTGACGAACCATTTGTTCATCAGCGCTGCGATCTTGGGGTCGGAGTAGATGGTCCGTTCGGCGACATGGCACCAATAACAAGTGCTGTAGCCCACCGAGAGGAAGATCAGCTTGTTCTCGCGCTTGGCCTTCTCGATGGCCTCCTCGCCCCAGGGATACCAATCCACAGGGTTGTGGGCGTGCTGGAGGAGATAGGGGCTGCCCGCGTCGATGAGGCGATTGGGAGAGCTTGCCGATGGCGTCTCGGCGAAACTCGAGGTCAAGCACCACAGCCAAGCCACGGCCAAAACCGCGAGCGATTTGATCGCAAGCGATGTGACCGCAGGCAGCCGGGCGAATAACGGTGTGGGATGGCTTTGGTGCATGCGCGCCAAGCTAGTCCTATTCGAGCCTCCCGGCCACGCGCCGGGGCGCCGCTGAGCGTCTTGTAATTTTCTTCGATATTTTTCTCTCAGACGGTTGGATGATCGATGCACCATCCCTAACTAGTGGGTTGCATTGCCTATCGATCACAAGGCGCCTCGCACCGAAAAAGCCTGCGTTTCTGCTGTTTTTTCCGGTGAATGGCACATGAATGGCGCCCTCAGGTTTGGTTCAGCGGGAATTTGCGAAAACAACATCCGACGAGCGGGGGGATCACTTCCGCTCCTGAAAACAGAACTCAAAGCGTTCTCGTGAGGAGACGCGCCCAAGCTGGAGGTTGATCCGATGTTGAAGACCGCACTCATGACCGCCGCCGCATTCGCCACCCTGGCGCTCGCCGCCCCTGTCTCCGAGACGAAAGCCGACGAGGCCGCTCTTTCCGGCGATGCCCTGCGTCACGCCGTCAGCGGCAAGACCGTCTATCTCAAGATTTCCGGGTTCGAACTGCCCATCCAATATTCGTCCCGCGGCACCATGAAGGGCAGTATGGGCACGATTGCCGCCGCCTTCTCGCGCGGCGATGGCTCGTCCGATCGCGGCAAATGGTGGATCGCCGACGACCAGCTTTGCCAGAAATGGTCGAGTTGGATGGAGAGCCGGACCTATTGCTACAAATTCAGCCTGAATGGAAACGCGGTGCACTGGGTCCGCAACGATGGACGTTCCGGCACGGCCCGCATCGGCGGTTGACGACAAAGGGCTCTCTTTCGCTCCCTCCCAGAGAGTCTGAGGCCGGAACCATGAGCGCGGTTCCGGCCTTTCTTTGTGTGGCAGGTGCTGAGACTTCGGAATCGCTCTTGCCCAAGAAGACACGATAAGGTCAGACTGACATCGAACAGCGCAGGGTAGCCCCAGCGCCATGCTTCCGAAGCGCAGGGTAAAATCAAACATGCGACTCTTGGCGATTCTCACGGCCGTCGTTTTTGCTTTGTCGATGTCGTGGCACACGCTTGCAGAAGAGGCGTCGTCTGGCGATCCCTCCGCCGAAGAGACCCAGCAGCCTGCGGAAGACGCGCCGTCCGACGAGGAGTCCGACGAAGCATCGTCCGACGATGACTCCGATGAGATGTCGTCCGAAGATGAGTCCGATGAGGCGTCGTCCGATGGCACTGAGCAGCCGCTGCTCGACGAGGCTCAGCTCGATCAGCTCATGGCGCCGATTGCGCTTTACCCGGACACGCTTCTCTCCCAAGTGCTCATTGCCGCCACCTACCCGCTGGAAGTGGTGCAGGCCGACCGCTGGGTACTGAAGAACAAAGAGCTGAAGGGCGAGGCGCTCGACAAGGCCTTGGCCGACAAAGATTGGGACGACAGCATTAAGGGGCTCGCCGTCGTGCCAGACGTTCTGGCGCTGATGAGCGATGACCTCGATTGGACGGCGGATCTTGGCGACGCCGTGCTGGCGCAACAGGCGGACGTGATGGATGCGGTCCAGCGTTTGCGCGAACGCGCTAAAGCCAACGGCATGCTCGAATCGAACGAGCAGCAGACAGTGAAGGTCGAAGAGGAGCCGCCAGAACAGCCCGCTGTCACTGAACCGGCTGCGCCGCAAACCACGACCGTGGTGGAGCAAGTGCCCCCGCAGCAGGTCATCGTGATCGAGCAGGCCACGCCTCAGACTGTGTACGTTCCCTATTACGACCCGGGTGTGGTCTATGGCACTTGGCCATACGCCTCCTACCCGCCTTATTATTTCCGCCCAGCGCCCGGCTACATTGTCGGCGGGGCGCTGGCGCGCGGCATTGCTTGGAGCGCGGGCTTCGCCATCGGCAACGCCATTTGGGGCAATGGCTTCAACTGGCGAAACAACAACATCCACGTCAACGTCAATCGCAACGTCAACATCAACAATCGCAACACCAACTGGCAGCACAATTCCTATCACCGCCGGGGCGTCAACTATTCCAACAAGAACGTCCAGAAGAAACACGGCAAGGGCAACGTGGCCAACAAGCGGTCGGACTATCGCGGTCACGGGAATGGACGGTCGGACGCCGGCAGGCCCGGACAGGGCGGTAACCGTCCGGGCGCGGGCGACAGACGCCCAGGCGACAAACGCCCAGGCGCCGGCGTAGGAGACAAGCGCCCTGGTGGCGGCGACAAGCGTCCCGGTGCCGGTGTAGGAGACAAGAGGCCGGATGTTGGCAAGCGCCCGAATGTGGGTGACATGGAGGCGGCGCTCAAGAAGAAGCCTGGTGCGGGCCAGGGGCCAAATGCAAAACGGCCAAGCGGCAATGCGTTTGATCACCGTGATGGTGCTAAGGCGAAGGACTTCTCTAAGCGCGGCAAGGACAGCCTCGGTAACCGGAGTGCCACCAAAGCGGCACGCCCGTCGCCGGCCAAGAAGCGGCCCGCGGCTCAAAAGCCGAAGCCCAGGCCGAAACCTGCAGCCAAGAAGCCTCAGCACCGGCCTGCAGCTAAGAAACCTCAGCACCGGCCTGCGGCCAAGAAACCCCAGCACCGGCCCTCAGCAAAACGCTCCGCACCGAAACGCCCCTCGGTCCATAGGCCAAGCGGCGCGCGAAAGGGCGGCGGCGGTGGCGGTCGAGGACGCGGCGGTGGTGGTGGAAGAGGCGGTGGTGGTGGACGACGTCGCTAATCGATCGGGCGCGCATGCTTTCGAGGAACGCATCAATGGTTGACGGAATTTTTCGAGTGCGGTGGCTAAACTGGGGTCTGGTTCTCGGTGTCGCGCTCCTAGTTGTTGGGTGCACCTGTGAAACGGCCCAGAGGCAATTCGACAGTCCCGACGCTGCCGTCGAGGCTCTGGTGAGCGCTGCCAAGGACGGCAATCAAAAGGCGTTGCTTAAGATTCTTGGGCCTGATGGGCGCGACGTCATCAGTTCGGGCGACAAGGTCGCCGACCGTGCCGCGCGCAAACGGTTCATCGCCGGTTACGCGGAAAAGCACAGCCTGGCGCCCGATGCGGCGGAGAAGAATTTCCTCTAGACCCGCCGCCGTATCGAATTCCCATTTGCCATCCTTGGCGACGATCGGAATGGGAAAGGGCCAGTCCTTCGCACCCATGACGAGAATGGTCTTGTCT
>PVMS01031166.1_pt1 | contig 19314 bp, 14 predicted proteins | sample 1853461 | NCBI WGS metagenome assembly PVMS01 (sample SAMN08582032, study PRJNA380276) | Marine sediment metagenome, whole genome shotgun sequencing project. | isolation source: ocean sediment barecode stripped | collected 2017 | reverse complement strand
CTCGGGCGCGGCGTCATCGCTGAAAAACCTCCAGTTGACCGCGACAAAAGCGACCAGCAGGAACAGGAACAACCGCGGATGACGCCGAGCTATGGCCATCATTCCAGGTTTTTTCTTCGTCCCTGCCGCAGTCGGGGCTTCGGATTTCGCTTGCATTTGTTCGCTAACCTTCCATCAGAATTGGCTGTACAAGACACTATCAGAATATTACTCATACGTTGCTGCGCTTGACGAATCTAGACAATTGTTCACCGTATCTTTGCGTAGAATAGAGGGCCAGCGTGAGGTTGAGACAGGACACGCCACATCGGAGCAGGCGATGAAGATCGCTTGCAGTCAGTTTCCGACGACACTATCACTTGTAATTTGGGGGCCCTCCACCAATGATGGGCACTGCGTAAGACATTAACCTAATGGAGATTTCAATGAGGACGATTGTTCGAAGTGCCGTTGCGGCCACCTTGCTTGTTTTTGCTGCCAGCGCCAGCGCCGATCTGGCGGACGTTCCGTCCGGAGAATACGGCGTGGATAAGAGCCACGGGTATATTACATACACTTATGATCATCAGGGCTATTCAACACCGCACGTCGGCTTCGATTCGTTTGACCTTACACTGACGCTGGACAGCGCCAATCCGGAGAACAGCGAGCTTAACGTAGTTATCGATGCCACCAGCATCAATAGCCGGGTTCCTGTCTTTGACGGTCACCTCAATGGTCCAAACTTCTTCGATACGGCGAATCATCCGGAGATCACGTTCACTTCAACCGGCATGAAGAGTACGGGTGAGGATACCTACGATGTAATGGGCGACCTGACGATCAAGGGCGTTTCCAAGCCAGTAACGATCGCGGCAACCATCAAAAAAGCAGGCGAGCACCCAAGAAGCAAGAAGCCGTTGATCGGCGTTACCGGGGAGGCAAAGGTCAGTCGAGCTGACTGGGGACTGACTCGCGCGGCACCGATGGTTGGCGACGAAATTACCATCCACATTTCAGTCGAAATGCCACAGAAACAATCTGACTAGTCTGGATTACGGACAGCCACTGAAACGGGCCGCACTGCGGCCCGTTTTTGGTAGAGTACGGCGTCCCTCCGCACAACCTTGCCAGTGACCATGATCTAATGAATAACACGCGCTATCACTCGTTTTCACAAGTTCTGCATTGGCTTATCGCAGGCTTGATCGTGTTGCAATTTGTGCTCGCGAATCTTGCTGACGGTGCGGCAGAATCGGGATCCGCCATTCGCGAACTTGCGCTGCTGGCCAATCACAAATCCGTCGGCATTACTATCCTCGCCCTGGTCGTCGTGCGGCTGTTGTGGCGTTTGAAAACGCCACCACCCGATCTACCGGCGACGATGAACCCATGGCAAGCGCTCGCTTCTCATATCAGTCACTGGACACTCTATGGCCTGATTATTTTGTTGCCGATTTCTGGATGGCTGATGTCATCAGCGTCAGCATACTCAGTAAGCTGGTTCAATTTGTTCCAGTTGCCGGATTTCGTGGCACCAAACCCGGATTTGAAAGATCTGTTTAAAGGAATTCACGAATTCCTCGGCAATGCGTTGTTCGTCATCGCATTGATTCACGTGCTCGCCGCAGTCAAGCATCAGATCATCAACAAAGATGGCGTACTGGCCCGCATGTCGTCAACCATGAGCATCGGGATTTTCGCCGTGGTTATTGCGACCGGCGTCTGGACTCTTGGCGGTGCCGGCAAAACAAGCGAATCCGGTGACGCAACTGTTGCCGCATCACCCGCCGCATCGGAACAGTCGTCTGCAGCGATTGCGGAACCCGCTGCCGACAGCTCAAGACTGCCGGTCTGGAAAATCGACTACGAAAACAGCCATATAAGCTTTACCGGCGACCAGGCGGGGGCAGCGTTTGATGGCATCTGGCAGAGCTGGTCCGCCAACCTGCATTTCGATGACAAGGCGCTTGATGCCAGCTCGTTTGATGTGACTGTGTACACGACCGAGGTTGAGACCGACGATGTCGATCGAAATGTGACGCTTGCGGATCCTGAATGGTTCGACGTCAGACAGTTCCCCGAGGCGTACTTCCGAGCCAGCAGTTTTTTACAGCTTGACGATGGTAGCTTCGTCGCCAATGGCCAACTGATTATTAAGGATGTCGCGTCACCCATCACACTGCGCTTTACAGTTGAGGAAAATGGTGCCGAGCGTTTTCTGGTTGGCAGCGCTGAGATGCTACGCATGGCTCTCGGTGTTGGTACCGGCGAGTGGGGAGACACCTCCTGGGTGAGCGACGAAGTCACTGTGAATGTAAGAGTTCAGGCAACAGTAGAGTAAGAGGCCAACCATTGACCATAGCAATGCTGTCCAGATAAGCGGAGAAATGTATGCATAAGAAAATACGCTGGGCGTTCGCAGCCGTACTAGTCAGCCTCGCAATCAACGCGTCCGCAGATTGGTCGACACTGCCATCCGGCGATTACCGAATGGACAAGAGTCATGCGTACATTACGTTTACATTCGACCATTATGGCTATTCGATACCGCTTGTTGGGTTCAATTCATTTAACGCCGACCTGAATCTGGATACGGAAAATCCTGCTAACAGTTCAGTCATTGTCACGATTGATGCCGCCAGTGTAGATAGCAGAGTTGACAGCCTCGACGAACGGTTCAAAGGTGACACATTTTTCGATACGAAAAACTTCCCGGAAATCATTTTTCGATCAACTGAATTTATCCGGACGGGTGAAGACACGTATGATGTTGTTGGCGAGTTAACGATCAGAAACATTACGAATACAGTAACTCTCGCAACCACAATCCGACAGGCCGGAATCCACCCGCGGCGCAACATTCCAGCAATTGGTATATCGGGTGAAGCGACGGTGAACCGTTCGGCATGGAACATGACTTTCGATTCGCCAGGGGTTCCGGATGAAGTTACGATTCTTATCACAGCAGAATTCGCGCAGCCTACCACCGACTAGGACGAGCGTATGAAGTCGGAGATTTGGATTGCCTGCTGATCCAGCCTGATTGATAACATATTGTCTTCGACCAGCGAAACGTGCCGAACTTCCGCACACTTAATGAATCGATAAAACCATCGCCGGTCGGCAATTACCGTGTTCACTCAGTAAGAACGCGAAGCCCGGCTCAAGATCCAGTATTCTTTCCAGATTCCGACACACGGTTAACAAGCGACAAGCTGTTGTCGAAACCTCCTGGAGAAAGGGTTCTTGTAGCGACGTATCGCTCGGACGAGGGACATCTCGGCACAGAACCCGACAGTCCCGTCCACTCATGAAATATTCGGGCAAGCCCGCCTTCAATCGACTGCCTGTTCCCTGTACAGTGGCAGCATCGAAGTCGCCGCAGAATAACTTACCTTAAACAGGCTATTGCAGAATTGAGAATGAGAGCTTTAACAACCGGCACTGTGAGCTTACTGCTACTGTTTACTGCAACAAATGTTGAGGCTCAACGCGGCGGCCGTTGGAACACGACACAAAATAGTCCGCCCCCTTCGGAAGTCATCGTTGCTCGCTGGCACTTCGGCAACAATGGCATGATCGGCGGCTACGGATGGGCACACAATTATCCGAGCTCGGACCAAAATCTGAATCAATACGTCGCCGAAGCAACGGGTATCGACCTGTCACGAATGTCGTATCGGATAGTCGAATTAGGCGACGATGACGTATTCGACTACCCGTTCGCCTACATTTCCGAGCCCGGAGAAATGGCGCTGACCGCACAAGAGGTTCGAAATTTGCGGGAGTTCGTGAACCGCGGCGGCTTTGTACTTATGGATGATTTCGACGGGCCGAGACAACTTGCCGTCATGCGTCAGCAGGTTAGAAAAGCGTTCCCTGACCACGAATGGGTAGCACTGGAAATCACTCATCCGATTTTCCGGACGCATTTCGAACTGGAAGATCTGCATGGAATGGACCCGTATGTTCCAGGCGGCTACGTTACTTACTTCGCGATGTTCAACGATGTTGGGGAAGTCGTCATGGTCGCCGGACACAACAACGATCTGGCTAATTTTTGGGACTGGTTTGATGAGCCCGGCACACCATTGCGGCCGGCGGCTGACGCATTTCGACTCGGCGTGAACTACATGGTCTATGCGCTGACACACTAATGTGGATTGAATCTTATTCGGTCTGTCCGGGTCTGAACCTGTAGTCTGATTGACAATGGAGTAGCTAGTGGGCCGCTTGAAAAATAAGGTAACGCTCAGCGGGCAGGACAGCCGCCAGGCCAAGGCGGTCAAGCTGCTTGTAACAGCACTTGTCGTGATCGCGACGGCGCTGGCCGTCGCGATGTCAGTCACGGCGAGCGCTGAAGGTGTATCCGCCGAATTTCGATTCGCGCGGCTCGCCTACGCACCCAACCAGCTAGCCGGTTACGGTCGTCGCGGCGGTGCAAAGTGGCAAACGGACTGGCCTGCTGCTGAACAGCACTTCCTGCAAGGAATTAGTCGACTGACCCTGGTCGATGCAGATAAGAATGGTCACGTCGTCACAGCACTGGATGAGGATCTCTTCGACTACCCCTGGATTTACGCGGTCGAGGTGGGCTACTGGTCACTAAGTGAGCAGGAAGCCGGAAGATTGCGTGAGTATCTTCTGCGTGGCGGATTCCTGATGGTCGATGATTTTCACGGCTCCTGGGAGTGGGCGGCTTTCGTCGCGTCATTGAACAGAATATTCCCATACAGGCCGGTCGTCGAGATCGCCGAGAACGACGAGGCATTTCACGTCTTGTACGACCTCGATAACCGCATTCAAATTCCGTCACGCAGAGTCGCATACACAGGAGTCACCTGGGAACGTGATGGCTATACGCCGCATTGGCGAGGAGTTTACGATGACGATGGTCGCCTGATGATTGCCATTAACTTCAATATGGATATTGGTGACGCGTGGGAACACGCTGACTGGCCGGACTATCCGGAAAAAATGACCGCACTGGCCTATCGCTTCGGCATCAACTATGTCGTGTATGCAATGACACACTAACTCATGGAATCCGGCCCAGTTGTTCGAGACTCTATTTAAATACCCGCGCGACGATTTCCTGCGTAGCGAAGTGATACTCGGCAATAGCTGGCCATTCTGGCTGGTCGCGTTTCTGGCTGTGGTCGCCCTGATGGGGATCATCGTCGCCTTGCTCAGACGACACCGGGATATCGGCCGTTGGAGACTGGCCACGATCGGTTTCCTGCAAGCAGCGATGATTCTTGTCGTCGCGACCATTCTCCTGCAGCCTGCGATACAAACGGATCGCCTCAGGCAGGGTGAAAACTCACTGGCGCTGGTATTGGACGGCTCAGAAAGCATGCAAATTGGCGACACAACGACGCGCTTTGACAGTGCGATCGAAAATCTGACGTCCGCAGTCGTCGAATCGGTCGCAGGTGAGTTTGACGTCAGGCATTTTGTGCTTGCAGACGATGCCAGTGGTGTCGAGAGCTTTGCGGATTCTCAACCCACCGGCAGCGCGACCTCCATCTATACATCCTTGCAATCAGTTTTGCAGCAGGGCCGTGACCGGTCGCTGGCAGCCATCATTCTGGCGTCAGACGGAATCGATACCGCTGGCGGCATAAGCAGCGAGCAGCTAGCCGAACTTGCAGCTCTGGGTGTGCCGATTCACACGATCGGAGTTGGCAGAGACGCCCTGCCGGAAGACCTGGAACTATCACAGGTAGTCGTGCCGCCCAGCGCGATGCCCTTGAGCACCATTCCTGCCAGAGTCTCGATCCGACACGATGCGCCGGCAGACGCTCGTATTAAAGTCTACGATGGCGACGAGTTGCTGGCATCTGTAGCGGTGGAGCTGCCAGCAGACACCACGACAACGACAACGTGGATTGACGTGCGGCTCGACAATGCAGGTTATCACCAACTTCGATTTAGCGTGGAGGGAAGCGCCGATGAGCCGGAACTGCGCAACAATCATCAGTCAGCCCTGATAAAAGTAGAACAGCAGAAATATCGCGTGTTGTATTATGAAGGTGAGCCGCGCTGGGAGTACAAGTTCCTGCGCCGTGCCGTTCGCGACGATGGCGACACTTCCCTGGCAACCTTGCTACGTGTCAGCCCAAACAAGTATTACCGGCAAGGACTGGATTCGGCGGAGCAACTTGAAGAAGGATTTCCAGTCACTCGTGACGAACTATTTTCTTATGACGCACTGATCATCGGCAGTGTGGAAGCTGCATCATTCAGCGACGAACAGCTAGCCAACATTCGCTCATTTGTCAGCGAACGCGGTGGAAGTCTATTGATGCTGGCGGGAAGTAATGGATTGGGTAACGGTGGCTGGGGACAGTCGAGTATCGCCGATCTCCTGCCCGCCCGCCTGCCGGCATCGACTGTTGACTCATTTGTCCGGGAAAAAGTCGCCGCCCGCCTCACACCACAGGGCGCGTCGACGCAGATGTTGCGATTGGGTCAATCCGATGCAGAGAATCAACGCTTGTGGGATGAACTTCCCGATATCGCCGACTACCAACAAGTAGGCGACCTCAAACCTGCAGCGAGAGCACTGCTGAATGTCATTGTCGAAGGCCAACAACTGCCGCTATTGATCTCACAGCCTTTCGGTCGGGGTCATAGTTATATTCTCGCCACCGGCGGAACCTGGCGCTGGCAAATGAGCCTGCCTGTCGAAGATGAACGCCATGAGCGGTTCTGGCGGCAGCTACTTCGGGCGCTCGTATCCAGCAGCCCGCAGAGAACGTCATTGCAGGTTGACACTCGCGATGGCTCGACGCTTGCGATTCGCGCCGAGTTTCGTGATGAAGCTTTCAACCCGGTTGATAATCTGTCTGTTTCCGCTGTCGCTTCACACGAGAGTGGTGAATCCTGGAGCATTGATTTGTTGCCTAGCGAAGACGAACCCCGTGTCTTGATTGCCACAACGACGCCGGGATATTCGGGCGCCTGGTACTTCGAAGCGCTGGCGACACGCGAGGGCAAGGTTGTTGAAGTAGCCCGATCCAGCATCTATTCGGAAGCCGAGCAAAAAGAATATTTCAATATCCGGCGCAATAGCGCCTTGCTGAAACGTGTATCCGAGGCGACCGGAGGACAATACTTTCAGGCAGGCGAGCTCGACGCACTTCCGGACTTCTTGCGTCACTCCAGCGCGGGCATCACTGAGAAGGTCGTTCGTCCGATTTGGGATATGCCTGCCGCTTACTTGTTATTACTGCTGCTCAAGGCCGGCGAGTGGCTGCTGCGACGGCGATGGAGCACAATTTGAAAATTCACGGCTTCATCATGCCGGTTTTTCTGCTACTGGCAGGGACCCTGATGCTGGCCGCAACACCTGTTCTGGCCGAACTCGATGTTGTGATCGTCGAAGGACTGGGTGGTGAGTTACTCTATTCGGAGCAATTCGATGCACAGGTTTCGGCACTGGAGCAAGCATCTCGATCTGTAACAACGGACGATCGAATTCGTGTGTTTCGTGTGTCGGACGCTAGCAAGGTTTCCGTGCTGGCGCATTTCGAATTGCTGTCGTCCCGGTCATCAGCGGACGATACGCTGGCAATCTACTTCGTCGGCCACGGCAGCTACGATGATCATGAGTACAAATTTAATCTCCCAGGCCCTGATCTGACTGGCGGCGACATAGCCGCCGCGTTGGACGAGCAGCCCAATCAGCACGTTCTGTTCGTCAATACAGGCAGTTCCAGCGGCGCTACAGCGGAGTTACTGCTGAATGATCGGCGCACGCTGATTCTCGCCACGCGCAGCGGCAGCGAACGTCATGCCACGAGATTCGGCATTTTTTTCGCGGACGCCTTATCCAACGACAGCGCCGACACAGATAAGAACTCGATTATCACAGCGCAGGAAGCGTTTTATTACGCGAACAGGGCGGTTGCAAATTATTACGAGCGCGACGGTCTACTGGCGACCGAACATGCTCGCCTCGAAGGGAATCGTGCCGATCGATTCTCAGTAGCCCGCCTTAACAGTCAGCGACAAGCATCCAGCGACGACGAGATAATCCGTCTGACCGCAGATCGCGATGCACTGAATTCGGAAGTCGAAGCTTTGCGACTAGGCAGGGATGAAATGGCAGCCGAAGAGTATCAGGCACAGTTATTGCAAAAAATGCTGGACCTTGCCCGTCTTGAAGACGCGATAGAAATTCGTGAAATGGAGCTGGGGCAAAGTGAATAGGGCTCACTTATCCTGTGTACTGGTGCTTGCGAGTCTCATGGTTGCTGCTCCTGCTGGCGCTCGAGACCTGCACTACGGCGCGGTAGCCGACGCCGCGGTAAACAAGTGTGACGACCTCCATTGGCACGGCAAAAGCAGCGAAGCAAACAGTTGCTATCAGGAATTGCTTGATGGTAATGGTGCCTGGAGTGCCAAAGCCGAAGCCGCCTGGGCGCTTGGCGAGTTTCAGCTCGCGAACGAGTACTTTCGCCTCGCGCTTCGCTCAAGTGCGGAAGATGTGGCTACATTGGTCCGCTGGGGCGACCTGTTTGCCGCTTCGCATCAAAATGCCGAAGCCATGAATATCTATCGCGATGCGCTAATTCTGGATGCTGAGAACTCATACGCCAATCTTGGCGCAGGACGAGTACTGGCATCGTCCTTTGAAGAGGCGGCGAACGGTCATCTGCAAGCTATTCTCGCTAACCGCTCCGACGACGATGGGGCCACAGCTGGAGCGTTACTGCTCGCGGCACGCATTTCGCTGGAGAACGGCAATATTGACAGCGCGCAGGATTCGATCGACGCGGCGCAGAACATCATTGAACGCAACGACTGGCCACCGCTGGAGGTATATGCACTACGGGCGGCCGTAGATCTGGTGCAGGGAGTAGCCGTTAGCGAGTGGACGCAGAAGTCTCTGGATTACAATCCGAATTATGGTGGCATTTATTCAATACCTGCCCATTTTCTTGTCATCACGCGGCGTTATCGCGACGCGATTGACCTTTACCAAAAAGCAGTCGACGTCGAGCCGAGCCTCGCCGCGGCGCACGAATCTCTGGGGATCAACCTGCTTCGCGACAACCAAATCAGCCGCGCCAGACAACACCTCGAAACGGCATATGAGGAAGACCCCTTCAGCCCTCGCGCGGTCAATACGCTCAGGTTACTCGACTCGCTGACGAATTTTCGGGTCATTGATGACCCGGCTGTTACCGCGGACGTGCCAATGGTATTGCGCCTGCATAAGGATGAAGCGGACGTTATCGCGCCATATGCGATTGCATTGATCGCTGACAGTATCGACGAATTTTCAGTGCGCTATGACTTCAAGCTCAAGGAATCTGTTGTCGTCGAGATGTACCCGGATCACGAGGACTTCGCGGTTCGCACCGCCGGCATGCCCGGACTCGGCATCCTTGGCGCGACGTTCGGCTACGTTGTCGCGATGGACTCACCTTCCGGCAGGCCTGCCAGTCAGTTTCAGTGGGGTACTACGTTGTGGCACGAGATGGCGCATGTATTTACTCTCGAGGCGACCAATCACCTGGTGCCGCGTTGGTTTAGCGAAGGTGTCTCCGTTTATGAGGAGTGGCGCAGCGGTCCTAATGCCGGAGTGAAAATTCCGTTATCAGTATTGCAGGCGATGCGAGATGACCGCTTTCTTCCCGTCGCCGAACTTGATGAAGGATTCATTCGGCCAAGTTACGAAGAACAAGTCATCGTGTCCTATATGCAGGCAGGCCTTATCTGCAAATTCATCGAACATTCCTTCGGCGCCGAGAAACTGGTTTTAATGCTGACCGCTTACCGTGACGGACTACTCACGCCGGAGGCGATTGAGTTCGCGTTAAGCATTTCGGCCGCTGAATTTGACATCGTATTCTTTGCATCTGTTGCCGAGGAGTACGAGCAATTACTTGGCAACCTGGAAAAGTGGCATGACGAGAGGCAGGCACTCGCGCAGAAATCTGCTGCGAAGCAATGGAGCGAAGCGGCGGTGTCGGCAATGGAATTGATCGCACTAATGCCCGAATATGTTGAGATGGACAGCCCCTATCTCGCACTCGCAAGAGCACAAACCGAGTTGGGCCTGCAGGCCGATGCGATGCAGACATTGCGGTCCTTCTGGAATCACGGAGGCTACGCTCCGGCAGCACTTATTCAATTGGGACAGTGGCTGTACGACGACGGCAAGACTGATGCGGCAATCGAAGTATTGCAGGGTGTCAACCTGGTGGATCCTCTGCATCAGGAATTACATGGCATGCTCGGCGACATGCTGCTTGAGGCTGATCGAGCGGTGGACGCATTGCGAGAGTTCGAAGTCGCGCTCGCACTGCGCCCACATGACCTCGCTACCGCCTGGTACCGCATCGCACAGGCACACGCCGCACTGGGACAGACGAGCGCCGCGCAAAGTGACCTGTTGCAGGCGCTCGACGTTGCACCCGGATTCAGGCCAGCGCAACGACTCTTGCTACAACTCGCGGATGGAGATTCGCCGCGTTCTTAATCATCAATCGGAATCAAAAGCATGACGACAAAATCAGAAGACGTGTTTGATACGGAAGAAACTCGTGAGCTAATCGAGTCATTCCGCAAGGTAACAGACAATCTGCGCGAACAAGTCGGCAGGGTCATTGTTGGCCAGTCAGACGTCGTAGAGCACTTGCTGGTCACCCTGTTGGTCGGCGGTCATTGCCTGATCACCGGAATGCCGGGCACCGCGAAGACGCTGCTCGTCAAAACGCTCGCTGATGCTCTCGGCCTGACATTCAAGCGTATTCAATTCACGCCCGATCTGATGCCTACCGATGTGACGGGCACAGATATCATCGAAGAAGATTCTGCAACCGGCCACCGGACATGGACATTTGTCGAAGGACCGATATTTACCCATGTCTTGCTGGCCGACGAAATTAACCGTACGCCGCCCAAGACCCAGGCCGCTCTACTCGAAGCGATGCAGGAAAGATCAGTTACCGTACGCGGCAAACGGCACTCGCTAGAACCACCGTTCCTCGTGTTAGCAACGCAAAATCCTATTGAACTCGAGGGTACCTATCCACTTCCGGAGGCCCAGCTTGATCGATTCCTGTTCAATGTATTGCTCGACTATCTCGACAGCGACGACGAACTCGCGGTGCTTGATCGATTTACAACGCGTGTCGATATCCCCGCAGTAACGCCGTGCACCAATGCCGACGAGATCGTTCGCTTCCAGTGGCTGGTACGACAGGTAGCGGTTGCCGAATCTGTCAACCGATTCGCTGTCCGACTGGTTCGGGCCACGCGACCAACTGAAGTTGATGCTCCTGAGGTCGTCAAGAAGTACGTCAACTTCGGGGCCAGCGTACGCGCGACGATGTTCCTTAACCTGGCCGCGAAAGCACGTGCGCTTCTGGAGGGCCGCTATCATGTTACTGAAGAAGACGTGCGCAAAATGGCGCTACCGGTACTACGCCACCGGGTGTTGCTCAACTACTTCGCGGAGTCGGACAACCAAACCGTTGACGATGTTTTGACTGCGATGCTGGCTCAGGTGAAAAGCTAGTGGGCCGCTTGCGAAGGGCTGGGCCATTGGCTTCGCACCGCGCCTTGCTGCCGGCGCGGCCGTACAGACTAAGTGTCACATTATTTATCAAGCGGCCCACCAGGACATGGTGACCTCCTCGGCCAGGCAGACGAGCGCGCGGGAATTACTGCAACCCGAAGTGCTCGCACAGCTGAAGAATCTCAATCTGATCGCACGTGCCGCCGTGGAAGGCTTCATGATCGGTCTGCATCGGTCTCCCAAGTTTGGCTTCAGCCAGGAATTCGCAGAGTACCGCTCGTATTCAGAAGGCGATGACCCACGATTTATAGACTGGAATGTCTACGCGCGAACCGATCGAACCTATATCAAACGCTTCCTCGGTGAGACCAGCTCACACTTAATGATTTTACTGGATGCCAGCGCATCGATGGGCTTTGGTGGCCCACCGGTCAACAAACTCAGATATAGCCAGTTCATCGCTGCCAGCCTGGCTTTCCTGGCTGCGCGCCAGCACGATGCCGTTGGTTGCATGATTTTCGATGAACAGGTTCGCGACTTTCGCCAGCCGTCGTCGCGATCGGGCAAACTGCAAAGCGTCCTGCACTGTATCGATTCCGCTGAAGCACGTGTCGGTACTCGTTTTGATAAGCCGTTCGAAAATTTTCGCTCGAAGGTGGCCCGCCGCGGACTGGTCGCGGTCATCTCCGATTTCTACTGTGATACCGATGATTTGCTGGCCGGTGTCAGGCCATTGGCATGGCAGGGGCAGGACGTCATCCTGTTTCACGTGCTTGATGATCAGGAGCTGGACCCCGACTTTCGCAGCAATGTGTTACTTGAGGACGTTGAGACTGGCAAGGCAATAGAGGTAACACCGCAATTCATGCGCGATACCTATCCACAACGTATTCGCGATCACGCAGCAAGAGTCGCCGCAGCCGCGGCAAGCATCGGAGCTGACCATGTGCTACTCAGAACCAGTGACCGACTGGACGTGGCACTGCGTAACTACCTGTTGTTTCGGCAAAGGCGACAATGACAGTGAGTTTTCTGGCGCCTTTATTCTTACTTGGAATTGTCGCGATCGCGTTGCCGTTCTGGTTGCATCGTTTACAGGCACAGAGTTCGGAGCGACATTCATTTAGTTCAGCAATGCTGCTGGAAACCGCTGCGCAGCAGGTTCACGTGCGCCGCAAACTAAAGTACCTGGTGCTCTTGGCATTGCGCGTCATGTTGTTGATATTGATTGCGCTCGCTTTCGCCAAGCCAATCCTTAGCAATCCGCCGGATGTATTGACACCGACCGCCAGCGGCTCACATCTGATCGTCGTTGATACATCTGCATCCATGAGCCGCAATGGCGCGTTTGATCAGGCGACCGTCCTTGCACGTCGTGCGATTGATTCGGCTCCTGGAGATGCGTTGCTGCAGATCCTGTCAGCCGCAGACAGCCTGCGGGTTGAAACTACGCTTTCTGTTGAACGGGGCATCCACCGTACTGCCCTTTCGACAATTGCTCCTGGCACACAGCGTCTGGACTTCGGAATCGCGATGGCGCAGCTCGACCAGATAGCTGAAGCCCTGCCACCACCTGTAACCTTGCATCTGATAAGCGACTTTCAGTCTACCGGTATGCCGGCCCGATCTCCGACCTGGCGGCAGCACATATCGCGGAGCTTGTTGCTTACCGCGTCGAATTCGGCCCGCTGTCCAATCGCCGTATTGATTTCGTTCGCGAGCGCGACGGTGGCCTCGATGTCGGCGTGGCCGGCGAAATAATCGCTGCTCAGCCGTTGCAAGTTGAGCTGATCCTCAACAACAGCAGTGTCGATCGACAATCGCTGCACACAGAAGATTCGGCCGGGATTCACTTTGCCGAGCTGCAACTGGAAGCGGGCGACAATCGGGCCGTCGTCCGAATAAATGCCAGCGATGGCTACGCGGCTGACGACCAGCGATATTACGTTATCGAAAACATACCGCCGTCCCCGGTTCCGTTGTTGACTGCCAATCCGGATGGCCTGCCTGTCACCTATCTGAGCGCGGCACTGCAGTCCGATCCGGCTGGCAGATTCACTGTGGAACCGATGTTGCTGGGGCAATTCGATCCCAGAGTACTTGCTCGATATCGCTGGATTGTCGTCGACGACCTGGGCTCCCTGAGCGCGGACCTCAGCCTCGCCATTTCAAGCTGGGTTCGCGAGGGTGGCAACCTGTTGGCATTCGTTGGCAGCCGAATGTCAGCTTTGGCGCAACTTCCGGTTACCGGGCATACCATTAGACCGACAGCGGGGGCTCTCCCGGACAAAGGATTTTTGACGGTTGGGCGGTACGATGCCAAACATCCGTTGCTCGCTAATACGCAAGGCTGGCACAACGTGCGCCTGAACACGTCTCTGCCAATCGACGCGCAGAGCGACGATGAAGTTCTTATTCGGCTGGAGAATGAGCAGCCGTTGCTGCTTGAGCGCGCACTCGGCAACGGCAGAATCCTGCTTATGGCCGCTGGACTCGAAAATACAGACAATGACTTGCCAACCCGCCCTGTGTTTGTCAGTTTCACGGTAGAGGCAGCACGCTACTTGTCGGGGACCAGCACTATTTCGAAATCCTTTGTGAGTGGCGATTGGCTACTGCTGTCGCTTGTCGGCGGCACATCCGGCCAGTTGACTGGCCCGAGCGGAGAAACGCTGTCCTCGCTGGCGGACACAACGCGCTTACAACGAATTCAACTGGATCAACCGGGCTTCTATGAGGTCTATAATTCACAGGGTGGATATGTCGTCGCCGTCAACGTGGATGCCAGAGAGTCACAAATGGAAGCCATCAGCGGCGAAGCACTGGAAAACTGGTCCCGATCAATGAGCCATGCAGATGTTTCAGGAAGTACGGCGGCGCTTGCGGCGGAAGCGACCCAGGTTGAACTTTGGCCCTGGCTGCTGCTCCTGCTGATGCTGGTGCTGATCAGTGAGTCGGTGCTTGGAAACTCGTATTTAACTCCTCGCGCCACGATCCGTTGAAGGTCGAGTCGATGCAGCAAAGCGAAAACTTTTCTCACTATCTGGACGAATTCCGCAAACGGCTGGACAAACTCGCTGTAGCCAGAGGCTTGGCATTGCTCGCGGCGGCCGCGTTGTTAATAAGCGTTGCTACCGTAACTTTGGCGGCGCGCGCTGGTTTTCCGGACAATTTCATGCTCGTCTCGCGACTATTGCTCATCGCTGCGCTCGTCGTTTTGGGCTGGTTCTACGTGGTATTGCCACGGCGACGTATCGAGCAGCACCATGGCGCCGAAATAGAAGCCAGGACACCGGACTTTGACGGCCGCGTTGAAGCGTTTCAGAGCACCGACGACGCGGGCAACCCTTTACGGGAAATATTGGCTGAAGAGTCCTTGCGGATCGCGGCGAACAACACCCCCGAGCAACGAATTACCCACAACGAATTCCGCAACGCCTGGTCTGCAACTGTTGCATCAATCGCCGTACTCGTATTGCTGGCTGTCGCCGGGCCCGGCAACTACGCCTATGGTGTACGTGACCTTTGGCTCGGCTGGGCATTTCCGGGATTGTTACCGCCCCAGAGCATCGAGGTGACTCCCGGCGACGACGGCATCCGATTCGGTGGCAATCTGCGCATCGCGGCCACTGCACAGGGATTTGATCCTAACAGCGCCGTGGTTAATGTTCGCTTTGCCGACAACGACTGGCAGCAAGTGGAGATGTCTCCTTCCGGCACCGGCTTTGAATTCACGTTCTTTTCAGTTCGCCAGGAGCTCGAATACTTCGTTTCCGCCAATAATGTACGCAGTCCGTCATACAGTGTTCAGGTGGTTGACCTGCCCAATATAGAGAACCTGGCACTGTCTTATCATTTCCCTGAGTGGACCGGCCTCGAACCGGAAGTACATGACCCGGGCGGCGATGTTAGAACCATAGTCGACACTGAGGTCGAAGTGACGATTACAAGCGATCGCGCGATGACGCCGGGCGATCTTGTTATCGGTGACCGGACAATTCCACTGCAAACCGACGGCGATACAGCAACTGCGACATTCACCGTGGAAGCGGATGGAAAGTATTACATCGCCGCAAACGTTGGCGGAGAACAAATCCGCCTGACGGACGACTACTTCATAACGATCAAAGACGACGAGGCTCCGCAAATCGAGTTTGCCAGGCCGGGACGAGATTGGAGCGCAAGCCGTATAGAAGAAGTGACGGCCCGAGTTACGGCGACAGATGACTACGCGATTGAGTCACTACTACTGAATTACTCGGTTAACGGCGGCGACTGGCAATCGGTTGCCTTGGATAAAGAGGCAGAGAATATCGATCATGTATTCTTTCTCGAGTCACTGTCTGCCGAAGGCGACCAACAAGCACTGAATCCAGGCGATCTGATTTCCTATTATGCCGTGGCCGAAGATCGGCAGAGCTCCGCTCGTACCGATATTTTCTTTATCGACGTCCAACCGTTTGATCGCCTCTATTCACAATCGCAGACCGGCGGCGGTATGGGTGGACAGCAAGGCGCACAGCAGGACGAAATATCGCAACGACAACGCGAGATTATTATCTCAACCTGGAACCTCATTCGTGAACAGAGTGACCAGCGCCGTGATGATGCTGCTTACGTAACTGACAATTCCGCCCTGTTGGCACGCCTGCAAACAACTCTTAAAGAGCAGGTCGAGTCGCTTGCAAGCAGAACAGAAGCTCGACGCCTTACGAATGCGGACGAAGACATAGCGAGGTTTGTCGATAACCTCACCAAAGCAGCGGCTGCAATGACGCCTGCGGCTGAAAGACTGGCCGTTTTCGATCTCGAACAGGCATTGCTACCGGAGCAAGAGGCACTGCAGCACTTGTTGGCGGCTGAAGCCGTATTCACTGATATCAATATTTCCACGCAAGCCAATAATGGCGGCGCAGGGGGTGGTCAGGCAGGCCGGGACCTTGCGGAAATGTTCGAGCTTGAGATGGATCTCGAGAAGAACCAGTACGAGACCGGCAGCAATGCAACACCCGAGCCACCTCAGCAACAGATGCAGGAAACCGCAGATGAACTCGCCGACCTTGCGCGTCGTCAGGAACAGCTTGCAAAGAATCAACAACAGAATCGAACACCGGTAGCTGAACAGCGCTGGCAACAGGAGATGTTGCGCCGGGAACTGGAAGAGCTGCAAGAGCGTCTTGAACAAATGGCACAGCAACAAGACGCATCGGCATCCTCTGCGGGACAATCATCTACAGAGCCATCCTCTACAGGACCATCATCTACTGAACAATCGGCTGGTGCATCTGGCCAAAGTCAGTCGCTTGATGATCTGCAGCGCCGACTCTCATCGGCTCTTCGAGCCATGGACGATGCTGATATGGAGGAAGCCGCCAGGCAACTGGAGGGGGCACAAGAAAGCGCAAGCCAGGCGCAGAACGACGCGCTGCAAGCCTCGGTCAACGATCTCGCAATTCGCGCCGAAGAATTGCATGCAACGCAATCGGATATCGAACAGCGGCTACAGGATGCCGTTCGCAGCCTGCTTGACAGTTCGGCGCAAAGCGATCAGTTCAGCAGCGGCCTTAGCTATGAGGAAGAAGACGCCATCGCAGCAGACAAGCGCGAGGTTTTGGCCAAGCTACAAAAACTTCAGCAGGATGCACGCGGCACAGCGAGGAGCCTTGAAGAGAGCAATCCGCGTGCGGCCGACGAACTCAAAGAGAGCATCCGAAAATTGCAGGATCAGGAGATTGAGGCTCGCATAGCGGTTGCAGCAGCCTATATTGAGCAAGGCGACGCAGTGTATGTCGCATCGAGTGAAAGCGCTGTCACCGAGGGCCTGCGTGAGTTCAGCGATTCGATGCAGCGTACGACAGCAATGCTTGGTGGGAACAACCGTCCTGGCGAGGGCGACCAGGCACAACAGGCGCTCGCGAGTGTGCGGGCGCTGCGCCGCAGCCTGCAGGAAATCTCCACAGACAATGCCGCTGCTGGCGACAGCCAGGGTGACAGCACCGATGCAGGAGCGGAGATAGAGGAACAGGCTGCCAGGGCTATTGAGGACGTCAACGCATTGCTGCGAAGAGCATCTTCTATAGGACTACGCGCAGGCCAGACAGACGATCTACGACGCTTGTCCGGTAATATTGGTCAGTCTGAGTTCAATCGAAATCCCGAGCTTATTGCGCGCGAGGCGCGACGGTTGTTGTCTCTGGTTGAGCAACTCGAACTCGCCCTGGCGGCGGCCGTTGACGGTCGCGACAATGCGCTACGCACCAATCCGAACGAAGACATACCGGAAGCACACCGTGAGATGGTCGCTGACTACTATCGCCAGCTCGGCCAAACGGACTAGGACCAGGACTAAGTCCAGGTACGGACCGGCTACCGCAACTTATATCGCGCGACAGTACATCCAACCGTGAATACCGGTAAGTCCGACGACGACACTCGGTCCACCGAGTATCGTCAGACGGGTAATCAATAACCTCGCTCGGGATCTACGACGTTCAATAAGGCATCCCCTGCCACGTAACGGCGCAGGTTTTCTTTGAGCAATACGGCTTGACGTTCACGAGTCCCTCCAGCACCGGCAACGTGTGGCGTAATTATCACATTGCTCAACTGCCAAAGTGGATGATTGGCGGGTAACGGCTCGGGGTCCGTCACATCCAGGCCGGCTCCGGCGACCTGGCCGCTCTCAATGGCTGCAACCAGGTCGTCGGTCACAACGCTGGCGCCACGACCAACATTGATGAAATAAGTGCCCTTCTTGGCCGCGTCGAAGAACTCCTTGTTGAACAGACCTGTAGTCGCCGGCGTAAGCGGCAGCGCATTAACGATAACATCTGCATCAATTGCCAACTCCAGTAGCTCGTCGGACAGTCCAACGTACGCGACATACTCCGGACCCTCGCGCGAACTGTTACGAGTCCCGACAACACGCATGCCCAATGCTGCGGCGCGGCGGGCGACCTCGTTGCCGATCCCTCCGAGCCCAACAACCAACATCGTCTTGCCGGAAATCGAGATCATTTCTGACCGCCGCTGACGCCAATTTCCACTACTCATATCTTTGGCGTAGGTCGTCAGGCTACGAGTCAGGCTCAACGTGACCGCAATCGCGTGTTCCGCAATAACCGGCGATGACATCTTCTGCATGTTGCTTAGTAGAACGCTACCGTCGGCCAGCCGGCCCGCCTCCAGACAGCGCTCAACACCAGCCGAGTTTACTTGCACCCACTTCACCCTCGGCGCAGCAGCTACGAGCTGCGCTCCACAAGAGCCAAGAATCACATCGGCGTCGGCCGCCTGCGCGAGCGCTTCTCTATCAGAACCAAAGGTGGTGAATTTTGCATCAGGAGCAATGCTTTGCAATTCGGACACGAGATCGGCATTTCCGCGCAGAAGAATCTTTTTCGGCGTGGTCCAACCAGGAAAATCCCGCGCCGCGACTGGCGCTTCTTTCAGTCCAGCCTCCTGAATCAGCTGATCGATTGAAATCTGTGCCTGCACAGAGGGCGCATACGGCAAGAGAATTAGTCCTGCTATCGCGGCCAGGATTATTCGTGTCATGAGTTCCTCACTTTGGCTAAGACGCCGGGACAGCATAAATGAACGAGCTGCAGCTTGTCATGCAATTAGTCGTTACTCACTCCTGTTCCGCAAACAACCTGGCGATCGAATTTGGATCGTCTTTGTAGTACACATCGCGGTCAGAACAAAAATCGTCGGCAATTTCGTCATCGTGGAAATCGCGCGCATGGCGCGCTCCTACAGGTGGGTTGGCCCATGTATTGTAGGAGCGTGCCATG
>PVMS01095422.1_pt1 | contig 19316 bp, 21 predicted proteins | sample 1853461 | NCBI WGS metagenome assembly PVMS01 (sample SAMN08582032, study PRJNA380276) | Marine sediment metagenome, whole genome shotgun sequencing project. | isolation source: ocean sediment barecode stripped | collected 2017 | reverse complement strand
TCACTCACGAGCCGCTCCTGCAACAGAGCTGCCTGGCCACCGGCCATCGAGTGAGTCATGTTGGATTTGCCGATCAGCCGACGCCGGTCCCGGTTGTTCGAGCCCGAGGGCGGGATCGCCATCTCGTCCATGCGGATGCCGAGGATCGCGAACTCAGCGAAGGTGTCGGGCTTCACGAACGAGCCGTTAGACACCGAGCTCCACACCTGGTCGTAGAGGGCGAGCCCCTCCTTGTCGACCGTCTGCGCGAGCGTGATCATCGCCGGAGTAATGTAGCGTTCGCTGTACTCCTCGATGGTCATGGTCAGGTCGATGCTCGAGAACTCCCAGCCGACGTGCTTCTGGCTGGATACGGTGATCGACGTGTTGGCTTCCTCGACGTCCTGCTTGACCAGCGTGGCCCCGTCGGACGTGACGAACTTGACGGGCTTTCGGATATTGACCGACTGCCCTACTTTGACGAACTCCTCGCGGTATTCACGATGGACCTGGTTCGCCATCTGGAGATTGTTTTCCAACTGAAACAGCGCCTCCTGGGCGATGATCGTTGGAGTGATAAGCGCATTTGAGACTGCCATGAGAAAGTGCTCCGTGGTTCATGGAACTACCCTCTCGCCGCCATCTGCTTGCGCCGAATGGCCCGGTACTCCTCGGGGTTGGCGCTGTCGAGATCGACTTGCCTCCCTTGAGCTCCGCCGCCTTCGGTTCCGCCAATGGGTGGAGGGGCGTTCGAGACTGTCGGTGCCACGTTCGCCGCCTCACTCGCGGGGGGTTGGCTGCCATTCCCTGTCGCCTTGCTCGCTGCGATGGCCTTGACGGCAATCTTGGCGAGCTCACGAGCTACGGCAGTCTCTCCCTTCACGGTTGCGATGCGCTTCGCTTCGTCCGGGTGTTTGCCGAGATAATACAGGGCCTCGGCGCCCTCCTCGTCCATGTCAATCAACTGGTCGACCATCGTCTGGTTGACCGCGAGGGCCTTGTCGTAAGCGATAGCGTCGAAGTCTGAGTATTTATCGCTCACCTCTCCCCAGCTGGCCGGGATCGGCGGGTCGGTGCCGGCGCCGCCCTGGGCGGGCGACTGCTCGGCGACCTTCTTCTCCGCCAGAAACACGGCCTTGGCCTCGGCATACTCATCCCACGACGCAAAATCGTCCGAGATTGGTTCCTTGGCCGGCTCCGCTGGGGGTGCCGCCTGGGCGTTGCGTTCCAGTTCAGTGATGCGATCACGGGCTTCGGCGAGATCCTTCTGTAGCCGTGCCGTTTTTCTCGCGCGCCGGCTCTTGGGACGCTTGTCCCCGTCGCCGGCTTCACCGCCTTCATCCGCAGCACCAGCCGCCGCCTCGCTCGAGCTCCCATCATCGGCCGATGGTGGTGTCGATTCATCGTCGTCGGCATCCCCTTCCCCGTCGTCGTCGTCACCGTTGCTCTCGTCGGGTGCGCGCTTGGATTCCTGTGGTGTCGCTTCGGCAGCCACCAGGGACGGTTCCTCCGTCACTACATGGCTGCGCGTATCGTGTCCACGGGTCTCGGCCGCTCGCGCCACGAGCTCGTCGTCCTCGGCCTCACTTGCCGAGATCGCGTCACGAGTTCGTGGCTCCGGTGGCTTCGGATCAGTACCGGGCGCTGGGGTTGGGTCAGTTGTCACGTTTTACTCCCTCGGTCGGATTTTAGTCGAGCCGCGACGATTGTCCACGGCTTACGCGATCACGCGCCCGCGCCGGTCGGCACCTGGTCGAGCGGAACGCCTCCTTCTTGCTGGCCTTCGGCCGTCTGCGTGGCAATCATTTCGGCGACCGTCACGTTGATGAGCTCCACCAGGGCCTCGCGGTCGAGGCCGGCCTCCTTCATCAGCTGCATGAGCTTGATCTTCTCCTGGGCCTCCTTCGCTTCCGCCGTGACGACCTTGGCCTCGGCCTCGGCGAGCTCGGCTTCCGCGAGCACCGCGTTGGTCTTTTGCTCGGCGCTCGGTGGCCGCTCCTCACCCTCATCGCCACGCTCACCCTCGAGGAGCTCCTCGGGGATGGTACGGCGCAGGCGGTCGGCCATCATCTTGGCGCCTGGGAAGTCGAGGTTCCCGGCAACGAGATCGCGCACCAGGGGCGCGGCCTCGGGGTCGCGCTCGAGGTAGGCGAGCACGCCGGCAACGGCGGCCTGGCGCTGGCTGGCGAAGCTGGGCCCGACCTTGACGTTGATGCCGAACCGCCCGCCACGCAGATCGTTGATGAGGGTCTCCTCGCCGGTTTCCTCGTCAATCACCGGGGCGAATAGCTCGAGGAAGTCCTCGCTCTCGTCCTCGTGGAGCAGGCGCACGATGCGCTGGGTGTCGTACACCCTGGGGATCATGTCGACCATGATGCGCGCGGTGTGGCGAATGCCACGGGCCAGGTTGTCGGTGTAGGTGAAGATATTCGTGTTGGTGGTCTGTCGCAGCTGGGCGATGGCGACTCCCGACTGCTTGGAGGTGTCCGGGTCGCCGATGGAGGCGCCGAACTGCGCGACGGTCGCTCTGATGTCGGCGTCGGCAGCGATGGTCTCCTGGACGAATGCCGGCGAGAGCTCCGGGGGTCTGTCGCGCTGGGGCGCGTTGAGGCCGGGAATGGCGTTGTAGAGCAGAACGGACTTGTTGCCCTGGTTCGCCTCACCCCACTCGTTCAGGTGATCTTCGACTTGTTCGGCGGCGGCGATATAGGGCGCCTTCGGCTGGAGGGCGGCGAGCTCGGTGGTGGCCGTTCGCCAGTAGTTGTAGGCGCGCTGGGCGTCCTTCGCGTGGCGCACAATGCCGCGTGTCTTGATGCGGCCGGAGACCGCGAGCTCCTTGCCCGTGACCATCACCACCGGCACCCAGCGGCACGGGAACTCGACCGGCCCCTCGAGGATGCGGGTGCCGCCGACGCGATACCACTCGACCTTGTGCGACCGGACCTCGCGGGTCTGCACGATCTGGATGCCGGCGGCCAGGAGCTCGTCGATCACATCCTCGTGATCGCCCCGGTCAATGACGGCGCCGTTGGACAGCTGCACGAGCTCGCGTTTCTTGGGGATGCGCCTGAAATACTCGGCGACCGCCACATGGTCGTCGGTCTGCCGGAACCACTGACGCCAGGGCGCCAGGAACTCGGTGTTGAGATCGCCGGCTGGAAACTTGCCGGGGTAGCGATTATCGAACTCCTTGCGCTCCATCCAATCCATGATGAAGCACCAGTTCATGTCGGAACGGTCAGCCTTGCGGGCCGTGGGGTCGGGCACCACGAGCGTCGGATCGAGGAGTCGCTCGACGCCGATGGACTGCTCGAATACGTCATCGTCAACGTACTCGGTGCGCACCACCCAATAGCCGAGCCCGCCGGCATAGACGGTCTCGAGGGCGGTGTCGTAGGCGTCCTGGGCTTGAGATTGCACTTCGATGTCGCGGATCAGCGCCTCGAAAGCATCCGCCCGGCTCATCTGCTTGCCGGCCTTGGTCGTCATTTCATCATCGCCCGAGGTGGCCGTGGCGGTGACGTTGATGGTGATCTTGTTCTGGCGACTCTCGCCGATGGCCTGGTCGACGAACGCGGGCAGCTTGTTGATTGTGAGCATCGGCCGGTCGGTGCCACGCAGGCTCTTGGCCTCCTCGGTCCACTGGCCTTCGCCGTCGAGAAAACGCACATCCTCGCGGTACTCGTAAAGGTTGAGCCGCATCCCATCGAGCCCCACGTCGAGTCGGTGGCGCGCCTCGGCGGTGAGCTCACTCTCGCCATCGGTCAAGGGTTGGAAGTGGGCGCCGCTCTCGTGGGTGACGACCTCAGACTTGTTCAATGCCATTGTCAGGTTCCCATCCAGTCGCCGGCAGCGGGAGGCGCCGACCGTTTCTTGCGGCCCATCCGGCGCCGCAGCCAGTTGATGCGCTTCGCGGCCTCGCCGAAAGCATCGGCGCCATCGCTCGCCCAATCGTGTTCGGGCCGATCACCCCAGGCTCTCAGCTTGTCGTTCCACTTCTTGTGGTACGTCCAGAGTGCATCGAGGCCCGTTTGGCAGGTTGCTTTGTTGAAGCGACACGCCGGCAACGCTACACGAACGGCTTCGATAGTCTCGTCTTTGTGCTGCACACGCGGGTTGACGACGAACTTGATCCCGAACGATTTCGCTCGATGGAGTTTCGATTCGCCTACCGTCCACTCGCTGCCCTCGATGTCGTGGGGTGCGATGTGCTCCCCGTAAAGATAGCCCTTTTCCAGCGCACGTTTCTGGATGGCGCGTGCGTAGTGGGCCAAACCCTCGCCCTCGGCCTGATAGTAGTCGATGAAGTGCACCGCGTTCGAGAACGGGACGAGCTGAAAAAACCATATAGCAGTCGAATCGCCCACCCCGGTATCCCAAGCTGTGTGCGTCGGAAGCACCGGGTCGTGAGGAAAGTTACCGATGTGGCCGGCGGCCTCGAGCTTGGCGAGCTCCTTCGCGTAATAGGCGCCCTCGGTGGGTGCGGTGAACGAACAGTAGTATTCCTGCTCGATCATCGCCTCGCTCATCCCCTCGTCGCGTTCCTCCTGAATGTCCTCGGCGGTGAGCTCGCCGGTCTCGGTGATGTTGGAGATCTGTGCGTAGTAGTTGGGGTTGCCCTCGGCTTGGAGCCGCGTGAACGTGTCGAACGTCGTCTTGCCGTGGTTGCGGCCAAACGGGGTGTAGATCCAGATCGCCCAGCCGCCGTTCTCTCGCAGGATCGGCCGGAGATAATCCCAGGCCGCGGGGTTGGCGCGCTGCCACTCCGAGAAGATGATGCCGACCGGGTTCGCACCGAGCAGGCTCTCGAAGTGGTCGCTCCCCACGCACTGGTATATCGAGCCGTTGACGAGCTCGATCTTCATCTCGGTTTTGTTCGCCTGTCCCTTGCGGATGGCGGGCGGGAACGCCTGGTCGATGCGCCGCTGGCCGCGCTTGTTGATGGAGTCCCACACCACCTTGCGCGCCTGGGTGGCGGCCGGGAGCATGTGCCAGTAGGTGCCGACGCGCTTGAACGACTCCTGGGCGATAAAGTTCATCGCCAGGTCGTCCTTGCCCCACCGTCGATGGGCGACTTCACACGCTCGCTTGTGGAGCGCCGGCCCCTCGCCCGCCATGAACTGCCAGAGCGGCAGCTGATACCACCGTGGATCCCAATCGTGCGGGATCTCTATTGCTCGAGCTCCTCGGGCTTGGTGGGAGCGGTGTAGGTTTTCAGCGTGACGTGGAGCGGCGCATCCTCAGAGCCCGCGATCTCCACGCGGTCACGCCAGCCGAAGCGATTCTTCATGTTGAAAATCCAGAAGGCCGGCGGGCCGTGCGCCACCTTGCCCATCATGGCGAGGCGCCCGTAGCGCATCCACCACGCCTCGGAGAGTTCGCGGCCGAGCTCCACGGCTTGCGCGAACGGACGGTGATACTGCTTGGATTTCTCGTCGCACCAGTCGTAGACGGTTTGCCGCGTCACGCCCAGGTAGTGGGCGAGCTCCTTGATGCCAGCACCCGCCGCCATGTGCGTGAGCACCTGGCCGGGCATGTCCCGGTTGTAGCGAGGCCGGCGCGCTATAACGCCAGCGTCACAGTAGCCGGGAGTCTGTCCGGGTATTCCCGGTTGTACTCTCGCATGACGCCCTCCGTCACGGTGCGCGCTTGCCCTGGGCCCGCCAGGAAGCGGTGATATTTCGCTTCCGGGAACTCGAGGGTGACAACGAACTGCCCGTGAATGTCTGAGAAAACGGAGCGTGTCACGCGCGCGAGATCCTGAACTCCGTGCATCTGGAGAGCGGCCTCAATCGCGCGTTTCACAGGAACGCACTCCGCCAGCATCTGGCCGGAGGGGCGCGTGGTTACTTCAGAAAGTTCCACCTGGTCGTACCGTGAGCTGTATAGGCGGCTCGGTCTCGTGGATGTGTCCCGAGGCGTCGGTCATCTTGCATCGAATATCGTAGCTCGCTTTCGTGCTGAGTGCCGGCGCCGTGATGTCGACGACGGTCTTGGTGCCCTGGACCTTGAGATTCGAGAACGTCGGCCCGGCCGGCGAGCTCGCCCAGGTGAACGATACGATGATGCTCCCGCGAAGTGGAGCTCGCCACTCGAGGAAGTGCTGGCGCACCTCGTTCGAGCTCATGTCGCTCCAGACTCTTGGCCTTGGTGTTGCCATCAGTATCCCCTCGATTTGATTGTAGGAAACTCCGCCAGCGCCAGGAACGAGAACCCGAACGAGCCGCCGCTGCCGCCCTGGCTCCAGTTGCGCGCTGACACGTTCATATCGTCGGCGGCCTCCAGGGCGTTGGTGTTGGCGAGGAACGAGCGCGAGCGAATAGCGCCGAAGCCGCCGGCCTGGTTCACGAAGTCCATCGTATCGGCATTGGGTATCGAGATCAGCGAGGAGTCCATGATGTCGGTGTTGCCGGTCCCGGTCGACATGCGCCGCTGAAGGATGAAGCGCGGGCGAAACCCGCACCAGGGCGAGATCGTCTTGTACGCATTCACGCGGCAATAGCCGGGGATCGACCGGAACAGGTAGGCGATGAAGCGTTCCCCGCTGGCGTTGACCGAGCTCGAGCTCCCCAGCGTCACCACACTCTGCGTGGGCGCGGTGTCGTTCCAGTAGACCGGACTCTGGACCCAGGTGCCGCCGGCCATCGGGGCGGCGTATTGCTCGGGATTGGCTTTGGGCACCCACATCGTGCGCGCGTCGATTATCACGTCGTCAAGCCAGTGCATCCAGAGCATTTGCCAGTCGAGCGCCTGGTCGAGATTCTTCACCATCACCAGGTCCGGGCGACCGCCCAGGGCGTGCGCGATGGTACGGCCGGCCACGCCGTTGCCGGTGTACTCCACGATGTCGACGCCGAACGCCGGGCCCTTCTTGAACATCCAGCCCACATAGGTGTCACCGATGGCGTTCACGTCGGCGTCGGTGCCCACCCTGAAACCGACGGCCTCGAGCTCGAGGCCGTCGAGGTTGGTGGACTCGGCCGCCACCAGGTTGGTGGAAACTTGCTCAAAGTCGCCGCGCGCCGAGTCGACCAGGACGTGATTGCCCGCCGCGCCGCGCTTCTTCACCCAGCCCAGGTCGGGCGTGAAGGCGAAGCCGCCGAGTGACTGTGCGCTACCGTTGCCGGTGTAAAGCACGCTGGCATTGCCGACGTTGCCGTTGGGGATGGGCGCGTAGTCGGTATCGCCCATGCTGCCGGTGGAGATACGCAGAAAGCCCGAGGGGGGCGTGAACACCAGGTCTGAGAGCCCCTTCGCGCCGAAGTTGTAGATGGCTTGCCCGGTCGTGGCGCCGGCCGATGTGGCGGTGACTTGGCTCCAGGGCGTGGCCGCGCGCTGGGTTCCGTTGGCGGAGAGTACCGTGGCGATCTGGCCGGTGCCGGCGGCCGGGTTGCCGATGAACGTGTTGTTGCGGCCCACCCACAACTTGCCGTTGGCCGCGTCGTAGCAGAACTGGCAAATATCGCCAGCCACGAACGGCGAGAGCCCCGAAGCGATGCCACCGTCACGGTTCGAGTAGAAAACGCCGCTCGAAATGATGCAGTACCCGCCCAGCATGTTGGGGTTGAGCGAGGTGCCCAACGGGCCGACTTCCGGCTGGCCGAAGGAATACTCATACATGCCGGCGAGGATCCGGGCCGGCTCGATGTCGAACTCGACCTCCCAATACCACTTGCCTGCCGTCAGGCCCACCGTCGCCAGAGCGTTGTGCCGACCACCGTCGGTGGCGTCGTGGATGGTGCCGCCGCCGAGGATCTCGGTGGCGCCGCTGTTGCGCTCGAGCACCGGGTAGACATCATCCGGGGTGTCGAAGATCTGGTCGGCGGCGACGAGCCCCGCCGAGCTCCAGTCGTTGGCGCCGGCCACGTCGTTGCCGAAGTTGGACGAGTCGGCAAAGTCAAAATAGCCACCGTTGGTGCCGTGGGAGTCGACGTAGCTCGCCGGCCCCCAGAATCCGTCGGCATCGAACAAGCCGAAGTCGTCGGCGGTGCGTGCGAAGCCGTCAACGATGTGGAGCTCCGCCACGTTCGCGTCCATCTGGTGCGGGTTGTGGTTGTCGGTCTGCCCCTGGCCGATGCTGTTGGGATCAGTCCCCAGCCAGTCGAAGGTCTTGCCGAGCGGCACCACGGTCAAGATATTCGTGTCTGTGACGGCCCGGCCGTTCAGCCAGAACTTAATCCGATCCGCCTCCACCGCCTCGTTGCTGTCGAGCGCCAGGACCAGGTGATACCACGCACCGTTGTCGCGGTTCTGGAAGGTGGCCCTTTTGCCGCCGACACTGGCGCCGGCGTCCAGGTGCTCGAACCGGATCTTGCCTTCACCAAAGGCGAAAATATCGCCGGTCTCGAAGTACAGCGCGGTGTTGTTGGCGGCATCGGCGCCACCGAACAGGAACGTCATGCCCTGGCGGGTCAGCGTGCGCCCGGCGTTGCGCCGGAACCAGACGGACACGGTGGCCTTGGTGGCATCGAGCGCCGCGCCCGCGAAGGTCTTGGTAAGCACCGCCGCGCTGGCGTCCTTGAACTGGACACTCTGAGCGATGCTGGCCGGGCTTTTCGGCGTCGTCACCGTGGGCGCGAACATGGTGATCGACTTCACCACAGCGTTGGGGACTACCACCACCGGGTTGCCGATGAATACCTCGCCCGTGTAGCCGCCGCCGCGCACCAGGGCGCCGGGCGTCACCCGGAGCTCGATGGGCGGCACGGTCTCGTGGATGAGCCCCTCGGAGTCGGTGAACCGGCAGCGCACTTTGTAGTCCGTCGTGCCCGACGAGCTCGGTGCGGTGATGTCGACCAGCGTGCGATCCCCCACCACCTGGAGGTTCTCGAAGCTGAGGCCCAGGGGGAACGACGCCCAGGCGACCGAGGCCGGCACGATGGTGGCGCCCTGGAGCGGGCCCCGCCAGTCGAGCTCGTGAGCGCGGAGCATCGAGGCCGATAGATCCGCCCACACCCGTGGCCGTGGTTCTGGCATCTAGCCGGCCCTCGCTTGTGTCATTACGCTGCCGTGGGTGGCCGTAATCATCTTCGAGTTGAGCACGCCATCGAGCATCGTCGAGCCCACCGAGAACGACAAGACCGCCACGCCATCGCCCGACGAGCTCGCCGCGCCGATAACCGCCGTCGGCGGGAACAGCACCAGGTTGAACGTCTTGAGCGCGGTCTCGACGATCACCAGGGCGGGCGCGGCCACCACCGATGGCACGAACAGCTGCAACGTCTTGGTCAGCAGCGGCGCCACTACCCGCACACCCGTCGCCACGGAGCTCGGCGCGAACAGCGTCAGCGTCAGGGTGAGGAACGGCACCTCGATGATGGTCGGCGGGACCGCCACCACCGTCGGCGTCAGCAACGTGAGGGTGAGCGTCAGCAGAGGCGCATCGACGACGAGCTCGATCTCGACGGTGGGCGCGAACAGGTTCAGTGGGAACGATTTCAGCGGGGCCCCGACCACCGCCCCGGTCTGGACGGTCGGCACGAGCAGCACGAGCTCGATGTCGGTGTAGCCGCCGGCCTTGGTCATCAACGGCACGGCGACCGCGACACCCGTCGCTATATCGGCCGGCGCCTGGAGGGTGAGCGTCAGCGTCAGCAGCGGGACCGTGACCACCGTGTTCGTGACGCCCGAGAACACTCCAGGGACGTGCAAGACGAGCGTTTTGGAGAGTAACGGCGTGTCGATGGCCCCCACGGTAGGGGTAAACAACACCAGGCTCAGAGTGAGCACCTGGGGCTTTACGTTGACGCCACCGGCACTGACCGTTGGGGTGAGCAGATTCAGCGGGAACGACTTGAGCGGCGCGTCGACCACCAGGCCGGGGAGCTGGGGAAGGAGCAGCGTCAGAGTCAGTGTCAGGAGCGGTGACGTGACGGCTACGCCCTGGGCGGCCTCTACGTCGGGGGTGAGGAGCGTCAGCGTCAGGGTGAGGAGCGGAACCTCGGGGAAGCCGACGGCCGGCGTGAATAGCGTCAGGGTCAGCGTGCGGAGCGGCGCCTCGACAGTGACACCAGTCGCCACGACCGGGGTGAACAGGGTCAGCGTGAGCGTTCGGAGTGGCGCCTCGACCGTCACACCGCCACCGACGACCGGGGTGAACAACGTCAGCGTCAGGGTTGCGAGCGGCGCCTCAACGGTGACGCCCGTGTGAACCGTCGGCGTGAGGAGCGTCAGTGTCAGGGTGCGAAGCGGGGACTCGGCGGTGACGCCGGTCTCGAGCGCGGGCGTGAATAGCGTCAGGGTGAGCGTGCGGAGCGGCGCCTCGATGGTGACGCCGGTCTGGACGTTCGGCGTGAACAGCGTGAGCGTCAGCGTGCGGAGCGGCGTATCGACGGTGACGCCACTACCCACGACCGGCGTGAACAGCGTGAGGGTCAGCGTGCGGAGCGGCGCCTCGATGATGACGCCCGTGCCCACGACCGGCGTGAACAGCGTCAAGATCAGGGTGCGGAGGGTCGCATCAATCTCGACGCCCGTGCCCACGGCCGGCGTGAACAGCGTCAGCGTCAGGGTGCGGAGCGGCGCCTCAACCGTGACGCCCGTGGGCTGCGGCCCTACGGTAGAAGTCCACCCAATCGCCCACGTCCCGAATCCGCTGATGATCTCGAACTGGATGGTTTGGATGCCGCCATCGACCGAGTAGGTGACTTCGTGGTCGCCCGCGGTGAACTGGCCGCGCAAGGTCGAGCCGTTGGTGCGCAGCCGAACGCCGCTCCCGGACGACAGCTCCCGGACGTGGAAATACAGCGTGATGTCGCCCGACGGCGGATTGTCCGGGTTGTCCCACAGCCGCGTGGTGAGGTGTTCGCTGGCCCCCTCGTCATCGAGGATCCCCTCGCCACCGACGATGGTCGCGCCGTTGTTGCATTGCCAGCCGTCGCCCTGGTTGCTTTCGCAGGGGCCGTCGAAGTCCGGGTCGATCACCCATTCCACGGTGCCAACCTGGACGGTCGGCGTGAACAGCGTCAGCACCAGGCTGAGGAGTGGCGTGCCGTCCACCAGGGCCCCGGTGCCCACGGTCGGCAGCAGGTTGACGAGCGTCAGCGTCAGCAGCGGTGGCAGCACCGTGACGCCCGTGTGCACATCGGGAGTGAGCAGCGTCAGCGTGAACGTCTTGAGCGGAGCCACCACCTGGGCGCCGCCGCCCACGGCCGGCACGAACGTCGTCAGCGTGAGCGTGAGGAGCGGCGGCGTGGCCGTGACGCCGGTCTGCACGTTCGGCGTGAGCAGCGTCAGGGTCAGGGTAGCGAGAGGCGCCTCGAGCTCGACGCCGGTCGACACGGAGCTCGGGGTGAATAGCGTCAGGGTGAGCGTGCGGAGGGGCGCCTCAACCGTGACACCCGTGTGCACATCGGGCACCAGGTTCGAGAGCGTGAGGGTCAGCAGCGGCGAGACCGCCGTCACGCCGATCCCGATCACTGGCTCGAGCAGGGTGAGCGTCAACGTGCGGAGCGGGGCCTCAACCCGGACGCCGGTCGCCACATCGGGTTGGTCGAGCAGCTGGAGCGTGAGCGTCAGAAGCGGCGACTCTTGCGCTACCCCCGTGAATACCTCGGGGGTGAGGAGCGTGAGCGTGAGCGTCAGAAGCGGCGACTCGAGACTCGCGCCGGTTTGGACGTTCGGCGTCAGTAGGGTGAGCGTCAGGGTGCGGAGCGGCGTGTCGACCGTCACACCGCTGCCGACGACTGGCGTGAACAGGGTCAGGGTCAGGGTGTTGAGAGGTGATACCGCCTGGACGCCAGTTGCGATGGAGCTCGGCGTCAGCAGCGTGAGGGTGAAGGTCTTGAGGGGCGCCTCCACCACGGTATCGGCCGCGCTCACCGTCCACCGCGGATCTACCGTGTAGGTGTCGAGGAGCGCACCGCCAGAGATAACGACGCGGAACTGGTAGACCGCATCGTCCTCGGCGAGCGGCTTGGCCTCCATGCACCACTCGTCCTCGCGGTACTCATCGGCCGCCAGATCGACAGCATCGGTGGGGTTCTCATCGTCCTGGATGCGCCCGCCGCCGAAGTCACCCGTGGTCTTGGTGGCCGGCGCGGCGAGCTGGAAGGTGGTGTTTTCGCCGCTCGCGGTGATGTTGGCGCTCGCCGACATATTGAAGGCTTGCGGGCGGTGCAGCGTGATCGCCGTCGAGGCGTATTCGTTGGGGTTGCTGGTCAGGACGATGATGAACCGCTGCCCGGGGCCCAGCGTCTGGAGATCGTCCAGCTCCGCAACGGAGAGCTGGGTCAGGTCGAGGTTGATCTGCGTGTCGTTCCAGGTGTTGACCGCCGAGCTGATGTCCACCTCGTTGGCGCTGCCGGCGAGCGTGTTCGCGTCGGACAGGTAGATGGTGCCGGAGCCTTGGGTACTCTCGAAGTCGGAGCCATCGACATCGACATCGGCGTTGTCCATGTCGAACTCGGTCGGGACGATGCCGGTGATGCCTGCCGCAGAAAGATCAACAAGCTCAAACGCGCAAATCACCGCCCGGTTCGGCGTCGTCCAAGTACATTCACACGCTATGGTGGTAGCACTAGCAACTTCGTCATCGGCCAAACTTCCGGTAGCACTTCCGGCACCTTCTTCTTGCTCAGTTTGTTCTACTAACGTGCCACCCCAGGCAGCTGTTCCCCCGTTACCCATACCGGCCAGAGCGACAACAATGGCGTCAGCGGCTCCCGTTACGATGTCGCAGGCGGTAAGCGGATTCGGTGTCGACGACGTTGAACTGTCGGTATCAGTGTTCGTCGGTGTGGATTGACCTACGTCTTGGTAAGAGGCGGCATGGACTGTTGTCGCTGGTGCGGCATTACTGGGAACAATCGCACCGCTGCTGGCCGCTTCGATCCCCGCATCATTCAGATAGAACAGCGTAACTCGACAGGGCAGCGCGGGATTAACCTCAATGTCGACGACCTCGGCCATCGTCTCGCCACCATAAGTGCAGGTGGGCGTACCGAGATCCGAGTCTTCTTGTTGAATACCGACGATCAGGCAGCGATTAGTCCCCGCACTAACGGTGTAGGTGAAGCCAGTGCTGGTAGCTTGTGCTTCAGCAGCGTCGAGACGTGTGCCCATATCAGGTCAGGGGAACCGGGCGCCATTCAGTGGTGCCGTCACCCACCTTGCGGTACTCGAGGGTCACGCCTTCGCTGGGCGGGTCGCCGTCGATGGTGTCCACCAGCACGCGGAGCCGGCGGTTGATTTGCTTGGCGGCGGTGATGTTGGAGTCCTGGGCGCCGATGTCGGTGGCGGCCACTTCCGAACCGTCGTCCTGGCGGAACTGGTGTCCCTCCTGCTCGTAGCTGACCAGAGAGACCGGAACCAGGCTGAACGTGTAGCCGTTGGACTCCTCGCTGGCATGGGTGAACGCCTTAACGCCAGTGCCACCAATGCCGAACTCGGCGTAGACGCCGCGAGCGGCCGCGCCAGCACCGGAAGTGGCACCGAATGTCTCGTCCATGAACAGCGTGCCGGCGGGGGTCGATGTGAACGCCACGCCGCCATCCTTGAGCGCGCAATGGAACACCAGCTCATCGACCACCGTGGTCGTCACGGTCGGCGCGTCGATGGTCGTGCGGTTGCCGGTTAGCTCATTCTTGGCGAACTCTCCGAAGGTGGCCGGATCGGTCAGGACCATCCAGCCACACTGTTCCTCCGAGCCGGAAAACGTCCAGGTGTAGGTGTCGGAGCCGGCGCCGCTTTCATCCGCGGCCGATGCGTCCTTGCCGTAAATCCAGACCGCGCTCGGTGATACAGCGGCCGTGCCGTCGATGGGCATGGAGCCCGATGCTTCGAGCGTCCAGCCGGGCGGGGTTGGGGTGATGTCGGGTGCGTTGTCGGAAGTCTGGACGACGACCGTCAGGCGATCGCCTTCGAGGGTTTGCGAGGGGACGGTGAGAACGGGATCGAAGCCGGCCGAGGTGCCGCCATTCGAGACCGTGACTTGTTTGAACGACATCGAGCTCGCGCCTATCCGTCAGGTAGAACACGCGACACGAACGAGGAGCTCGTGCCGCGTGTGGTTTTCACCGAAGCGTGCTCGCGGTTAGATTTGGAAGATACCGCTCGCGTTGAAGTTGACACGGAAATCCGTGCCGTCGCCGGCGGTCTCGTCCTGCCCGAAGTCAATGTCGAGCATGAGAGCGTCGACCGGCGCCGAAGCCGTATCCGAGTAGATGAGCATGTGCCGGGCCGGGCCGATGGAGCCCCCCGAGGCCGTCCACACCTGGTCGGCCGCGTCGAACGTGACCGTGCCCCCGCTCTCAACCCATGTTGGGGTGGTCAGGTCTTGGCCGGGGTTCGTGTAGCCGAAGTTGGTGGCGAGAGCGTTGGCTACCACGTCGGATCGCTGGGTGTCGGCGGCGGTGAACGTGTGCGTCGAGTTGTAAAGCTCGCCTTTGAACGTATCGCCGTCCATGTCGATGGTGTTGTCCCCGAGGTACTCCACCATCTTGTTGTAGTTGGAAATAGTAACTGCCATGAGAGTCTCCTGGTGCTGGTGCTATTCGCCCGGATCTGCCCAGGGGGGAGTCTCTACGCGGCGTTGTCGAAAGAACGGATCACGTCATAGGCGGCTTACTCCGGGCCGACGTTGATCGTGACGCCTGGCTTGCCGACGGAAGGAGTCTCGGCACGGCGGTTTGTTGCGCCCTCGAGGAGCCCGAGCGAGTGCTCGTACTCCTGGAGTCTCGAAGTGGCGCGCTTCTTCGCGTCACCTTTGAAGGCGCCCGTTTCCAGTTTGCCGAGCAGCTTCGCGTGTGCGGCTTTTACTTGCTCGTAGCGTGGTGTGCTCATTGTTCGCGGTCCTCTTTTTTCAGCGTCGTTTGGACGCCCTCAACATCGAGGTAGCCCTCGGGGGTCAACCCGACGATCTTCTGACACTTCACGTTCGTGCAAACTATAGCCGAGCCCCGCGCCCATTTCCGGTCGTGCTTGGGGTCCGGGCGCACGAAGAAGCGAAACCGCATACACCCGCACTTGCAGCGCAGCGCCACCTCGCCCGAGCCTGGGTGGACTTGCTTGCCAGGGACGTGAAGCACCGACTTCGGCGTGTGGATGATCAGCTTCGACTTTTCGTTGGTGGGATGTTCCATAGCCTGCCTCTCAATCGGGGAGTGCCCGTCGTCTGAGCATAGAACACCCGATCCGGCCGGTCGACGGAAAACGAGCTCGTGAGCTCCTCGAGGAGCGATCTATCCGAGGGGGCCCTGGCGGCAGTACCCCGGATCTACGGTTTTTTATCGGTGTCAGGTTTGCTTGGACAGTCGGCGCAACGCTGCCAGGAGAAGGGTGGGACCATCGTCAAGTTGCACCTGGCGCAGCCGTCCCTCGACCGCTTCCACGCAATGCGCAATGTCGGATCGACACTTGAAGCAGACTCCCCGCGTGCGCCCGCAGTCCGGGCACGGTGGCGAGTCAATGGACAAGCTGGGCGCGTTGGAGCTGGGTGGCGACACCATCGCCGGGCCAGTACCAGTGGACAATATGGTGCATGAGCGCCCACCGGGCCGGCACGCCGAGGAGTTCCTGGAACGCTGCCAGCATCGACAGAGTTACCAGGAGCTCCGGGTCGGCGTTGGTTCCCATGTTGGAAACGCTCGCGTGGATCACATAGCCGCCGTGCTCGAGCTCGGAGACAACCAGCAGCTTGTGGCTGGGGCCGGCATCGGCCGCGTAATCGTCAAACGACTTCGGCGCGATCACCGGGTTGATGGGATGCTCGAGCGCGTAGAGGATGAGCTCGGCGAACGTCTTGCCGGACTGCTCGAGCTCCATCACGAGTCGCCAGCCTCGGCCCGGCACTCCAGCCGGCGCATGTTGCCCCGGTAGTCGACCCAGGCGCCGTTGCCGACGAGCAACTTCTCCCGGTTGCACTCTCCCCAGGTCATGCCCTGGGCGACCACCGAGTAGCCGCCACGGGTCAGGTTGACCGACACCAGCATCACAAACAGCCATACAGATAACCTACCCACCCTCTTTCTCCTCTCGTTTCAATGAGTTGATCGAACCTACCCCCCATACAATCAGCGAACCTACCTAACCGTTAGATCAGCCTCAGTTGTGGGGACGGCTTGGGGAGCTCGGCCACGCGCACGAGGCGCCGCCGCCGGTTGGTGTCCGGGGCCCTGACGTAGCCGTTCTCCTCGAGGAAACCCCGCTGGATGAGCCAGGTGATGGACGGCGAGACATCGTTTCGCTCAGGGTAGCCGAGGCCATCCCGGCATTGAAAGTCAGTCGAATCCGGGTGCCGATAGAACCACCAAAACACTTGGCGGCGGCGCTTACTAGCCTTCCCGGTATCGAGTAACAGCTTCCAGGCTTCCAGCGAATGGTCGTGCATCCGGTGGAGCTCATGGACGGTCACTTGTTCTCGTCCAGCTTGTGGTCGCCACACCAGTCGGTGACGAACACGGCCGGGTAGCCGCTCAGAGTGGGTGCGTGACGCCGGCAGCGGCCGAGGGTGCTCTCGGTCTCGCGGCCTGGGCTCTCCACCGTCACCTTGGCGACGAAGAACATACAGGTGCGGCACCGCATCCCCTGGTGACGGTGCCGCCAGGGATCGGCCGGGTGCTCCGTGGTGGGGATCTCGTGCCGGTCGACCGCTTCCTCGGTATTGTGAGCCCTGGCCGGTGAGTCATTCAGGAAGGAGCCGGCGCCCTGTTTCTCTCGTGTTGCCATGTGATTGTCCTCAATGGATGGGGAGCTCCTCGCCCTCCATCGGTGGGTTGACCGGATCGCTGGCAAGTTGCTCGCGGGCCGGCTCATCGAACATATCCGCCTGCAACGGCTGGCCGATGGACTTGAGCCCGATCAGCAGCGTCATGGCGAAGCCCTCGGCGTGCTGGGGTTCCATCTTCGCGCACTTCTCGACCACGTTGAGCGCCGCCCGATTGAGCCCGCGGGCCACCAGGCCGTTCCTCGAGGCCGTGATGTCGGCGTTGATTTTCTTCCGCGCCGCGCCCTTCGACGCGATGAGCGAACAGTGATCGACGATGCACTCCCGGATCTCGTCGTTGTCCATTGCGACCTCAGACGAGCTCCTCGGCTCGACCGTCGTGCCGGCGCCCTTGGCCGACTTCTTGGTGGTTTTCTTCTTTGCCATGTTGACTACCTCTCGGTGACGATGGTGATGGGTCGCCCGTATTGCGCCTCGAAGCACTTACGCTTGAGCTTGAATACCGGGTCGAGGCCCTGGGCCGCCCTCGGCTTGAAGTCGGCCGTGACGAGCTCGCCGTCGCGCTCATACTCAGCATCGGCGACGTACTCGAATACTTGAATGTGAGCCCGCACGTCCACCTGGCAGACGTGGATCGGGTAGCGGGGATGGTGGGAGAGCGCGGCGATGAGCTCGTGGTCGAGCTCGCGCATGAGACCGACGAACCAGCGCGCCTCGCCGGCAGAGTCGTAGTGGAGAAAACTCGCGTGATCGCACTCCTGGCACCGCTTCGGCTTCGGAGCATCGTGCCAGGCCCGGCAGCGCCGGCACGTCCAGACCTTGTGACTCTGGCCGTAGCCCTCGATGCGCGTGCCGAACCGGCCCGGCTGCTTTCGGAGGAACACGACCGGCGGGCTCATTCCTCACCCTGCCGCTGGCTCTCCAGCCAGTCCCGATATTCCTCTGGACACTCCCGGCGCCACTCTGCGTAATCTTCGGGGTCGACACACTTCGCGCATTCACATCCGGCGTAGCACGCTGCCGACGAGCCGCAAGACCAACAGGGTGCGAAGCTCACTCCTTGAGCTCCTCCCGCGGCCAGCGACAGACGGTGGGCTCCGTGAAGTCGGCCTCGGCCCCGGCCTTGGCCTTGGTGAGCGCGGCCTCGAGCTCCTGGCGCTTCTTGCCGACGGTGCCGATGCCGTAGAACTCACAGTCAGCGACGAGATCCGCGTTCGATGGGCGGGTGCCTGGTGGTGTGTTGCCACGGTTGATGGCGATGCGGATGGCGGCCCGCGCCGACTCCACGCTCAGCCTCCGCGCATAGAGCATCACCTCGTAGGCGGCGGCGGCGTGGCGGATCTTGATCAGCTGCCCAACCAGGTTCCGCCAGCGGGCAGGTTCCCCGTGAAACAGTTCGCCGGCCATGTCCCATATCCGCTTGATGGTGTCGTCGTCGACGGCAGTCTTGAGCGAGTCCTCCAGCTGCTCGGCGCTCACGGGATCGCACCCTTCGATGGCATCGAGGCACAGCTTCACCGCCACGTCCCGGCGCCCAGCTGTCACGGCTTGCACAATGCGGTCCACTAAGAGCTCGGCTTGAGATCTCTCAGTGTTTTTTTCTTCCATCTTCTTCCTCCCAAGTGTGGTCGGGTGGTGAGGGAGGCGCAGCTCTGCCTGGGCAGAATAGACCACCCTGGAGAGCTACGCCGTGCGTGTCCGGTATGGAGCCTGCTTCGACGCCGCAACATTCCCGTCACCTCAGTCACGTTCGCTTGGCGGTGGTTTGACGGTTCCCGGAGTACCACCCACATCGCCGGCACACGCTCCCGTTGACGCCCCGAATCATGTGCCGGGCGCTGGGTAGCAGGGGGGGGGTGGAGGCCGGCGACGGACGCCGGCTAAGTCAGTTCCCTCGAGCCTGCGCGCCAGCCTGGGACATCAATGAAAACACTACTGCTGGGAAGCATGGCGGTCGCAAGGAATAGCCGACGCACAGGCTGGAAGGAACTGAGTAGATGGTCATTGAACGTCCCATAACGGGAATCTACTTCATGGCTGGCCCAAAAGAAACCCCCGACCGGGAAGGGGTGGTGATGGGTCCGGCCGGGGGGATCACAAGGGCGGGGTCGAATCGCCGTGGGGCCTTATCCCATATATGCGCGTTGCGCGCAAGGCAGGCCGGGACTATTCTTCCTTTGGGACATCAACACTCAGGAGGATCCCAGCATGGCCTTCATGTCAGTTATTTGCCCGTGTGGCGCCTGTGGCACGGTTATCACCTGCAACCCGGACCTGGTGCCGGCCCTCAATATCAGCGGCGAGAAGCGGGCCGTATGCGCGGCTTGCGTCGACCGCTGGAACGAACTCCACCCCGAGCTCCCCAACTTCATCCCCCACGCTGACGCCTACCAGGCGCAGGAGGTCGAATGAAAACGGATCGTGAGTATCGCCGGCTCGAATCGAAGAACCGCACCCTACGCAACCACCTGGTCGTGCTCGAGCGCCTGACGCTCCAGCTTGCCAACAAGCTGACCCGCAGCCAGGAGCTCCTCGGCCAGATCGAAGCGAGGGTCGATCTCGCGCAAGTATTCCCGGACAAGCCCGACGAGGCCAAGAAGGCGAGCGGATGCTGACCGACGAACAAGCAGCACTCCACTCCTCCTACATCGGGGGCTCGGACGCGGCGACCGCG
>PVMS01007748.1_pt1 | contig 19321 bp, 16 predicted proteins | sample 1853461 | NCBI WGS metagenome assembly PVMS01 (sample SAMN08582032, study PRJNA380276) | Marine sediment metagenome, whole genome shotgun sequencing project. | isolation source: ocean sediment barecode stripped | collected 2017 | reverse complement strand
TCGGGGTTTTTCTGACTATGTTGCCCCATCCAAAGGTCCGTTGTGCATTCCAGTTAGTGGCCATTCACAAATAGCGTAGGGGGTGTCGGGCACGCGGTAATCTGAAAAAAACTTAGACACCTACAGGGGGTGCGGGACGACGGCAAAAGATTACCGCGCGCCCGACACTCGTTACATGATTTGTGAATGGGCACTAACTGGAAGGAACAACGGACGTTTGGATGGGGGAACATAGGGAGAAAAAGCCCGAGAGTCAAGAGAAACCATCCTCTATGGTGGTTGTGAAGCTTCCCCGCCCTGAAGGACGGGGGTTCTGCCTTACGGCAGCACTTCGTGCGCGGGGAGTGAGGAAAAGAGCACACCAGAACTGTCTGACCAAGAGACAACCGGACGCAGTTGGCCAGCAAAAAGAGTATATCTTGGTCAAATGACCGTTATCTCATCAGAGCCTGGCGTCAGTTTCTCGCCGCCCTGCTCAGTGACCAGAAAGGTATTTTCCACCCCTACAAGTCCGATTCCCGCAATGCCCTTTTTTGGGTTCCACTGCAATTATCATGTTTTCCTGAAGGGGCGATTCTACTCTTCCGGCAATGACTGGAAACTCATCAATAACCAAACCGATGCCGTGACCAAGGAATAAGACCTGGTTGCTCCCGAATCCCATGAAGTGTTCCTCGAAGTTTCTTGAGACCACCTCAGTCTGATACACCTCACTGAAAATCTCGGACGGAATCGCACCTGGTTTTAACCGGCGCCGAACCGCCTCTTGGATGTCGATGCAGATCTTGTGGGCATCCGCAGCCGTTTGGGAAAGAGAGTTTAGGACGAAGATCCTGGTCTTGTCCGTGAAATAGCCATGATAGGCAAACCCAGTATCGATGAAAGCTATCTCACTCTTTTCAAGTCTCTTGGCCCCGCCAAGAAAGGGGAATGCCGGAGATAAGCCTACAAGGCCATCAGGTCCCACGGAAGCACTAGGATAATTGCCTGATTCCCCGAAACTGATCACACCCGCAAAAAACTCAGTGTTAAAAGCGGCAAGCCTCCCTAGCCCCGTATAGCCAAGTTTGAGCATGTGTGCATGGATGGCTGATCCGAGTTCCCATTCGGTCATCCCTTCCCGGATAATGCCTGGAATGTGATCGTAGATAACTTTGTGTCTCTTTCCCGCCTCGCGAATAAGGCCGATCTCGTATTCCGACTTGACGGACCGGATCATAGACAGCCTAAGACTGATATCTTCAAACACGGTTTTGGGGAAAGCTGCTGACAGCTTTTTGAAAATCGAAACGGCAATAGTGGTCTCGTCCACGCCCAGAGTCCCCGCCTGGTAACCGTAACTGTCCACTGTGGGAAGCAGTTCTCTAAAGCTCTTAAACTGCAAAACAGCTTTAAGCGGGGTCTCTTTCTTTGCCCGTTCAAAGCTGCGACGTATGAAGAAGAGAGGGTCTCCATCAGCCGGGACAAACAGGACACCGTTTTGCAGGGTCCCTGTGTAATAGAACATATTGATCCCGTCTGGGACTATAGCGCCATCCAGCCCAGCGTCTACCAGTTCGCGCTGGAGTCTCGAAATGCGGCTGAAGATCTCATCAGAAGGGACAAGATCGTAGGTCAGGGGGCGAGTCATGTGTGAAGTCATCCGTCACCGGTCATTGGTCAATCGTCAATTCTTTAAAGAGTTCTGACCTGTGGTCTCCAGGACACCCATCCACATATCCCCACGGCAGTCCAACTGTCTTCGCTTTCCAACTGTCTCCTCCATGGGAATATGAACGAAGTGATTATTGCACAGGCCCACGAGCATTTTGGTTTTTCCTGCCATGCCCGCATGAACCGCCCTGCGGGCCAACAAACCGCATAAGACACCATCGTTGGTATTGGCGGGAACACTTCGGATCATATAGCTTGGATCAATATACTTCAGGGTGGCCTCCATCTTCTCTTTTATGAAATAATCAGTAATGATCTCCTTCAGAAAGAGACCGATGTCATACAGACGGACGTTTCCGGAAGCATCGTACTTCTTGGGCTCCTTCTCGAAGAACTTCTGCCCAGCGCCTTCCGCCGCCACAATCACGGCATGTTTTCTGAGCAACAGCCGCTCTTTCAGAACCTCAAGGAATCCTCCGGGACCTCCCAAATCAAAGTCCGACTCCGGAATAAGGGCAAAATTTACAACCGGCATTGCCAGGGTAGCCTCTGCTGCAATAAACCCTGAATGACGGCCCATGAGCTTGACGAGCCCAATCCCATTCAGGGCACTCGTGGCCTCATTGTGAGCGGAACGGATAACATCAACGGCCACACCAACGGCAGTGCTAAATCCAAAAGATCGATCTATCAAATAGATATCATTATCGATGGTCTTCGGTATACCTATGACACCGATCTTTAATCCTCGTTTCATTATTGAATCAGCAATCATCGTTGATGCGACCATGGTACCGTCCCCTCCAATGGTAAAAAGGAGACGTATGTTCGTCCGCTCCAGGACATCTACAATACTTTCAATATCTTGGGGACCTCTCGAAGTGCCCAGAACTGTTCCGCCGCTCTCGTGGATATTTGAGACGGTCTCCGGCGTAAGCTCCATCAACTCATGCCCATACGAGGATATGAAGCCCTGGAGTCCGTACCGGATGCCACCAATATTGCGAACGCCATAGTTGTAGTAAAGCGCCAACACAAGGGAGCGGATAATGTCGTTTGTCCCTGGACACAGCCCACCACAACTCACTATGGCACAGTGAAGCTTGCTTGGATCAAAGTAAATCTCGCGCCGCGGGCCCGCCCGTTCAAAGGACAAGGGCTCCTTCCCATTCTTAACAGCTGTCATTACACGATCTTGAAAGACGTTAACCAAGATGCGCTCTTCATCGTTGACAAAGTACCTCTGCTCCCCCTTCCTTTCCCGCGCTTGAACGGGAGAAGGAATCTTGGCAGGGCCAAGGGTCATAATGGAGGTGTCAATCTGTTCGTTCTTCTTCATGTTGAGTCATCCTTTGTAATTGATGATGGACGATTGACGATTGATGATTTGTGTCCTGATACCCACTTGCATTGAAGCCTTCCCGCCCTTAGGGGCCAGGGCTCCGCCCTGCGGCAGTGCTTCGTGCGCGGGGAGCGAGCCGGTCGTAATCAATCAGCAATCGACAATATTCAATCTATATCAGGTCGTATTTCCTGCAAACGGACTCAATCGCCTTGTTCTGACTCCTGTCGGTAGGGCTGGTGCCTGACGCCGTGTGGGCATTTGGAAGCACCCCGGCAACATGGAGCATGCGCTTTAGGACAGCGGCAGGTTTCTTTGCGTAAAGGTCATAGAATTCCTGGACCATCACACCGGTTTCCCACATTTGGCTCACATGGTCCGCGTACTGCGTCTGAACATCGTATTGATTCAGGCAGGACCACGTAATCTCATGCCAGGCCCGGGGAAGCAAGTTAGCCCCTCCAGCTACTACACCATCTGAACTTGGCTGTCTTATAAACGCTGACTCATCCCCATCGTAAAACTTGAAACCTCGTCTATTCCGAACCGCCTTGTGGTAGTCTATTGATCGCTTTAATGAACCGTGAAAGATCAAGCCTTGAATCCAGCTATTCTCTGAGAGCTTTTTCAAGACACCCGTTCTGATATCCTTGTGTTTAACACGACTATGGGAGCTTTGAATCAGCCCGGGGTGGTTGCCCAATATGAGAGGAATTGTTGTATCCCGGGCCATATCTTCATAGAATTGGGGAAGTCCCCGGTTACTGTGGTAGTAGATAGGGTAATCCACCCAGAAGACATTTCCTGAATAACCTGATTGTTCTATATATGACTCGATCTTAGCCAGCAGTCCAAGTGCGGCCTTGGACGTATCGGACGTAATTGTAATAAGAACCGGCCATTTCCCCTGAACAATCTCCAGGATGGCACTTGCCATCTCTATCCTTGTCTCAGGACTCAGTACCAGACCTTCACCCCAGAAAACATCACCAATGAGCAAGGCGTCTGCCCCAATCCCGACCTGGCCAACGAGCCGGTCAAGGGTAGCCACATCCAGCACATCTCCGGTCTTCAGCGGAGTAACCAGGGGGCAAATCAACCCCCTTGGAAGCTTGTTAGTATCAGACACCATTGAACCTAAAGGCACCCTTTCCCAGAATGTCATGAAGATGCAATACGCCCCGGACTTTCTGAACAGGGTTAACTATCGGCAGAAGCGTAATCTCATGCTGCTCCATGATACTCAGGGCCTGGGAGGCCAAGTTATCAGGTCCGATAGTTTTGGGATTTACCGTCATCACCTCTTCTACCGTTCGGTCGTAGATCCGTTCTTGAGTCATGAGATACCGTCGGATGTCGCCGTCGGTTACAATTCCAACAAGGATATTATCCCCTTCCACCACCAGCGTGGCCCCAATCTGCATGCGATTGATCTCTTGGATTGCATGACGCATGGTCTCACCCTTGGAAACCATGGGGATCTTCTTGCCGGTGAACATGATTTCCTTAACCTTAACGGAAAGGTGCTGACCCAAGCTCCCACCGGGATGAAATCTCCTGAAATCCTTAGACTTGAACTTACGCTTATTAAGAAGCGTAACCGCAAGTGCGTCTCCCACGGCCAAAAGGGCCGTGGTACTTGCCGTTGGCGCAAGCCCAAGGGGGCAGGCCTCCCGCTCAACACCAACATCGATGAAAATATCACTCTGCTTACCCAAGGTGGACTCCACCTGGCCGGTAAAGGCAACCAATGGACAGCCAATTCTCTTGATACTGGGTATCAGCACATTCAGTTCATCTGTCTCCCCGCTGCTGGAAAGAGCTATCACCACATCGCCGGCGCCTACCATCCCCAGGTCACCGTGCATGGCCTCCACAGGATGAAGAAAAAGCGATGGGGTTCCGGTACTATTCAAGGTTGCAACGATCTTCCTGGCCACAATCCCGGATTTTCCGATACCCGTGATAATGACCCTTCCCTTGCTTCTGTAAATCAGATCTACCATCTTAACAAAACTGTTGTCTAGACGATCAATAACACCCATTATTCCTTCGGCTTCGATCTGAAGAACCTCTTTAGCTTGCTTCAGTATCATAGTAGGGTATTCCCTTCCTGTTGCCTTTTAGCATGTCTTGCGCAACTTGATATTATAGGAATTTCCTTTTTTAAGCGGCGTAGCCGCATTATATAAAATCCCGCAGGGATTTTATAACTTGATGATTGTATTAAGCTTCATTCTATAGTCAGGAAAGATATAAGATCAATAATTATTTGGCGCTTCGATTTAGGGGAAGCGAACTACCCCTTCAAGCTTGCAATATCATGGAATATCTATTAGATTAATGGGTCAATCATATTGCGTCTAACAAACAGGTGAAGCTTCCCCGCCCTGAAGGGCGGGGGTTCCCGGTAAGGAAAATAAACATTTTCATATAGCTCCCCTTGACCCCGTCCTGAAGGACGGGGGTTGCGGGGAGCGAGCCGGTCAGAGCTTGGTTACAAACCGAGATCTTCAACTCTGCTACTCAAGGTAATTACCATGAACATCCTTCTTACCAATGATGACGGCATACACGCCAAGGGCCTTTGGGCTATGGAAAAGGCTTTGTCTGGTGAACATCAGACCACCGTTGTTGCACCGGACACGGAACGAAGTGCGGTCGGGCACAGTATTACACTCATACATCCACTAAGGGTCAACAAAATTCAGACAAACGGCGGCTGGGGCCACGCGGTGAGCGGAACCCCTGCTGACTGCGTCAAGCTTGCAGTTCTTGAGATCCTCCAAGCCCGGCCTGATTTGGTCGTTTCCGGAATCAACCCCGGGCCTAATGTGGGAGTCAATCTAAACTATTCTGGAACCGTGTCAGCAGCCAAGGAAGCAGCCCTTATTGGGATCCCGGCCATAGCAGTATCACAAAGTCCCAATCCGGATCTGGGATACGACGCAGCCGCAAAATTCGTCGCCATTTTGATTGCCAAGATTATGGAAAACGGCCTTCCCGAGGGCACCTTCCTGAACGTGAATGTCCCGGCCTGCTCTCCCGATCAGATTAAGGGGATTCGCATAACCAAACAAGGGATATCTAGGTTAAAGGAGGCATTCTTAAAAAGAACCGATCCCAGAAAGCAGACGTACTTCTGGCAAGGGACCGAAACCCAGATGTTCGACCAGGACATGGATACGGACGGTGCGGTTCTTTGCAGAAACTACATCTCCATTACGCCCATTCAGTGCGATATGACAGACTATCAATCCATGGATAATCTCAGAAGCTGGGATATTCCCTTGACCAAACTGACAACGTAACCATGGGGCTGATTGTAGGCTGATTTATATAGTCTATCCACTGAAGTGTGTTGAAATCAAACGGAGCAGCTCTTGAAAAAAACCTTTGTCAACTCAATCGATGCTGGACAAGCGATAGATGATGTTTTTGTCGCCCGCGACAAGCAGATAGCTTTCAAGAAAGACGGAGACCCCTATCTAACCCTTAGCCTGGTGGACCGCAGCGGCGAAATCAAGGCGGTGGCATGGGATAATGTCGAGGCTATCAGCAAAAGCTTTGTTGCCGGAGACTATGTCAAGATCAAGGGAAATGCGACTGAGTACAGGGGCGCTTTACAACTCGTCGTCCAACACTTAAACCGGCTTGATTCAGACAAGATAGATGCTCGAGATTTTCTACCAACGACCGAGCGCGACGTGGACCAGATGCTGGACAGACTGATTCAGATCAGTCAAACGGTGAAACATGAACACTTGTCAAGACTCCTATCCGCGTTTTTCGAAGACGAGGCCTTCGTTGATTCCTTCAAAACCGCCCCTGCAGCAAAGAAGATGCATCACGCCTATCTGGGTGGACTTCTAGAACATACCCTTTCGATTGCGTTGCTCGTCCAGGCGATTGCCGACCATTATAAGGGAATTGACGAGGATCTTCTTCTCACAGGTGGTATCCTCCATGACATCGGCAAGGTCCAAGAGTTTTCTTATGAGACTCATATCGACTATTCAGATGCAGGACGACTGCTCCATCACATTGTTATCGGAGTTGAAATGCTGGAAAGAAAGATTGCCTCGATCAATGACTTTCCAGAAGACATCGCCCTTGTCTTGAAACACATGATTGTCAGCCACCACGGCACACGAGATTTTGGATCACCTGAACCACCAAAAACTCTTGAAGCGGTCATCCTCCACTACCTAGATCAACTGGACGCCAAGTTCACGGCAGTGCGCACTTTCATGGATGCGGAGGACCCCGAGGCTGCTTGGACCTCCTACCACAGGGTTCTGGACCGCTTCTTCTTTAAGGGCAAAGTAGACAGCTCAGGCTCTGAGAAGGATTGAACGAGTTGTGCCTCAGTACAAACCGATGCTGGATACTGGACCCGTTACCTATGTACCAGGTTTGTACCGAGCATCCAGTATCAGATTGCCAATGCCAACAAATTTTCATAGGGACATGCGAGCAGTTACGACGAAGACATTCTTTTGAGGCCTGTATGCCATGTTCATCACATTTGAGGGAATAGAGGGTTCCGGCAAGACCACCCAGATAGAGCTTCTTGTTCCTGTGCTGCAGGCAAAGGGCTATGACTGCGTCTTGACACGTGAACCAGGAGCCACCGAAATCGGAAATAAGATTCGGGCAATCCTTTTGGATGCGGCTCACACCTCAATGATTCCCTTAACTGAACTCCTTCTGTACGAGGCAGACCGGACACAACACGTCCATGAAGTGATCAAGCCTGCTCTGGCTTCAAAAAAGGTGGTTGTGTCAGATCGATTCTTTGACGCCACCACTGTGTATCAGGGATACGCCAGGGGCTTTGACCTGGACCTGATTCAGCAAATCCATCACATGGTACTGGGCGGGCTTAAGCCGGATTTGACGTTAATACTTGATCTGCCGGTTCATGAGGGGCTTGAGCGGGCATGGCAACGGATCAATAGCCGGTCTGGGGGCCTGCCGGAAGATCGTTTTGAAAAGGAGGCCCTTGCCTTCCACGAAAAGGTGCGCCAGGGCTATCTGACATTGGCCGGTGAGGAGCCACAACGCTTTCGATTGATTGATGCATCCAGGGATGGGCAAACCATCCATAGAGAGATTACAGACATTGTCCTGGGGCTCCTATAGTAGTTTGCAGAAACATGTTCCGTTTCGAACCATTATTAGGCACTACCAGCTTAGAAAGATTGCCGCAAACGGAACATATTTTTGAGAACCGCTCTAAAATTATTTTAGAGACAAGACACTAGGTCATAAGTCTTTAACAAAGATGCCGTTTGATTCTTCTCATCTTAGAGTCCTCTTTGCCAGGGCCGGCATGCTATGCTGTGCTGTCCTTTTCCTGCTGTCTGCGTTAGTCTCCTCATCATCCGGACAGTCTCCTCAGGACTTGAATGTTGTTCGAGTGGAAGCCCATGCCTCACATGAACGCATCCATCCAGGTGAATCCTTCCAGGTAGCCATTGTGGCAAGTATCAAGAAGGGTTTTCACATCAACAGTCACAAGCCACTGGACCAGTTCTTGATGCCGACAGTTGTGAAATTTGACGAGACAAAAGGTATCTTGTTCGCACCGGTGAGCTATCCGGCGCCGGCGCTTAAATCCTTTTCTTTTTCCCCTGATAAGGTATCCGTTTACGAAGACAAAACCGTGATGAGGACACAGGCAAAACTCGCGGAAAATATTGCCGTGGGAGGCATGAATATATCAGGCCGCCTGGCTTATCAGGCCTGTGACGATCAACGTTGTTTCATGCCCACGTCTGCCAAGTTTGAGATATCCTTAGAAGTCGTGAAGCCAGGCGACCCGGTCAAGCTTGTTAACAAAGAGATCTTCCAACAAAAAGCCTCTCTCACTTCTAATGAACTTTACGCCAAACAGGTTATTGAAAGAGGGCTTCCTTATGCTCTCGTGGCCTTCTTCCTCTTTGGACTGGCATTAAACCTGACTCCCTGCGTCTACCCCGTTATACCGATAACTGTCAGTTTCTTTGTTGCTCAAAAAGAGCAAAAGAGTTGGGGAACGTTTTTCCTGGCATCGTACTACGTTGTAGGCATCGCTATCGTCTTCTCCGTCTTGGGTCTGATCTCCGGCCTGGCCGGCAAGCAATGGGGTTTCCTGTTTCAAAGTCCCTGGTTCACCATTGTCATCACGATCATCATTCTTTCCATGGCAGCCAGCATGTTTGGGGCTTTTGAAATCACGGTCCCCTCATTCCTGATGACACCCATGGGCAAATCACGACAGGGCGCCATCGGATCATTTGTCATGGGATTGACGGTGGGAGTGGTCATTGCTCCCTGTGCAGCCGGCCTTATCCTCGGCCTGGTCGGCATCGTTGCCAAACTGGGTATTGTGGCAAAAGGCGCATTGCTCTTTTTTGTCATGGGTTTGGGCCTCGGACTCCCGTATCTCTTCCTGGCTACTTTTTCCGGCCTTCTGAACCGGTTGCCAAGATCGGGGATGTGGATGGTCTGGATACGAAAGCTGTTCGGCCTTCTCCTGATTGGGGTAGCCATATATTTTCTTCTCCCGCAAGCTAAACAGGTTGACGATCAGCAAGGCTTTTATCTTGGTGTCTTGGGAATTTTTGGCGGGGTATTTCTCGGTTTCCTGGAACATGGGGAGGGCTACACACGAACATTCAAGAGAATACGTGCACTCTTCGGCATCCTGCTCATCGTATCCGGAACCTGGCTGGTGAACGCGGCAATCCGACCGGAGGCGCCGGCAATCGATTGGATGGTCTATGAGGCTGAGTCCATTGACTCGATTCAACTGAATCACAGACCGGTTGTTATGGAGTTTTGGGCGGATTGGTGTGCTGCCTGTCAGGAAATGGAACGCAAGACATTCAAGGACCAGAGGGTCTTGGACATGTCAAGAGGATTTGTCATGGTAAGAGTAAACTGCACCACCCCTGACGACAAGTGTAGTGCCATGAGGGACAAATTCAAGGTTTCGGGGTTGCCCACCATACTCTTCATTGGCGCTGACGGGCAGGAACGTCGTGGTTTAAGAGCTGTCGGTTACATGGGGCCGGCAGAGATGCTGGAAAGAATGGAGGAGGCGATGGCGCAGTCGGCGGGAAGTGAAGCCTCCCCGTCCTAAAAGGGCGGGGGAGGGTTGGCGGGCTTGCCGCTGTGGTCGGTTTCTTTGCCCTTGCCATCCTCCTCCCTATGTGGGATAGAAATAAGTTGATATGGCAAAAGTGGAATTTAGACATTTTCGGGTTAGGAGCTAAATCTTTATTCCTGCCTGATTTTTTCCACCTTGTATCTTTGGATTATTAACTTTGGCCTATGTCTTACATCCGCTAACCACGAACAACTGAGCACTGACCACTTATTCTGTGAAACAGACACGCTTTCGCATCAGCCTTCACGTCATAATCCCGATCATCTTTGCCGGATTTGCCTCTTTGGCAGCCATCGTGGTCTTTCGCGTCATACAATACGCCATCAGGCACGGCTTAGATTCCACGTGGCCTATTTTCTGGTCAGTCATCATTATTGTAACCAGCGCACTTATATCCGGCCTGTTGGTGACTCGGCTCATCCTGCGTCCAGTGGAGAAGTTTGTGAAAAGGGCACAAGAGCTTCCTGCCATGGCCACGTCCTCGCCCGATGTTGGAAGTGATCAAGGAACACCCCGGGATGACATGGAGCACTTTGCCCAGGTTTTTGAACAAGTCACGGACGTTCTTAGTAAAGTGGAAGCCCAACAGCAATTCCCCAAGATTATTGGCCAGGACAGGAACATCCGTGGGGTCTTCAACCAGATCCTCAAGGTGGCACCAACAGATTCGACGGTTCTCATTTCAGGAGAGAGTGGAACAGGCAAGGAACTCGTCGCCACCAGCATTTACGAGCACAGCCTACGCAAGGACAAACCGTTTATTAAGCTCAACTGTGTGGCAATCCCCGAAGGGCTCTTGGAAAGCGAGCTTTTTGGCCATGAAAAGGGGGCCTTTACCGGTGCGCATAGCAAGAAACTTGGGAAGTTTGAAATGGCGAATGGGGGGACCCTTTTCTTGGATGAGATTGCGGATATGCCTTTGACCACCCAGGCCAAAATACTTCGCGCTCTCCAGGAAAGAGAATTCGAAAGAGTAGGGGGAACCGGCTCGATCAAGGTGGATGTCCGATTCATTGCCGCTACCAACAAAGATCTTACAAAAATGGCCAAGAAGGGAGAGTTTCGGGAAGATCTTTACTATCGCTTGAATGTCTTTTCCATCTACCTCCCACCGTTAAGAGAGAGGAAGAGAGATATCCCCATACTGGTGGATCATTTCCTCAAAAATGCATCAAAACCGGCTCAGATGTCCTCAGTAGCCCTGGAACTGCTAATGGCCTCCTACTCTTGGCCGGGAAATGTCAGAGAACTCAAAAATATCATTGAACGTGCCGCAGTCATGTCAGACGGCTTGATCCAGCCTTCTCATGTTCCACCACACATTGTTGGGGACCTGGAAAGCCAGATGGTCATGCCCTCCCTGTCAGAAAGCGTGTCAATGAATGAGCGGCTGCGGGAGATCGAAAAGGGGATGATCATCCAGGCGCTAAGAAAGACAAGGGGAGTCCAGGCGCGGGCAGCCGAACTACTGGGCCTCACCCAACGGAGCATGTGGCACAAGGTAGGGAAACACAACATAGATGTTCAGTCTTTCAAAAATGACAAAACTCGATGATTGAACTACCATAGCCTATCCCGAGTGATCTGAAATCGTGTGTCAGGCCACGAAGTATCTTGTGAAAACCAAAACCTTGAATGATCTCGGCGAAGCCGGCATAATCCAACTCATCCGGGGAAAGGGACCCGCCAGGCTCCCATCTTATTTAAAGAAGGGAATTGGTGACGATTGCGCGGTTCTGGAGACCACGGGAAACAGGGCCCTTCTAGTCACCACAGACACTCTGATCGAAGGGATACACTTCACTGCCGAGTTGCTTCCCCCGGAAGCTCTTGGTTGGAAGGCCCTTGCCGTCAATATTAGCGACATTGCTTCCATGGGTGGCACCCCTCACACGGCTTTTCTTTCCGTTGGAATGAAGCCTGAAACAGAGGTAAGCTTCATAGAAACATTCATGGCCGGATTCCAGGCCCTTGCCGGCAGGACCGACATTGTGCTAGCCGGAGGCGACACTGTGGAAAGCCCATCTTCGGCTGTCATCACCGTCACCCTCTTGGGAGACTGCCCGCCAGAACACCTCGTCTATCGCTCCGGCGCCGGGGTCGGGGACGATGTGTGGGTGACCGGCCCCTTGGGCAATGCAGCCGCAGGTCTGTTTCTCCTCCTGAACAAAAAAGCTTCCGAATTTTCCGGGTACGAAACGCTAGTTTTGGCACACCAGAAGCCGACACCTCGCCTCAACACGGGGAAGGCTCTGGGAAAAAGCGGCCTCGTACACGCCATGATCGATATCTCGGATGGTATCTCCAAAGACCTTGGCCATATCTGTGAACAGAGTGGCATTGGGGCTTTGCTTAAAGCCGCATCTATACCCATGTCAGAGGAGATACAGAGACTTGCGTCTGAGGTAGAGAAAAGCCCTCTGGAGTGGGCTCTGCATGGGGGTGAAGACTACGAGCTGCTTTTTACTGCATCCCCTGCACACGAAGAAAAGATTATGTCTCTCACAGCCGAGGCCTCTGGCAGCCCTGCGACAAAGATAGGCACTATCATTCCCGAAGACGGCATCCGGCTTGAGACAGAGAAAGGCAAGGAACCTCTTAAGCCTGGTGGCTACGTGCACTTTTGAAGGTGCCCGCAGTCCCGACAAATCCCGATACTTCGGGACAAGTCGTGGCGAGGAATGCGATAGCTGTTGCGGTCTAACACAGGTCCGCTTGCCCAACGCAGCCCCCCTGATTGGATTTTTGCTTGACGCAGCCCTCTCACTTTCCTAATAATAGGTCCCACTCTCTTGCTACCACAGCTTCTTTTGCACAAGGAGAACAGATATGGACTGCATCTTTTGTAAAATCGTTAAAAACGAAATCCCGTCAGTAAAAGTTTATGAAGATGACAGGGTGTTTGCTTTTTTGGACATCAACCCTCTCAATGACGGCCACCTTCTGGTAATTCCAAAGGCCCATGCTGAGAACATCCACGAAATCACCGAAGCCGATTTCGTGGCAGTGGCATCTGCCACACACAGGCTGGCTGCTGCTGTCAAGAAGGCCCTGAATCCCGAAGGGATCAATTTGATGCAACTTAACGGCAAGGCCGCAAATCAAGTTGTACCCCACCTGCATGTGCACATCGTTCCCCGGTGGTCAGGTGATGGATTAACTATCTGCAAGTGGGAACTGACCGCAGGGGATATGGAAAAGGTTAAGGCAATAGGGAAGCAGATTCAACAGGCTATGGAATAAGAAGTGCCTAAAGTCAGAAGAAGAAAACTTGTTTTTATTGAAAGTTTCTTCAGGTCTTTGCCAGCTTCGGCTATACATACCCGGCAATGGCCGCCTTTACCACGTGGGGAACCTCCAGCGGGATCGTCATAACTTTAGCTCACTTTAGGCACTCTAAGTTCACTTTAGCTCACTCTAGCTCACTTTAGGCACTTTATTAGCTAACAATGCCCTCAATTCTAGACACCATAGGCCACACACCACTCGTTGAAATCAAGCGGCTCAATCCCAACCCCAAGGTCAAGCTGCTGGCCAAATTGGAGTATTTCAACCCGGGTGGTTCTGTAAAAGATCGTATTGCCAAGGCCATGATCGAAGCAGGAGAGGCCTCAGGATCCCTGACGCGCGATAAGATCGTGCTCGAGGCAACCAGTGGCAATACAGGGATTGGACTGGCCCTGGTTTGCGCGGTCAAGGGGTACCGGCTTTATTTGACCATGTCTGAATCGGCCAGCTTGGAACGCCGCAAGATCCTCCGGGCCATGGGGGCCGAAATCCGTCTCACTCCGGATTTTCTTGGGACCGACGGCGCCATAGAGGAAGCGTATCGCCTTGCCCGCGAACATCCTGAAACATATTTTCTGACGGACCAATTCAACAGCGAAGCTAACTGGCGTGCCCACTACGATGGGACCGGCCAGGAAATCTGGGAACAGACATCCGGAAAATTGACTGTACTGGTTGCAACCATGGGGACCACCGGAACGCTCATGGGGACCTCCAGACGTTTGAAGGAATACAATCCCGAAATAAAGATTATCGGGGTTGAGCCTTATCTAGGACACAAGATTCAGGGCCTGAAGAATATAAAGGAATCATACCGGCCCGAGATTTATGAAAAGGAACGCTTGGATAAGAAGGTCAACGTCGATGATGAGGCCGCCTTTGAAATGACACGACGCTTGGCTCGGGAAGAAGGCATCTTTGGGGGTATGAGTGCCGGCGCCGCCATGGCCGTCGCCGAGGAAGAAGTCAAATCTCTGTCCGAGGGTGTGATGGTAGTGATTTTGCCTGATGGTGGAGAGCGCTATCTGAGCACACCGCTCTTTGCAATACAGGAGGAGACCAACCTTAGATTTTACAATACCCTGACTCATGCCAAAGAACCCTTCGTGCCTCTCCAACCGGGCAAGATATCCATCTATTCTTCCGGACCCACTGTTCACGATAGAATGCACGTCGGGGAATGGCGCCGTTTTGTCTTGGCTGACCTTGTTCGACGGTACCTGGAATTCAAGAGCTATGCGGTTACACATATCGTGAACATCTCTGATCTGAATGACAAGACAATCGTAGGGGCCGAAGAAGCCGGCATGCCTCTAAGACCCTTTACGGATAAGCACCTGCAAGCCTTTATGGAAGATGTGGAGACCCTGGGTATCAAACCGGCAACACAGTACCCCAGGGCGAGTGATCATGTTGAAGACATGGTGGCACTCACCGGACGACTAGTCGAAAAAGGTTTTGCTTATGAAAAGCTACGGTCGGTCTATTTTGATATCTCCAGATATGCGGACTATGGCAAGCTTTCCGGGATCGATCTGGATAAGATCAGGCTGGGGGCTACGGTTGACCTGGACGAATACGTGAAAGAAAACCCAAGGGATTTTGCACTCCTCAAGCGAGCCAAGCTTTCTGAACTAAAACAAGGTATATACACAAAAACCGAATGGGGTCAGATAAGACCAAGCTGGCATATCGAGTCTGCTGCAATGGCTATGAAGTATCTTGGTGAAACCTTTGACATTTACACAAGCAGCCGTGATTTGATCTTTCCTCACCACGAAAACGAGATAGCCGTCAGTGGCGCTCTGACCGGAAAACCTCTCGCACGGAACTGGATACTCGCCGAACTAGTGCTGTCAGGAGGAAAGAAGGCAGACCGCGATGCTGCTATCCCTAATATCCTGGACCTGTTAGAACGTGGATATAGCGGCAGGGTGATTCGATACTGGCTTCTTTCCAATCATTATCGGAAACCCTTGAATCTGTCTTACGAAGCATTGGACCAGGCCGGCCAAGCCATCCGCCGACTTGACGAATGCATTTCCGGCTTGAACAGTTTGGAAGGCGGACGTTCTTATCCTGATCTGGACCAGCTTCTCTATGATATGAAAACGGGCTTTTCAGATGCCATGGATGATGATCTGAATGTATCATCTGCCACAGCCACGATCTTCCGGATGGTCAGACGAGTGAATGGTCTCATCGTGAACAATAAGATGGATCAGACCGGGGCAAGACGAATCATTGATGCCTTCAAGAAGGTTGACACAGTGCTGAACGTCTTGGATTTTAAAAAGGAGCCGGAAGATCCCGAGGTTCAGAAGCTCATGCGTGAGCGTGAAGAGGCCAGGCGCAGGAAGGACTGGAAGCTGGCAGACCAGCTTAGAGAGCGCCTCATGGCCATGGGGGCCGAGATCAGAGACAAGAAAATCGTATAGAATTCGGAGTGAGGATTGCGGATTGCGGAATAAGGTAATCCGCGGGAGGGTTGGAATCAGTGTATTGGATGGAGTTACTCGCTGAAACTGGGATTCTGAAATCAGAGGGGCTGGAATCGCTGATGAAAGAAGCTGGGGAGCTCGTGGCAATGACACTTACATCAATAAACACCGCAAGGGGAAATGCGGAAAAATGAACCGTTCCCCAATCAGCACTCCGCATTCCGCATTCTGCTGCCCAGTATATTTTCCGTTCACTTTCATATCTCCCTTGTTGGTAGAAGCCATTTCGCTCTGTTTCGACCGGCTGGTTGTCTACAAGCCTGCTTTTGCCAAGCCTCAACAGGCCCTTCAGCCTTGGGTTGACACGGGCGTCCTGGACATACGCAGCCCTTTCGAGAACGTCATCGATAAGGGGCCATTAGAGGCGGCGCTACGGAATTTCAGAAGCTGGGGCCTTCTCCATCAGCATGCTGATATGACTTATCTGAAGATGGCTGGAAACGGTGTTGCACCAATCTATCCAGAGATAGCAAGAACCGCATCTGATATTAGGGGCAGGGCTGAAGAGCCGCCCAACACATCTGATCAGAGTGACCTTTCCCTCCAGCTATTCCTTCATCTCGCCCAGGAGTTTGATGAGAACTCTTGGGAATTGAGAGATCAACTGAATCGTGTTAATCACCAGTATCATGCTCTGCAAAGTGCATTTCGCCAGGGCCAAAACGGCAAAGCGCACGAACCAGCCCTAAAAGACCTTCCCGCTCGTGTTGCCGAGGAAGACCTTGGGAGTTTTATGATCGAAAAGAGGATGGCAGCCTGGAACAATCTCTTCCAGAACGATCCAGCTGACACCGGTCTTCTGTTTACAGATTCTCATTCAGCGTTCGCCTACCTTCTTGACGAAGTTCAAAATAAGGTAGAAGTCCTGAAATTCAATTTCACATACACCCAAGCAGAGTCAAGAGAGGAGCCCAAGGACCGTCCCTCTTGGGCGAATCACCTCCAAAAAATCTTCAATACGGTGATCACCATGCCATGGAGCCGGACATTGCAGGAAGAGATTCGGCAGGTGAGCCATGAAATAGAGGCGAGGATTGATGAGTGGAAAAGGTCAACCATGAAACCTGATGACCGAAGCATATCGTTCCGCTGGTATGTGGTGCCGGACCAAGTCGCCCGTACTCTGTTGAATCGACGTTGCGGCATGGAAAGTGAGCATGCTGAAAGTAAGGCTCCGAAGGTAAAGAATACTCTGGTAGGGTTAATCGAATGGCTGGGAAGTTCTACAACTGCTTGAAATCGTAGGCCATTTAATGGCAATGGGTTCTTGCTGTGCAGATGGAGTGTTGGAGTACTGGAGTACTGGGGAGTGAAAGGGAAAAGAGTTATTTCTGTTCCTCTAAACCCATCACTCCAGTGCTCCATTACTCCATTACTCCCTGGCCCAGACCTGGCTAATAGGCTATGTGCTTATTATTGATGTGAGCGCCAGGGCAGGCCAATTGGGGCGAAGCCCCTGAGTTTAGAGGGCCGACCAGCAGTGTTGTGAACGAACCAAGATCCTGCTTTCTTCCCACAAAAAATCACCAACAATCACAAGAAAAAGAAAACTTGACGGTTTCAAATAATTGGTGTAATACGTCATATCTTGGAATCACGGACGACATAGTTCTGGATATAGAACCTGTTGAAAAAACAAAGAAAGGAGGCGCCTTATTATGTTCGTACCGGCTGTGGACAAGGACAAGTGCACCGGCTGTGGAGAGTGTGTTGAAGTTTGCCCCGTGGAAGTTTTCGAGCTTGAAGACGAAAAATCTGAGCCTGTCAACGCAGACGAGTGTTTAGGATGTGAAAGCTGCATTGAGGTTTGTGAGGCAGAGGCAATAACAGTCGAAGAAACATAGAATTACCCCAATTACTGGTATCTGGTCCCTGATTCCGATGAAGCTGGAATCAGGGACCAGCTTCCCACCTACTCTCCATAAGTATCCGAAGGAATTCCTATCCCGTCTTTGCTTCAAACAAACCTCGCTTTTTACCCGCTGGAGGCATGAAAATGGAAGACAAACCGATTGCCCGCTGCGAGGCCAATGGCGTGAATGCCTATAAGTATCCCTTTTTCGTAAAACCCGCGCACGGAATGGAACCCGCCTACGTCTTTCTGGAAGAGCATGTCTACAACTTCACCACCGAGGAGATCGAAGAGATTATGATCCACCTTGTTCGCATCGAGGAGGAAAAGGATCTTCAGGCCCTCGGATACAAAAGAAATGAAGAGGGGATTTATATCTTATCAACATCAGAGGAACCGTGGTCTCCCGGAGGCGAATCATGATCAAGAACATTGGCGTTGTTGGCGCTGGCCAGATGGGGGCAGGAATTGCCCAGGTGGCGGCCATGAACGAATTCAAGATCATCTTGAATGACATCTCCGAAACGTTTCTCGATCGCGGCATGCAGAGGATCGACAAGAGCCTTTCGAGTTTCTTGAAAAAAGGACACCTCACCGAGGAGGAAAAGAATGCAGCCCTCGGACGGATTGAAACCACCGTCGAACTCAAGGACTTTAAATCTGCAGACTATGTCGTGGAGGCCGTAATTGAAGACGAGAGCCTAAAACTCGATGTCTTCAGGCAGCTGGATGAGATCTGCAAGCCGGGGGTGGTCCTGGCAAGCAACACCTCTTCCATTCCTATCACACGAATGGCATCTGCTACCAAGCGGCCGTCAGAAGTAATCGGTATGCATTTCATGAATCCCGTCCCTCTGATGAAACTGGTTGAAGTCATCCGAGGACTGTCCACATCTGATGAAACCTTTGAGACAACCAAGGACCTGGCAATCAAGCTCAAGAAAACGCCGGTTGCGGCTAATGACTCTCCCGGCTTTATATCCAATCGGATACTCCTGCCCATGATAAACGAGGCCATATTTGCCTTACACGAAGGTGTCGGGACAACAGAGGCTATTGATTCGGTCATGAAACTGGGCATGAACCATCCAATGGGGCCCCTGGAACTGGCGGACCTGATCGGTTTGGACACGTGCCTGTCGATCTTAGAAGTCCTGTATGAAGGATTTGGAGATCCTAAATACCGGCCGTGCCCCCTGCTCAGAAAATACGTTGACGCCGGATACTTGGGCCAAAAAACCGGCCGCGGATTTTACACATACTAGAATGGTTGTCAAGAATATGTTCCGTTTCCGGCAGTCTTTCTAAGCTGGAAGGGAGTATCTCTTTTTGAATCAGGTCAATCCCCCTCTCCGCTCGTCGGTGGCATAATGCGCGGAACTCTACAGGCTAGGCACACGGCAACGCCCCCTATACGCTTGGTAGCGTGTTTGTAAATGCGTCAAGACTGTGCAGAAGACAGTGCCGTTGTGGGACCTGTCAGGAAATATTCAGTGACCTGACTTCAAAAAGAGATACTCCCTTCCAGC
>PVMS01125683.1_pt1 | contig 19325 bp, 19 predicted proteins | sample 1853461 | NCBI WGS metagenome assembly PVMS01 (sample SAMN08582032, study PRJNA380276) | Marine sediment metagenome, whole genome shotgun sequencing project. | isolation source: ocean sediment barecode stripped | collected 2017 | reverse complement strand
CTTTAACTGTCACTTGTCCGCGACTAGACAATGACTGCATATTTTTTTGTGCAATTGCACAATTTTCTTTCTTGATTCGATTGCTCTCTTCTAGAACTTCTTTTTCAGTCTTTTCTTGCTGGCGTTTCTCACGGCGTTGCTCGTAGCTGCTGCCGGTATTGCTAGATTCGGCTTTGGCAACCGAAGTTGGTTTGCTAATATTTATTTCGGTGACCACCTGAAACTTAATGCCTGCTGGGGGCGGGGTTTGGCTGTAAATAGTTTTGCCGTCTTCGTTCCATTTATACACAGTGGTCGCATAGGCAGCGGAAGATACCGACAATGCAATAAATGCACTGATGAGTATTTTAAGGGTCATTTGTTGAATATTAGGTTGTAATTTCATGGGCTAAGTTTAGCAAGATTAGTGGCGCTATATGGCTAAAATACTAATTCTGAACGGTTGGACGGGCCGATTCAAACGACGAAAGCTAAGGTGATCATCCATTCAGCCAGATTTTGCAGGCAATTTTTGGAGCTTAAGTTAACTTCATTTACTTTAAAAATCATACAGCTAAGTTAACTATTCAGGTGTTATACTCCGTTATAAATAATTTGAATGAGCTTTCATGGGGCTAAAATGGCAGATCGGCGCTTACAGGTTTTTTACACCGTTGCAAAATTACTTAGCTTTACTAAGGCTGCAGAAACATTACACATGACGCAACCGGCAGTTACTTTTCAAGTGCGTCAGCTGGAAGAACATTTCAATACCCGTTTATTTGATCGTACTCATAACCGTGTCACGCTCACGGAAGCGGGCCGCAAGTCTTACGAATATGCTGAAGACATCTTTGAAATCTATGCGGAGATGGAAATTCCGTCAAAGAACTAACCGGGGATGTCAGTGGTGCGTTAACCCTAGGTGCTAGTACCACGATTGCTGAATACATGTTGCCTAGTTTGTTCAGTGGCTTCACAAAAAAATTCCCAGATATTCAATTGCGGCTAAAAGTTTCGAATACCGAAGGCATTGTATCGATGATCGAAAATAGCATGATCGATCTGGGTATTGTTGAAGGTCCAGTGACAAATAAAAATTTAATAGTTGAAATGTGTCGTGTAGATAATTTAGTGGTAATTGTTCCTCCCGAACATGAGCTGACGAGTCGAGACTCGATATCGATGGATGAGTTAATGCATTATTCATTTATATGTCGCGAAGAAGGCTCTGGCACGCGCGATGTAATTATGGATCACATGACTAAGATGGGTTTGGATAAAAATAATTTAAATGTTTGTTTAGAGCTTGGTAGCCCTGAGTCTATAAAAGGCGCAGTCGAAGCGGGAATGGGGGTTGCCATTGTTTCAAGCGCAACCATTGAGAAAGAGCTAAAATTAAATGTCCTGAGTAAACTTGATCTTGATCCAGCGCTTGAAAGGTCATTTTCTTTTGTGCGTCAAAGACAAAAGTTCCGACTGCATGCAATGGAAGGGTTGTTAGAGTATGCGCGTGGCTATTGTGACCCAGAAAAGCCAGTGGCGTGATTATTGTTTAGCGTAAAGGCTGGCTGAGGAATAATCGTTTGGGCTCAAAAGCAGTCTGTCTAACTGAACAAATTTCTCAATTGTCATATTTTCATCAAGTAGGCTAGCTTAATACTAAGAGTTCAATAAAATTGGAATCGGAAATAATTCTTCCTTATAGTTCTTCGCAATTACAGTATCGAATCGATGCATGATTGAATATATTAAAAGCTGGTATCAGCGCCACTTTTCCGATCCTCAAGTAGTCATTCTTGCGTTATTCATACTTATTGGATTCGCGATTATTTTACTAGCGGGTGACATATTGGCACCATTGCTTGCCAGTATCGTTATTGCCTATGTGTTGGATGGTGCGGTAGAGATATTGCGGCGCAGCAAAATTCCAAGATTTCTAGCCTTAGTGTTAGTGTTTGTTGCCTTTATCGCGTTGTTGCTATTGATTCTATTCGGGCTCATCCCAAAATTATCACAACAGTTCACACAGTTTTTTAGAGAGTTGCCAAGCATGATCGCGCATGGCCAAGATCTTCTGATGCAATTGCCTGATAAGTATCCTAGTTTGTCGCAAATATTTACTGAAGAACAAGTTAAAGAATTTGTTTGGTCAATTCGTTCGCAATTAATTTCTGCGGGACATAATTTTATTGCTCAACCGTTAGAATCTGTAGTTGGGTTAATTACGGTTATGATTTATCTGGTGCTTGTGCCGCTGATGGTGTTCTTTTTTCTTAAGGATAAATACAAGATTCTTGAGTGGGTGGAAGGCTTTCTTCCGTCGAATCGCGAATTAACCAATGAAGTTTGGTTTGATGTTAATCAGAAGATTGCTAGCTACATTCGAGGAAAATTTGTAGAAGTTTTTGCGGTATGGTTCATCACTTATGTGATATTTGTGTTTTTTGATCTTGATTATGCAATGTTACTTTCATTTTTAGTGGGCATCTCGGTGATTATTCCCTATGTGGGCGCTGCCGTGATTACAGTGCCGGTTGCATTCGTAGCATATTTTCAATGGGGATTTGGCTCGCAGTTTGCATATGTGTTAATTGCGTATGCAGTAATTCAATTTTTAGATGGCAATATCTTGGTGCCACTATTGTTTTCAGAAGTAGTGAATTTGCACCCCGTTGCAATCATTGCTGCAGTGTTAATATTTGGTGGAATATGGGGTCTTTGGGGAGTATTTTTTGCGATACCGTTGGCAACGCTCGTGAATGCGGTAATCAAGGCTTGGCCAAATGTAAACATTGATGAAGATCAAGCGGCCCAACAAGAAGTCGCGTCCGCCGGAAATTCACAATAACGCTACGACTTCTATAACCTTCGTTTATATGGTTATACGCTTTCACTGTTGCGCCATTCATGTATTTCATTTTAAACACGTTAAATTGGGTGTATAGCTCTTTGTTTGAGTCTGAAATTAGCTCAAAAGGATTGTGTATTTTTCTTTAAATTTCTGATGTGAGGTTAGGGTGTCTCGCGATACACCATAGATTACGGTGTCGGTTCGTTTAAACTTTGCATGCGCATCTCTGAAATCTTCGTTTTCAGTCGTGTACCCCGGTGTGTTGTCCCTTGGGCATAAATATAAAATAAGCTTGTTACCCTGAAAATCAGACAGTTTAAGGATTTTGTCGGGAGTCGCGATACAACGAAATGCCGGTACTTTTTTGTTTTAGACTGCTATTTTGTTTTTATCATTTGCTATATGCATACCTCTTATTTAGCTAGGGTTAGCTGCAGGCTACCTTGTAATGCCATGATTTCATTTGTAATATCGCCAACTTCTATATTCAACAGTCCATTTGAGGTAGTTTGTGTTCAAAGGTAGCATGGTGGCCATTGCCACTCCTATGCATGAGGGAGGTGCGATCGATTATGAATCTTTGGCTAAGTTTGTCGAGTTTCATATTGAGAACGATACGGATGCCATTGTTCCTGCGGGCACAACGGGTGAGTCTGCGACTTTAGACCATGCTGAACATTGCGAAGTGATTCGTTTTGTAGTGCAGCAGGTAAAGGGTCGTATACCTGTCATAGCAGGCACTGGGGCAAATTCTACACGTGAAGCCATTGATCTTACTCAATGTGCAAAAGATGCAGGTGCGGATGCCTGCTTATTGGTATCTCCTTACTATAATAAACCGACTCAAGAGGGTATGGTGCTGCATCATCAGGCCATTGCGAAGGCTGTAGCCATTCCGCAAATCCTATATAATGTGCCTGGACGGACTGCATGTGACCTTCTGCCTGAAACGGCTATTCATCTTTCTCAGGTAGAGAACATTATTGGTATTAAAGAAGCCACGGGGGATATTGGTCGTTGTGAAAAGATCCTTGCTGAAAGCGAAGATGGTTTTTTGCTAATTAGTGGTGATGATGCCACGGCTATGGAGTTTCTTTTGGCAGGAGGCCATGGCGTGATTACGGTGGTTGGCAATGTCGCACCGAAATTGTTTCATGAGTTATGTATGGCGGGTATTAAAGGTGATCGAACTAATGCGCAACAATTTAACTCTAAGTTGGAACGACTAAATGTCGACCTGTTTATTGAATCCAATCCAATCCCAGTTAAATGGTGTTTGAGTGAGATGGGTTTGTTTCCAAAAGGCGAGCGTCTGCCAATGACAAGATTATCGAGTGCTCATCATGAAACACTGCGTCAGGCATTGCGCATTGCTGGGTGTATTTAAATAATAGGATTACCTACACAGATGAATATTCAATTACCCGTTTTGCGGTTTGCATTATTAATGTTTGTGCTGATATCCATGCTCAGTGGCTGTGGATTTTTAAATCGTGGTAATTATGCAGACAGTGGCAGCACCAACCCGTTAGAGGCCCCACCAGATTTAGTCACACCAGAGTGGGCAGATAGTTTAGAGATTCCTAAAACCGCTAATGATCGAGTCAGTGCCTTAGAAACACAAGGCCCAGCACTGGGAGCCGCAGTGTTACCCGAGTTTGTGGATGTGCGAGTGCGACGCGAAGGCCCAACGCGTTGGTTAGAGGTGGATACTGATCCAGTAACGCTTTGGCCATTGTTGCGCAAATTTATTCAAGATGAGAATTTTGACATTGCTGCCGATGAGCCTGTGCTGGGTTATATTGAAACGGAGTGGAAACAAAATTTAGGTCGGTCAGTTAACACCGAAAATCAGCTAGATAGCTATGATGTAACCGGTGAAAAATTTCGTATTCGACTCGAGCGCCAACCCAATGCTGTTACAAATATATTCTTGACACAACGTGGTGCAGAAGTCGCTGCGATCAATAAGGAAAATCAAATCTTGTGGAAACCACAGCCACCTAATGGTGAGCGAGAAGCCGAGATGATGATTCGATTGATGGAGTTTTTAGGCTCTTCCAGAGAAGATGCGCAATATAAATTTGCCAATGCCGATGCGCAATTTTTATATCTAGATATTAAAGACATCGGTGGCGTGCCAGTTTTAATGGTAGGTGATGTATACTCTCGTGTTTGGCGTAGAACCGGAGTCGCGTTAGATCGTTCCGGCTTGTTAGTTGAAGACCATAATCGTAATAAAGGCGTTTATTTTGTGGCGTTAGATCTTGCGCCTACTGAATTTAACGTACAGTCAGTGGAGACTAAAAAAACCTTCTATCAAATACATTTGCTTCGTCAGGGCAAGCAAACCTTAATTACTGCGCATGAGGTTGATAAAGAAGCAGGAATAATTAGTCCGGAGATGGCTAGGCAGTTATTGCGAAGAATTGTTGCTGCATATCCAGGCAGCTATCCCAACGCATAGAGAGACACTGACTTATATTGATATGCCGTTAAGAAGTATTTAATAACACTAAGTTGCTGACGCTAATCAAGCAGAGCTTCTGTAGTTAAGATTAAGCTGTTGATGGTTGTGTTTCGCTAGCGCTAATAAAAGACTGGATCGATTTCAGTAATGAGTCTGCATCCAAACCCGCATCAATCAATAGTTCCTCGCGTGAGGCATGGTCTAAAAATTGATCGGGCAAGCCTAGATTATTAATGCGAATAGCATAGGGGTCTTGAGCGAGCACTTCATTCACCGCGCTGCCTGCGCCTCCCATTACTGCATTATCTTCTACCGTAATAATATAGTCATAATGCTTAGCGATTTCTTTTATTAGCTTTTGATCTATGGGTTTTACAAAACGCATATTCACTACCGTTGCATTTAATTCCTCTCCGGCTTTTAGGGCGTCATAAACAGGACTGCCAAACGCTAAAATAGCAATGTGTTTGCCTTCGCGAAGTATTTTAGCTTTGCCAATGGCTACGGCATTCATGTCTGGATGCACCGGTGCGCCAGGCCCTGCGCCACGGGGATAGCGTACGGCGGTTGGGCTATCTTGGAGGTAGGCGGTGTACAGCATGCGGCGCGTTTCGTTTTCATCCGCCGGTGCCATTACTACCATATTCGGGATACAGCGTAAGTAGGTAAGGTCAAAACTACCAGCATGGGTTTGCCCATCCGGACCCACAACGCCGGCACGATCTATAGCAAACACCACAGGTAAGTTTTGGATTGCCACATCGTGGATTAATTGATCATAAGCACGTTGCAAGAAAGTTGAATAAATAGCTACCACTGGTTTTAAATTCTCACAGGCCATGCCGGCTGCTAGGGTTACTGCGTGTTGTTCTGCAATCGCCACATCAAAGTAGCGAGCAGGAAATCTTTTTGAAAATTCAACCAGTCCAGAGCCTTCACGCATTGCGGGTGTAATGGCGACAACACGATGGTCTTGTTCAGCGATATCGCAAATCCAATCGCTAAATATTTTTGTGTAAGTGGTTTTAGGTTTTTTGTTGGATTTTACCACCCCCACAGTTGGGTCAAATGCAGGTACGGCATGATAAGCAACTGGGTCAGACTCTGCTTTTTTGTAACCTTTGCCTTTGCGGGTAATAATATGCAGTAGGCGAGGGCCGTCTAGGCGCTTTAAGTTTTGTAATGTTTTAACCAAACCATTTGTATCGTGGCCGTCTATCGGGCCAAAATAATGTACACCCAGTTCTTCAAATAGCGTGCCGGGCGCTAGCATACCTTTCACATGTTCTTCTGTGCGACGTGCAAGTTCGCGAATAGGTGGGAGAGGTTCTAATAGTTTTTTGCTGCCTTCACGCATGGTTGAAAAAACTTTGCCCGATAGCATGCGGGTTAAATAATTGGACATTGCACCAACGTTGGGCGATATCGACATTTCATTGTCATTTAGAATGACAAGTAAATCTGCTTTGCTGTCCCCTAAGTGATTCAGTGCTTCATAGGCAAGTCCAGCGGTCATGCCGCCATCGCCGATTACTGCGATGACTTTGCGATGGTCTCCCTGTTGATGGCTGGCAATGGCCATGCCGAGTGCAGCACTGATGGAAGTGCTGGAATGTCCTACACCAAAGGGGTCATACTCACTTTCTGCGCGCGTAGGAAAAGGTGCCAGTCCATATTTGGTGCGTATGCTGGTGATTTGATCTTTACGACCAGTGAGAATTTTATGTGGATAACATTGGTGACCCACATCCCAAGTGATCCGATCATGCGGAGTGTTAAACACATAATGTAGTGCGGTGGTGATTTCAATGGCACCTAATCCTGCCGCAAAATGGCCGCCACTTGAGGCAACCGAGTCTAATAAATAAGCGCGTAGCTCACTGGCAACTGCTGATACTTGATGTGAACCAAGTGCGCGCAAGTCTGCCGGGTAATTTATACCGGAGAGTAGTGGGTAGCGATTTTCGGTCATGTAGTTTTTGTGTGGAAAATTGAATAAGCAAGGTTAGTTTTTATAAACGCTGGTCGCAAGTGTATTAGCATGGGGATAATTGTTATGAGCTACGTGCTACCATGTATTTGCTTACGGCTTGCAAGGTTTTTCCTTCAATATCCAATTTATCAATCGCATTCAAGGCTTGTTCTAATAGATCGTTGGCAATAAGTGCTGCTTGCTCGATTCCCACAACGCTCGGATAAGTAGGTTTATTTTGTGCAGCGTCCGATCCTTGGGGTTTGCCTAAAATTTCTGTTTCTGCCTGAATATCAAGAATATCATCGCGAATTTGAAATGCGAGCCCAATGCAGTCTGCGAAATAAGCGAATTGTATAAATGAATTAGAGTCATTCGTTTCACTGGTGGTAACAGCCATGAGTACACTGGCTTTAATGAGCGCACCGGTCTTTAGACGGTGCATTTGCTCGATTTCATCTTTATTCAGCTGTTTACCTACCGCCGCGAGGTCAATCGCTTGGCCACCCGCCATGCCTAATGAACCTGAAGATTTAGCCAGTAGCTGTACCATTTGTACGCGTTGCTGGCTAGAGATCCTAGCATTAGCAAGAATTGTAAATGCTAGGGCTTGAATGGCATCGCCAGCGAGGATAGCGGTCGCTTCATTAAAGGCTTTATGGCAAGTAGGGAGGCCGCGACGTAGATCATCATTATCCATGGCAGGCAAATCATCATGAATCAGCGAATAACAGTGCATTAGCTCTACGGCGCAAGCGGATGCGTCCAATTTTTCTAAGCTTATGCCTAGCGTTTCACCGGTTGCATACAATAAGGCCGGTCGGATGCGTTTCCCAACGCCCAGAACCGAATAACGCATGGCTTGGTGGAGTATGGTTGGAGCTTTGGTATCTTGTGGTAGCCAGTGGTTAAGTTGTTGGTTGATTCGTTTGGCATACAGCTCAAGAATCTCTTCAATCTTTTTCAAGCAGTTCTCCGCTATCGAGATCCTTCTCAATCCAATCATCACCTTGCTTGCTTAGGACGGCAATTTTTTGCTCTGCAGATTGCAGCGCCTGGCGACATTCACGCGTGAGTTTTACCCCTAGTTCAAATTGCTTTAGCGATTCCTCTAATGAGACTTCACCTTTTTCCAATTTGTTAACTAAAGCTTCGAGTTGCTTTAGGGATTTTTCAAAATCTATAGTTTTAAGGGTGCTTTTGCGGGCCACTTCAAATTCCTAAGTAGTTTCATATTGTGCTGATATAGACGATGATATGTGTGCAGAATTTGTGTACATTGTTGACATATTTTTAGACTAAGTCTAAATTTAAAATATCTGGCAAATTCATCGTGATTTTGCTGAAAACATCATAGCTGGAGGAAGTGATAATGTCTCTAAAAGGCAGTAAAACAGAAGATAATCTTAAAGCCGCATTTGCGGGCGAATCCCAAGCTAATCGTCGTTATCTATACTTCGCTGCAAAAGCAGACGTTGAAGGATATAACGATGTATCTGCGGTATTTCGTTCTACTGCAGAAGGCGAAACCGGTCATGCACATGGCCATTTAGAATATTTAGAAGAATGTGGAGATCCTGCAACGGGCCTTCCATTTGGTCCAACCTCTGATAATCTCAAAGCTGCAATTGCAGGTGAGACATATGAATACACTGACATGTATCCTGGCATGGCAAAATCTGCTCGTGAAGAAAACTTCGATGAAGTTGCAGATTGGTTTGAGACTTTAGCTAAGGCCGAACGCTCACACGCCAATCGTTTTCAAAAGGCTTTGGATGCCCTTGAGCAATAGTCAACTAGCACAGTAGTCTATATAGATTGCATAAAGCGCAAGCCGTTTTTATAACGGCTTGTTCTTGCAATGATTTAAAAATTAATTACTAATTCAAATACTTCTTATGAAAGAAGGTGGTCTTGGTGTCCCTACGCGACATCCCCTCGATTGGAAAAATCCTAAATTCTATGATGAGGATGATTTAAATACAGAGCTAGAGCGTGTATTTGATATTTGTCATGGTTGTCGTCGTTGTATAAGCCTGTGTAATTCATTTCCTACATTGTTTGATTTGGTGGATGAGTCTTCTACGATGGAAGTAGATGGTGTTGCCAAGTCCGATTATATCAAGGTAGTGGATCAGTGTTATCTGTGTGATTTGTGTTTTATAACCAAATGTCCTTATGTGCCTCCACACGAATGGAATGTGGATTTCCCGCATTTAATGCTGCGCGCTAAAGCGAATAAGTTTAAACGTCAAGGGGCATCTGTCCGAGACAAGATGCTGAGTGGTACAGACCAGGTGGGTTCATTGCTGGGTATTCCTGTAATTGCGCAAACCTTTAATACTGCAAAACGACTTACAATGGTTCGAAAAGGTATGCAGGCAGCACTGGGCATTGATTCTGATGCATATTTGCCCGATTACCAAAGTAAGTCGGCAAAAAAGCAATATAAAAATCATCAAACGGGCGTTACCTCTGTGGAAGCAGTAGGGCGTACGAGAGGCATAGTAGCCATTTTCACTACTTGTTATGGTGATCGAAATGAACCTCAGCTCATCGATGATTTAATAAAAATATTTGAGCACAATGGTGTCGCCACCAAGCTGGTGACGCAAGATCGATGTTGCAGCATGCCCAAGCTGGAGTTGGGAGATTTAGAGGCCGTTGCAAAAAATAAAGAGCATAATATTCCAATCCTGCATGAGCTTGTAAAGGATGACTGGGATATTGTTGCGCCGATTCCTTCTTGTGTATTAATGTTTAAACAAGAACTGCCTTTGATGTTTCCAGAAGATCACGCGCTTCAAGAAGTGCAGCAATCTATTTTTGATCCCTTTGAATACCTTGCGTTGCGGTATAAAGAGAAAAAGTTTAATACTGATTTCAAATCCTCATTAGGGAAGATTTCTTATCATGCGCCGTGCCATTTGCGTGTGCAGAAGGTTGGTTTAAAAACCAAGGAAATACTTAGCTTAGTACCGGATACCAGTTTAGAGTTGATTGAGCGTTGTGCCGGTCATAATGGTACCTACGCAGTGAAGAAAGAATTTCATGCTGCATCGATGAAAATAGGGCGTCCGGTAATGAACAAGATTAAAAAAGCAGAACCCGATTATTATTCTAGTGATTGTCCATTAGCAGGCCATCATATTGCGACGGGCTTGAAAGATGACTCTTCGCCTAAACATCCTTTAACGCTACTACGCATTGCTTACGGTCTTTAACTATGCAAAAACTAACTAAACAAGATCTGCATTCACTTGAAGACTATTCGCAAATGCGTGATGAATTCCGCGCACAAATTATTCAACATAAGAAAAACCGCATTCTCAAGATTGGACCCAATGTCACCATGCATTTTGAAGATCGCTTGGTGATGCAGTACCAAGTGCAAGAAATGCTGCGCGCCGAGCGCGTGTTTGAAAGTGCAAGTATTCAAGAAGAATTGGATGCTTATAATCCACTTATTCCAGATGGCGCAAACTGGAAAGTTACTTTTATGCTTGAATATCCTGATGAAATAGAGCGAGCGAAAAAGCTGCGCGAGTTAATTGGTATCGAAGATCAAACTTGGGTGCAAGTCAGCGGTTACGATAAAGTTTTTCCCGTTTGCGATGAAGATATGCCTAGGGAGACTTCTGATAAGACTTCTTCCGTGCATTTCATGCGATTTGAATTAGCATCAGAGATGATTGCCGCGCTTAAGCAAGGTGCTGCACTGAGTGTGGGAATTGATCATGCCAAGTATCCACATACTATAGAGGCATTGTCGGATTCGATTCGTGAGTCTTTAGTAGCGGATTTAGATTAAAAATTTTTAAATTTTGGCAAGAAGTGAATGTTCAATTCATTTTTTAAGATTCACTAACGTTATTTATTCATTTTCTTTGCTTGTCCATATAAATGAACAGGCAAACCTTAAGAAATATCTTTAGCGAACTAAGCGTTTACTTCTTGCCGTAAAATAAAGAGGAGTGATTAGATTCGTTGAACGGAAAAACTTTGTTCTAACGACTGGAATCAGTCGCTAAAGGTGGTCTTTTAGGTGGCGCATCAAATTCAATTTGCTCAGCACCATTGTAAACAAGAAAGGCGCGCCCCTTTGCTCTAGCAATCATGATAATCCCTAAATCACGTGCAAGTTCTAAACCCATATGTGTGACGCCAGAGCGAGATAACAATACCGGTATCCCCATATGCGCAGACTTCATGACCATTTCAGAAGTTAAGCGGCCGGTGGTATAGAATATTTTGTCGTTGCCTGTAGTATGCTCTAACCACATCCATCCTGATATGGCATCAGCAGCATTGTGTCTGCCTACGTCTTCAACAAACTTTAAAATTTCAGTGTTATAACAGAGTGCACATCCATGCACGGCACCGGCACGCTTATATATTTCATTGAAGCGAGTAATTTCTGTGAGTAACGCATATATCTTTGATTGCTTGATGGTTACGGATGGCAGTTTAGCGTCGTAAAGTTTATCTAGGGTACAGCTAAACACAGTGCCTTGTCCGCAGCCGGAAGTTACGATGCGGTTTTTAAGTTTTTCTCCCCAATCGGTAATTTCTTTGCCAGCTTTGGTGACCACTGCAACGGTTTCTTTATCCCAATTCACATTGACGGATTCAATGTCATTAATATTTTCTAATAAGCGTTGATTGCGTAAATATCCCAATGCTAATTCTTCGGGGTGAGTGCCTAAAGTCATCAAGGTGACGACCTCTCGATCATTTACTTTCAGTGTGAGGGGGGATTCACCCGCAACATGCACCTTGCGTGGTTCATTGAATTGACTAATGGCAGTGACTTCGTGTGTGGGCGCCAGACCTTGTTGCGACATTTGTGGTCGATTGTTTGTTGTCATCGGTTTAGCCGAGTTGTTCCATCGCTTGGCTGAGCTGATCGACGCCGATGACTTCGATACCGCTTAGCTTAGTTTTAGGTTGGTTGGCCGTCGGGATGATCGCTTTGGTAAAGCCATGCTCTTTAGCTTCTTTTAAGCGCGCTAAACCATTATAGACCGGGCGTATTTCGCCAGTAAGCCCGACTTCTCCAAACACGGCGAGATTAGGGTCTAAGGCTTGGTCTCGAAAACTGGAATAGGCTGCAAGTAAAACCGCAAGATCTGCACTGGTTTCTTTTAATTGCACGCCACCAACAATGTTCACAAATACATCTTTGTCGTAAATCGCGATACCCCCATGTCGATGTAGAATGGCGAGTAACATCGTCAAGCGGTTCTGCTCAATGCCTAGTGAAACGCGTCTTGGCTGGCCGGTAGGGGTGTCATCCACTAAGGTTTGAACTTCTAATAACAGTGGCCTAGTGCCTTCGCAAGAAACCGTGATAACACTTCCTGGAGTATTGCTACTGCGCTGTGATAAAAAGATAGCAGATGGGTTTTTTACACCTTTAAGTCCGGTATCTTGCATGGCAAATACGCCTAACTCATTGACTGCACCAAAGCGATTCTTTACGGCACGTAACACACGATAGCGACCACCTTCATCGCCTTCAAAATATAAAACGGTATCGACAACATGCTCAAGTATACGTGGACCTGCAATGGATCCATCTTTGGTTACGTGGCCGACTACAAATACCGTGGTATTGGTTTGTTTTGCAAATTGCGTTATTTGATTGGCACACTCTCTTACTTGGGTAACTGAACCTGCCGCCGATGGTGTTCTTTCGGAAGACAAAGTCTGAATCGAGTCAATTACCATGATGTTGGGACGTTCGCGCATGGCGTTGGCAAGAATTTCTTCCAGATGCACCGAGGCCAGTACGCGTAGTTTGCAATCTTTATAACCCAGACGCTCGGCACGCAATGCGACTTGTTGTAAAGATTCTTCCCCCGTCACGTATAAAGCGCGTTCTCGTTCTAGCGAGCAAAGTACTTGTAATAATAATGTGGATTTGCCGATACCAGGGTTGCCGCCGACAAGAATTACAGAGCCGGTGACGATGCCTCCACCGAGCACGCGATCTAGTTCAGCTAGAGGGGTTTGAATGCGCTCGTGCGATTCAAAGCTTATGTCGTTGATAGTTTGAACTTCAGCAGCACCTGCGTTAGCTAAGGAGGTGATTTTGCGCTGCGTAAAAACAGCAGCTTGTTTTTCAATGGTATTCCAGGCGCCGCAATCCGAGCACTGTCCCATCCATTTGGAAAATAACCCAGAGCATTCAGTACATACAAAACTTAGTTCTTTAGCCATACAGATATTGTACTCGATCAACTCCGTAACGAGAGTTACCTGTTTGGGGAGTAAATAGACTTACGCAACCTCTTCATGTTGCGGCAAACGTGGACTGATGCGTACCGTGCGTACTGCATTGTTTTGAATTTGCACGACTTCGATAGGATAACCATCTATGAGCACACTGGTGCCGGCTTTGGGGATGGATTCCATGCGCTCCAGTACTAAGCCATTAATAGTTTTTGGCCCATGATCATGCAGTTCCCATGCTAATGCCTTGTTTATATCGCGTACATGAGTGCCACCATCTACCACATAAGTGCCATCTTCTTGCGGATGAATTTCGATGTCGTAGGTAGCAGGGTCATTGGTAAATTCACCGACAATTTCTTCTAACAAGTCTTCTAATGTCACGAGGCCTTGAATGTCGCCAAATTCATCGACCACTAAGCTAGAGCGGCGTTTTTTATTTTTCAATTCATATAAAAGTTTTTTTAAATTGGTGCCTTCGGGGATGAAATAAGGCTCTCGTAATGCTTGTTCGAGGTCTGCGAGTTCAAGATCTTTGTGCAGAGTATTAAGTAGCAGCTTGCGCAAATGTAAAAAGCCTATGACATTATCGATGCCGCCACGGCAAATCGGAATTCTTGTGTAAGAGGTATTTTTTAATTGCGTGATGATATCTTCCCAATCGTCTTCTAGATCAATCACAAAGATCTCATTTTTGGGAATCATAATATCTTCGACCGTCACTTCCTCAAGATCTAGGATTCCTAACAACATTTGTTGATGCTCACTTGATATGGAGGTGCCTTTGTCAGTGACTACGGTGCGCAACTCATCGTGTGTGAGGGATATTAAAGGGTTTTCTTTTACATTAACTCCAAACAGACGCAGTAGAGAATTTGAAAACAAGTTAACTATCCATACAAAAGGATAGGTAATAGCAAGTAAAGGTGTATAAATAATGGCTGCAGGTAGCGCTAGTTTTTCTGCATGTAATGCGGCAAGAGTTTTGGGTGTGAGTTCGGCAAAGATTAGAATTGCAAAAATTAAAATAAATGTAGCGATTGCAATGCCTACCTCGCCATGCAGGCGATAGCCGACATAAGCGGATAACTGTGCAATTAAAATATTAACAATATTATTGCCCAGCAAAATTAGACCGATCAAACGATCAGGCTTTTCTAGTAATTTTTGTGCTTGTTTGGCGCCGCGATGTCCAGTTTTAGCTAAATGACGTAAGCGATAGCGATCGAGAACCATCAACGCCGTTTCTGAACCGGAAAAGAATGCGGAGAGCAAAAATAAAACGAGCAACACTAAAAATAGTGTGCCGATCGAGAATGTGTCCAAGGTCTGTGCGACCCTCCAGTAATATAGATGTCAACTATTAACCGCCGCGTAGGGCGAATTGTCAAGTGATGGGTAGGCTGGAAACTCCACTCAGTATCAATTCCTGGACAAACTTGCTGCCTAAGTAGGCCAATATAAGGAAGCCGAAGCCACCCAGGGTCCAATGCATCGCCTTTTGTCCGCGCCATCCAAACTGCCAACGTCCCGCGAGCAAAAGCGCAAACACGATCCAAGCAATGATAGATAAAATAGTTTTATGTACTAGGTGTTGTTCAAACATATTTTCTAGAAATAAAAACCCACTGCCAAGTGCAACACTTAATAATACGAAACCTACCGAGATGGTTTGAAACAAAAATTTTTCTGTATCATGCAGTGGCGGCAAAGCACGTGTTATGCTGCCAACACTATGTTTGCGTAAATGTCGATCTTGGCTGAAGAGCAAAATAGATTGCAATGCAGAAATAGTTAATACGCTAAATGCAAACAGAGAAGTGACAATGTGTATTTGTAAGCCATGTAGGCTTGAGGTTGATGCAGCTGTTTCAGGTCTAAATATAGTTAAAGCAACGCTGGCCACTGCAATCGGCAGTATAAACAAGCCTAAAAACTCTCTTTTCTTAGTGATAGATAGAATAAGAATAAGTGCAGAAATTATAAAAAGCATAATTGAAACAGCATTGTAAAAAGTAAGATTCAATCCAAGCTTTGTAAAGGTTTGTGGGTATAGATGAATTGCGTGCAATGCGCATGCGATAAACCATAGCAACAGCATTGCACCTCGCTTACCAGATTGATCGCTGTCGGCTATGCGATGTGCACGTCCTAAGATCAATACAAAGGTTAGCGCGTAAAAGAGAATCGTGCTGTATTTTAAGATAATTGACATTGCCAGAGAGTTGCTTAGAAAGTTTTAGCGATATGTATCACATGAAATATTTGGATTAGGCATTTGGTCTTTGTCTTAAGGTAAAATATATAAATTGAAGTGAGATAGGCTAGACATTTCTCCTTGTTAGCCAATGATAACATTAATCGATTATTGATAATTAATTACAATGAAATTACGCGTTCTTGGCTGCAGTGGTGGCATTGGCTTAGGCTTAAATACCACCTCATTATTATTAGATGACTCCGTATTAATAGATTGTGGTACGGGCTTAGGGGATCTTTCGCTTGAAGAAATGTCCAAGCTGCAGCATGTATTTATCACACATTGCCATTTAGACCATATTGCATTGCTGCCGATGTTGTTGGATACCATCTATGATCATCTGGTAGAAAGGCCACTTACACTGCATTGCAAACAAGAAACTTTTGATATATTAGCCAAACATATATTCAACTGGGATGTGTGGCCAAATTTTTTTGAATTACCGAATAAAGAGACACCGGTCATCGTGTATGAGTCTATGCAGCCGGGAGATTGTATAGAGTTTCAAGATAAGATCATCAAAATGGCTGAAGTGAATCATGTCGTTCCAGCTTCCGCATACATTTTTAATAATGGCCAAGCTTCATTGGCATTTAGTGGCGATACCTTTATCAACGACTCTCTATGGGAAGCGTTGAACGAAGAAGCGCGCGTCGATGCCATTATTGTAGAATGTGGGTTTACCAATGAGGATGAAAATATTGGCCGCGATGCCAAGCATTATTACCCTAATGCACTGGCAGCCGACCTTAATAAGCTAAAACATCGTCCTAAATTATATATCTCACATTTACAGCCCGGCAAAGAGGAAGAGATCATTCAGCAGCTCAAATCGGCTATAGCTGACTTTGAGGTATATCAACTCTCAAGTGGCGACATAATTTCGCTATAATCCGTATCTAGATCTAAAATTTCCTACTCAACTGATGAGTGTCCTTGTAAAAGGCACGAGTAATTCTATGTTTGATAATTTATCCAATCGCCTCTCTAGCACGGTACAAAAACTGCGCGGACAGGCGCGACTGACCGAAGAGAATATTCAAGATACCCTGCGTGATGTGCGCAGGGCCTTATTGGAAGCAGATGTTGCCTTGCCTGTCGTGCGAGAATTCATTGCAAGCGCTAAAACGAAAGCGCTTGGCCAAGAGGTGCTGCAAAGCCTCTCCCCCGGGCAGGCTTTAATCAAAATTGTAAATGATGAGCTCGTGCATCTGATGGGGGATGCGAATGAATCGCTTACACTCACAGCGCAGCCTCCTGTAGTGATTTTAATTGCCGGGCTACAAGGGTCAGGTAAAACCACCAGTATTGCTAAACTTTCTAGATGGTTGCGCGAGCAGCAGAAAAAGTCCGTTGCGGTAGTAAGTTGTGATGTATATCGACCTGCCGCTATTCAGCAACTGCAAACTTTAGCCAAAGAAGTGGGTGCGGAATTTATTCCTAGTGAGACTTCGCAAGCGCCGATCGATATTGCTAATCACGCAGTGCAACAGGCTAAAAAACAGCTTAAAGATGTTTTGCTAGTGGATACCGCGGGTCGTTTGCATGTCGACGATGACATGATGCAAGAAATCATTGCACTACATAAAGTACTACAGCCGACAGAAACATTATTTGTCGTCGATAGTATGAGTGGCCAGGATGCGGCTAATTCTGCGCAAGCTTTTAACCAGGCTTTGCCTCTTACCGGCGTCATTCTCACTAAGACGGATGGTGATGCGCGCGGCGGTGCAGCATTGTCGGTTCGACAGATTACCGGTAAGCCGATTAAGTTTTTGGGTACTGGCGAAAAAACTACTGCATTAGAACCTTTTCATCCCGATCGGATTGCATCGCGTATTTTGGGAATGGGCGATGTCGTAAGTTTAGTTGAAGAAATTGAACAGAAGGTAGATCAAAAGCAGGCGCAAATACTAGCCAGGAAACTTAAGAAAGGCAGAGGATTTGATTTTATTGATTTGAAATCACAACTTGAGCAAATGATGAATATGGGCGGTATCGCTGGTCTGATGGATAAGATTCCCGGTGCAGCAAACATGACAAAAAATGCTCAGGCATTAGGCGATGATAAAACGGTGCCGCGCATGATTGCGATCATAGACTCAATGACTCCACATGAGCGGCGCTTCCCTGACGTTATCAAAAACACGCGCAAACGCAGAATCGCGGGTGGTTCGGGAACTCAAGTGCAGGATGTGAACCGCTTGCTTAAGCAACAACTACAAATGAAAAAAATGATGAAGAAAGTCACGAAAAAGGGCGGGATGCGAAGAATGATGCAATCCATGCAAGGAAAATTACCTCCAGGACTTGGATAATCACCTTAATTCTTTGTCCTCGTAGGAATCGTTTCTGCCAGGGTGTGTTGGGGGGATGATTTTTTCTCTGGCTTAGCAGGAAACATTTCCGCTAGCACTTGGGTAAGTTAGCGATTTTTAGGCTGTGCAGAAAATATAACACCGGGACTGGGATAAGCGCTTTATCCCTTGAAAGAATAATGATTATAAGTATATTGGCTTTCTTTTCGGGCAAAACTGCGTACAATCCCCAGCTCGATTTGAATTCCTATAACCCTGATACGAGCTATTAAAAATAGATGGTAACCATTAGATTATCCAGAGGCGGCTCTAAGAAGCGACCTTTTTATCACATTGTCGCCACCGATTCGCGCAAGCGTCGGGATAGCGGCTATATTGAACGTCTGGGCTTTTTTAATCCTCTATCAAAGGGCCAAGAAACACGTTTTTTAATCGAAGTGGAACGCTACGATCATTGGTGCGGACAAGGTGCTCAGCCTTCAGAGCGTGTCGCAAGCTTGGTGAAGCAACACCTTAAGCAAGTGCAAGCGGCCTAATAGAGGCCCAGTTTGGGCCAAAATTCATTCATACAGCTGGGGTACATACCCGGCGTCTTTGGCATCAAAGGTTGGCTTAAAGTCTTTTCCTATTGCCGTCCTATAGAGCAAATCCTAGATTATGCTACTTGGCAACTGCGCAGCCGCGATGCTGAAGTTTCCTACTCACTAGAACAAGGTAAGCCCCATGGTCCAGGTGTAATTGCGAAGTTATCTGGCATTGATACCCGTACTTTAGCGGAAGCGCTCGTGCATGCAGAAATATGGGTGCCAGAGGCGGAATTATCTACATTGTCTGCCGATGAATTTTATTGGTATCAGCTTGTGGGCATGAAAGTGGTAACGGTCGAAGGGCAAACCTTAGGTACGATAAAGCGTCTACTTGAAACGGGCGCGAATGATGTTTTGGTAGTGAAGCATACGGCAGTCGCAAAAGAAATTTTAATCCCTTATGTTAGAGGAGATGTGGTCACCCACGTTGATCTGCAGCAAAAGGTGATGACCGTTGATTGGCAGCTAAATTTTAGCGAGTAAAAATACGTGCTACACATCGACATCATTACTCTATTTCCAGACATGGTATTGAGTTTGGCGGACTATGGTGTCGTTGGGCGCGCGATAGAAAATAAGCTTGTAGTGATAGAGGGCAAACCTTAGGTACGATAAAGCGTCTACTTGAAACGGGCGCGAATGATGTTTTGG
>PVMS01112699.1_pt1 | contig 19338 bp, 15 predicted proteins | sample 1853461 | NCBI WGS metagenome assembly PVMS01 (sample SAMN08582032, study PRJNA380276) | Marine sediment metagenome, whole genome shotgun sequencing project. | isolation source: ocean sediment barecode stripped | collected 2017 | reverse complement strand
TGCGGGCGCGATTATTTCCGGCGGGGAGGGCACGGCCGAGGCGAAGTACGCCGCACTGGAAGAGGCGGGTGTTGCGACAGTTCGTTCACCCGCCGAGTTGGGCAGCGCCATGCTGGAGCAGCTCGGCTGAATTGTGAGGGCATCTCCCGGTCGAATCAGGCATGACTCAGACACTTCGAATTGCACTGGCGCAGCTTAATCTGAAGGTCGGTGATGTCGCCGGGAACACCGGGCGCATTCTCGAGTCGATTCTTCAGGCACGTGACAAGGAAGCTGCCGACCTTATCCTGTTCCAGGAACTTGCGCCCTGCGGCTATCCCACCGAGGACCTGCTGTTTCATGCAGGGCTCAGACAGCAGGTTCAGCACGCAATGAACGAGATCCGCCAGGCATCCGGCGGTATTTCCGTTCTGATCGGTTACCCGGAGTATGCCGACGGGGTGATCTATAACGCTGCGGCCTTGTTCAGTGACGGGATTCAGCGCGCCAACTACCGAAAACACTGTCTGCCGAATTACGCGGTTTTTGATGAAAATCGATATTTCATACCGGGTACCGAAGCTATAGTCGCCGATATCAGCGGTGTACCGATCGGTATCACGATTTGCGAGGATGTCTGGGAAGCTGAACCCTGCGCCAGGGCGGTCGCGGCGGGTGCGAAATTAATTGTTGTGATTAACGGGTCACCGTTTCGTTTGCACAAACAAGCCGAACGTGAAGTCGAACTGGCGAAGCGGTGTAATGAAACCGGCGTGCCAATCGCTTATCAGAACCTGGTTGGCGGACAGGATGAACTGGTGTTTGACGGCGGGTCCTGTGTGCTGGATGCAGGCGGCCATGTCGTCATGCGGGCCGAGGGATTCAGTGAAGGGCTGTTTTGCTGCGATTTTGATGTTGCAGACCATGTCGAACCGCAGCCCGGTCCCGTGGCACCGTTGCCTGATGACGAGGCCAGTATTTATAGTGCGCTGGTGACCGGCGTTCGGGATTACGTCGGCAAAAACGGTTTCCCGGGTGTCGTGCTTGGCCTGTCGGGTGGACTTGATTCCGCGCTCACGCTGGCGATTGCGGTCGATGCGTTGGGTGCGGCCGCAGTCGAAGCCATCATGATGCCTTACCGGTATACGTCCGCGATGAGTCTCGAAGATGCCGAGGATCAGGCAGGTCGAATGGGCGTCGAATATCGGGTGATTCCGATTGAGCCGATGGTTACTGCAACAAACTCGGCGCTTGAAGATTTGTTTCAAAACCTGCCCGTTGATGCGACCGAAGAAAATATTCAGGCGCGTTGCAGAGGCTTGTTGTTGATGGCCATATCGAACAAGACCGACCGCATGGTTCTGGCGACAGGTAACAAGAGCGAGATGGCGGTTGGTTATGCCACGCTCTACGGCGATATGGCCGGAGGTTTTGCGCCCATCAAGGATTGTTTCAAGACGCTGGTTGTTCGACTGGCGCACTACCGGAATTCAATCAGCAAAGTGATTCCGCAGCGCGTGATCGACCGGCCACCGTCAGCCGAACTGGCGCCCGATCAAAAAGATACCGACAGTCTGCCGCCATATGAAGTGCTCGACGCGATTCTTGAGGCATTGATGATCGGGAATCGTTCGGTGGACGAAATTGCGCACAGCGGATTCGACATCGAGGTCGTGGATCACGTCCTGGCGATGGTTCGGCGCAATGAGTACAAAAGACGACAGGCCCCGCCGGGCGTGCGTATCAGTGGCCGTGCATTCGGACGCGACTGGCGTTATCCGATTACATCAGGTTACCAGCACAAATAAGCCGCTATTCGTATTCCGAAGATAGTTAATTTAGAAGAAGAAAAAACGCTTCTTCTTTTCTTCCGGCGGCGGGACGACGAATTCCGGGTAGTTATCGCTTAATACCCGGCGTGTGTCGTCGGCCAGGTCACGCATGCCGAGTTTCTCATAGGCTTCGACCATAATGGCCATGGATTTGCCAACGGCCGGCGCGCCGTCGAAAGTTTCCATCGAATAGGTTGCCCGGTTCAGCGCCGCGACATATGCACCGCGATCAAGGTAGTACTGAGCGATATGATTCTGGTGTTTGGCCAGACGGTTACGCAAAAAAATCATCCGCTGTCGGGCGTCGGGCGCGTAGGGGCTGTCCGGATAACGCTGGAGTAGCCGTGAAAATGCAGAAAATGATTCGCGGGCATCTACGGGCGGACGCTTTGACAGGTCGAGGCGGAAAAAGCGGTGGAAAGTGTTGTGCTGACCGCGGAAATACGCCCGTCCCTGCATGTAGAGCGCATAGTCCACGCGCGGATGCGTGGGATTTTCGCGTTCGAACTGGGTGGCTCCGTCAATGGCTGCTTCAGGTTCGCCATTTTTATAGTAACAGTAGATCAGGTTGAGCTGAGCCTGCTTGGCCTGGTTGCTGAACGGGTAACGGGCCTCCAGCGCTTCGTAATAGCCGATGGCATTTCGGTAGTTGGCGCTTTTCATCGACTTGCCGGCGCGTTCGAATAACTCGTCCGCACCTGAAGTCAGATCCCGTTTGTCTTTGCCGCCGAAGCAGCCGCCCAGAATCAGGACGAGCGACAGGGCGATCAGGGTTAACAGAGTTTTGGCTGGATGGTTTGGCATGCTCGGAATCTACGATCCGGGTTTTGCGGTTTTCGTGGCGCGCAAGTATACCGCATGGGCGATCAAGTACACTGGTGCCTGCTGATGGAAAAAGTACAGCATAAATTATCGATCCCTGACGAACTGGCGGGCAAGCGGCTGGATCAGGCGCTTGCCGAACTGCTGCCTGATTATTCCCGGTCGAAAATCAAGGAGTGGATTCTGGCCGGCCAGGTCTCGCTGGACGGCGAGACGCCGGTGCCGCGGACCCGGATCGCCGCGGGTCAGCAGGTGGTTCTGGACGCCGTGCAGGAAGAGCAGGTGACCACAGGTCCGGAAGCCATGGACCTGTCCGTGATTTATGAGGATGAATCGATACTGGTCATCGATAAACCGGCCGGGCTGGTGGTTCATCCCGGCGCCGGCAATGCAGCCGGCACGCTGGTTAACGGTCTGCTGCACTACGATCCGGAACTGGCTCATCTGCCCAGGGGCGGGTTACTGCATCGCCTGGATAAAGATACGGCAGGTTTGTTGCTTGTTGCCAGGGATTTGCCGGCTCACACACGGCTGGTCCGCGATCTGCAGGACCGGAAAATTACCCGGGAATACCGGGCGGTTTGTGGCGGGCGTCTGACCGCCGGAGGTCAGGTCGATGCACCCGTTGGCCGGCATCCCACTCACCGCACACGCATGGCCGTGACCGACCGCGGCAAGCCCGCGGTCACTCATTTTCGCGTGTTGCGTCGATTTGCCGCCCATACTTTTCTGGCGCTTCGTCTTGAGGCCGGGCGGACCCATCAGATTCGTGTCCATATGGCTCACGTTCGTCACCCGCTGGCGGGTGACCCGGTTTATGGCGGTCGACTGAAAATGCCGGCCGGCATGTCCGATGCGCAGCGCGATGCATTGCACGGGTTTCATCGTCAGGCGCTGCACGCCAGCCGCCTGATGTTTCGGCATCCGGCCGATGATCGGGAAATGGTATTTCAGTCCCGGTTGCCCGACGATTTCGTCACACTGCTGCAAGTACTCGACGATTCCTCGCAACCCGCAGCCTTTTACAATGAGCTTCAATGGCCAGAAACGCATCCGGCATCGAATTAATCGTTCCCGACTGGCCGGCCCCGTCAACCGTGAGCGCCGTCAGCACGACGCGCAGGGGCGGCACCAGTCAGGGACCCTATGCAAGCCTGAATCTCGGCACGCACGTCGGCGACGACGGTCAGGCCGTGCAGTCCAATCGACGCGCCCTGATCGACGACCTCGGTTTATCGGATCGTCCGCGCTGGCTGAACCAGGTACACGGTGTCGAGATTGTCGAAGCCGAGGGTGTCTATGAGGCGGTGAATGCGGATGGCGCTATGGCCTGTACCGCAGGTGTGGCCTGCACGGTCATGACAGCGGATTGTCTGCCGGTGCTGTTATGCGACCGTGCTGGTACCCGGGTGGCCGCGGTCCACGGCGGCTGGCGCGGCCTGGTCGACGGCATTCTTGAGCAGGCCCTGACCATTTTTTCCCGTCACGGGATTCATGTCGATGATCTGCTTGCCTGGCTGGGGCCCGCCATTGGCCGGGATCATTATGAAGTTGGCCCGGATGTGGAGGGGGCGTTGGCCGAGGATGATGCCGTGGCCTTAACCCCCAATGAATCGGGGCGCTGGCAGCTGGACCTGGTCGGGCTGGCGCGAGCCCGGTTGAGCGCCTGCGGAGTGCGGGATATCTACGGCGGGAACTGGTGTACGTATGCTGATCCGCGTTTTTTCTCTTATCGCCGGGACGGCGTGTGTGGGCGTCAGGCCACGCTGGTCTGGTTGAATTCCTGAGCTTCGACCCCATTTTTTAAGGCAGAGTCGGATATTTCGGAGCAGATTTAATGCGGCAGGATAAATTAACCAGCAAATTCCAGATGGCCCTGGCCGACGCGCAGTCGCTGGCAGTCGGCAGGGAGCATCAGTTCATTGAGCCGGCACACCTGATGGCGGCGCTGCTGGATCAGCAGGGCGGTACGGTCAGACATCTGCTGACGAAATCGGGTGCCAACGTCAACCTGTTGCGCTCGCGGCTGGGTGAGGCGCTCGATCAGCTGCCTCGTGTTGAGGGCACACCGGGTGAAGTACACGTGTCCAATGATCTGGGCCGCTTGTTGAATGTGACTGACAAACTTGCGCAGGATCGTGGGGATCAGTACATCTCCAGCGAGTTGTTCATGCTTGCCGCTGGTCAGGACAAGGGCGCTCTGGGCAGGATCATGGCCGACGCCGGCGTCATCAAAGGTGCCGTGGAAAGCGCCATCGAAGAATTGCGTGGCGGCCAGTCGGTCGATGATCCCAATGCCGAAGACACGCGGCAGGCGCTGGAAAAATACACCATTGATCTGACTGAACGGGCCGAGCAGGGCAAACTCGATCCGATCATCGGCCGCGATGACGAAATCCGCCGCACGATCCAGATTCTTCAGCGGCGCACGAAGAATAATCCCGTATTGATCGGTGAACCCGGCGTCGGCAAAACCGCAATTGTCGAAGGGCTCGCCCAGCGAATCGTCAATGGCGAAGTCCCCGAAGGGCTCAAGAACAAACGAATTCTTTCGCTGGATCTCGGCGCGCTGATTGCCGGTGCGAAGTTCCGTGGTGAATTCGAAGAACGCCTGAAAGCCGTAATGACCGACCTCGCCAAACAGGAAGGTCAGATTATTCTGTTTATCGACGAAATGCATACGCTGGTCGGTGCCGGCAAGGCCGAAGGCGCGATGGACGCGGGCAACATGCTCAAACCGGCCCTGGCTCGGGGTGAGTTGCATTGCGTTGGCGCGACGACCCTTGACGAATACCGGCAAAATATTGAAAAAGATGCGGCACTGGAACGCCGGTTCCAGAAGGTGGTCATTGACGAGCCGACCGTGGAGGACACGGTTGCGATCCTGCGCGGTCTCAAAGAGCGTTACGAAGTTCATCATGGTGTGGATATCACGGATCCGGCCATTGTTGCGGCGGCGACGCTTTCGCATCGGTATATCAGCGATCGCCAGTTGCCCGATAAAGCGATCGATCTTATTGACGAGGCGGGTTCGCTAATTCGCATGGAGATCGACTCGAAGCCCGAAGAAATGGATCGGCTGGAGCGGCGCATTATTCAGCTGAAAATTGAGCGTGAAGCGCTGAAGAAAGAATCTGATGATGCTTCAAAAAAGCGGTTCAAAGATATCGAAACCCAGTTAAGCGGGCTGGAAAAAGAGTTCTCTGACCTGGACGAAATCTGGAAATCGGAAAAGGCCGCCATGGCGGGTGCCACGCACATCAAGGAAGAACTGGAGCGCGCCAAGGTCGAGCTTGAGACGGCGCGCCGCGCGCAGAATCTGCAGCGCATGTCGGAGCTGCAGTACGGCAGTATTCCCGAACTCGAAACACAGCTGGCCCAGGCGCAGTCTCTGGAGCAGCAGGAAAACACATTGGTGCGCAACCGGGTGACCGACGAAGAGGTGGCTGAGGTTGTCGCGAAGTGGACGGGTGTGCCGGTGGCCAAAATGCTGGAGGGCGAAAAAGAAAAACTTCTTCGTATGGAAGAGGCCCTGCATACGCGCCTGGTTGGTCAGGATGAAGCGGTGATCGCCGTGTCGAATGCCATTCGTCGCTCGCGTGCCGGTTTATCGGATCCCAACCGGCCCAACGGGTCTTTCCTGTTCCTCGGCCCGACCGGTGTCGGCAAGACTGAGCTGACCAAGGCGCTGGCATCATTTTTATTTGATTCAGACGATGCGCTGGTTCGTATCGATATGTCTGAATTCATGGAGAAACATTCCGTCGCCCGGCTGATCGGTGCGCCGCCTGGTTATGTCGGCTACGAGGAGGGCGGTTATCTCACTGAAGCGGTTCGTCGCAAACCCTATTCGGTGGTACTGCTCGACGAGGTTGAAAAAGCGCACCCGGATGTGTTCAACATCTTGTTACAGGTGCTCGATGACGGGCGACTGACCGACGGTCACGGGCGCACGGTGGATTTTCGCAATACCGTGATCGTGATGACGTCGAATCTTGGCTCGCAGCGGATACAGGAGCTCGGCGGTCAGGACGACAGCAACTACGATGTGATGAAAGCAGCGGTCATGGAAGTCGTCTCCCAGCATTTCCGACCCGAATTTATCAATCGCGTCGATGACATAGTGGTGTTTCATCCGCTCAACGAAGCGCAGCTTCGGGAGATCGTCGGTATCCAGCTCGAATACCTGCGGCAGCGATTGTCGGAGCGTGACATGGAACTGGAACTGAGCGCGGCTGCTTTGGAAAAACTTGCGCAAGCGGGCTACGATCCGGTATATGGTGCCCGGCCATTGAAAAGAGCTATTCAGCAGCGCATTGAAAATCCGCTGGCTCAGGCTATTCTTGGGGGTGACGTTGCACCCGGGGACAAGGTAAGCGTCGACGTGGAAGACGATGAAATCGTGTTCCGTGGCCTGACGCCGGCCGCCGCGTAACCGGCGTTCGATCAAAATCTGTTTAATATTGAAAGTTAAGTGTTCGGAGTGATTCATGCCGATCTATGAATACGCTTGTGGCAGCTGCGGTCATGTGTTTGATGCGCTGCAGAAAATGAGCGACGACCCATTGACCGACTGCCCTGCATGCGGGGAACCACGACTGAAGAAATTGTTGTCTGCGCCCAATTTCCGTCTTAAGGGCGACGGCTGGTACGAGACCGATTTTAAAAAGGACAAACGTCGAAATATCGCCGACGCTGCCGGTGACAAGAGTGCGGGGTCGGATGCCGGCAAGGCTGATAAAAAGGATGCCGACAAGAAAGCCGACAAGAAATCTGCGCCTGAGAAGAGTTCCAAAGGATCCTCTTCTGCCAAGGCAGACTGATCCCGGGTGAAATGCGCCGGTTAGCTTGTACCGGAGGTCTGGTTGCGACAGGATGATCGTTCGCTGAACTATTTAAAGAGTTGATTTGACGAGTTGTTCATGAAGAATTTTCGCCGATATATCGTTGCCGGCCTGTTGGTCTGGGTGCCGTTGGGCATCACTTTTTTTGTGCTCAATGTGTTCGTCGGGGTGATTGACCGGACTCTTTTATTACTGCCGTTCGCAGCACGTCCCGAAAATCTTTTGGGTGTGAATATTCCCGGTCTGGGCATTGTGCTCACGCTGGTGGTGCTGATCGTGACGGGCATTCTGGTCGCCAATCTTGTCGGGCGGCGGCTGCTCAGTTTCTGGGAGTCCATATTGCATCGGATTCCGTTGGTTAGATCTGTTTACTCTGCATCCAAGAATTTTGCCGAAGTCGTGTTCGGTGAATCAACGCAGTCCTTTAAGAAGGTCTTGCTGATTGAATACCCGCGCAAGGGCGTCTACAGCTTGTGTTTTCAGACCTCGAACGAGCTCGAAGAAATACAGGCACGAACCAGTGACGATGTGATTTGCGTATTCGTGCCGACGACGCCGAATCCGACCTCCGGATTCATCCTCATGGTGCCCCGCAACGAAGTGATCGCACTGGATATGGACGTCGAATCGGCGTTGAAAATGATTGTCTCGCTGGGCGTTGTCGTGCCACGCTGGGTCAATAAGGAAGATGCGCCGGAACTTGCTAAGGCCGAGCCCGGGCCGTAACATCCTCGGCCTTTTCACGAGATAAATCATGCGAACGCAATACTGCGGTCAGATCAACGCCGAGGCCGTCGGCCAGGAAGTGGAGGTTGCCGGCTGGGTCCACCGGCGCCGGGACCACGGCGGCGTCATATTCATCGATTTGCGGGATCGCGAGGGCCTGCTGCAGATCGTGTTCGACCCGGATTCGCCCGAAATATTTGCCGAGGCGGAGCGGATTCGCAGCGAGTATGTGCTCAGCGTCAAAGGCAGGGTCCGGCCGCGGCCCGAGGGCACCGTGAACACCAAGCTGCCCAGCGGCGCTGTCGAGTTGCTGGCAACGGAACTGACGGTTCTCAACGTGGCCGAAACGCCGCCGTTTCATCATGACGAACACGCCAATGAGGATACCCGGCTGCGCTATCGCTATCTGGATTTACGCCGCGAAGATATGTCCGAACGTATCAAACTTCGTCATCGCGTGACCCGGACATTAAGAAATTTCATGGATGAGCACGGGTTTCTGGATATTGAAACGCCGGTGCTGACCAAAACGACGCCTGAAGGTGCGCGCGATTACATCGTGCCGAGCCGGACTCATCCCGGGCAGTTTTTTGCTTTGCCGCAGTCGCCCCAGCTGTTCAAGCAGTTGCTGATGATGTCGGGGTTTGATCGTTATTATCAGATCGCGCGCTGTTTCCGCGATGAAGATTTGCGCGCCGACCGACAACCCGAGTTCACGCAACTCGATGTCGAGATGTCGTTCATGGATGAAGACGGCATCATGGATATCATGGAAACGCTGATTCGCAAGCTCTTCAAGGATGTTCTTGATGTCAGCCTGCCGGAGCGGTTTCCACGCATGGGTTACGCCGAAGCCCTGGATCGCTTCGGCACCGACCGGCCCGACTTAAGAATTCCGCTGGAACTGGTTGAGGTCAGTGACCTGATGGCCGGTGTTGAATTCAAGGTTTTTGCCGGGCCGGCTGCCGATGACGACGGCAGGGTAGCGGCGCTGCATCTGCCGGGCGGCGCGTCACTGACCCGCAAGGCAATTGACGACTATACGGACTTTGTCGGGCGCTACGGTGCAAAGGGTCTGGCTTATATCAAGGTCAATTCGGTGTCCGAGGGTCGTGACGGGCTGCAATCGCCGATTCTTAAATTCCTGCCGGACGAAACAGTGAGCAGATTGATTTCGCGGCTGCAGCTTGGTGACGGTGACATCGTGTTTTTCGGTGCCGATAAAACAACTGTCGTCAACGATGCGCTCGGCGCGTTGCGGGTGCAGCTTGGTCACGATCAGGGGCTGGTGCAAACTGAATGGCAGCCGCTTTGGGTCGTCGATTTTCCGATGTTCGATTATGACGCGAAAGAAAAGCGCTGGAACGCGCTGCATCATCCTTTTACAGCGCCCAGCGTTGATTCAACCGTCGACCTTGAAGCAGCACCGGGTAATGTGTTGTCGCGGGCCTACGACATGGTGCTGAACGGCACTGAAATCGGTGGCGGTTCGATTCGTATCCATGATTCCGACATGCAGGCTGCCGTGTTCCGTATTCTGGGCATCAGCGATGAAGAAGCTGAAGCCAAGTTTGGATTTTTTCTGCGCGCACTGCGCTATGGATGTCCGCCCCACGGCGGCATCGCGTTTGGGCTGGATCGACTGGTGATGCTGATGGCTGGTGCGGCCAGCATTCGCGACGTGATTGCGTTTCCGAAAACACAAACGGCCAGTTGCGTGCTGACCGAAGCCCCGGGGCCCGTGTCCCCGGAGCAGTTGCGCGAAGCCGGCATCCGCTTGCGCAGCACCGAGAAATAGCGCAGCTCAGGCTCAGTTCCCCTTTACCGGGACATTCGACTGATGCACGATGGGAGCAACACGCCGGATCCTGATTCGTCCTCGAAAACCATTGTTATGGTTCATGGATTGTGGATGAATGGCATTGATATGACCGTGCTGCGCCGGCGTCTGACTCGCCGCGGGTATCAATGCCATCAGTTTGCGTATGCCACGAACCGGCGCGGACTGGCCGACAATACGATCCAGCTGCGTGATTTCATCAGCGCGTTGCCGGCGCACAGCGTGCATCTTGTCGGCCACAGTCTTGGCGGCGTATTAATTCTGCATGCACTGGCAAGATTTCCGACGGATAAAGTTCAGCGGATCGTCTGTCTGGGTTCACCGCTGGTCGACAGCGCGCCGGCACGAATGATGTCCCGGCTTGCAATCGGACGGCAGATTCTCGGGCGCACCCTGCGACAGGGTGTACTGGAAAGACCGTTGAAAAGTGTGTCCGGCGCGTATGAAACAGGTGTTATTGCCGGCACACGAGCGATTGGCCTGGGCCGGATGCTCGGTGTTCTGGAACAGCCGCACGACGGTATGGTGACGGTGAAAGAAACACGTTTGCCCGGCATTACCGATCGTCTCGAGTTGCCGGTGAACCACGTCGGCATGCTCGTTTCCGAACAAGTGGCCCGGCAGACAGCCCACTTTCTTCACCACGGCCGATTCAACCATCAGGCCTGAGTAGTCAAACCTGGGTAGCCAGGCATACCCTGGAATTACGGCAGAAATTTCCTGATGCGGTAAAGCTGTTCCAGCGCTTCGCGCGGACTGAGGTTGTCGGGCTCAATGGTTGCGAGCAGATTCATCAGTTCATCATTGATCATCGGTGAGGCCGTCAGTGAAAGTTCCTGTTGAGGACTTCGGGCGCTTTGCCCGTCGGACGACTGTTGCTCAAGTTCGGTCAGATAGTGGCGTGCGCGCCCGATCACTGACTCGGGTATGCCGGCCAGTTTTGCCACCTGCAAACCGTAGCTCTGATTGGCCGGCCCTTCCTTGACGCTGTGCATGAAAATCAGCTGGTCACCGTGCTCGGTCGCATCCAGATGAACATTGGCACAGTTTTCGAGTTCCTCGGCCAGCCCGGTCAGCTCGAAATAATGCGTGGCAAACAGCGTGAATGCGCCAACTTGTTCCGCGATGTAATGCGCGGCTGCCCAGGCCAGCGACAGACCATCGAACGTACTTGTGCCGCGGCCGATTTCATCCATCAGCACGAGGCTTTTATCCGTTGCGTTGTGCAGAATATTCGCCGTCTCGGTCATTTCGACCATGAAGGTCGAGCGCCCGCCCGACAGGTCATCGGCCGCGCCGATGCGTGTAAAGATCCGGTCCAGCGGACCGATGCGTGCTTCGTCGGCCGGCACGAAGCTGCCGATCTGCGCGAGTATCACGATCAATGCATTTTGACGCATGTAAGTCGATTTGCCGCCCATGTTCGGACCCGTCACCACCAGCAGCCGTCGTCCGTCATGAAACGACAGATCATTCGGAATAAACGGATCATCGAGAACGGCCTCGACGACCAGGTGCCGTCCGCCACGAATGATGATACCCGGTTGCGACGATAACTCCGGTCGGTGCAAATTCAGCGCTGCGGCCCGGCCAGCCAGGTTCACCAGCGCATCAACCTGGGCCACGGCCGCGGCCATGGTTTTCAGCGCTATCAGCACCGGCAGATGAGCATCAAGCAGTGACTGGTAGAGTTGCTTTTCGCGAGCCAGTGCGCGTTCGCGGCTGCTGAGTACCTTGCCTTCGAAGTCCTTGAGTTCCGGCGTGATGTAGCGCTCGGCGCCTTTGAGTGTCTGGCGCCGGATGTAATCATCAGGCGCTTTTTCCGACTGCGCCTTGCTGATCTCGATGTAGTAGCCGTGGACGCGGTTATAGCCCACTTTTAATGATGGCAGACCGGTGCGCGCGCGTTCGCGTTGTTCCAGATCCGTGAGGTAGTCGTCCGCATTCTGGCTGAGATCGCGCAGTTCATCGAGTTCGGTATCAAAACCCCTGGCAATCACGCCGCCGTCACGGATCAGCATCGGCGGATTCTCGATGAGTGCGCGTTCCAGCAGATCAAGTGTTTGGGCATGCTCACCTATTTCGTCGGCGAGTGTTGCCAGCAGCGTTGAGCGGTCGTTTTCCTGCTCAGGGTTTGCCCGGGTGTCATCCGCCAGCGTGCTGCGAACCACCGGCAGAATTTGCAGCGCGGATCGAAGTTGAGCCAGGTCGCGCGGTCGCGCCGATAACAAAGCAATCCGGGTGAGAATGCGTTCAAGATCACCGATGCGGGTCAGTGCATCGGTCAGGGTCGCGGTGTCGAAGGCAGCGATCGTTTCAAGTGCGGCGTAACGCTGTTGCAATATTTTGTGATCGCGCAACGGACGGTTCAGCCAGCGGCGTAACAGGCGGGAGCCCATGGCTGTCGCGCAATGGTCCATGATGCCTGCGAGCGTGTGTTCTTCCCGGCCGGCGAGACTGCTCTCCAGTTCGAGATTGCGGCGTGTGGCCGCATCAATCAGCAGCGCGTCATCGTGTTGTTCGGTGGTCAGGCTTTCCAGGTGTGGCAGCGCCGTACGCTGTGTGTCCTGCACATACGCAAGCAAGGCGCCGGCGGCCTGGATGGCGGCATCCATGTGGGCGCAACCAAAGCCGGCCAGATCCCGCGTGCCGAACTGCGCACACAGTGACCGTTCGGCGCTGTCGCGTTCGAATTGCCACGGCGGCAATGTTTTTACTATTTTTTCGTCGGCGGCAATCAGCTGTGATCCATACTCTTCTTCAAGCAGCAATTCGGCCGGTTGCAGACGTTCCAGTTCACTTCTTACATCGTCGAGTGTGGTCAGTTCAGTCACGGTGAATCGACCGGTACTGAGGTCCATCCAGGCGAGGCCGAAACGTTGCTCCTTCAGGCAGACCGATGCCAGCATGTTGTCGCGCCGGGATTCGAGCAGCGCATCGTCGGTGAGTGTGCCGGGCGTGATCACACGCACGACTTTGCGTTCGACCGGGCCTTTCGACGTAGCGGGATCGCCGACCTGCTCGCAGATGGCGATCGATTCGCCTTTGCGCACGAGTTTTGCGAGATAGCCTTCGACGGCGTGCCAGGGCACGCCGGCCATCGGGATTGGTTGACCGCCGGACTTGCCGCGGGCTGTCAGCGTGATGTCAATCAGCTTTGCGACGCGGCGTGCATCATCGAAAAACAGCTCGTAGAAATCCCCCATGCGATAGAACAGCAGCATGTCGGGAAACTCCGCCTTGATGCGCAGATACTGCTGCATCATCGGGGTCTGTTTTTCGCCGGTCGGCAAAATGCCGGTTGCTGAGATCGCTGTGACCATGCAAGCCATATTGCACGAAGATACCGCCGCGACAAAATAGCCAGCTGAAAGGGCCACCTCAACCCGCCGTCACCCTGTGACCTGGCTCGGCAGCAATCGGCTCGCCGAAGCTTGTGAATGACCTGCCCGGCGTTGTATTGTTTTTTCGGCCTGATTCAGATTTCCTTATTGGATTTTAAACGCTGTTGATCTGGATCAGGAAGGCCGGGCCAGGTCCTACTCGTCAGGAGACAACAAATGACTACACTCATGGAGCGCATAGGCAACGAACGTCGCCGTTTACGGACCGTGCGACAGAACATGATTGCCGCTATCGAGCAGAAGTCCCGTGGAGACGAAGCATACGTGCCGTTCTACATTGCGGTTGCAGACTATATTGATGCGACCATGCAGCGTGTGCATGCGCAGGATGTCAAAATGGACGATATGATTCGTGAAAAAGTCGAGACGATGGACGCCGGTGTTGAGAAGGCACTGGCTGAACTCCAGGAACGGCTGGATGGGGCAAAGAAGCATCTGAAACCCTTTTTGGCGGCACGGGATACACTGAAGCAACAGGGTCGCGAGGCGCTTGAAGACTTCGAAAAGACAGGTAAAGAATACTCAGACTTTATCGTCGCCAATATGGGGCATCATCCCCCGACCGCAGACTTGGGCGCCAAGCTGTTTTCGACCGAGGACTGGGAGTACATGGCTGGAATCACTGACGAAGACGTCGAACGCGAGACCGCCTTGTTTGATCGCGTTGAGGAGACACTCCCGGACAACGTGAAAAACATCAACTCCTAGACGGTCGATGTATCTTCAGTCGCATGACCACGACCCAGCAGGAAGTCAGTGATTCTGATTTGGCGGACCTGACGGTCCGCGTTGCCGGGGCGCTCGGCGATCGTGGCGAGCGGCTGGCCACGGCTGAATCCTGCACGGGTGGCTGGATCGCCAAGTGTCTGACCGACCAGTCCGGCAGTTCAGCCTGGTTTGAATATGGCTACGTCAGCTACGGCAACCACGCTAAAACCGCGATGCTCGGTGTGGAACCGGATCTGCTTGAACGCCACGGTGCCGTCAGCCGGGAAGTGGCCGAGCGCATGGTCACCGGTGCGCAAGCTGCTGCATCTGCCGGCTATGCGCTGGCGGTTACGGGTATCGCCGGCCCCGACGGTGGTACAGCTGACAAGCCCGTCGGCACGGTCTGGCTGGCCTGGGTCGGGCCGGACGGGCAGCCGGTGTGTCGCGTCGAACACTTTTCGGGGTCGCGCGAACAGGTTCGCCGGCAGACCGTACGAGTGGCCCTGAACGGATTGCTGACCTTGCTGGAATCCACATGAATCAGCCCCGCCGGGAACCATCGACGCGCAGACTGTTCTTCGCTCTGTGGCCTGATAGTCATACAAGACGGGCTTTGCAGCGGGAAACCCGGTTTGCGGTTCGCGTTTGCGGCGGACGGGCCGTGCCGGTCGAGAACTATCATCTGACGCTGGCGTTCCTGGGTAATGTTGATGCGCAGCTGTTTGACGACATTGTCTCAGCCGCTGCGGGTGTGCCGGTGCCGGTGATGGACCTGGCCCTGGATTGTTACGGCCACTGGGAAAAGCCGCGCGTATTCTGGATCGGACTGACGCGATGCCCGGTGCAGCTGACGCGTTTGTCCCGGGCGCTCTGGGGCAGGATGGAGCCGCTGGGTCTGCTGCCCGACCGCCGTGTCTTCAGGCCTCACATCACCTTGTGCCGCAAGGTCCGTGTCCCACCTCGGATTATGCCGCCGGTGCCGATTCGCTGGTCGGCAAAAGACGCGGTATTAGTGGAATCAGAGACGGGATCCGGGCGGGCGAATTACACGGTGGTGGCACGATTCGCAGCAGGCTCATCCAGTGACCCCCAGCTTGTGTAATCTTTACAAAGCCCCGATTTATCGAAGGCTGTCAGACCCGCTGAACTGTGAAATAATCAGCAACGGGTCAGGGTTATTTTTTGTGCACACAACTCAATTCAGGCGACGATTCATATGATAGACGAGAACAGGAAAAAAGCGTTAGCAGCCGCACTGGGACAGATTGAAAAGCAGTTCGGTAAAGGTTCGGTGATGCGTCTTGGCGACGGCGGCATAGCCGGCAACATGGAGGTCATTTCCACCGGTTCCCTGGGGCTGGATGTCGCGCTTGGCATCGGTGGCGTACCCAAAGGCCGCGTGGTAGAAATCTATGGGCCGGAGTCATCCGGTAAAACCACGCTGACTTTGCAGATTATCGCTGAATGTCAGAAGAGCGGCGGTACGGCAGCATTTATCGACGCCGAGCATGCGCTGGACCCGCCCTACGCGGGCAAGGTGGGCGTCAACACCGACAACCTGCTGATCTCACAGCCTGATACCGGCGAGCAGGCCCTGGAGATTACCGATTTGCTCGTGCGCTCGGGGGCGGTAGACGTGATTGTCATTGATTCCGTGGCGGCATTGACGCCGAAGGCCGAAATCGAAGGCGAAATGGGCGATCATCATGTCGGGCTGCAGGCGCGACTGATGTCGCAGGCGCTGCGCAAGCTCACGGCCAACATCAAACGCTCGAATACGATTGTGATCTTCATTAACCAGATCCGCATGAAGATTGGCGTCATGTTCGGCAGTCCAGAAACCACCACGGGGGGTAACGCACTGAAGTTTTATGCTTCGGTTCGCATGGATATCCGGCGCATCGGCGCGCTCAAGCGTGGCGATGAGGTGATTGGTAACCAGACGCGCGTGAAAATCGTCAAAAACAAGGTTGCACCGCCATTCAAGCAGGTTGAATTCGAAATTCTCTACGGTCACGGTATTTCGAAAGAGGGCGAGCTGATTGATCTGGGCGTCAAGCACGATCTCGTCGATAAAGCCGGTTCCTGGTACAGCTACAATGGCGACCGGATCGGTCAGGGCAAGGATAACGCTCGCGAGTTCCTGCTGAACAATCCTGAGATTGCGGTTGATATTGACCGTAAGCTGCGTGCCCTGCTGTTGCCTGATCCGACCGCGCCGGAAGAGGTTGCTGCAGTCGAGGCAGCGCCTGCACCCAAGGCTGTGGCCTGAGGTTTTTCAGCGGGTATTGCCTGAGAGCTCTTGATGGCTTGATGGCCGGGAACTGATCCGTGACTGACCCAGACACACGGGGCCCGTCGCCGCGATTAGCGGCGATGAATTACCTTGCGCGCCGTGAGCACTCCGTTGCCGAGCTGCGGACCAAGCTCAAAACCAAGGGCTTTAGCGATGATGAGGCCACTGACACAGTGACAAAGCTGGCCGGTGAAGGGCTGGTCAGTGATGAGCGTTTCGTTGAGGCTTTTCTTGCGTCTCGCCGACGCATGGGGAAGGGTCCGTTGCGTATCCGTCATGAGCTGGAGCGCCGCGGCGTGTCTGATGAGTTGATTGCCGGTCATTTGCATGTCAACGATAAAGACTGGATTGTTCTGGCCAACCGCGTCCGGGAGAAGAAATTCGGTGACAGCCCGGCCAGTGACATCCGGGAGCGTGCGCGGCAGTCCAGATTCCTGCAGTATCGGGGTTTTACGGGCGACCAGATTCGGGCTGCCATGACGACATCATCATAAAGACATCGCTCTAAAAACATCGCCATGACCACATCAGAGTTGCGACAGCTATTTCTTGAATATTTTGCGGAACACGAACACCGAATCGTGCCGAGTTCCCCGCTCGTGCCCGGTAATGATCCGACCTTGCTGTTTACCAACGCCGGCATGGTGCAGTTCAAGGATGTTTTTCTCGGCGACGATCTGCGTGACTACGTTCGCGCCGCGAGTGCCCAGCGTTGCGTACGAGCCGGCGGCAAACATAATGATCTGGAAAACGTCGGTTACACAGCACGTCATCACACGTTTTTTGAAATGCTCGGCAACTTTAGCTTCGGCGACTATTTTAAAGAGGATGCCATTCATTTTGCCTGGGAATTCATTACCGACCGCCTGAACATTCCGCCCGAGCGCCTCTGGGTCACCGTCTTTAATGACGATGACGAGGCCGCCGACATCTGGCTGAATAAAATCGGCGTCAGCCCCGAGCGTTTCGGCCGTCTGGGCGAGAAAGATAACTTCTGGTCAATGGGAGATACGGGGCCCTGCGGTCCCTGCACGGAAATTTTCTACGATCACGGCCCCGATGTGCCGGGCGGACCACCGGGTTCGCCTGATGAAGAGGGCGATCGCTACGTCGAGATCTGGAATCTTGTCTTCATGCAGTTTGATCGCGGCAGCGACGGCACGCTGACACCGTTGCCAAAACCATCCGTGGATACGGGCATGGGGCTGGAGCGATTGGCGGCAGTCATGCAGGGCGTACACAGTAACTATGAGATCGACTTGTTCCGGCATCTTATCGACGAGATTGCCGCGATTGCGTCAGTCAAGGATAAGAGTAACGCTTCACTCAGGGTGATCGCGGATCATATTCGTGCCTGCTCATTTTTAATTGTCGATGGCGTGTTGCCGGGCAATGAAGGTCGCGGCTATGTACTGCGAAGAATTATTCGACGCGCATTACGTCATGGTTATGAACTGGGCGTGACGGAGCCTTTCTTCTACCGGCTCGTAAAACCGCTGGAGATAGAAATGGGTGCCGCCTACCCGGAACTGACCGGGGCGGTTGCGCACGTGGAGAAGGTGCTGCGTACTGAAGAAGGACGTTTCGCCGAAACGCTGTCCCAGGGGATGGGGATACTCGAAGACGAACTGGTACAGGTCACCGACGGTCGGCTGGCCGGTGAAGTTGTGTTCAAGCTCTATGATACCTATGGATTTCCGGCTGATCTGACGGCCGATGTGGCGCGTGCCCGCGACATTGCGATCGACCGTGAAGGATTCGAAGCCGCGATGGACGCACAGCGAGACCGGGCCCGGGCGGCCCAGAAATTCAACATGGCACGCGCCGCTGGCCTTCGACTCGACACGGTCAGCGAGTTTACCGGCTACGACAATCTCACCGACACCGGTACGGTCGTGACGCTACTCAAAGACGAAACTATTGCTGATGAGCTTAAAGCCGGCGACACCGGTGCCATGGTTCTGGATCGTACGCCGTTTTATGCCGAAAGTGGCGGGCAGGTTGGCGACAAAGGCGTGATCCGCACGGAGAGCGGGTTGTTGTTTCATGTCGAAGACACACAAAAAAACGGTGAGGCGATTGTACACATCGGTCTGTGCGAATCAGGCAGTGTTCGGACGGCCGATATGGTGCTGGCTGAGGTTGATGAGGGACTGCGCACGGCGATCGTGTTGAATCATTCTGCGACTCATCTGATGCATGCGGCTTTGCGTGAAGTACTGGGCAAGCATGTCACGCAAAAAGGATCGCTGGTTGCACCGGACAGGTTGCGTTTTGACTTTTCGCACTATGAAAGCGTCACGCCGGATGAGCTGAGGGCCATCGAAAATCTCGTCAATGTCCAGATACGCATCAATGCTGATGCGCGGACGCAGCTCATGAACTATGACGAGGCGATGGACAGCGGTGCCATGGCCCTGTTTGGTGAGAAATACGGCGACCAGGTCCGGGTGTTAAAAATGGGTGAGTTCTCAACGGAACTTTGCGGTGGCACCCATGTGAAACGGGCGGGGGATATCGGTCTGTTCAAGATCGTGGCGGAGTCCGGCATCGCTGCCGGCGTCAGGCGCATTGAGGCTGTGACCGGTCAGCTCGCGCTGGACCGGTTGGCCGGGTCGGAACAGGCGCTGGATCGCGTCGCCGGATTGCTTAAAGGCACTCGTGACGATGTGGAATCAAAAGTGGGCCAGATCCTGGGCCGCAACAAAAGTCTTGAAAAGGAAATCAGGCAGCTCAAAAGCAAGCTGGCTGCCGGCGCAGCGGGCACGGATCTGACCCGGGATGCGATAGAGATCGATGGTATCCAGGTGCTTGCCATCAGGCTCGAGGATGGTGTTGACGCTCACTCGTTACGCGATACCGTCGATCAAATGAAAGCGAGATTAGG
>PVMS01083061.1_pt1 | contig 19353 bp, 21 predicted proteins | sample 1853461 | NCBI WGS metagenome assembly PVMS01 (sample SAMN08582032, study PRJNA380276) | Marine sediment metagenome, whole genome shotgun sequencing project. | isolation source: ocean sediment barecode stripped | collected 2017 | reverse complement strand
GTCCTAGAAGTTTGGACACGGTTGCTAGGTCTACTGCAGAGAGGACTAGTCTGGTAGCAAATGTATGCCTCAGAGTGTGAAATGTAAGGGTTTTTATACCTGCTCGCTTACGGGCATTCTCGAATGCTGTACGGATATCCTTTAAGGGTTTACCACGAAAAGTGAAGACTTTTACATCTTCTGGCAGACTGGGCGGGGGGGGACTTGAACCCCCACGGACGTGAGTCCAACGGCTTTTGAGGCCGTCGTGTCTGCCAATTTCACCACCCGCCCTCAGTTCTAGAAAAGAAGAATACTGAGCAGGAACTATATTATTCTATGAAATATTAAAAGAATCAAGCACATATACATGTGCTATTTTCTAATAGCTTTCATATAGCTCCTGAGAGAGCCGTAAGCTGTTGACAACATTAGGTCTTCATGTATTCTAGCACCTTTGTTTTAAAATATTTCAGCTTGCGAAAAGCGGAGGAATTTAAGAAATGATTGTTGTAATGAAAAGTGGAGCGGACCCTCAAGAGATAGAAAAAGCAAAAGCCACTATGATTGAGCTTGGATATCAACCACACACTATTGAAGGTTTATTGAGAACAGTAATTGGAGCTGTGGGAGACGAGAGGGGAAAACCTGAAGATGTTGAAGCTTTAAGCATACTTAATGGTGTTGAGAAAGTTATTCCAATTCTTCCAGCGTATAAACTCGCAAGCAGGGAATTCAAACAAGAAGATACAAAAATCAAAGTAAGAGACGCCGTTATAGGAGGCAATAAAATTCCTGTTATTGCCGGCCCATGTTCTGTAGAAAGCGAAGAGCAGCTCATGGAAATCGCCCATGCTATTAAAAAAGCGGGCGCGACTATGCTAAGAGGAGGCGCTTATAAACCAAGATCTTCCCCTTACACATTTCAGGGTATGGGCGTTGAAGGATTAAAACTACTAGCACAAGCAAGAGAAGAAACCGGCCTACCAATCGTAACTGAAATTCTTGACCCCCATGATCTTGACTCAGTTGTACAATACGCTGACGTGCTTCAAATTGGAGCAAGAAACTCTCAAAATTATGCACTTTTAAAAGAGGTTGGAAAATCAGGAAAACCCGTTCTTCTAAAAAGAGGCATGTCCACTACAATAAAAGAGTTCTTGATGTGCGCCGAGTATATACTTTCTGAAGGAAACGAGGATGTAATGCTCTGCGAAAGAGGTATCAGAACTTTTGAGACGGCCACAAGAAACACCTTTGATTTAAATGCTATTCCAGTTCTAAAAGAAAAAACACATCTTCCAATTATCGCAGACCCAAGTCATGGAACCGGCTACTGGCAGTATGTAACCCCTATGGCTCTTGCATCAATTGCAGCTGGAGCGGATGGAATTATTATTGAAGTTCACAATAACCCTCAAGTAGCAGTGAGTGATGGGGGACAATCGCTTAAACCTAAAAAGTTCGCTGAACTAATGCAGAAAGCAGCCTCTGTTGCCAAAGCAATTGGTAGGGAACTCTAATACTTTTTAATAACCCTTCTTCCTATTACTTCTATATCTGCACTTGATATAAGCTCAATAGCTTTGGGATATATCTGATGCTCTACCTTATGGATTTTTCGAAGCAGAGATTCCTCTGTGTCCTTATCTTCTATTTCAACTATCGATTGCAGAATAATGGGACCCGTATCAACCCCTTCGTCCACAAAGTGTACGGTGACACCGGCGTACTTTACTCCATACTCAAGGGCTTGCCTTGCAGAATTAATTCCCGGAAAAGACGGTAACAGGGCCGGGTGTATATTAACAATCTTATTCTTATATGCTCTAACTAAGACTGGGGAGAGAATCCTCATAAACCCAGCTAGTACAATTAAGTCGAGCTTGTAAGGATCAAGAACTTCTATTATATTCCTTTCATACTCTTCTCTGGTTTGATAATTTTTATGATCAATTACTTCAACCGGGATATTATGGTTCTTAGCACGCTCAATGGCATACGCCTGAGGGTTATTAGTAAATACCAGAACAATTTGGATTGATTGTATTTCTGCGTCGATGATTGCCTGAAGATTCGTACCACTACCTGACGCAAAGACGGCAACACGCATTTTATCCACTAAAAGAACCTCTTATGAAGTATTTATTTTTAGAGAACACAATACTACATAAGGCCGCAATACAAAACAACCGCTTTATTCTTGAAATTATGGAGGGAGAAATGATTTCTAAAAAGGGCAAAAAAAAAGAACCAAGGCAGCTACCTACTTTCCCACTCCCGTACAGGAGCAGTATCATCGGCCTTGAAGAGCTTAACTTCTGGGTTCGGTATGGGACCAGGTGTTGCCTCTTCAGTATTGCCACCCAGATTCGAGAATAAAACTACATTAGTTTAAAATGATGTCAAGACTTAAATTTGAATTTATAGAATAAAAATGCTTTAATTCCTCAGCATGGATGATCTTAACCGCGATTTTATCAATTCCCTTAATAGAAGGCCGACGACAAAGGAAACATACCGTAAGGCCTTAATGGAATACTCCAAATGGCTCGGGGACACATCTCCTGTAGGTCTTACTTCTAACGATATTCAACGCTACAAGGACTATCTTACATCTAAGGGGTTATCAACCACCTCAGTTTCTGCATATCTCACTGCGGTAAGGAGATTTTATAACTACTTAGAGAATATAGGGAAGGTTGCTGAGAACCCGGCTAAAAAAGTTAAAGGCGGCTCCAGGCCTCAAAAACATTTGACCAACCCAATTACACGAAGTGACGTCAAGAAGCTCTTTGAGTCTATAGATTTATCCTCACCATTAGGACTTCGGGATTGGGCACTTTTAAATTTAATGGTTATATGCGGTTTGAGCGAGATAGAAATAGTAAGAGCAAACTTAGGAGATATAAAAACCAGAAACCAACAGAAAATTATCTATGTCCAGGGCAAGAACAGAGATAGAAAGGACGAATATGTAATCCTACCTCCTGCTGTAACAAAAGAATTGGATAAGTACTTGGCTCAAAGGGAGAGATCGGATGAGAGTGAACCCCTATTTTGGGGAATCGGCAACCGTGCAATAAGAGAAAGAATAACAACACGGGCTATTAGGGCTCGCATAAGCCATTACTTTGAAAAGCTAGGAATTAAGGGGGAAGGCATTACCCCTTATAGCCTTAGACATACAGCGGCTATTCTGGCTATAGAATCCGGTGCAACCGTATCAGACATTATGCAAATGCTGCGGGTAAAAACAGTAAGGACAGCTCTTGTATATTTTGAGGAGGCAAATGAGCTTAGAAAAAGTAATAAGACTAAGAGTAAAATTCGTTCTAAAAAAACAAAGATTAATTAAGTCAGGTTTCTACTAAGTTTTTTCTACATAACTTTTAATGGGATAAACTCTTGCGGCACGTTTTAATTTTTTAATAGCTTTTACTTCAATCTGTCTGATTCTCTCACGTGTTACCTGGAATTGATGACCAACCTCTTCTAAAGTGTACTCCTTTTCCTCATCTATTCCGAATCTCAGCCTTACAATACTCTCCTCTCTAGTATTTAGAACTGATGATAGCGCATTATTTATTATTTCTTTTAGTTCATTCATCTCTAGCACTTTAACCGGGGAGGTTGTGCTGGAGTCCTCTATAAGATCCACGAGCTTGCTATCCTCTTCATCGCCGATGGGTGTTTCAAGAGATATAGGATCTTTTGATATCTTAAGTACTTTCGCCACTTTATCGGTGGACATTCCTACCCTACGACCTATCTCATCAGGCATCGGCTCACGTCCCAAGTCCTGAACTAAAAGCCTTGATGTCCTAATAATACGATTTATCGTTTCAGTCATATGAACAGGAATCCTAATTATTCTCGACTGATCCGCTAGAGACCTCGTTATTGCTTGTCTAATCCACCAGGTTGCATAAGTTGAGAATTTATAGCCCCTGGTATATTCAAACTTTTCCACAGCTCTCATAAGCCCCATATTCCCTTCTTGAATTAAGTCCAGAAAGGGGAGACCTCTGTTTATGTAACGCCTGGCAATACTTACGACAAGACGCAAATTGGATTCTATGAGTTTCTTTCTTGCCGTTGATGTTATTCCTTCACCAAATTCTATTCTTCCAACGCACTTCTTAAGTCCGATTGCATTGTCTTCAGCCTCATTTAATAATTCCTCAACTTCCTTTTGATAATTTTTTATAGATTTGGCACTCAAGTTGTCGGCTTTCTTTTGAGAACCTACCAGTTCATTTTTTATCTTGTCGAGTCTCTTAATATAATCCCTAGCAACAGAGAGTATCCTCTCCACCTGGATTCCGCTTAAGTTTATCTCTTCCAAACATAAAACCATCTTGTTGCTATTCTTCTTAACCGTTTCTAAAAGGGTGGTTTTATTCCTTTGTGTAGCTAAGTTTATCTCTTCGGAAAACTGTTCGTTATCCCTATAAAGCCTAGTGATTTCGTTTATTAACTTTCCAATACCAATTTGTGCTTCTTCTCCTAATCCGTCAACACCATCTAGTGAGTTAGTAACATCCCTTATATCCAAATCCCCCTTTTGAAGCTCCTCACCAATTCCACATACCTCATTTAACATCAAGGAAGAACTGAGAATAGTCTTTGCAATTATCCTTTTTCCTACCTCAATCTTTTTAGCAATGCGTATTTCTTCTTCCCTTGAAAGAAGAGAATGATCCGCTATCTCATGCAGGTAAAATCTTATTAAGTCATACTCGTTGGCATTTTCCTTATTGTTTTTTGGAAACTCGTATTTGGGGCTACTCGCTCCATTAGTTTCTCCATTAGGGGACCCATTAGGGGACCCATCGGCATCAGGTTCATTTTGATTATCTGTTTTTTCTAACTCAGATTCACTTAGGAGGTCATTTTCAAAATCGCTAGTCTCAATATCCTCTTTAGCCATATTGACTTGCAATTCTTCCTTTTTCTTCTTACTCATAAGGCCCTTCCTTCCTCTCTTTGTTTTTGCTTCGTTAAGTCCCTGTACTCTTCAAGAAGTTTTTTCTCAAGTTGGGCATCTTTTCCCTTGACCGCTTCATCAATTTCAATCCTAAGAACTTTCAACTTTTCATCGAGTTTTGACAGTTTTAATCTGACGATGCAGCTTTGGATAATTTTGCTTGCACTTTCAGCATTGGAAATACCAAGAGATGAAAGCAGTGCTTCTGAAATCATTTCATGAGCCACTTTATCATCGAAATGAAGCAGCAGTGATGAGGGGTCTGAGTTTCCCCGAACTATAATTTCTTCCAAAATAGACTTGATTTCTGCAGTGGAGATAAGGTCTTCCCAGTTCTCATTAGTTAACTGTTCTCCAAGATCCGGGAATTTAAGCAGGACTGTAAATAACAATTTCTCAGTGTTTGGGTATTTCAGCTGAGTTTTGGTCCCCCCAGCTTTTTTCTGATTCCTCCTACGCTTGACCAAAGAATATATCTCACTCTCCGGAACGCTTAGCCTTTCTGCTGTTGTTTTCATGTGAAGATTTCTCTCCAGAGGATCTTTTACTTTTCCCAACAGCTCTACGATATCTTCCGCTAGTTGTTTTAAAGTAAGCCTACCTTTTCTGTACTGATCAAAGGTCATATCTATAAAGAATTCAACCCAGCTGGTTGAGTTTTCAATAAGTTCGGCAAATTTCCCCCTGCCCATTTCGGTTATATATGAATCCGGGTCTTTTCCCGGAGGTAACGGTGCAACATGCGGCATCAGCCCCTCCTCAAGTAGTACATCGAGTGACCTCATTGCAGCTTTTCTACCCGACTCATCACTGTCAAAGATAACAACAACGTTATTAGTATAGCGCCTGAGGATACTGACATGCTCACGTGTCAATGAAGTACCTAATGTAGCAACAACATTTTTAATGCCTGCCGAGTATAGAGAAAGAAAATCAGTATAGCCTTCAACTAAAACAGCCCTAGCTTCTCTTCTTATATGATCTTTTGATTTGTCAATTCCATAGAAACTTTTTCTTTTTTGATAGATATCAGATTCAGGAGAATTTATGTATTTTGGCTGATCCTCTTCTTTTATTTTTCTACCGCCAAAACCAATCACCTTGCCCTCAACGTTGCTAATCGGAAATATCAGTCTATTGCGGAATCTATCATAATATCCGTCTGTATTATTTCTTTTAATAATTAATCCCACTTTTTCAGCAATGATAAGAGGTACTTTGTTTTTGGTTAAAAACTTTACTAGACTATCCCACCCTTCAGGAGCAAAGCCCAGTGAAAATTCTTGGGCAATTTCTGCAGATATACCCCTCATTTGCATATAATCTCTGCCAAGTTTTCCCTTGCTACTGTCAATCAAGATTTTTCTATAATACTTTGAGGCTACGGCATTAATCTTATATAAAACACTACTTTGAGATATTTTAGGTACCGATTCTGGTTGTCTTTTTATATTGACATCGGCTTTTTTAGCAAGCTCTGAGAAAGCTTCCGGAAAGGTGAGATTATTGTACCTCATATAAAAACCAAAAATATCACCGCCGGCTCCACAGCTGAAGCAATGAAATAATCCTTTCTCTTCATCCACATGCATAGAGGGATTACTATCATCATGGAACGGACAAAGCCCAACATAACCCTTTCCGGTTTTCTTAACAGATGTGTAACTCTCTACGAGGTTAATAATACTCAACCTCCCTTTTATTTCTTTAACAAGAGCCTCATTGTTAAATTTTCCCATCTATGGTTGAACTGAATAAAAAGGGTATAGCAGGACACTCAAAGGAATGGTCAATCGATCTAATCTTTTGGAATAACAAATACAAATGTTGTGTCCCCCAACCGGGATTTAATATGTATATATTAATTCTAGAAATTAGTTTCTTCTGGTACGTTTCACAACACGCTTTTTAGCAGCAAACAACTTCTTTTTCCTCTTTTCACTCGGCTTTTCATAATGCTCTCTTCTTCTTACTTCAGCTAGAACACCACCCTTCTCAACCTGTTTCTTAAATCTTTTTAATGCGCTATCAATACTTTCATTATTTCCGACCACTATTCCTGGCATAAATATATTCCTCCTTATATTTCACAAACCCGGCTAAAAAAAGCTAATGGATTCAGAGGGGGTTGTCAAGTCCGCAAAGTCAAAAAGACACGAAGACTAATTGTCCTTAGGCTTAGGTGGAAACACGCCGACCTTTCTGCGGTTTTCCATAATTCTTTCTTCTTCGACCTTTGGATCTGCCCCATCAGGACTCCACTCTTCTTCCTGACGCATCTCTTCAAACCTCTTAATCCAAGAATCTCTTTTCTTCCTCGTATCATCGACTAGACCCATTTAATATTCTCCTATAATAAAACACAATTAATTCTAATTTTTCCCAAGCTTACTACCCTGATTAACAATAGTTGATATTGAGACAACTTCAACCTCATTATTTATTTCTGGTAGCATTTCTGAAAGCGCCTTAACTGTAGCAGGGTAAGGATGACATATCCCTATTGCGTAACCCCTCTTTTTTGAAATATCAACTAGTTTTTTGAGTTGGTCTTTTACGTACTGAGAACCCTTAGACGAATTATCCAAAAAAACATCTCTTTGCGCTGTCTTCATACCCAAGTCAAGCGCAGTCTCATACCCCTTACTCCCACTCGAAGTCCTGCTGTCTACAAATATAAGCCCCTTACCCTTTAGGTTTCTCAATATAAGCTCAATTAACTCATCGTTTTCCATGAACTTTGATCCCATATGGTTATTTAGACCTTTTACATGGGGAACTGAGGACAAACTTTTATTGAGCTTTGAGAGAATTACATCTTTGGGCAATCCCACTAACAAGGCATTGTCTCCAGCATCTACAGCAGTATACCCTGAAGATTCTTTGGGCTCCATCGGCATATGAAGAATTACATCCCACCCCTTCTTATTCGCCTTGTCGGCAGCATAGTTAGAATAGGGGAGATCTGGAAGTACCGCGAAAGTAATTGATGCGGGAATTTTTAGAAGCTGATCTATAGGTTTTTTGGTTTGACCAAGATCATCAACAATTATTACTATTTTCGATTTCGCAATATTTTTATCTATGGTTTCCTTTTTAGGTATTGAGGCTTTTGATTTATCCGAGCTCTTGATCGTTTTATCTTTTATTTTTTCTTGTTCAGGTTTTTTAACTACTTTTTTAGTTTTCTCCTTTTTAGGCTTGGCCTGAGATGGCTTTTGATTATTAAAGTCAAATTGAATTTTGTGTGTAGTAACACCATTAATCTTAAGATAAGCCGTAAGGGAATTCTCACCGCTCTTAACCTCATGTTCTACAGGGAACTTCGCAAAAATGGAGTCTTCAAGAACTTTTTTAACTTTTACTGAGCTAATTCCTTTTTCAGGAACTATTCTCATATCTTTGTATTCCCAAGTCAGTTTCTCAAGCTCCTTATTATAGACTTTTTTTGACTCTATATTCTTAGATGATATACCTACGTTAAAAAAGGCTCCGGTGAGACTACTGTCTATCTCCTTTATGAGATTATCCATTTCAGAGGCCGACAACCTTTCTTTGGAAAAATCAGAGTTTGAGTTTTGTTTTAAATAATTAAGCCCGTATAAGCTAAAAAAAAGCACTAGAACAAATCCTATAGTGAAGAGGACTATTGTGGTGACCTGAGCATTTTTCTTTCTTCTCGTTGGTCTTCTCGATTTTTTGTAACTTCGCGGTTTTCTTGGCAAAAGAGAGGCTCTCCTTAGCCCTTGGGTACCGCCCGGCTGATCCCTGAACTCTTTAGTAGATCAACAGCGGTTTCTAGTTGCTTGTCTTTGGCATTATCATTCTCTACAATTATATCAGGAGTTACACCTACCTCACTAATTGATCTACCGCTGGGGGCATAAAATTTTGCCGTTGTAAGCTTAAGGCCAGACCCGTCTTCCAATCTTATTATTGTTTGCACAGATCCTTTACCAAATGTATTAGTGCCTATAATTGTTGCTCTTTTACTATCCTGAAGAGCTTCGGCAACAACTTCAGAAGCACTAGCACTCCCCTCATTCACAATTACGACAATAGGATATTGTTGGAAATTGCCATCTTTAGTAGCATAGAATTCTCTAGTCTGGTCCTCATATCTACCCCTAACACTTACTATTAACCCCTGATCAAGAAACTCATCGACCACCTCTATCGCCTCACCTAGTAATCCACCGGGATTATTTCTTAAATCCAGGATCACACCCCTTAAATCCTTACCATTCTGTGATTCAAGCTCTAATAAGGCTGTTCTTAATTCCTGAGATGATTCTTCCTGAAACTGTGAGAGCTTTATGTATCCGATCTGATTATCAAGCAGCTTCTGCTTGACGCTCTTAATCGTTATTTTATCTCTGATGAGAGTTATTTTTATCGGGTTGGGCTCTCCTCCCCTCTCTATAGTTATATTTACGGAACTGCCTTTAGGCCCTCTAAGCAATTTGACAGCTTCTTGCACAATCATGTCTTTTGTTGTTTTGCCTTCTATTTCAACTATCAGATCCTTAGGCTTTATACCGGCTTTTTCAGCTGGCCCCCCCTCAATGGGGGCTATTACTTCTAATAATCCGTTTTTGGTTGTGACTTCCATACCGACACCGCCGAATTCACCGGAAGTGCCAATCTCAAGATCCCGATAACGCTCCGGGCTTAAATACGCTGAATAGGGATCAAGTCCCCTCAGCATTCCTTCGATAGCTTTGGTAGTAAGCTCTTCACCTTCTACCTCCTCGACATAATTTCGCTGAATCAGGTCGAGCACTTTAGTGAAGTTGGAAAGCCCTTTATAGACAGACTCGTTATCCGCTTTTACAATCGTCGCATTTAATGTAAAAATTATTAATATTAGAGTAATAATTCTCATATATATGGCCTCAAGTACAGATTAACTAAACATCCATTAACTAGCAACTTGAAATTTTAAATAAAGAAATAAACGCACCTGATTGAACAGAGAATATTCAACTTAAGAGATGAAGTAGTGGCCATTAATACTGAAATAAAATGAATTGTGTGCTAACTATTTTTTGCACTAATCAAAAGAATGGTATATTTTAGTGCGAGAGAAAAATATGCTAAAAATGCTATTTACAGTTATAAGCAGGTTTATTGGGAGTTACAGCTCAAAAGTAATTCGAATCTCAAAGGATTGGTTCTTCCTGTATAGATTAATCTTTATTCCTGTCTCATTTTTCATTTACTGCCTCACTTCTCTAGTGATACTATCCGTACTATTGATAGTCATCTTCATAGCCGCACCAATATCGTACCTATCCAAAGTAGTATTCAATTAGGAGATTATCCGGGCATTTTATTTCTAGAATTCCGCACTTTTTTAAATAACTTGAAGTGTTATAATTAGAGAGCTTATGAAAGGGAAACTTGAATCACTAGTAGATAAAGACAATCTTCCAGCACACATAGTTATAATAATGGACGGGAACGGCAGGTGGGCTAAAAAAAATAACCTGGACCGTATAAGCGGCCACAGAGAAGGCATGAAATCCGTAAGAGCTGTTGTAAAAGGCGCTAAAGACCTGGGCGTAAAACATATTACTTTATACGCATTTTCTGCTCAAAATTGGCAAAGACCCAAAGTTGAAGTCAACGCACTAATGGAGCTGTTAAAGCAGTACTTGCTAAGAGAAGGGAACAAGCTCGTTGAAAATGATATAAGCCTAAACGCAATAGGAAGGCTTTGTGAGCTTCCTCAGGACGTATATGAAGTGCTTGAGGAAACGATAGAAAAAACAAAAGATTGCAAAGAGCTTACTCTAACACTTGCTCTTAGCTATGGAGGAAGAGAAGAAATAATAGATGCGGTTAAAAAAATGATATCCCTTGAGAATATTGCTCCCGAAGATATTAATCAAACAAATTTTTCAAAATTGTTGTATACATCAAACCTACCCGAACCCGATCTTCTCATAAGAACAAGCGGAGAATTAAGGCTTTCTAACTTTATGCTTTGGCAACTCGCCTATACTGAAATATATGTTACAAAGACACTTTGGCCTAATTTCAGGAAAAGACACCTTATAAAAGCTATTCTAAATTACCAAAGACGAGAAAGGAGATTTGGTCTCACGGGAGACCAAGTAAAAAAAAGGGAAGTCATTTGAAGAAAATCTCTATACTCGGCTCAACTGGTTCTATCGGCAGACAAACATTAGACGTTATTTCGCAGCACCCCGAAAAATTCGATGTTGTTGGACTTACTGCTGGAAAGAATATAGAGCTTCTCAAAGAACAAATCCTAAAATTTAGACCTCAAGCAGTTTCGGTCCAAGATGAGGAAACTGCGGCTGAGTTAATTCCATTAATTAAACCCGCTGAGACTCAAATATTTCATAGCCTGCAGGGGGCCGAGCAAATAGCAGTATTAAGCGAAGCCGATCTAGTGGTTTCCGCCATGGTCGGGGCCTCTGGGTTAAGACCTACATTAGCCGCCGCAAAAGCCGGAAAGGACATTGCTCTCGCAAACAAAGAGTCTCTTGTAATAGCGGGAGAAATTCTAACAGATGAAATTCATAAACAAGGCACCAAATTACTTCCCATAGATAGTGAACATAGCGCCTTATTTCAAGCACTTCAGTGCGGGGAGAGAAAACATGTTAAACGTTTAATCCTAACAGCCTCAGGGGGGCCGTTCCTTAACACCCCCACGGACCAACTAGAAGATGTCAGTGTGGAAATTGCATTGAACCACCCTACTTGGAAAATGGGAAAGAAAATCACTATAGATTCAGCTACTCTTATGAATAAGGGATTTGAGGTAATCGAGGCTAAATGGCTTTTCGGGTTCGATCCGGAGCAAATAGCTGTCTGGATACATCCACAAAGCATAGTTCACTCAATGGTAGAATATATTGACGGCTCGGTTATATCTCAGATGGGAAAACCGGATATGAGAATACCAATTGCTTTTGCGATTTCATACCCGGATAGAATATCTATGGACACTAGCCCTGTCATCCCCGAGAGTTTCGGAGAACTTAGCTTTGAGGATGTTGACTATAATCAGTTCCCTTCACTTTGACTTGCATTTGACGCTTTAAGAGAAGGTGGTACCATGCCCTCTGTTATGAATGGGGCAAACGAGATAGCAGTTTCAGCATTTTTATCGGGACAGATGAAATTTACGGGTATAATTAACACAGTACACAAAGTAATGAACCTTCATAAAACCGGGCCCGCAGACACACTAGATGCAGTACTAGAAAGTGACCTCTGGGCAAGAAATACCGCACAGTCTTTAATCAGAAATTAGGAGAATAAAAAATTATGACCGCAATAATTGCTTTTATATTTGTTATTGGAGTTTTAGTGTTTATACACGAACTGGGACATTTTCTTGTAGCAAAATGGAGTGGAGTAAGAGTCGAGAAATTCTCATTAGGATTCGGCAAAAAATTATTTGGATTCACTAGGGGAGAAACTGAGTATCTTTTATGCATGCTTCCACTAGGCGGCTACGTTAAGATGTACGGCGAGGGTATTGAGGGCAATTTTATTGTAGACAAGGTCTTGCCGGGCTCAAACGCACAAAGAGCCGGCTTTAAATCAGGAGACAGGATCATAAGCATAAACGGATTGGAGCTAAAATCCTTTGAGAGATGGAAACAGCTTGAAGCCGTGCTCGAAAGTGAACCGCTTAGAGAATTTGAATTTGTGATTGAAAGAGACGGCAAAAATATTAAGATTACGTCAAAAGCTCAGGACCTAAAAGGATCAGACAACTATTCGGAAAAAGAGTACCCAAGAGGGTTCTCAAATCAGCCGATAATTAATAGGCTTTTGATTGTTATAGCTGGCCCTTGTATGAATTTCTTGCTACCTTTTGTCTTACTCCCCGTAGTATTCATGATAGGTATATCGGTTCCGGCGTATCTTGAGCGCAGCCCTGTAATAGGGCAGATAGCAGCTGGTTCTCCTGCGGCCGAGGCCGGATTTTTAGTCGGAGATAAAATATTAGAAATAGAGGGTAGCGAGGTCTCAAACTGGAGAGACGTTAATATTCAACTTCAGACAAATCCTGATGTTCTACTCGATATCAAGGTTGAGAGGAGCGGGGAGACGGTATCTATACCGATAGAGGCCAAGGCTTCTTCGGAAGGGCTTGTGTCTTTAGGGTTCGGGGAGCCGGTCCTGGCAAAAGTAGGCGGTGTAATGGACGGCACGCCTGCTGACAAGGCTGAGTTAGAGAAAGGGGATAAAATTCTTGAAATAAATGGACAGCCAATTGCCGATTGGAACGAAATGGCCTCGGTTATTCAAAAAAATGCCGACAAACAATTAACTATGCTCATCGAAAGAGGGGAAACCATATTTGATGTTCAAATCACCCCTGCCCCTTTGGGTGAAAATGGGGCAGGCGCAATTGGAATTCAGGTTTTTAGCGATGAAATTATAAAAAAATACGGGTTTTTCGAATCTATATATAATGGAGTAAAAGAAGCGGCAAATATGATAATAGAGGTTGTGGTCCTTCTTTTTGGGTTTTTATTTAAACTTGTGACGGGGAAAATTGCTCTCGGGACCGCTGGGAAAAGTCTTGCAGGACCAATTCTTATAGCCAAAATCTCTGGCGCGGCAGCAGAGTCCGGTTTTGCTCAGCTTCTGCAGTTTACATGTTTTATAAGTATTAACCTTGCTATTATCAACCTGTTCCCAATACCGATGCTAGACGGCGGACACGTAATGTATCTTACAATTGAAACAATCAAGAGAAAACCTCTTAGCGAAAGATCACTTGAAATTAGCCAGCGTATCGGACTCACAATACTAATATTCATAATGTTCTTTGCAATCTACAATGACATATCAAGGGTAAAGGGAGATATAGTCAACTCCCTTAGTAAAGTAGTTGATGTCTTCAAACAATAGCATTGTTTATACCTGGCGGAAACTAGGCTATAAACCAGGCTAAAGTCAAAGTAGCTCTCATCTTATATACAAACTCATAGGGTTTCTATATAACAAGTTGATAGACCAATGCAACTACAAGGCAGACACCATATTGAATACGGCTACAGGACATGCTATCCAAAATCAGGGACAAAGAACAGACTGAAAAAATGACAAAAGAAAGCGACAAAGAATTGATACTTGAAGTAAACAACAGATTCTATAAGGCACTTGGGACAAGGGATCTTGAACTGATGGGAACGGTATTCGTACATGACGAGAGAGCGGGCTGCATGCATCCGGGGTGGGTAATGCTCGAAGGATGGGAGGCAATAAGGCAGAGCTGGGAGAACGTATTTGATCCTGATGACCAGCTCGATATAAAGCTCCATAATATAAGTGTAGATATACAACGAGACGCTGCCTGGGTTACCTGCATTCAGGAACTTACATACATAAAAAGAGATCCAAGCTCTATGAATGTTTCCGTATCGACTAATATATTTGAAAAAAATGAATCTGGCTGGCTTATGGTAATTCACCAGGCATCACCAATACCAATCGTTGTTCAGCAAGAGGATAAAGATAATAACCTTCAGTAACCAAAAATTAGCTTTACCTAAAACTCCATATTATTTGGGTCTTTAAACGAATTTTTTAAACGTGCAAGACCACCTACCCTAAGGAGTGATATTGTGATTGATGTGAAGTCCGCATTCTTTGTCCGAATCGTTTTCCCACCACCACCGGCCTGCTCTGGGATCTTCACCGTCTTTTACCGCACGTGTGCAAGGAGCGCATCCAATACTCGGATAGCCCACATCGTGTAATTTATTATAAGGAACTTTATGCTCTTCTATATATTCCCAGATTTCTTTAGAAGTCCAATCTACAAGAGGATTTATTTTGAGGATCCCTCCATGAATCTGATCAATTTCAAATTTCCTTGACCCTGCTCTGTTTGCAGTCTGATCCCGTCTTATAGAAGTTATCCAGCCGTCTAAGGTTGGCAAATAATTCTTTAGAGGTCTCACTTTTCTTATATCACAGCAAAGAAACCGATTGTCCTTACTTTTATAGAACAAATTAGGCCCATGGGTACGAACCATCTCTTCAACCTCATTTTTATCAGGGAAGATTATCTCAATGTTAGCCTCATATTTGCCTCTAATAGCCTCCATAACTTCGTATGTTTCTTCGTTAAGTCTTCCCGTATCCAAAGTAAACACCCTGGCCTTTTTATTAATCTTCATAAACATGTCTATCAAAACTACACCCTGTGCTTGAAAACTGGATGCCAGAGCAACTCTGGGATGCAAGTAAGTTGCCCACTGTAGCACTTCTTGAGCGCTACTATTTTCAAATTTCAGGTTCAGCTCTTCTACTTGCTTGGCATTAAACCTCTTCTTTAGAAGATCCGATGAATTCTGAGTACTTAAATTTGAAAGACTAATTGTTAAAAACCTCCGTTACATACCAAAGTTCATAGAAATAAATTCCCCGACATTATAGGTGAAGTATAGTGACGACAACCCATACCCCAGGGCTATTGCTACAAACGGTATCACTATCCAGAAAAACGCGATTCGTATAACATGTCTATTACGCGCAGTCACGCCAAAACCCTGCTGTGCGCACGAAAAGCCTATTATACCTGATGTAATGATCTCCGCTATCGAGACCGGTATACCGGAAAACGAGGCGAAAAGAATCAGAGCGGCTCCTGTAAACTCTACCGATACAGCCCTCAAAATACATATCTCGGTTATTTCTTTTCCGACAGTCTCAAGTACTCTACCTCCAAACAGTATAGCTCCTACGCCCATTGCCACTCCCGCAAGAAGAGCCCCCTGATAAGAACCGATAAGACCCAGTCCAACAAGCGGTCCTACAGCATTAGCTGAATTATTGGCTCCTGCCGAGAAAGCGAGAAAAGTTCCGGATATTGTAATCATAATCATAAGAATCCGATTAATAGACTTTTCAGAATACCGTTCAGTAAGAAACTTTAGTGTTTTGAAATATAGATACTTGGCCGCCAGGAAATTGACAATCCAAGCGAAAAGTGGAGCGGCCACCCACCAAACTAATATCTCGAAAAACTTATCAGTATTTAGCGCGCTTGAATATAAGCCCACTCCTGCTATGGCGCATACAATTGCGTGGGTAGTTGCAATAGGAATCTTCGCAACATTAGCCCATGTAACAAACAATGATGCAATTACAAAAATAATTAGAACTAGACCAATATGAGATGATAGGACTTCGCTCGGAACAAGATCTTTCCCTAGAGTGTTTACAACCGGAGCTCCTGCGATTAGTGCTCCCAGAAGTGCGAATACAGCGATAATAATTACTGCCTGTTTTTTGGTTCTAACCCCAGCTCCATAGGCAGTCGCCATTGAAGCCGCAGCATTATTAGCCCCGATATTTAAAGCGAGAAACGCAGCAAGTACAATCGCTGATATAAGTACAATGTCCAAATTATTTGTATCCTTTAAATTTATCTATAAATATTATGATTAAATATCCTGATACAATGATGCAAATTAAGTGCCAGAGTAAAAATTCGTAGATTTAACAGGCATTTACACAAACACCAATTATCGCCTTGGTTACAATGTAATCATGCTGTATACTTTTGTTATACACAGGAGTAAAAGATGAGTACTAATATTACTTTATTTACAAAAAATTCCAGCTTGAGTGAAGGGATAAAAGAGGCCGTAGACGGAATTGCTGAGTTATCCGTAACCAGTGAACTAAATGAATCTAATTACTCAGAAGTTTCTTTGCTCGATGTTGATACTTTAGGGATAAGCGCACTAAGCAGACTTAAAGAAAAATCATTTGTAATAGTACTAACGGAGGAAAAAGGCGCAAGGTATTTAATTGAATCCATGACGTTTGGCGCCTATGACTGTATTATCAGCCCTTTAAACAACCCGATGCTAATTGATTCAGTAAAAAGAGCACTCGGCATCAGACTTGAGACAAAAGGGTCATTGATTGAGTTCCCGGGCGATGTGGAAGGCAGCAGCGTAACGTGTGCTATTGTCGGTGACTCTCCGATGCTTCAAGAGGTGTGTAAACTAATAGGCCAGGTTGGAAGAGTGGACGTACCGGTGCTCATTACAGGGGAGAGCGGAACAGGTAAGGAACTTGTAGCGGAGTCGGTATGGAAAGTAAGCACTAGGTGGGAAAAGGCTTTTGTAGTACTTAACTGCGCCGCAATTCCGGAGACCCTTTTGGAAGCTGAACTCTTTGGCTATGAGAAGGGAGCATTTACTGGAGCCGATACGGCCAGGACCGGAAAATTTGAGGAAGCGGACGAGGGGATAATATTCCTAGATGAAATTGGAGATATGTCGCTGTCTCTTCAGGCCAAAGTTTTAAGAGTAGTGCAAAGTGGAACATTTCATAGACTTGGGAGCAGTAAAGAAATCTCGGTTAACGCAAGGTTGATAACCGCCACAAACAAAAATCTAGAGGAACTTGTGCGTCTTGGAAAATTTAGGGAAGATCTATACTTTAGGATAAATGTCGTCAAAATTCATTTACCCCCGCTAAAAGATAGAAAAGAGGATATCCCGCTTTTGATGGAGTGCCTTACCAGAAGACATAGCAATCAAGCTGGGAAGAATATACAGGGAGTAACTGAGAAGTTTCAAAACAAGCTTATGGATTATGACTGGCCGGGAAACGTGAGAGAGCTTGAAAACGCCATAAGAAAAGCAATCGCTTTTACTAAAACCCCTTATCTAACCTCTTACGATCTTGACATCAAAAACAGGCTCTCAACAGATGAGCTTAAAGATCCACCTTCATTTAAAGATACTTTGAGAAGCTCTGTAAGAGGGCTTCTGAACTCGGGACAAAGTGAGAACGTTTACAGTCGGATAGTGAAAGAAGCTGAGAAGATTTTATTAGAAGAGGCTCTAAGCGCAAGCGGATGGAACAGATCGAAAGCCGCAAGGACTCTTGGTATAAACAGACTCACACTTCGTAGAAAGCTTGAGGAGTACGATATTACTTTTCCCTAAGAGATTAAATTAGTGCTGATTGCCAATCTGGAGTTTACATTTACAACAGTTCACTAATCTGAAAAATCGAGAAAAATTTGACCCCCATCTCTTCAAACTTGGATTTAGCCCCCTCTTCTCGGTCCACGATAACGAGTAATTTACTCACTTCTGCACCGGAATCACGTACTGCATTTATCGCCTTTATAACCGAGCCCCCGGTGGTAACTACATCCTCAATCATGGCTACCCTGTCTTTGGGTTTTAAATTCCCCTCGATTAGCTTCCCCGTTCCGTGACCCTTTTCCTCTTTTCGGACGAGAAAACCAGGGAGAGGATAATCTTCCTCGTAACTAAGCACCAATATGGAACCCACAATAGGATCGGCACCCATGGTAGGTCCGCCCACTGCCGTTATTGAAGAATCCTTTTTAATCTCTTCAAGGAATATCTTTCCTATGAGATTAACGCCTTCAGCATCAAGAGTTGTAAGCCTGGCATCTATGTAATAATCGCTCTTCTTTCCCGACGCGAGTGTAAAATCACCCCTAAGAATAGACTTCTCCTGCAATATTTCTTTAAGTCTTTCTTTATGAATATTCCCCATAGCGAGACAATGTAACCTCAGTCAAATAGCCTTGTCAATCAACTTCAAATAAACTAAAACTAATCATTCCATTTTTTTCTCTTATATCTCCATCGGAAAGAATTAAGGATACTCTGTTAAAATAGTGAGAATATATGCATTGACTAATTTAACTAAATATAGGAGATTAGGAGAGTAGCGATTCATTAAAGGAGGCTACTATGTCTAAAAAGGCCATACTTGTTTTTTGGCTTTAACCTTATTTTCCATCACATCCGCGTTAGCGCAAACAATTGTGGTTCCACCTCAGTTTGAGAATCAACCAGGAACGCCTTCAGAGAGTTTTTTCCTTTGTTCTATTTTGACAAATGGGTTACGTGTACAGATAATATATCCGGCTGACGATTTGGTAGCGGGCGTAATTGGTGGATTTAACATAAGAACAATATCAGGTTTCCCCGGTTTTGGCTCCTTTGTCCTTCCGAACATAAACCTTGTAGTATCTACTACTAACGTTGAGCCTGGGGAATTGAGCGATGTATTTGCTGACAATACAGGCCTTGATGCACAAACAGTATTTTCAGGTGATCTAAATATTGGGCCTATACCAGCTTGCAATACTAATCCCTGCCCATTCAATATCCCTGTTACATTTCAGACTCCTTTTCAATATGATCCATCTGAGAGCAATCTTTTGTTGGACATGAGAGTACCACCTTGTTTAGCTAGTATTCCCCCCTTTATATTAATAGATTCAACGTCTGAATTAAGCGCCATTATTGCAACTGATTCCCGCAGCTGCATTGGAATCAGTTGCAATAATGGCGCTTAATTCAGACGTTGAATCT